>PR_CR_10_Liq_1_inCRDRAFT_1000876_pt1 | contig 17907 bp, 20 predicted proteins | sample PRCRCaboRojoPR_3_FD_10241 | JGI IMG/M metagenome (IMG submission 10241)
GACGCCGCCAGCGCGGACCCGACGCGGGATGATCAGACGCAGCCGGTCGGCTTCGGCAGGCCGGCGTAGCGGCAGGCCTGCTTCGCCGGGCCGTAGGGGAACAGGCCGTAGAGATACTTGCTGTTGCCCTTGTCCTTGCCAAACTTCTTACCAACAGCTTTGGTCAGAACGCGAACGGCCGGTGCGATCTGGTACTCTTCGTAGTACTCGCGCAGGTAGTTGATGATGTCCCAGTGCTCGTCGCTGAGCTCGAGATCATCTTCTTTGGCCATCACCTCGGCGACGCCGGGCTCCCAGTCGTTGATGTTGGCGAGGTAGCCTTCTTCGTCGGTGTCGAAGGACTTGCCATTGACTTCGATAGGCATATCAATGCTCCTGTATCGGTTGGTGAAATTACAGCCAGGCCTGGACCTTGTCGTTCTCCGCGGCCAAATCCACGAAGCCCGCATAGTCCACGACGGTGATGCCCTGGATGACGCGGTCTTCGGCAAGACCGCGCGCCATCAGATCCGGCCCCAGCACGAACAGCTTGACCGAATCCAGCGCCTGTTTCATCCGCTGCTCGACGGCCGTGCCGGTGGTGGCCGCGTAGACGCCGTCCTCGAGCAACAGCACGTTGGCCCCGGTGCCGGCATGGGCGAGGCAGGCGTCCAGGGAGGACTTCTCGAAAGGCGACTTGTTGACGGTGTGAAGCGTGCTCATCGTTGTCCTCGCTCGGTCGCGGTCATCAGAAGCTGAAGACGACGTCGGCGTCGTCCATGATGGCGGTCATCTCCTCGCGCGAGACGAGCTTGATGGAGTCCTTCTCGGCGTAGTCGTCGTCTTCGTCTTCCCAGACGAGGTGCTGGAGATCGTCCAGGCTCAGGCCCCGTTCCTCCAGCGACTCTCTCTCCACAAAGATCTTCTTGACCTCATAGTCACCCAGCGCCGCGTAGGTGGGAGAAAAATTCTTCATGCCGATGCCGGCGGTATCCTGTCCCTTGGTCAGTTGGTAGACGCCGTCGTCCACGAACGCAAGGCTCACGTCCTGATCGAAGGCGGCGCCGATGAGCACGACTTCGAGCGATTCCCAAGCGTAGATGGTCCCATAGGGCGCCTTACGGTTGAGATAGAGAAATTGCTTGATGGTTTCCGACATGTCGTCCCCCAAGAAGGCTCAGTCGCCGAAGACGACCAGACGATCCGATTGAATGGCCGCTTCGACCAACTGGCCGAGACCCGAGATGCGAAAGCGTGGATGGATATTGGTCGCGTCCTTGCCGTTGCGCTGCATTTCGCCTTCATCGACCATGCCGCGGCGCTGTGCAGCGGCGACGCAAACGACCATGTCGAGGTCGTGCTGCTCGGCGAGGGCGGCCCAGCGATCGACGACGTTACGATCGTCCTGCGGCGGCGTCGTCAGGCGGGAGGCATTGTTGACGCCGTCGTGGTAGAAGAACACGCGGAAAATCTCATGCCCCTTCTCCAAGGCCGCCTTGGTGAAGAAGTAGGCCGAATCGGACGCCTGGTGCTGATACGGTCCTTCGTTGATCTGGATAGCGAATTTCATGAAGACCTCAGGCTGTAACATCGGGGACTGCCGGGGTGCTCGGCCATCGGCGCAGGCGCCGGCCGAATCCTGCCCGGCGGACGACGGGCCTGCCCCGGTCAGGTTCCGGGGCGGACCGACGGCCGCATCCGGCGCCGGTAACGACGGCCCCGATCAGAAGCGGATGTAGGAGGAGCTGTTGAAGCTCGCCCGCGCGCCGCGCCAGGTATCGATGTGATACTTGGTGAAGGGTAGCTCTACCTCTTCGAAGAAACGCGGCCAGCCGATGCGCTCGATCCACTCGTTGATCCGCTCCCAGTCCCGGGCGCCTTCCTTGTAGGCCTTGAGGATGCGCTTGACGATGGCGGTTGCCTCGGGCCAGCGCGGCGGATTGTTGGGGATGCCGGCGGCGACGAGCTTCTGGAACGTCGGCTTGCCACGGGCGTTGGAATGGTTTCCGCCAACCCAGATGGCGAGCTTGGTGTGCTCGGCGTCGTTGATCTGCATGGGCGGGCACGGCGGATAGCAGGCACCGCAGCAGATGCACTTGCGCTCATCCACCTCCAGTGAGGGCTTGCCATTGACCATGGCCGGGCGAATGGCCGCCACCGGGCAGCGCGCGACGACCGACGGACGCTCGCAGACGTTCGCGACCAGGTCGTGGTTGATCTTCGGCGGCTTGGTGTGCTGGACATTGATGGCGATATCGCCCTGGCCGCCGCAGTTGATCTGGCAGCAACTGGTGGTGATGTGCACGCGGTTGGGCATGTTGGCGTTACGGAACTCGTCGATGAGCTCGTCCATCATCGCCTTGACCACGCCCGAGGCATCGGTGCCGGGGATGTCGCAGTGCAGCCAGCCCTGGGTGTGGGAGATCATGGTGACCGAGTTCTGGGTGCCGCCGACGATGAATCCGGCGTCTTCCAGGGTGTCGATCAGGGGCTGAACACGCGACTCTTCCGTCACCATGTACTCGATGTTGGAGCGCAGGGTGAAGTGCACATAGCCGTCGGCGAACTGATCACCGATGTCGCAGAGCTTACGCAGCGTGAAGACGTCCAGGATGCGTTGCGTACCGGCCTTGACGGTCCAGACCTCGTCACCGCTGTAGGCGACGTGGCGCAGCACGCCGGGGCGTGGATGGTCATGCCACTTCCACTGGCCGAAGTTCTTACGCATCACCGGATGCATGTACTGCCACGGATCCGGGCAGCCGGATTCGATGGGCTCGCGCATGTCTTTGGCCATCGATGGTCCTCCAGTCAATCAGAAAAGCGTTAGGTACTGATGAATTCCGGCGCGGAAGATCGGCATGCGACACCTGCTGCTGCGAGCATGGCGCCGCACACCGCTCCCGACGCGAGCCTGCGTTAGCCGGCCGCCTTTTCGGCCTGCTTCTCGAACCATTCCTCGGCCGCCTCGTCCCAGCCGTCCATCCGGACATAGGAGGACTGGCGTGGGTGGGCCAGCATGTTCGGGTCGGCGTCGACTCCGATGCCGTCGAGGAAGTTGGCGAGGCCGATGCGCTCGATCATTTCACCGCAGCGCTCGTGCTCGAGGCCATTCTCCGCCCAGAAGTCGATGATGTTCTCGGCGAGCTCGACCATCTCCTCGTAGTCTTCTTCGGTCTCGAGCTTTTTGAAGGGGACGATGACGGTGCCCATCAGATCGCCGATCTTCAGCGTGCGCTTGCCGCCGATGAGGATGGTCACACCCTTGTCGTCGCCGGGATGCAGCGCCTTGGGCATCACGTTGAGGCAGTGCATGCAGCGCACGCAGTCGCGGTTGTTGACGTTGAGGGTGTCGTCGTCGTTCAGCGACAGCGCCTGGGTCGGACAGCGGGTGATGACATTGTCGATGATGTACTGGCGGCCTTTCGCCTTGACGTAGGCCTTCACCTCGTCCTGATCGACCTTCATGTCGTCACGCCAGGTGCCGAGCACGGCGAAGTCGGAGCGCTCGATGGCGTTCTGGCAGTCGTTGGCGCAGCCAGAGACCTTGAACTTGAACTTGTACGGCAGCGCCGGGCGGTGCACGTCATCGGTGAAGTTGTTCACCAGCATGCGGTGCGCTTTCAGCTCGTTGGTGCAGGACATCTCGCAGCGGGCCGCGCCGACGCATGACATGGCGGTGCGCACACAGGGGCCGGCGCCGCCGAGATCCCAGCCGTAATCGTTGATCTCGTCGAAGAAATGCTGCGTCGCCTGGGTGTCGGCGCCGATGAACATGATGTTACCGGTCTGGCCATGGAAGGTCACCAGGCCCGAGCCGTGCTTCTCCCAGCTGTCGGCCAGCTGGCGCAGCATGCCGGTCGTGTAGTGGTTGCCCGCCGGCGGCTGCACGCGCAGCGTGTGAAATTCTTTGGATTTGGGGAAGGCCTTTCCGACCTCGGAGAAGCGCGGGATGATGCCGCCACCATAACCGTAGACGGAGACCGTGCCGCCCTTCCAGTAGCCTTTGCGTGTCTCGTAGGAGTGCTCCAGCTGACCGAGCAGGTCGTTGGTCACCGCGTTGATGCGGCTGTCGCCGTGCTCGTCACGCAGGCGCTTGATGCCGGAGATGAAGCTCGGCCAGGGGCCGTCCTCCAGCTGATCGAGCATCGGAGTCTGGTGCTTGTCGATCGCCATGTCGCTGAATCTCCCGTTATGGTCGGATCAAACTGATCAGGTCACGCTCATCAGAGCAATTGGGTCCGCCGTCTGACCGCGCAGGCTGCGGGCGGCTGGACGCGTGTGGGGATGTCGCTGCGGCCGCAGCCTGCTACCGGCCCCCGCGGCGCCGTGAGCGGGGGCGCGCTTGGGCTTTGCCGGGTGGGCCACATCTGCCGCGGCACTATAGCGGGGCAAGTCGCCCACAAACACTCCACATTTGGGGTGGGGGCATGCCCCAGGCTTATCCCTTTGGGGATAGTTGACTGAACCGCTTTTCCTGTTGCCACACAAGGTCATACGTCCGCGTGGACCCGGTGACCCAAAAGGCCGCTGAGTCTAGCCGCCCCCATGGAGAATGTCAATGCAGGCTAATATAAATACCCACTGATACGGCTGAGCGCCAAGGAGGGCTTGACCGTGGCGCGCGTTGCATTCGGACCCCGCCGTCAGCACATACCCCGTCATCGCCGTCGCCACGACAAACGCCGTCGGCGGAAGTTCCGCGCTCGCGGAAGGTCGGGAGGCGGATCGGCAGAAACCCGCGCATTCGATGCCCCGAAAGCGCCGGAGGCCAGAGTGCAGGCGCCACGCGGTGGCGACGCACCGGCACGCCGGGCGTGCTGCGCAACGCCTACCAGTCTGCATAGCGAACGGTCAGCAGATCAATTCAGCCCACGGCAGTACAGGCATGTTGAAACTCAGCGAGATTCTCGTCTCCCGCAAAGACATCGAAAGCTTCGCCACGCTCCAGGACGCAGTGCAGGACGCGGCCCGCACTGGTGAGCGCTTCTTCCGGATGGATGTCAAGCCGCCATACCCCGACACCCCGGAGGACTGGGAAGACCGGCTGGAGGCTGCATTCAGCGGCCTGGTGCGGTGACGCCCCGCCGGTGCTCGTGGCGGGGACGCACACCGCGCTGCGTGCGGTGCCTCCACCAGCGCTCAGCACCGGATCTCAGCAAACGATTCCAGCGCAACGCGCTCGCAGGCGAATCCTAGCAGGCAGACTTCATGAAGGCTTACGACATCACTTCCCGCTTGACCGACACTGCGGCGGACTCCGTCGGCCACCAGGGTGCCGAGGAGGCCGCCCTGGAGTCGCACCTGCTCGCACTGCAAGAAGACTACGAAACGCTGCAGCGTGTCGGCGCCGACCAGCGGCGACTGGCGGACGCCAAGCTGAAGATGGCCCGCACCCTGGTGGGGCTCGGTCGCGGCGCTCAGGCCTGGCCACTCGCGCGCGAGGCCTTCGATGTCTTCATGACCGAAGAACAGTTCGAGCCCGCCGCCGACTGCTGCGAGGTGCTGTTCCGTGCCGAGCAGCCGCAATCCATTGCAGCCCTCGGCCAGGGCATCTGGCTCGCCGTCACCTACCCCATCGATGTCGAGCTCGCCGTGGAGCTGCTGAATCATGTGGTGGACGAGACGCCCGACGATGCCGACGGCGCCGCCGTCGCCGCCACCACGGCGCTGTTTCTCGCCGATGTGCGCGCTGAGGGTACCCAACGCGAGAACCTGGTGTTCTTCGCCTCGCAGATCCTCTCCAGTGTCGCGCGTCGCCACGGCGACGTCGACAGCCAAGAGGCCTTCGACCTCTGGCGCGATCGTCTGGAACTGCGTGAGCCCGAAAAGTTTTTGGTGCGCTTGCGCAATGTCGTCGATGTCCTCGTACAGGACGCGTGGTGGTTCGATCGCGAGGCGTTACAGGCCAAGTTACCCAACTAAACGCCCCCTCTCAGCGACCCGAAATGGCGCGCGCCCCCGCGCCGCTGCGTCTGACGAGCGGGCCGAAGTCCAGCGACTTTCCCAGCGAATCATGTTCTGGCAGGACGAAGAAGATACCCTGGCAATCACCGTCCCCGACGACGTCGTGGATGTGTTGTTCACCCTACACTGTCGATCCATCCCCGTGGACCATGCCTATAATTTAGGCCAGGCCGTGAACGCCGCGGTGCCCTGGCTCGCCGACAGCGGCGCAGGCATCCACACCATTCATGTTGCGGGCTCCCAGAACGGCTGGGAGCGGCCGAGTCATGGTGTCGATCAGCATCTGCTACTGTCGCGGCGCACCAAGCTCAGTATTCGCGTGCCTGAGGCGCGGGTCGCAGCGCTGCAGACCGCGCTCGAGGGCAAGACCCTCGACATCGGCGGTGCCGCCCTGAGTATCGGCAGCGGCAAGCCAAGAGCGCTGAGCAAGGCGGCGACGCTCTTCGCGCGCTACGTGGCGAGCCCCGCCGACTTGGACGAGGAAGCCTTCCTGCGCTGGGCGGCGGCGTCGCTACGCGAACGACTCGATATCCACGTGCGCAAGGCGCTGTGCGGTAAACAAACCCCGCTGGACACGCCACAAGGCCCCCTGATCACACGCAGCCTCATGCTGGCCGATCTGAAGCCCGATGCATCACTGCGACTGCAGCAGCAAGGGCTCGGCCCACACCGGCTCATGGGCTGTGGACTCTTTATCCCGCACAAAGGCATCGACGCCGTGCACAAGCCCGCGTAGCGCGTGTGGCGCCGACCCCGTGACCGCCAACAGCGGTCAAGTGGATGACTTGTCCTCGAAACCTTACTAATATTAGCAAGTCGTGATGGGGTGCCGCCATGGCCACCCGCTGCGCTCGATGACAGTGCCCGTGCATGGCGTCGAGTGCGCCGCAACAACCCGAGAAAAACACGCTGGCCCACGACGGTTCCGGCCCGGGCCGGCAACGACGAGAGGAGCTTGACCCCATGTCGATCGAAGTTAACGGTAAAAGTATCGAGACCACAGAATCCGGTTATCTCACGGACCACACCGCCTGGGACGAGGACGTGGCCAAAGCCCTGGCGGATGCCGAAGGCATCGAGCTCACGGAAAAGCACTGGGACGTCATCAACTACCTGCGCGATGAGTACATCAACAACAATCAGAATCAACCCATGGAGCGCCAACTGCTGAAAGACCTGGGCAAGATCTGGGGTAGTAAGCCTTCCAGCAAAGATGTCTATAAGCTGTTCCCGCTGGCCCCCACCAAGCAGGGCACCAAAATCGCCGGCCTGCCCGAGGTGCACCGCAAAGGCGGCTACTGAGCCAGGTCAAGGGTGTGCCCCACTGGCGAGCCCCACTGGCGAGCCCCAGTAGCGTGCCCCAGTAGCGTGCCCCGGTAGCGAGCCCAATGGAGCCGGCCCTGCGCCGGCTTTTTTGCAGCCGCAGCACCTGCGCTGAGCCCCTTCGTCGGGCTTGTATTCTGCGCAGCCGCCCTGAATCCTCGTGCGCACACCCGAGACCGGGCTTTTATCTCCGCTGTCCAACCGAACCCAGTCGGCGATTGTCTGTTCGTGAAATTCCGTCGCTCACGCTATATTCGCCGCGTCCTGCTCTCCCGGCGCGCCTGGCGCGTGCGCCTCGCGTTTCTGCTGGGTGCGGTGCTGGTGGGCCTGGTCTCCTCCGCCTTCGGCGTGCTGAGCGAGCAAGCCAACCGCCTGTTCTTCCGCATCGCCGACGCCGAGCCCTGGGCGCCGCTGCTGCTCACGCCCTTCGGACTGGCCCTGGTGGCCTGGCTCGCGCGCCGGTTCTTCCCCGGCAGTGAGGGCAGCGGCATCAATCAAGTGGTCGCGGCACTGGAACTGCGCACCAAGACCAAGTTCCTGACCCTCAGGCTCGCCGCCGGCAAGATCCTGCTGACGCTGCTGGGACAAAGCTGCGGGGCATCCATCGGACGCGAGGGGCCGACGGTGCACGTCGCCGCCGCCATCATGTATTCCATGCGCCGCGTCGCCCGCTTCCCGGCGGATTACATGGCGCGCGGTATGCTGCTGGCGGGCGGCGCGGCCGGCATCTCCGCCGCCTTCAACACGCCACTGGCGGGGGTGGTGTTCGCGTTCGAAGAAATGTTGCGTGGCTTCACGCCCAGGCTGGCCGGGCTGGTCATTCTGACGGTGTTGCTGTCGGCCTTGGTGTCCATGCTGTTCATGGACCAACGCTACTACTTTGGCACCGTGTCAGCCGGCCGCCCCGACGCCTTGGGCGACTGGCTGGCGGTGCTGCTGTGTGGCGTGGTCGCGGGATTGGCTGGCGGCCTGTTCGCGTTTCTTATTCTGCGCATCTCCGGCGCCATCGCGCCGCTGGTCGCAGGCCACGGCGTCGCCGTCGCCTTCGTCTGCGGTGCGGTGCTGGTCCTGATGGGTGTGCTCACCGACTATCGGGTCATGGGCTCCGGCTACGACATCGCCAAGGCCCTGGTTATAGAGGCGCAGGCCCCAGACCCGCTCTATCCGATCTATAAGTTCGTGGCCTCGCTCGCGTCCTACCTCAGCGGCATTCCCGGCGGCATCTTCGCACCGGCACTCTCCACCGGCGGCGGCATCGGCGCCGATCTGTATCGCCTGCTGCCCGTCGCATCGCTCGAGCTGATGGTATTGTTGGGCATGGTGGCCTATTTCGCCGGGGCCGTGAAATCCCCCCTCACCGGCTTCGTCATCGTTATGGAAATGACCGACGATCAATACACCTTACTGGCGCTGATGGGGGCCGCCATGGTGGGCTATGGGGCATCGTTCCTGCTCAGCCCGCAACCCCTCTACCACGCATTGGCGCAGCGACTGGTGGCGCAGCAGCCGCCCGCCGCGCGGCGTGACTGAACCGCGCAGCGTCATGCCACGGCCGGATCAACAACAGGTGAGGGCCTCTGCCCGGGCGTGGGCGAAGCTGCGGTGGGGGCCGGGCCGCCGCATGGCCTGCATGCTCTTGGGCGCGCTGGTGCTGCAGCTCACGGCCTGCGCGGCACGCATGCCAGCGGCTCTTCGGCAGCCGGAGCCGGCACCGCTGACGCCACTGCAGGCGCGCACGGAGCCGGCCCAACACCTGGGATCGACGGTGCGCTGGGGCGGCCGTATCCTGGAGGTCGACAACGCGCCCGACGCCACGGACATCACCATGCTGGCCAGGCCCCTGGATGGCGCCGCCAAGCCACAAACCGCTACCGTCGCAGCGGGCATCGACGCCGGGCGCTTCATCGCCCGCTTCGTGGGCTTCCTGGACCCCGCGCAGTATTCCGAGGGACGAACGCTTACAGTGACCGGCACACTCGTCGCGGTGGAAACGCGGGACATCGGCGCCTATCCGTACCGTTACCCCGTGGTGCACGTGTTGGGCTGGCATCTTTGGCCCATGCCTGAGCCGCAGCCGGTGCTTGCGGACCCCTGGGGCTGGGGCCCTTGGTACGGTTGGGGGCACGGACCCTGGTACCGGCCGGGTCCACCCGCCGGACCCTGGTATCACCGCTGGTGATGGCCACGAGGTCGCGGTGGTCGCCGCCGGCGCGTGGCAGCCGACGGCGGTGTCCCGTTCGCCCGGCTCAGCCGGCGAGCGTCTCCATGCGGATGCGTACCGTCTCGCCCTGGACGGCGCCAGAGGCCTCGATGCGCGCGAGCGCACGGTTCATGCACGACTCCCGCACCCGGTGGGTCAGCATGATGAGCGGCACATGGGTCTCCCCGGGGGCCGGCTCCTTCTGCTGGATGGCCTCGATGCTGATGCCCTCTTCGCCGAGGATGCCGGCGATGCCCGCCATCACCCCGGGGCGGTCGAGCGCCGTGAGCCGCAGGTAGTAGGCCGTCTCCACGTTCTCTATGGCGAGCACCGGCGTGTCGACGAGCTCGGTGGGCTGGAAAGCCAGGTGCGGCACCCGGTTGGTGGGATCGGTGGTGAGCACCCGCGCCACATCCACCACATCGGCCACCACGGCGGACGCCGTCGGCAGGGCACCGGCGCCGGCACCGTAGTAGAGGGTCGGCCCCACCGCGTCGCCCTTCACCAGCACGGCATTCATGACGCCGTCCACATTGGCAATGAGCCGCCGATGGGGGATCAGGGTCGGATGCACCCGCAGCTCGATGCCGTCCGCGGCGCGCCGGGCGATCCCCAGATGCTTGATGCGATAGCCCAGCGCGCCGGCGTAGGCCACATCCTGGGCCTGAATGGCGCCGATGCCCTCGGTGAAGGTCTTGTCGAACTGCAGTGGGATGCCGAAGGCGAGGGAGCCCAGGATGGTCAGCTTGTGGGCCGCGTCGATGCCTTCGACGTCGAACGTGGGATCGGCCTCCGCGTAGCCCAGCGCCTGCGCTTCGGCGAGCACGTCCGCGAAGTCGCGGCCGCGATCGCGCATTTCGGTGAGGATGAAATTGCCGGTGCCATTGATGATGCCGGCGATCCACTCGATGTGGTTACCCGCGAGCCCCTCACGCAGGGCCTTGATGATGGGAATGCCCCCGGCCACCGCGGCCTCGAAGGCGACGGTGACGCCGCGCGCCTGGGCGGCGGCGAAGATCTCGTTGCCGTGCAGGGCGATGAGCGCCTTGTTGGCGGTGACCACGTGCTTGCCGTTGGCGATGGCCCGCAGCACCAGCTCGCGGGCGGGGGAATAGCCGCCGATGAGCTCCACGACGATATCCACGTCCGGGTCGTCGACCACCGCAAAGGCGTCCTCGCCGATGCGCGCGATCTCGCCCAGGCCCTCGATGCGCTCGGCGTCGTAGCTGCGCGCTGCGGCATGGGTGATACGGATGCCGCGGCCGGCGCGGCGGGCGATCTCAACGGCGTTGCGGGTGAGCACCGTGACAGTGCCCCCGCCAACGGTGCCGAGCCCCAGGAGTCCGATATTCACGGGTTCCATGGTTTATCCTCAGTGTCGTTCGTGTATCCGCAGCGGGCGCCCGGGCGGTGACCGCAGCCCGTCTCAGGCGGGCTGCGACGCCGGGTGCTGCACACCGGGTGCGGCGGACTCACCGCCGGCATCGCCACCGCGGCCGTCCTCGCGAAACATCTGCTTGATGCCCCGCACCGCCTGGCGGGTGCGGTGCTCGTTCTCGATCAGGCTGAAGCGCACGTGATCGTCGCCGAAATCGCCGAAGCCAATGCCCGGCGACACGGCAACCTTGGCATCGCGCAGCAGCTTCTTGGAGAATTCCAGCGAGCCCATGTCCCGGTACTGCTCAGGGATCCGCGCCCAGACGAACATAGTGGCCCGCGGCTTGGGCACGAACCAGCCGGCGTCGTTGAGACCGTCGCAGAGACAATCGCGCCGGCGCTGGTACATGTCACGAATGTCGGCAACACATTGCTGGGAGCTCTCCAGCGCATGGATGGCTGCGACCTGAATGGGCGTGAAGGTGCCATAGTCCAGATAGCTCTTGATGCGGGCCAGCGCCGAGACCAGGTCCGGGTTGCCGCACATGAAACCGACGCGCCAGCCGGGCATGTTGTAGCTCTTGGACATGGAAAAGAACTCCACCGCCAGATCCTTGGCGCCCGGAACCTGCAGGATGGAAGGCGCCTTATAGCCGTCGAAGACGATGTCGGCATAGGCCAGGTCGTGCACCACCCAGATGCCGTGCTCGCGGGCCACCTCCACCACGCGCTCGAAGAAGTCCAGCTCGACGCAGGTGGTGGTTGGGTTGCCGGGGAAATTCAGCACCAGCATTTTCGGCCGCGGCCAGGAGCTCTGGATGGCTTCCTGAAGCTCCTCGAAGAAATCCACATCCGGCGTCAGGCGCACGTGGCGCACATCGGCGCCGGCGATAATGAAGCCGTAGGGGTGGATCGGATAGGCGGGATTCGGCACCAGCACGGTGTCGCCGGCGCCCATGGTGGCCAGCGCCAAATGCGCCAGCCCCTCCTTGGAGCCGATGGTGACGATGGCCTCCGTGGCCGGGTCCAGCTCCACGCCGTAGCGCTCGGCGTACCACCCGGTGATGGCGCGGCGCAGCCGCGGAATGCCGCGGGAGACCGAATAGCGATGGGTGTCGCGGCGGATTGCGGCCTCGGTGAGCTTGTCGACGATGTGCTGCGGCGTGGGCTGATCCGGGTTACCCATGCCGAAGTCGATGATATCCTCACCCCGTGCCCGCGCCGCAGCCTTCAACTCGTTGACGATGTTGAAGACGTAGGGCGGCAGCCGCTCGATGCGGCGAAAATTGGGCTTGGGTGCGACCACGTTGAAACCTCGGCCTTGTCCGCGATGATAAAAGGGTCAGAGTGTAACCGCAGCACCCGCGGAAGCAAGCACCACCGACACACCCACCCGCCGCGCGCACGCCACCGCCCGGGCTCAATGGTGCCTTGCGCCGTCGACCCGGGCGCGCAGCCCACGGTGCCAACGCGCACCCTGCGCCACAGCCGAATCGAAGTCGCAGCCATGGTCAGCACAGATGTGAGTATTCCCGACAGCCCAGCCACAGCACAGCCCCCCGCAGACGGCCACCGCTTCCGCTACCAGCCCTTTTTCTGCGAGGAGAACGCCTGGTGGCTCTGCGCCGAGCCCGCGCTGGGCGACGGCCCGCGTGCTGTATTGTTCGTGTCGAGCGCGCGCGGCGCGTGCCCGCTTGCGGCCCAGCGGGCCGTGCCGCCGGGGATGCTCTGCTGGTGGGACTACCATGTGGTGGTGCTCGATGCGTTGGCGCGTATCTGGGATCTGGACACACGGCTTGGTCTGCCGGTCAGCGCCGCCGACTGGCTGCACCAGACATTCCCCTCCATCGAACGCCTGCCCGCGGACCTCATGCCCTGGTTTCGGCTGGTGCCGGCGGCGGCCTACCGGGCACAATTCGCGAGCGACCGCAGTCACATGCGCACCGCCGGCGGTGGCTGGTGCCAGCCACCGCCGGCTTGGCCGCCCATCGGTGCGGGCATGAATCTGGCGCATTACCAAAGCCTGGCGCCGAACGGGCCCGGAGAGATCCTAAGCTGGCGCGAGCTCCTTGCGCGCGTCAGCGCCGAGCGCGGCGCATCCCCGCAGCCATAGCGGCATGCGCCCACAACGCCCCCGATGGGGCGTGCCTGATCAGCCGGAAAGGGCGGTGACCACGCGATCGAGGCGCTCGCGAACCTCGGATGCGAGCGCGGGCACCTGCGGATTGTTCACCAGCCCCAACACCGCCGCCGGGTCCATGAAAAGCACCGATGTCCGCCCGTCCGGCTCGGCCCGCACCACCACGTTGCAGGGCAGCAACAGGCCGATGTCGGGCTCCGCGGTCAGCGCCTGGTGCGCCAGCTGCGGGTTGCAGGCACCCAGAATGCGGTAGGGGCGATGCGCCACGTCGAGCTTGGCTTTCAGTGTGCCGGCGACGTCGATGTCGCTCAGCACACCGAAGCCCTCGTCCTTCAACGCTGCGGTGACGCGGGTGATGGTCTCGTCGAAGCCGGTATCCACGGTTGTAGAAAATCCGTACATGATGTACTCCTCATGGCAGGTGTCTGGTTGGCGCACGACAACGGGCGTGGCAGGTGAGCGTATCACCTGCGAACAGCGTTGCGTCGCCGGCGAAGGCGAAGTCGACTGCGTCGCAGGCGTTCCCAGGATGACAGGGTCGCACCGCTGATGCAGACTGTCGCCATGCGACGGGCTGCCCGACTCCTGGCCATGACCACCCTGTTCACCACCATCGCCGGCGCCGATGCCGGCGGCCTCATCGATGATTTTGCCGCCGCCGACGGGCTGTCGCGTCTCGGCACGCCCTGGCGACTCGTGACCGATCAGGTGATGGGCGGCGTGTCGAGCGCGGCGCTGCGGCGCCGCACGCTGGACGGCCGCCAGGCGCTGTGTCTGCAAGGCGACGTCAGCCTGGCCAACAACGGCGGCTTCGTGCAGGTGAACCTCGACCTGTCCCGGTCTGGCCCGCTGGACGCCAGCCAATTCGCCGGCGTCCGGCTGCTGGTGCGCGGCAATGGCGAGACCTACAACGTGCATCTCAAAACGACGGCCACCAGCATGCCATGGCAGTCATATCGTGCAGACTTTATTGCGGACACGACCTGGCGAGAGATCCACCTCCCCTTCGCCGCCTTCAGCCCCCACCGCCTCGTGCCGGCCCTGGATACGACGCGCCTGAAGCGCCTTGGCGTCGTCGCCATCGGCCGCGTGATGCACGCCGAGCTCTGTATCGCCGAGGTCGGCTTCTACGAGTGAGCCGCTGGCGAACTCGGACGCCGGAGCAGCCGTGTTGGCGCCGCCCGTGGGCGCGGCGAAGCCGCGGCCCTGCCTGTGGGCTGCTGATTCGGTCCCGACCACACGCCTGCCTGCTACAGCATACCGAGCTGCAGCTTGGCGGCGTCGGACATGGTATCCGGGCTCCAGGGTGGATCCCACACCAGCTCGACGTCGACCTCACCCACGCCGTCGACGGTCTTCACGGCGTCCTTGACCATCACCGGCATCATGCCGGCGACAGGACAGGCCGGCGCCGTCAGGGTCATATCAATGGCGATGTGGTTGTCCTCGCCGATGTCGATCTTGTAGATGAGACCGAGATCATAGATGTTGACCGGGATTTCCGGGTCATGGACCTCCCGCAACGCCGCGATGATGGGCTCCCGCAGGGCCTCGCCGCCGGGTGCGGCGGTGGCGGCATCACCCTGCGCCGGCACCGTGGCGGCGGTGCCGACCTCGGTCTCATCACGATCGACGCCTTCTTGACGACCGGCCCCGAAGCCGGCGAAACGCGCAAGTCTATTCATCACTTCACCACCGTTACGGCTTCCGGGCGCGAGTCCCAGCATGCGAGCCCGGAATGGGTTTCGGTTCGCCTCCCGAAGGAGAGTCAGGTTGCCCCCTACAGCGGCACGGCCTCCAATCGGTGGCCGACGGCCTCTGCGACGTACGCCGCCAGGGCGTCATTGCCCAGGGCGTCGATGATCTCGCCGGCAAATCCGATGCAGAGCATCCGCCGTGCCAGCGCCTGGGGGATACCGCGGGAGCGCAAATAGAAGAGCATCTCCGGCTCGATCTGACCCACGGTCGTACCATGGCTGCACTTGACATCGTCGGCATAGATCTCGAGCTGCGGCTTGGTGTCCACTTCCGCATGCTCCGACAGCAGGAGATTGCGGTTGGACATTTCGGCGTCCGTGTGCTGGGCGTCCTTGGCCACGTATACCAAACCGTCGAACACGGCCTTGCCTTTGCCGTGGACGATGCCCTTGAAGTTTTCTCGACTCGCGCAGTGCGGCAGCCCGTGGTGCACATCCAGGTGATAGTCCANCAACTGTTTGTCGCCGGCCAGATACAAGCCCTGGAGATTGCATTCGGCGTACTCGCCGCTGAAGCGGGTCACCAGATCGGTGCGCGCCCAACGCGCGCCGATCCCCACATTGATGCCATCATAGCGGCTGTTGGCGGCCTGGCTGAGATAAACGCCCGAGATGTGGAAGGCGCTCGGACTCTCCAGCTGGATACGCCTGTGCTTGAGCGCCGCATCACGCCCGAGCCGGATCTCCATGAGGGCGTTATTGCCGTAGAGCGCGTCCCCAAGGCTCGCGAAGCGCTCGATGAGCGCGACCTGGGCGCCGTCACCGAGGCTGATCAGATGCCGCGGCTGAGCGATCCGCGGCTCGTCCATGCCGACGGAGAGGTGCAGCAGCTCGATGGGCTGCTCCACCAGGGTGCCGCGCTCGGCGTGCAGCATCATGCCGTCCTCGAAGCCCGCGCTGTTCAGGGCCGCAAAGACATGCGCACCCTCCCCGGCCACGGCGTTCAGGTGATCGGCCAGGGCCGTCTGCGCCCCGGCGAGCTCGGTGCATAGCGGGCTGATGCGCACTCCCGCAGGCAGGTTGGACAGGTCGGAGAGCTGAGGCGTAAACCGACCGTTGACAATGACCACACGATGCGCGTCCAGCCCGGATACCAGCACCTCGTCGATGTCCTCGGGCAGCAAGGCGCTGAGCGGCTCGTCCACGGCCGTGAAGCCTTGCTCCAGCAGGGTGCGCAGGCCGGTGTAGCGCCAGCCCTCGGACTTGCCCGTGGGGGCACCCTCANTGCGTACCCGCGCGAGGGCGGCGGCGCGGATGCGTGCGAGCCAGTCGGGCTCGGCGGTGGCCGGCGTCGCCGGCAGCCAGCGGNCGAAGGGGCTGGCCTCCGGTACCGGCGCCGTGGCGGTGATATCGGACTTCAGTGCCTGCGCGCTCATGCCGCGGCCTCATCGACGATCCAGCCATAACCCTTGTCTTCCAGCTCCCGCGCCAGTTCCTTGCCGCCGGAACGGATGATGCGGCCCTTGGCCAGTACATGGACATAGTCGGGCTCGATGTAGTCGAGCAAGCGCTGGTAGTGGGTGACCACCAGCATGGAGCGCTCCGGGCTGCGCAGGGCGTTGACGCCGTTGGCCACCACGCGCAGCGCGTCGATATCGAGACCGGAATCGGTTTCGTCCAAAATGGCGAGCTTCGGCTCCAGCAGCGCCATCTGGAAGATCTCGTTGCGCTTCTTCTCGCCGCCGGAGAAACCCACATTCACCGGCCGCTTCAGCAGCGAGTCGTCGAGGTGCAGCACCTTCAGCTTCTCTTTCATCAGGCGCAGGAAGGAGACGGCATCCAACTCGTCCTCGCCGTGGTATTTGCGCTTGGCATTCAGCGCCGCCTTGAGGAAGTAGGTGTTGTTGACGCCCGGCAGCTCCACCGGATACTGGAAGGCCAGAAACAGGCCCAGACAGGCGCGCTCTTCGGGCTCCAGCGCCAGCAGATCCCGATCGTCGAAGGTGACGCTGCCGCCGGTGACCGCGTAGCCCTCGCGCCCCGAAAGCACGTGTGCGAGCGTGCTCTTGCCGGAGCCATTCGGGCCCATGATGGCATGCACCTCGCCGGCGCCCACAGTCAGATCGAGTCCCTTGAGGATCTCTTTCTCGTCGACTTCGGCCTTCAGGCCTTGTATTGACAACATGTTCGACTCCCAATCGGCTGACGGCATCCGTGCGCCTGTCATCGGATGCGGCTTGCTTTTACGTTAACACCGTGACGCCTCCACGGATGGCGCAACGGCTGGAGTGCGGAGCAAGAAGCCCCGCGACCATATCGGTGTCGCTCGCCGCCCTGCGTTTGCGGCGAGCGGGTGGCACCGGCGCCGGTGGGCACCGCGCACCGGGGCGATGCCCGGCTGCTGCGCGTCAGCCGACGGCGCCCTCGAGACTGATGCTGAGCAGCTTCTGCGCCTCCACGGCGAATTCCATCGGCAACTCGTTGAAGACCTCCTTACAGAAGCCGTTGACGATCATGGAAACGGCGTCCTCTTCGGTGAGGCCGCGGGAGCGGCAGTAGAAGAGCTGATCGTCGCTGATCTTCGATGTGGTGGCCTCATGCTCCATCTTCGCCGTCGGATTCTTCACCTCGATGTACGGGAAGGTGTTGGCGGCGCACTTGTCACCGATGAGCAATGAATCGCACTGGGTGTGGTTGCGCGCCCCCTCGGCCTTGCCGGCGATGCGCACCAGGCCCCGGTAGGACTGGATGCCGTGCTGGGCGGAGATCCCCTTGCTGACGATGGTGGAGCGGGTGTTCTTGCCCAGATGGATCATCTTGGTGCCGGTGTCCGCCTGCTGTCTGCCCTTGGTGACGGCCACCGAGTAGAACTCGCCCACGGAGTTGTCGCCGCGCAGGATGCAGCTCGGGTACTTCCAGGTGATGGCGGAGCCGGTCTCCACCTGGGTCCAGCTGATCTTGGAGTTGTCGCCGCGGCAGTCGCCGCGCTTGGTGACGAAGTTGTAGATGCCACCACGGCCCTCTTCGTCGCCCGGGTACCAGTTCTGCACCGTGGAGTACTTGATCTCAGCATTGTCGAGTGCGATCAGCTCCACCACCGCGGCGTGCAGCTGGTTCTCGTCACGCTGCGGGGCGGTACAGCCTTCCAGGTAGCTGACGTAGCTGCCCTCGTCGGCGACGATGAGCGTGCGCTCGAACTGTCCCGTCTTGGCCTCGTTGATGCG
>PR_CR_10_Liq_1_inCRDRAFT_1000877_pt1 | contig 17877 bp, 17 predicted proteins | sample PRCRCaboRojoPR_3_FD_10241 | JGI IMG/M metagenome (IMG submission 10241)
CGATCCACAGTGGGGGTCTAGGGGATTGCCGAGGCTGGATATGCGGTGTGACCGCGTCGAGCTCGTAGAACCGCCCGTGATGGGTGACCGTCTCTTCGGTCCACAACCGCATGATGATGTCCATACATTCGTCGAACCTCGCGAAGCGTTCTTCGAACGGAATGCCTAGTGCTACGAACTCGTCGGGGCGATACCCCGCGCCCAAACCCACCGTCAATCGCCCCCCGGTCAGCAGATCCACGGTTGCGATGTCCTCGGCGAGAGTCACCGGATGCAGGAGCGGTGCTTGCACGATGAAGGTGCCGAGTCGAACCGAGGGGTCGAGTTCCGGTGCCAGCCGGGCCATGGTGGGCAGTGGCTGGAGCCATCGGTATTCGCCGTACAGGTAGTGATGTCCCATCACTATCCATCGGATGCCAGCGCGCTGTGCCGCTTCGACCTGTCGCAACAGCGAATCCAAGTGCTCAGATGGTGTCACCGAACGGTGCACGTCTCCCAGGATCAGTCCGACGTCCACGAAACCACCACCTGACCGATCGCAGCACTTTTACTATGGTGATGATACGCATGGAATCGACCACGCGAGGGTCGTTTGTCGGGAGTGCAGGAGTCGTTCGATGACCGGAACCGGAGAAGGCGAGAACAGTTCCGCACCGGGTCGCGGATGCCCGGTAGTCGACTTCGACCACCATGGGCCCGAACACAACGCAGATCGTGTCGGGTCCTACCGCCGACTACGGGAGACGGCACCTGTGGTGTGGACGGAATCGCATGGAGGGTTCTACGTCGTGACGGATTACGACGGTGTCTTCCACGCGGCTCGACATCCGGAGATCTACTCCTCGGCTCGATCATCTGTGGGTGGCGAGGGTCTGGCGACGACCATCCCCAAGGCACCTGTTCATCTCCACATTCCGGTCGAACTCGATCCGCCGGATCACCGCGTGTACCGGAAACTCCTCAATCCGATGCTCACACCTAGCGCCGTCGACTCGATGCGCGAGCGCGTGGAGGAACTCACCGATTCCTTCATCGACGAGATGATCGAGAGTGGTTCGGGTGACTTCGCCAGCGTGATCGGAGTCCCCGCCGCTGTCACGATCGATTGGCTCGGTTTGCCGGTCGCAGACTGGCCCAGGTATTCCGCCGCGCACCATGCGGTCATTTCCGAGGGGCCGGGTAGCGATGGATTCGCGAAAGCGCTCGAGGTGGATTTCCCCTGGATGAACGAGCAAATACAGGAGGCGATCGTCGATCGACGTGCGACGCCACGTAAGGACATGATCAGTTACCTGGTGTGCCAGGAAGTGGGTGGACGACCGATCACCGACGATGAGGTGTTCTCCATCGTGGAGCTGTTGATCTCCGGAGGAGTCGGCACCACCGCGTCCTTGGTGAGCCAGACCTTGGTCTATCTCGACCAGGATCGAGAACTGCGCCAACGTCTCATCGAGAACCCCGATTCCATGGAAAAGGCGGTTGAAGAATTCCTGCGGGCCTTCTCGCCAACCCAGGCGCTGGCACGCACGGTGGTCGCTGACGACGTGGTGTCGGGCTGCCCGGTTCGAGCGGGCGATCGTGTCCTGATCTCCTGGTCGGCCGCGAATCGGGATCCGAGTCATTTCGACAACCCCGATTCTGTGAACGTCGATCGCTGGCCGAACCGGCACCTCGCTTTCGGGGCCGGTGTGCATCGGTGTGCCGGTGCGCACCTGGCTCGCTTGATGGCACGCACAATGCTGGGGAAGGTACTGACCCGTATGCCCGACTACTCGGTGGATCCCGCGGGACTCTCGCCCTACTACAGCCACGGGGTCAATGCGGGATGGCGAACCATTCCCGTCACCTTCACGCCGGGAGCCCGCAAGCGGGATGTAACGGCTCAGCAACTGTGACCATGAATTCCGGAAAAGTCCTGGACACTTCCGGGAAACATGCCTATCGTTCCCGCAATCATTCATGCGAATGATTGCCATATTGAGGAGGACAGATGTTCGGAAGCTCCAAGCGCCGGTTGGGCGTAGCGGCGGTGGGACTCTCTGCAGCCCTGGCTCTGGCGGCATGCTCCAGCGGGGACAGCGGCGATGACGCTGCCTCCGAGGAGACCGCAGCGGAAGAGACCGCAGCGGAGGAAACCGCGGCGGAAGAGACCACGAGCGAGGAAACTTCAGCGGACGAGGCGTGTGAATTGCCTTCTGAGGTGCGCCTCATCTCGGTCGATTCGATCACCGGACCCGCAGGGTTCGCCGGGGTCGTAGCGGAGAATGGCGCGCAGATCGCGGTCCAGGAGATCAATGACAGCGGCTATCTCGGCGATGGCGTCACCATGACGATCGACGTCTACGACGACGCCACAAATCCCGACCAGGGCACGACCGAATTCGCCAAGGCGCTCGGAGAGGACGTGCCGCTGGTATTCGGCTCGGTCACCAGTGGCGTTGCTGTGGCGCAAGCTCCACTAGCAGAGGCCGAAGGTAAGCCCGTGGTGTTCACGCAGGCTGGTAGCCCGGGTGTCGTAATCGGGGATTACACCTTCCGGTTCACTCCACCGATGTCCGCTTACTGGCCCGACGTAGCGTCGTACCTGGCGGAGCAGGGAGTGGAGACAGCCAGCGTGCTGTACGCGAATGACTTCCCGACCCTCATCGACGTCGCCGAGGTTTCGGTGCCACAGGTGGCGGACGAAGTGGGAATCGAGATCCTCAGCTCCACCGGTATTCCCACTGCGACTGAGGACTTCTCCGCTCCCATCAACAAGATCGCTCAAGAGGATCCTGATGCTGTGATCATGCTGCTCGTTGGGCCGGCGAATCCGACGGCGATGAATCAACTTCGTCAGGCTGGCTTGACGGACGTCGTCGTGGTCGGCAACTCGGGTGCTGGCAACGGCAACCTCGCTCCGGCGGGCGAGAATGGCGCGGGCATGCTCTGGCCAGCGCTCTTCCACCCGGACCAGGATCGCCCAGCCCTGCAGGAGTTCGTCGAGAAGTACCAGGCGGAGTTCGGGGAGATTCCCTCGACGTACGGGCCTGAGCGGTACGACGCCGTCTACGCTGTCGCCGACGCGATCAAGGAAGCCTGCTCCGTGGATCCGCAAGAGGTGCGCGATGCCCTAGCGAGCATCACGGAGGCTGGCTACAGCGGAGTCATGGGTGATGTCACCTTCGAGAATCAGGACATCCGGGTTCCGGGAATCTTGGTTCAGTGGAACGGCGAGGAGGAACTACTCATCGCCGAGTAGGAGTCATGAGTGGGGGTGGGCCCTGCCCACCCCCACTCGACCCATCGACCGGCATGCCCGCAGGCTCGATTCGTCCACACGGAAAAAGAGAGGTGTCTTGAACCTTCAGGACGTTCTCAACGCCTCGACGTTGGGATCCATTTATCTCCTGTTCGCCCTGGGGATGGCCTTGGTGTGGGGAACCATGGGCATTTTGAACTTCGCACACGGTTCAGTGTTCATGTTCTCGGCATTCGTCGGTTACCTGATCACGAGTCGCATCCCGCTCCCGCTGCCGGCGGTGGTCTTGATCGCGATGGTCGTAGGAGCCGTACTCACTCTGGCGATTCAGTACTTCGCCTACCAACCCATCCTCAAGAAAATCAAGTCGGTCAACGCAGCGGAGCTCCAAATCGTCGTAGCCGGAATCGGACTCAGCGTCATCCCGATCGCGCTCGCCGAGAAGGAGACGCTGAGCAACAATTTCGGCTTCCAGGGGAGCACCTTCCAAACGGTCGTGTATCAATTCGGCGATCTACGGATCTCCAACATCATGATCATCATCTTGGTCTTGGGCTTGGGCCTTGGCTTCGGTACGGCCTGGTGGATCGCGAAGTCCCGACAGGGCTTGGGTCTTCGTGCGGTCGGCATCGACCCCGAGGTAGCCGCTCTCATGGGTGTGGATCGACGCAAGATGGCCCTCGCCACGATGGCCTTCGCGGGAGCGCTGGCCGGGTTGGCAGGGGCCTTGTTGACGTACTACCTCACGGCACTCAATCCGCATTCCGGCGAAGGATTGATCCTCAAGGCGTTCGCCGCCATCATCTTGGGTGGGCTGGGTAGTGTTCTCGGCGTCATCCTCGGCTCGTTCATACTCGCTTTCGCCGAGACGGCGGTCTTCGCATACACGAGCGGAACCTGGGTCAGTGCGGTTTCCTTCGGCCTCATCCTCATTCTGCTGGTGGTCCGCCCGCAGGGCATATTGGGCAAGAAGGAGGTGCGCCGCACATGATCGACTTTCTCTCCAGCTACGAGGTCCTCATCCAGTTGACGCTGTCGATGACACTCCTTGCGATTAGTTTGCAGATCCCCTTGCGGATGGGAGTCATCTCCTTCGCGTCCGTCGGCTACTTCGCGATCGGCGGTTACGCCACCGCCATCCTCGTAGCCCAGCAAGGAATCAACGCCTGGGCAGCGGTCTTCCTGTCGACGATTCTCGGAGGTGTGATCGCCTACATACTCGGGCTGGGAATCGCGCATTTGAACGGTCTCTACCTAGCCATGGCGACCGTTTCCTTCTCACTGATCCTGAGTGTCGTCGCTGTGAACGGAGGATCCCTGACGGGTGGTCCCGTTGGGCTCTTCGGAGTTATCGGGCCGATCACTACATGGCACTTCCTCGTTGTCGTCGCTGTCGTGATCTTCCTGGTCTCCTTCACCGAGCGAGGCAAACTCTCCCGCAGATTCGATGCTATTCGGGAGGATCCGCAGTTGGCGGCCGCGATGGGGATCAACGTCGTTCGCTACCGTCGTCTTTCGTTCCTGATCAGCGGCGCGATCGGTGCGCTGTCCGGTTCGATGGCGACCCTCATGAAATCCGCGATCAGTCCGGAGTCGATCGGATTTGGCCTGATCATCTTGGCGCTCACTGTCATCATCGTGGGTGGACAGGGTTCGTGGGTCGGTGCGGTCCTCGGATCCCTGTTTTTCCTCTGGATGCCCCAGACGATCAAGTTCGTAGGCACGTGGGAGCCTGTGCTCTACGGCTTCATCGTCGCCGTCGCTGCCGTCACACTGCCCGGCGGCGTGCTTGCGGTCTACCGGAATTGGCGGTACCGACGAACTGCCGCGAAGGTGATCGCTCAGCAAGAGGCTCGAACGCGGGACTTGGCGATGAGTGGAGCGACAGGAGGTGGCAGTGGTGACGGTGTCTGACCTGCAAACCGGCAGCACTACCTATAATTTCGAACCCGTCCTCGAGTGCCGCGATGTAAGCGTCTACTACGGCGGGATCCGGGCGGTAGATGGAATCAGCCTGGGCCTGCGCCCGGGAAAGATCTCGGGCATTCTCGGCCCGAACGGTTCCGGAAAGAGCACGCTGCTGGGCGCTGTCACGCGAATGGTGAAGTTGACTAGGGGTGATGTCCTCTTCGAGGGAAATGACTACTCCAGTGTCCGTTCGGGTGATGTCATCAAGTTGGGTATCGCCCGAACTTTCCAGACGGTTCGTCTGCTACCGGATCGATCCGTCTTCGACAACATAATTTTGTCCACGGATATCGCATGCCACGGACAGCCGAAAGAAGTGGTCGAAGGCTACGTGCGTTCCGCGATCGAACGAACCGGCTTGGAGGGGTACGAACTGCTAAGGCCCACGGAGCTCTCCTATGGAGTGCAGCGTCGGGTGGAGATCGCCCGGGCAATCGCAGTCCAGCCCAAGTTGCTGCTCCTAGACGAGCCCACTGCTGGAATGAATAGGACCGAACGAGCTGAGATCGGCCTACTCCTTCGTTCCCTGCAGTCGGAGGGTTTGACCCAACTATTCGTCGAGCATGATGTGGCAATGATGGTAGAGACCTGTGATTACCTCTATGCGATGAACTTCGGCTCCCTCATCGCCGAAGGGTTACCTGAGGATGTTGTGCGTGATCCCGCAGTCCAAGAGGCGTACCTAGGAAAGCATGGGAGGAAGCATGCTTGAGGTCACTGATCTGCATGTGAACTATGGTGCCGTGCAGGCCGTGCAAGGTGTGACCCTTAGTGCTACCCCCGGTCACATAACACTGGTGCTGGGTGCCAACGGCGCCGGAAAAACTACGAGTCTTCGGGCTATCTGTGGATTGCAGCCCATCGCCAGCGGAAGCGTCAACTTGAACGGTCAGTCCCTTGTAGGGGAGCCGGCCAGCGCGATCGTGCGTCGTGGCTTGGTCATGGTGCCCGAAGGTCGCCGCGTTTTCGCGCCCTTGTCGGTATACGAGAACCTGCTGCTCGGTGCCTACACGGCACCTCGCAACTCAGTGCAATCCACCCTCGAAGAGGTGTATGGCCTCTTCCCCATCTTGCAGGAGCGTCAAGGCGGTGCGGCAGGTCTCTTGAGCGGCGGCGAGCAGCAAATGCTCGCCTTCGGTCGAGCCTTGATGTCTCAGGCCGAGGTCATCTTGATGGATGAACCGTCTATGGGACTCGCGCCGGCCGTAGTCGACAGCGTTCTCTCATCGGCCAGGAGCATCGCCGATGGAGGTAAAGCGGTGCTGATGGTGGAACAGAATGCCGAAGCCGGCTTGGAGGTGGCGGACACCGTTGTCGTCATCGCCCGAGGTGAAGTCGTGTATACAGGTTCGGCTAAGGAAGCGCGCAACGACACAGCACTAGTGAGGGCATTCCTAGGAGACGCCGCTCTCGTTGACGAGTGAGTCGAGTCTCGGCAACGCCCAATGCGGACGGGCGTAGTTCCATCTGCCGGGGCATATTTGCCACCCGAGGTGAGCGGACGCTCTCCCGGTAACACTTATCGTTGTGAGCGCAACGCGGATGCCAATTTGTCGATTCGCTGCAGGCCCATCGCCGCAACATCCGGGGCGGTACAGACGTACATGTGATCGGATTCGATGGCATTCACGACCTGTTGTGCGACAACATCCGGGGATACTGTCTCCATGACAAGACCGAAATTCGGTGCTGGCTTTGCTTCGGCTCGCTGCTCGACGAATTCGGCAGGACGGTTGCGCTCGGCGTCCTTGATCCGTGTCGGAACAGGACCAGGGAAGAGCAGGGTGACGCCCACATCGGGTGCAGCAGTGTCGAGTTCGACCCGCAAAGTCTCAGCAAGCCCGACGACTGCGTGTTTTCCGGCCGAGTAGACGCCGTTGCCTCCTCCCGGAATGGCAGTCAGGCCCGCGAGAGAGGAGGTCATGACCACATGGCCCCTTCCCTGGGCGACCATGTACGGCACCACTGCGCGAATTCCGTTGGCAATGCCGTAGAAATTCACTTCGGTAGTCCATTGCAGATCAGCGTAGGTCTGCTGCCAGACAGGCTGGCGCGAAGTGACCACGCCAGCGTTGTTAACCAAAACGTCGATGTGGCCGAAGCGGCCGTAGACGTCATCAGCCAGCATCTGCAAAGCGGCCGGATCGCGAACATCGACTACCGACCCCTCAGCGCTGGAGCCGCGTTGGTTCAACTCTGCGACCACTGTGTCCAAAGCGGAAGGTTCCACATCGACGAGCACTACGTGCAAGCCCCGACCAGCCAAGGCCGTTGCGATCGCAGCGCCTATGCCACTGCCCGCGCCGGTCACCAGGGCTACCTGACCTTCTTCGAGATTCATCCGCGAACCTCCGGTAACACCTCAGTACCGAACTTCTCCAGTTGCTCCATCGCCTCTTTGTGGGCCAGCCCGGGCCAATGCGGCTTGAAGACGAAATGGCTCATTCCTAGGTCGTCGCGCAGTTTGATCAGTTCCTCGGCCACTAGCGATGACGGCCCGAGGAGGAAGTGGTCCTCGATGTCGGCCCTCAACTCGGCACTATCGGTGATGGGTGTGTTCTCGCCGGACAACCCCCACTTCCGGTAGGTCTCGTAACGCGCACGGTAGCGTTCTAGGGCTGCTTCCATGCCAGCGGATCGATCGGAGGCGATTAGCACCTCCCGCCGCACAGCGAAATCGGTGTCGGTACTCAACCCATTCTCTGCACGCGTGCGATTGAACAGTTCGCGAAGCTCCGCCAGTTGGGTGTGTGTTGGGAACGGCGGGGCGTACCAGGCATCTCCCATGCGAGCTGCGCGCTCGACCGCACCGGCTGCTTGGCCCCCGATCCAGACCGGGATGCCGCCATAGCGAATCGGCCGTACTGACGGGCACGCGCCGTGAACGGAGGTGAACTCGCCATCGAAGTCGACCTGCTGGCCGCTCCACAGCGCCTTAACCAACTCCAGGTTCTCCTCGAAACGCTTGACACGTGTCCCCTTGGCAACCCCGAAGGCGTCGAACTCGTGGGCGCTGTACCCCAGGCCGACGCCGAAGATCGCCCGTCCCCCGCTCAGCACATCCAGCGTGGCCATCTGTTCGGCGATATCCACGGGATTGACCATCGACAGCAGCACGATTCCCGTTGCAACATCCATAGTCGGGGCTTGTTGCGACATGTAGGTCAGCCAGGGCACCGGTTGGAAGTACCTGAGCTCCGAACCAAGGAAGTGCTGGCCGCACACCATGAGATCGAAACCGAGTTCCTCGGCCGTGCGCACTAGCTGTGCGTGCTCATCGCGTTGACGCATTGGATCGACGCTTGCGTCGTAGACCGACGTCAGCAGGATGCCGAATTTCATGGTGCTCCTTCTTGTTGTGGGATGAGTTCCCCTCGGGCGAGTGGGCCATGCAGATGCGCACCGAATAGATCAGGACACCAGGGGTCGTTACACGTCGACCAGCGGCGGATCGAAACCTTGCCGGCAAGGATCCGCTCATCCCAGTAGATGCCGACTACGCTCGACTCATCTAAGCCGTAGGCCAACGCAACGCCACGCGTAGTCAGTAACTTGGACTTGCGAGCAAGATCGAAGTGCTCGTGGTCGGCGAAGAAGAGATCGATTGTTACCGTGAACGGACCGGCATTCTTGCTGCGGATGATGGTGGCGCATTCGTAGAGATTCATCGGTTCACCTCGGCTGGACCGCGGGGGAATTCCTGCACGGAGATGTCCGTAATGGCCAGCGGATCCTCCAAGGGCAGCAGGTGGTAGATCGAGAACTCGAAGACCTCCGAGGCAGGGATGACGATCGGCATCAACGGCGCCGCGGCGTTTCCGGCGGTCGTCTTGCGATCCGGATACGGTCCGATGAAGAGTCGAATGAATGCGTAATAGGCGGCTTCCTTCGCCAGTTCGGGTGTAGCAGCAACCGCGTCCACCAAGACGCCGGCCTCATGGCCGGTCACCTCATGATGGGGCTCGAGTGATCCCAGCACACCATCGAGTCCGTAGATCCGAGTCGAGATGGCGATTCGCCCTGCCTTCGCATCCTCGGAGAATCGCGCGGATGTTCGAACCGCTTCCTCCGCCGCATCGGTCCAACCACGAATCTGCCGCAGGAGCTCGGGTTCGCGTACGCCCAGAAAACAGATAGCCCGGTGACCTACTTGCCGAGCACCCTCCAACAGCAGCGTGTAGGGGGCGGGGTGCCACTGGGCACCCTCGCATCGGATTCCCAGTGGCGTTGGCGTGTAGGTCGCCTCGGAAAGATCGAGCTTGCCACCTGGATTAGGTTCCAGTGTGGGGTGTGAGCGCTCATAGAAGGTGTGGGATACTAGGGANCGGACGGTGGCTTGTGCCCTCGGAGTGCACGAGCGAACCTCGAATCCGTCTTCATCCAAGCTGGCCCAGATAGCTCGCCCCGAATCGCCTGGTTCCAAGGCCAATCCGCCGCACTCCAGCATCTTGCCGGCATGTGCGGCGATGGCGGTTGGGATACCACGCATCATCGGTAGTGCCATGAACAGTCCGATATCCAAGGCGCGTCCGGTGATCACGCCGTCGACGTCTTGGCGCAATGCCTCTTGAACGGGTTCGGGGCCGANGAGGGCAACGATCCGGCTGGCTGCGTGCGGCGCTTCTGCTTGCAGGGGGGTGAGCTCGGACTCGGGGTACGCGGGAGGAACGCTCACGCCTGAGTCGATTGCTTCCGCAAGGTAAGCGGCGTCCACCTCCGATCGCACAACGCCAACACGTGGCGACCAGCCGCGCCGCCGACACAAGTCGTCGAAGTCCGCCAAACACTGGTCCAGGTGCACGTTGGCGCCAGCGATTCCGAAGCTGAAGATGAAGGGGATCTCGTGGGCGAGGGCAGCTTCTACGTACGGTTCGACGTTGCGCGCTTGACCGGCGACCGGCTGTTCCCCCGAGCCGAGCCAGTACGGCCCCCAGTCGCTACCCGTTCCCTGCGCGACGATGGCGTCCACGCCCCACTCGAGTGCTTGGGCGATTTCATCGGAGATATCCGGAGCCGGGGCTATGTGGTTGACGAATCCCAGAATGCGCACGGACATTGTCAAGACATCTCCTGGCGGATTACCCGTCGCAGCACTTTGCCGGTGGCATTGCGGGGCAACTCGGTGTAAAGCCGGATGATCGTCGGACACTTGTACGCAGCCAGTTCGCTTCGACCGAACGCGATGATCTCCTGCTCGTCGATGGATCGGCCGGGGACCGGAACGATGGCTGCGGCCACACGTTGTCCCCAGTGGCGATCTGCTACCCCGACCACGGCGATGTCGGCAACCGCTGGATGTTCACGTAATGCATCTTCGACCTCTTGTGGGAAGACGTTCTCGCCACCGGTGATGATCATGTCTTTCACACGATCGGTTAGGTACAGATTGCCGTCGCCGTCGACATATCCGCCATCACCGGTGCGAAGCCAACCGTCTTCGTCGAATAAGGCCCGCGTAGATTCCGGATTCTCGAAGTAGCCGGCGCAGTTCTGAGCCGAACGAGTCCATACCTCGCCGTAGGTTCCGGCGGGAACGGGGTCCCCGTGCTCAATGTCGCGGATCTGTAACTCGACCCAGGGGTAGGGCTTACCTGCGGACCCGTGTAACGCAGAGTCCGCCGGAAGTTCCGTGATCGCTCCAGTGGTCTCGCTCAGCCCGTACAGATGGTGCAACACGGGTCCGAAGAGCTGTTGCGCTTGCGAGCGAAGGTCCGGGTCCATGGGCGCTGCTCCGTAGTACACGGCCTGCACTGAGGGAAAGGCTGTATGGGGAGGGATTTGTTCGCACAGACCACGGATCTGTGTCGGTACCAGGAAGGCATGGGTGATCTCGTCGGAGGCGAGGTGATGCAGCAGATCCTGTGTATGCGCGCTTCGTGCCAGTACGGTCGTGGCACCACTCGCTAGCCCAGCCAACAGCCAACTCAGGCCACCGACGTGGAACAACGGTGTGGACAACAACGTTCGGCTGCGTGGGGTGAGTCTCCACATCGTCTTGGTACCTGTGACTTTCCTCGCAAGGTTCGCGTTCGTCAGCAGTACCCCTTTGGGCTTGCCGCTCGTGCCGGAGGTGTACACCTGAACGGCCACAGCATCCTCGGAATAGTCGAGGTCACTCGCGACCCAATCGCTGGTAGCCCAGGGAAGCGCTTCAATTCGATCGGTTGGGTCGGGAAGGATCGCACGGGAGATACCGTCTGCGCCGATGTCGCGAAATGACGATTCGATGCACAAGTAGCCTGGACGAGCGTCGTCCAGGATTTGGCCGATTTCCCGTGCAGAAAGTCGCCAATTGACCGGCACCACCGCTGCGCCGGTGCGGGCAACCCCCAGAATAGCCGCGGCAGCCGGTAGCCCGTTCCTCGCCAGAATGGCCACTCGGTCACCGGGACCTATGCCGACTGACTGCAAGAACCCTGCGGCTTGCCCCGACTGCTGGTCCAACTGTCCGAAAGTCCAACTGCGGCCCTGGTGGATCAGTGCAGTGCCGTCCGGCGCGTGCTGGCGGAGTGTGCGCGCTAGTGCGTAGGACTGATCAGGCAACGGGAGTGCCAAAGTCGGTGGGCAGCGATTCGACCGCTCGTAGCATCGCACTACCCCCGTACATTGGCTCGAAATCCAGCAGTTGTGCATCGGGAAAGCGCCGGAGCAGTGTTCCGAACATGATCTCTCCTTCGAGTCGGGCTAGTGCGGCGCCCAAACAGAAGTGCGGTCCATAGGCCAAGGACAAGTGATCGCCCTTGTTGGCTCTGGTGATGTCGAAGGTGTCCGGGTCGTCGAAGTGAAGAGGATCGCGATTGGCGGAGGCCTGGATCACGATAAGGGTTTGCCCCTTCTTCATCTGCCTTCCATGAAGCTCGAAATCCTCGGCAACGACTCGCGGGAGGTAGTGATGCGGAGAGTCGTAGCGCAGCATCTCCTCGATCGCCGGACGAACCAGACTCGGATCCTCTACGAGCATGTCCCACTGCTCGCGGTGTCGCTGCAGAGCCAGGAATCCGTTGCCCAGCAGATTGGTCGTGGTCTCACTCCCACCGAACAAGATCAGCAGGTACATCGCCACGAGTTCATCTTCGGTCAGTGCTTCGTTATCGCGAGACTCGAGCATCACTTTGGCCAGCTCGGGGCCTTCGCCCGTTCGGCGCACTCGATCTACGGTACGACCGACGTATTCCCGGAAGGCGTCGATCGCGGCATCGGCTGCAGCCAGGCTCCCCTCATCGAGTGAGAACAAACGTGCAATCGCGTTGGACCATTCGAAGATCTGATCTCTGTCTTCTTGGGGCACACCGATGAGGTCCACGATGACCCGCACCGGGAGTCGATTCGCCAAATCGCGACGCATGTCCGGGTTCGGCGACTCGAACATCTCGTCGATGAGATCGTCGACATGTCGTTGGATCGAATCACGCAGTTGTTCGATGCGGCGGGCAGTGAAGGCACGCGATGCGATGCGGCGGAGCCGAGCGTGCTCCTCGCCTTCGTGCCGGCTCAGGAACAGACTCTCGAAATCCAGGACCTTGAAGAACGTCTCGTGTTGCTTGATGGGCAAACGGGCGATGGTCCCCTCAGCGAGTTCCCCGAAGCGGTACGCGTTCTGCAAGATCGGGTAGGCCCCACCCATGATGGACTTGACGTCGTCATAGCGAGTGACCAATGTCGCCGGCCCGGATTCCCACCGGACGACGCCCGAGCCGTCACCTGACTCACGCCATGTTTCGTAGAGGGGATACGGCCACCGGATGGCTTCCGGTTCTGCGGCGAAGAAAGACGTGATAGCTGCTTCGTCGACCACGAGCGGCTCCAATTGATGATAATGATTACCTTAGACCGTATTCATCATCACGGAGCCTGTCAAGGAATAGTGCGGAGTTCAGCCGGTGTGCGGGCTCCACGGGATGACTTCTTCGAGGACGTTCGGGAACTTCTTGGTGACGTAGCGCTCGTAGGCATCGATATGTCCCTGCATGCGTGCCCGGGCCTCGTCGGGATCGTGCGCCGCGAAAGCCTCGAATATCTCTTCGTGGGCGGCCGCGATCGCCTCGCGTCGGTGACTCGGGTAGTCGATACCCACCACCGTGCCGTCCATGATCCCCAGGAGTGAATCGACCAGGTATCCGAACAGCACGTTCCCGGAGGACCAGGCGATGATGTCGTGGAAACGCTTGTTGGCATCCAGGAAGCTCGCCTGGTTCTCGATGTTGTCACGCATCTGCGTGATGGTGCCTTTCAGCTGACCCAACTCGGCCTCGCTCATCCGTTGAGCCGCCAACTGGCTGATCATGGGCTCGAGCGCTGAGCGCACCTGGACGATCTCCCGGAAGGGCGCGTGGTTCATCTGCATCAGCAGCACGACGGTGCTCGCAAGATGGGAAGCATCCGGATTCAACAGCACCGGTCCACCGCGCGGCCCGGGCTTCAAGGCGATGACTCCTTGGAACTCTAGGAAGCGGAGTGCTTCACGCAAGGTTCCGCGGCCAGTCTGGTATTGCTCGAGCATCGTGCGCTCGGGTGGCAGGAGATCACCGGCTTTCATGCCGTTGGAGGTGATGTCTCGGACGATGCGCTGGGCGATCAGCATGGCGGCCTTAGGTGCCCGCGGTACCGCAGATCCGTTCGAGGCGACCCAGCGCTGCTCTGTGTCGGTCACACTCGCCCCCTTCCTGTGCCCGGTCGATGTGTTACGCGTCACACTAGCGACGGGAGGGCTATTTATGTGTAAGATTAATAGGGATTGTGTCACCACGTTTCCCATCGGTGAACACGCAGCCTAATCCGTGCGCAGCGTTGGAGGGTGAAATGGCGGCAAGTGTCGATATCGCGTCGGATCTGGATACGAGCTTGCCAGCGGAGGTCGCCCGGGAGCGGGCCGAGACCGCGGCTGAACTCGGCCGGCTCGTTCGGGAGTTCGGGGAAGCCGAAGTCCGTCCGCGGATCCTGGATTTGGAGTCTTCCGGTGAATTCCCGCGAGACCTCTACCGGACTATGGGGGAGATGGGTTTCTTCGGGTGCATGCTGCCGGAGGCTTACGGTGGCACCGACGCCGGTTATCAAGCGCTAGCGTCGGTTGCCGAGAATCTCGCGTGGGTCTACCCACCGCTGTCGGCCGCCATGAATCTGCAGGCCGCGACCGTCCCGCTCACGATCGCTAACTGGGGGTCCCCGGAGTTGATCGACCGGTACGTTCCTGGCTTGGTTTCCGGTGAGCTGTTGGGGTGCAACGCAATGACGGAGCCGGACGGAGGTTCGGACTTCCTCGGCGCCATGCGGACCCGCGCGGTACGAGAGGGTGACGAGTACGTCCTCAACGGTGCCAAGATGTGGATCACCAACGCAAACGTCGCCGATGTCGCGATCGTCTATGCCAAGACCGACCCAGAAAAGGGGCATCGCGGCGTCAGCGCCTTCGTGGTGCCCACCGACACCCCGGGCTTCAGCACTCAACGCGTGCCCTGCCGAGTTCTCGGATCGTTGATGCCCACCAACTCCATCACCCTGGACAACGTCCGGGTTCCTTCGTCCGCACTCCTGGGAGATGAGGGTGAAGGTTTCATCGTTGCGATGAACGCGATGGACTACGGCCGCTTGTGTCTCGCGGCTCGCCAGGTCGGCCTGGCACAGGCGTGCTTGGACGCGTCCGTGAAGTACGCCAACGAGCGTGAGGCCTTCGGCGAACCGATCGGCTCATTCCAGATGATCAAGCGACTGATTGCCGAGATGACCTGTGAGGTCGAGGCTGCGCGCGCACTGGTCACTCGCGCGGCGGAGAAGTACGACAGCGGAATAATCGCCACGCGTGAGAGTACGCATGCGAAATTCTTCGCAGGTGAAGCATGTAACCGCGCTGCGCAATCAACAGCGGAGATCTTCGGCGGATACGCCTTCAGTGATGAGTTCCCCATCAGTATCTACCTCAACTACGCCAAGTTGTGGCAGACCGGGGAAGGGTCGGCCAATATTCAAGCGATCCTGATCGCGGACGACGCTCTCGGATGGAAGGCTATGGACCGCCACAAGCCGCGGCGCAAGCAACACAGCGAGTAGCGGCAGCGGGAATTCCGGGACCGAGGGAGAACGTCGTGGATGTCGAAGTCGCAGAGCGCGGTGAGGCTACGTGGATCCGGCTGAACCGGCCGGAGCGTCGGAACGCGTTCGACCCTGAGATGTCGGCGACGATCGTGGAAGCTATCGAGTCCGCCACCGCATCGCGCGCCGTGGTCATTACCGGCTCGGGTGGGAGTTTTTGCGCCGGGGGTGCGCTGACCTCCTTAGCTCATCCGACCGAGCGTGAGATGCGCCGCATGTACGAAGGATCACTGCGCTTGTTCGACACCATCCGGCGTTGCCCACGTCCGGTCATCGCGGCAGTCAATGGCGCAGCAGCTGGAGGTGGAAACGAACTCGTGGTGGCCTGCGACCTCGCCATTGCGGCCCGGTCTGCGACGTTCGGACAGACCGGACCCCGTGTCGGCAGCGCCCCGGTTACCGGTGCCACGAACGTGATGGGAGTTCAGATCGGTGAGAAGAGGGCCAAGGAACTCTCGATGCTGTGCCGGCGCTATTCGGCTGAGCAGGCTTTCGAGATGGGCCTGGTGAACGCGGTCGTGGAAGACGATGCACTCGATTCGACTGTCGATGAGTGGGTCGCCGAGCTATCGGTACTCAGTGCGCGATACCTCGAGATCACCAAGACGAGTTCCAACATGTGGTGGAACGCCGCCCGCGATTCCTTCAGCACCGGACTGGGCATGTTGATCCAAGCGGTGGGAAGCCCGGACATGGTCGAGGGAGCTAACGCATTCCTCGAGAAGCGCAAGCCAGTATTTCCACCGCCGCAGTAGTCGCTGCAGCTGGTCTTGGTCAGCGTCCCTGCCATTGCGGTGCACGCTTCTCAGTGAAGGCGCGCGCGCCTTCCTTCGCGTCCTCCGAGCCGCGCACCGGCTCGCTGATCGCGCGCTGCCGATCGAAGGACTCCTCCAAGTTCCAGTCGGGCGACTGGACGATGATCTGCTTGGTAGCACGCACGGCCAGGGGGCCGTTCTCGGCTATGCGGCGAGCTATCTCCATGGCCTTGTCCAGCGAGCCGCCGGGTTCGGTCATGTGCGTCACCAGGGAGGCTCGGTAAGCCTCCTCGGCCTCGACCATGTCGCCGGTCAAGGCCCACTCCATCGCCAGGTGATAGGGAACGCGCTGGGGTAGCCGCATCAGGCCGCCCCCGGCAGCCACCAGTCCGCGCTTCACCTCCGGCATCCCGAAACGGGCGTTGCGCGCGGCCACGATGATGTCGCACGCGAGAGCGATCTCGAAACCGCCTGCGAGCGCGTAACCCTCGACGGCAGCGATCAGGGGTTTGTCGCTCGGCTTCTCGACGATTCCGGCGAAGCCCCGAACGGGAATCGATGGGCGCTCACCGGCGAGAAACGCCTTCAGATCCATGCCCGCGCAAAAGGTCCCTCCGGCGCCGGTCAGCACGCCCGCAGTCAGATCGGCACGCGCATCCAGTTCGTCCATAGCCGCACCGATCGCTTCGGCAGTAACGGTATTGATCGAGTTGCGAGCCTCGGGCCGATTGATGGTGATGACCTGGACACCGTCGATCTGCTCAACGAGGACGGGTGATTGCTCGGTCACTTGGCGCTCATCCGAATCGCGCCATCCAGACGGATGGTCTCTCCGTTCAGCATCGGGTTATCGACGATGTGCATCGCCAAGGACGCGTACTCCTCCGGCTGACCGAGTCGCGAGGGATGTGGCACCTGCGCGGCGAGACCGGCGCGGATCTCCTCCGAGTGGCGCGCGAGGATCGGAGTGTCGAAGACGCCTGGTGCGATGGTGCACACCCGGATCAATCGTTTGGCCAGATCCCGCGCAGCGACGATCGTCATGCCGACAACTCCGGCCTTGGCCGAGGCATAGGGGATTTGCCCGATCTGCCCTTCCCATGCTGCGACGGACGCAGTCAGGATGCACACGCCTCGTTCTTCACCCTCCGGTTCCTGTGCGGACATCCGGGCGGCCGACAGCCTCAGCACATTGAAGGTGCCCACCAGGTTCAAGTCGATGAGCGACTGGAACGTCTCCAATGATCCGGGGTTGCCCTCACGATCCAGGACCCGCACGGTGGCGCCTCGACCTGCGCAATGCACCAAGACCCGCAGTGGACCGAAGCTGGTCGCCAGATCGAGCGCAGCCTCCACACTGGCCGGGTCGGTTACGTCGCCCGGAGCGAAGTGCGCGAACTCACCCAGATCTGCCTCGACTTGGGCGCCATTCGAGGTCGGTAGGTCCAAGATGACCACGTGCACACCCCGCTTCACCAGGTCGGTAGCCGTCGCGAGCCCCAAACCCGAGGCTCCGCCTGTGACAAGTGCCGATGCGCCGGTGAGGTCCATGGCATTTCCTTCCGATTCGTGTTCGTAAGTGGGTGTCGTTCTGGGATGTGAAGCGGCCGCTAGTCGAGGATCTCGATGATCATCGCGTTGGCCATACCGCCGGCCTCGCACATCGTCTGCAAGCCGTAGCGACCGCCTGTCCTACGCAGGTAGTGGATCAACGTCGTTGCGATGCGTGCGCCCGATGCGCCGAGGGGATGACCCAATGCGATCGCGCCTCCGACTGGATTGAGTCGGGCGTCGTCCACGGGGAACTCCGCCTGCCATGCAAGGGGC
>PR_CR_10_Liq_1_inCRDRAFT_1000879_pt1 | contig 17867 bp, 19 predicted proteins | sample PRCRCaboRojoPR_3_FD_10241 | JGI IMG/M metagenome (IMG submission 10241)
GGTGCTGCTGGCGGCGGCAGCGATCAGCGCGATCAGGATCAGCGGGATCAGCAGGTTGGAGCTGGAGCCGCCGGTTTCCTCGACGATCTCGACCGGCTCCATCTCGATGGCCGGGGCCAGGCCACCGGCGGCGGCGGAGGTGGCGGTCAGGGTGGCGGCGAGTGTTGCCGCGCCGAAGGTGCGTAGGTAGGTCATTTGAAAATCCCCCCAAGAGTTGAAAGACACAGTGATGCTTGCCCATCGGGTGGTGGAATTCAAGCGCCAACCGAACACGGGCGATCAATCGTCGTGGCGGTGGTGGCCGATCCGGTCGGCCAACTGGTCAAGCGCCTCGGGCATTTCGGCGTGTTTCTCGCCCGGATAGACAAGTCCGGCCGAGATCACGAGCTTGGCGGCATCTTCGACCGTCATGTCCAGCTCGATCACGTCCTCTTTCGGAAAGAACAGCAGGAACCCCGAGGTCGGGTTCGGCGTGGTTGGCACGAAGACCGACACCATGGGTCCGGCCTCGGCCTTTTCCAGCAATTCACCCTTGGTGGCGGTCGAAATGAAGCCGATGGCCCAGATCCCCTTGCGCGGATACTGGATCAGGCAGGCCTTGTCGAAACTGGTTTCGGTCTGGGCAAAGACGGTTTCGGCGATCTGCTTGGCGCCGTTGTAGATCGAGCGGACAACCGGCATCCGCGACACCAGCCCCTCGCCCCAGGCCAGGAACGACCGGCCGATCAGACCCTTGGCGATCCAGCCCACGATAAAGGTGAAAACGAGGAAGATGACAACGCCGACACCGCGGACATTGATCTCGATATAGTTGGGATGGGTCGGATCGGCGCGGCCGAAATCGTTGACATGGCCCAGCAGGCGATTGACGAACTCTTCGGGGTGGTAGGCCTGCGGCACGAAGGGCCAGACGAAGCCATCGACCCAGCCAATCAGCGTCCAGATCAGCCAGACGGTCAGGCCGATCGGCGCGATGACGATGATCCCGGCGATGAAATTGTTGCGCAGCCCCGTAATCAGGCTGCCGCGGTGCCGGGGCGGGTCATTGGGCGATTTCGTCACTTTGGCGGTCACTCAACTCTTCGGTCAGGTCTTATGTAGGCGATGCACGGGGGCGCGACAATGGACCATGACGCATGGCGGTGGTCACCGCGCTGAATTGCACAGGCATTTGGCGATTTCTGCCGCAAGGCGCGCATTATTGCGCACCAGGGCGATATTCGCGGTCAGTGACGCGCCCTCGGTCAGCTCGAAGATGCGCTGCAGCAGGAACGGGGTGACGGATTTGGCTGCGATCCCCTGCGCGTCGGCCTCGGCCTGGGCCTGCGCGATGATCGGCGCAAGGGTTGCAGCGGGAATCTCTTCGGCGGTCGGGATCGGATTGGCCACCAACTGCCCGCCCGGAATGCCCATCCGGGCCCGCAAGGCGTGGGCGGCGGCGATCCGGTCCGGGCTGTCCATGCGCAGCGGCGCGGCCAGGTCCGATGTGGCCGACCAGAAGGCCGGCAGGCTGTCCTGGCCATAGGCGATGACCGGCACGCCAAGGGTTTCCAGCACTTCCAGCGTTTTCGGCGTATCGAGGATCGCCTTCGGCCCGGCCGCCACGACCGTCACCGCTGTCTGGGCGAGTTCCTGAAGGTCGGCCGAGATGTCGAAACTGGTCTCTGCGCCTTTGTGAACCCCGCCGATCCCCCCGGTGGCGAAAACATCTATACCGGCCAGACGCGCGGCGATCATCGTCGCGGCGACCGTGGTGGCGCCGGTTCCGCTGGCGGCGAGGCAGGCGGCGAAATCGGCGCGCGACAGCTTGGCGACATCCTCGGACCGGGCCAGCCGGTCGAGCTGCGCCTCGGTCAGACCGATATGCAGGGCGCCCTCCAGCACGGCGATGGTGGCAGGGATGGCGCCGGCCTCGCGGATGTCCTGTTCCACGCGCCGCGCGGTTTCGACATTTTGCGGATAGGGCATGCCGTGGGTGATGATGGTGCTTTCCAGGGCCACGAGGGGGCGGCCCGCCGCGCGGGCCTCGGCCACGTCGGGGGAATAGTGCAGGTCGATCATTGGGGAGTTTCTCCGGAAACGTAGGATGCGGCGGCGTGCAGTGCGCGGGACAGGGCGGCGTCGGGGACCATGCCCTGCACCTCGGACGCGATATGGGCGGCCATGAAGGTGTCGCCCGCGCCGGTGACACGGGTGACGAGAACCTCGGGCGGTTGCGCGGTGCGCAGATCGTCGCCGCGCGCCTCGGCCGCCATTCGGCCGCCATCGGTGACAAGGGCGCGGTGAACGCCGCGCTGGACCAGCCCGCGGGCGGCGCTGCCCGCATCGGCGAAATCGGTCTGGCAGATCAGCCCGGCCTCTTCGCGGTTGACGTAGAAACAGGCCGAAGGGTGGCCGACCAGCGCCAGCAGCCGTTCCGCCTTGCCGGGGCTTGCGGGGGCCACGCGCAGGTCGGCGGCGCGAAAGAGGGGCGATGCGGCGATGCGCGCCAGCAGGTCGCGCGTCAGGTTGCCATCCAGCGCGACAGGCCCCGCCCAGGGCGCCGCCTCGGTCGCGATGCGCCCATCCGACAGCGGCCGCAGGATCTTGTCGCCCACCTGTTCCAGCGAATGGGCATCGGCGATGGCGGCGATCAAGCCGTTGGCGCCCTCCACGGCCATGTAGCTGTCCGTGGGCAGGTCTTCTGAGCGGTAGAGCGTTTCCGTCATGAGGCCCAGCCGTCCGGCCTCGCGCACCAGTTCCTCTCCTTCGGCGTCACGGCCCACCGCCGAGAGCAGCGCCGGCCGCAGGCCGAAATTGGCAAGCGTCATGGCGATGTTCATGGCCACGCCGCCGGGTATGCGGGTGATCCGGCCGGGCACGTCGGACCCGGCCCGCATCGCCGAGGGCGAGCGGCCGATGATGTCCCACAGGACCGAACCGATGCAAAGGATGTCGGGTGTCGTCATGGCGCGCAGCTTTGGCGTGCGGTGCGTCCGGGGTCAACCGCTGTCAAGCGGGCTGCTGCGCAGACCGTGTTGGTGGCGCAGGGGGCNGTCNGCCCCCTCTTGGCCTGCGGCCAATTCACCCCCGAGGATATTTCCCGTCCAAAGAAAGCCTGTTACGGGACCGCGAAGGTCAGCGCGGCCCAGAGGGTTTCCCAGACGACGTCGCGGTCCTGTGCCAGCTGTTCGGCCGGTTCGCGCAGCACCACTGCGTCGACCAGGTAGGCATGGCCCGGTTTGATGGGCAGGGTGGCGATCCCTTCGGCATCGGTCCGGTGATAGGTGACGGTGACGCTGCCATCCGGGGCTTTCTCGAAGAGCTCGATCTGTGCATCGGCGCGCGGTGCTTCGCCGTANTGAAGCTGGACGGGCAGGGTATCGCTTGCGGCGGTGTAGGGGTTTTCCAGCGCGACGATCTCGGTTTCGAGGCCAAGCCTGCGGTCCTGGCCCGCCCCGTCGCCGACGGCGATGAGGGCCTTGACGTGGCGCGAATAAGCCTCGCCGAAATCGGTTTCGGGCAGGCCGCGGGCGCGGTGGTCGGCGATGGCGTTCGGGAAATCCTTGTGCTCGGCGAAACTCTGGAACGTGTCGAGGCCGCTGTAGCTCACCCGCGCGGTATTGGCCTCGTAGACGATGACATGGAGCCCGTCCCCCAAGGGGCTGCCATCCAGCGCCGGGCGCGCGCCCAGCCTGTTTTCGACCGGTTCAACCCTCTCGCCGAGGACGACCTCGAACCGGCTGAACCGACGCGGCAGGTAGCTGAGCCGGTTGCCGGCGAAGTCTTCGCCGTTGACAATCTCGGCCTGCAACTTACCGTCCGATGGAATTTGATAGGCCTCCGGTTCCAGCCACAATTCGTGAGCGGTGACCGGTGCGGCCATCAGGGCGAGGGCAAGAAAGATGATGCGCATGGCGATCTCCGAGAATTCGAAGTTGAAGGTGACGCTGTTTGCGCTGCTGTCAACTCTGTTGATGGTCCTGAGTTCCGGTGCGCGGGCCCACGAGGTCTTGCCGACCATCGGAGACATGGAGCGTATCGAGGACCGGCTGGTGTTCTCGATCGAAGGCAACCTGGAGAGCTTCGTCGCCGAAATCGACCTGGAAGGGCTTGAGGATACCAACGAGGCGGACGCGTCGGGCACCTATGACGCCCTGAGGGCGCTGCCGCCCGAGGAAATGGCAGAGCGGGTGCGGGCCTTCTGGCCGACCATGGCCGCGGATGTGCGCGTGCTGGTCGATGGGGACCCGGTCGAGCTGCGTTTCGATGCGGTGGACGTGCCGGCGGTCGGCAATCCGGAATTGCCGCGCGAATCCCGGCTGGCGTTTTCCGCAGCGCTGCCGGAGGGGGCCGCGCAGATGCAGATCGACTGGCCGGCCCGCTACGGCGTGTTGGTCCTGCGGCAGATGAGTGTCGAAGAGGGCTGGGACGGTTACCTGACAGGCGGGCTGTCCGAGGAGGTGTCGCTCTCTGGGGGGCAGGCGCTGACAGGCTGGCAGGCCTTCGGGCGCTATATCCCCGTCGGTGTGGAGCATATCGTGCCGCTGGGCCTGGACCACATTCTTTTCGTGCTGGGGTTGTTCTTCCTGTCGACGCGCCTGCGCCCGCTGATTTGGCAAGTCAGTGCCTTCACCGCCGCGCACACGATCACGCTGGCGCTGGCGGCACTGGGATACGTGACCGTGCCCGGCAGCATCGTGGAGCCGATCATCGCCGCCTCGATCGTCTATGTCGCGATCGAGAACGTCTTCAGCCGGGGGATGAACCCGTGGCGGCCGTTGATCATCTTCGGTTTGGCCTGCTGCACGGTTTGGGCTTTGCCAGCGTGCTTGGGGAATACGGCATCCCCGACAGCGCTTTCATTCCGGCGCTTCTGGGGTTCAATGTCGGGGTCGAGCTGGGGCAACTCGCAGTGATCGCCGTGGCCTTTGTCATCGTCGTTTCCGCCATGCGCCTGTCGGAGGACGGCAAGCGCAACCCGGTTGCCGCGGCGGCCTACCTTCTGGTTGCCGTGGTCGTTGTGCCGTTGTTGGTCATCCCCGTGAGCGCCATGGGGCCGGATGCCGTCGAAGCCTTCGTGCCGCTTCTGTTCATGGTGGCCGCCGTTGCGGGGCTGTCGGCCGCATCCTGCGCGGTCGAACGTTACGAGACCTATCGCCACATGGTCGCGATGCCCGCAAGCATCGGCATCGCCCTGATCGGGGCCTATTGGGTGGTCGAACGGGTGTTTCTCTAGCGGTGCCTTAACCTCGCGCTTACGGGTGTGGTGCTAACCCGGCCAGGTCTCTAACGCCGAGAAAGGCCGCGATGAAGTATCGACCGCCTCGTATGCCCAGCGATCTTGACGTGACCGTGATCGCGTCCGGTGCACGCCGGCGCGCGGTGATCTGCAATGTCAGCCTGAGCGGCGTGTTGCTGAAGGGTCTCACCGGCCTGTCACCGGGCGACCGGATCGACTTGGCCACCCCCGGGCTGCGCCTGCGGGCCAGTGTGGTTCGGGCCGATGCGGATGGTGTCGCGGCGCGGTTCTCGACACCTCTGTCGAATGCGGGGGTGGTTCAGCTGCGCCGCGCCGCCGGACTGGCGCGGCCACGGGGCCATGTCGGCGGGGCGCCCATGTATCGCGAACTGTGAGGCATATTGCTGCCGCAATCGAAACGGACCCCGCCAGCCTGGCGGGGTCCGAGAGTAAGCCGCAGGGTGTTTGCCCAGGAGGCTATTTGAGATCGACCCCGTCGAGGTCGGTTCCATCGGCGATATCGCTGTCGATCAGCGTGAGCGCGCCCATGCCGCCATCTTCCTGGACCGCCTCGATGCCGGTGTCGTCGCTGTCATCGTTGTTCGCGGTGGAAGAGGCCTCGGCGATCACCGCCAGGTCTCCATCGCCTTCTTCCTCGAAGACCGCGCCCTTGCCGCCATTGCCGGTGGCCGAGGACCGCAGCATCAGGCCCGTGACCGACCCGGCATCTTCTTCGGAGTTCTTGTAGCCGTCATCGGTGTTGTCTTCTGCCACTGTGTCGATGAATTGCACATCGATACCGCCGTTGCCGGCCTCGTCGAAATCCACGCCTTCATCGAGGTTGCGCGAAATCGTCGAGCGCAGGAAGACCGCGTGGATCGAGCCGGCGCCGCCTTCGTCGAAGTCGATGCCGTCGTCCAGATCGAGACCGAATTCGTAGGCTTCGACGCTGCCATCATCGTAGAGGTCCACCGCACGTTCGATGCAGGTGTTGTCGGGCGTGCCGGTGACCGGGCCGGGGATGTCGGCCTCGGCCATGGCGCCTTCTTCGAACTCGGCCTCGTCAGGGTCGGGGATCGCGTCCGCGAACAGGGCAGGGGTGCAGTAGGCGCCGTTCTCGACCAACCGGGTGTCGATGATCGTGGCGACCACGTCGCCCGCGCCGCCTTCGTCCAGCTCGATGCCATCGGCCCCGGCCATGGAAACGGTCGAGCCGGTGATCAGCGCGGTGATGCCGCCCGGTCCACGCTCATCCGCGCGCAGCCCGTCGCCGTCGAAGGTGCCGTTGCCCACGTCGTTGATCGTGACATTGCGCAGGGTCAAGGTAATCCCGGCATCCGAGCCATCGCCGTCACCGGTCTGGCCGCCGCCGCAATCATCGGCCAGCGTGCAGTCGGAAATGTGGATGCCGTAGCCGGCAACGCCGCGCACGGTCACGTCCTCGGCAACCAGGGTTGCGGTGCCGGTTTGATCGTCGCGCAGGTCAACGAAAATGCCCTTGGCCGCGGCCCCGTCCAGATCGCCGCGGTTTTCGACCGTCCAGCCGCCCGGACCGGCCAGAGTCAGGCCGACCACATGCAGATCGGCGCCTTCCGTGGCGGCCAGCAGGGTCACGTTGTTGGCGGTGGAAATGGTCTGGCCGCTGCCGATCAGCGCCAGAGCGGACCGGCCGTCATAAGCCAGCGTGTCGGCGATCTCGACATCGCCATCGAAGGCCAGAACGACGGTGCTCGCACTCTCCGAAGCCGCAGCGGCGGCCAGGGCGTCGGTGATTGCGGCCTCGGTGGCCTCGGTGACGGTGATGGTCTCGGCCAGCGCGGGCGCGGCCAGGAAGAGTGTTGCGGCGGTGCTGGTCAGCAGCGACTTGGTGGTGATCCCCATGGGTGGTCTCCTTCGTTTGAACCGGGCCAAGGGGTAGGCGCTGCATGTGACAGGAACATAACAGACAGCCCCCTTGCCAAGCCCTGCAACCCCGTCTATACGCGCGGCACTCAATCCCGCAGGCGGGGGCGGGTGCGTCGGGGAGACATCCCGGCTCATCCACCGGTTGGCGAAATGCTGATCCCCCGCCGAGGCATGAAACCGGAAAGGAAACGACCATGGCTCTTCCAGAGTTTTCCATGCGCCAGCTGCTTGAAGCCGGCGTTCACTTCGGCCACCAGACCCAGCGCTGGAACCCGAAAATGTCCGAATATATCTACGGTGCCCGCAACGGCATCCACATCATGGACCTGACCCAAACAGTTCCGATGCTGGACCAGGCCCTGCAGGCCGTCCGTGACACCGTCGCCAAGGGCGGCCGCGTGCTGTTCGTCGGCACCAAGCGCCAGGCCCAGGCGCCGATCAAGGACGCCGCCGAGAAATCCGCGCAGTTCTACATGAACCACCGCTGGCTGGGCGGCACGCTGACCAACTGGCAGACCGTCTCGCAGTCGATCGGCCGTCTGCGCGCCATCGACGAGGCCGCCGAGAACGGCTTCGAAGGCCTGACCAAGAAGGAACGTCTTGGGATGGAGCGCGAGCAGGCCAAGCTCGAGGCATCGCTGGGCGGCATCCGCGAAATGGGCGGCATTCCCGACCTGCTGTTCGTGATCGACGTGAACAAGGAAGACCTGGCCATCGCCGAGGCGAACAAGCTGGGCATCCCGGTCGTCGCGGTGGTTGACACCAATTGCTCGCCCGCCGGCGTCGATTACGTGATCCCCGGCAATGATGACGCCTCGCGCGCCATCACCCTCTATTGCGACCTGGCCGCCCGCGCCGCCATGGACGGGCTGTCGGCCCAGCTGGGCGCCGCCGGGGTCGACCTGGGCGAGATGGAACAGGCTGCCGAAGAGGTCGTGGCCGAAGAGGCGCCTGCCGAGGATGCGGCCGCCAGCTAGGGCGCACCCGTCGCAAAACTGATACCGGGTGCGGCCAAAACCGCCCCGGGACATGTCACATTTCTACAGGAGATAGAGCCATGGCGATTACCGCTGCTCTCGTGAAAGAACTCCGCGACTCGACCGGCGCGGGCATGATGGACGCCAAGAAGGCGCTGACCGAAACCGACGGCGACATGGACGCCGCCGTTGACTGGCTGCGCACCAAGGGTCTGGCCAAAGCCGCCAAGAAATCCGGCCGCACCGCCGCCGAGGGNCTCGTTGCCGTCAGCGTCGAAGGCGGCAAGGGCGTCGCCGTTGAGGTGAACTCGGAGACNGACTTCGTCGCCAAGAATGCCGAATTCCAGGACATGGTGTCCGGCATTGCCAAGGCCGCAACTGGCGTNGACGATATCGACGCGCTGATGGCGGCCGATATGGGCGGCAAGTCCGTGGCCGATACCGTNACCGACAAGATCGCCACCGTTGGTGAAAACATGTCGGTCCGCCGCATGGCCACTGTCAGCGGTGAAACCGTCGTGTCCTACATCCACAATGCCGCCGCTGACGGCATGGGCAAGATCGGTGTGCTGGTTGCCATGACCGGCGGTGACGAGGGCTTTGGCAAGCAGGTCGCGATGCATATCGCCGCTGCCAACCCGGCCGCGTTGAACGAAGCCTCGCTCGATGCCGAGTTGGTCGAGAAGGAACGCCAGATCCAGATCGACATCGCCCGTGAAAGCGGCAAGCCCGAGCAGGTCATCGAGAAGATGATCGAGGGTCGCATGAAGAAGTTCATGGCCGAGAACACGCTGCTGGGCCAGGCCTTCGTCGTGAACCCCGACCTGACCGTCGAGGCCGCTGCCAAGGAAGCCGGGGCCGAGATCACCGGGTTCGTCCGCCTCGAAGTGGGCGAGGGGATCGAGAAGAAGGAAGAGGACTTCGCTGCCGAGGTGGCCAAGGCCGCTCAAGGCTAAGCCCGACCTTCTGAAAGACCAGTTGAAACGGCCGCTCTTGAGCGGCCGTTTTCTATTATAGTCCGTTTGTTACGAGGCATCCTTCATGCAAACGGCCCCGCGTCGGGAGTTCGCGGGGCCGTGTCACCCGGACGGCGCATGAAAAAAAGGGACGAGGACGCCGCCTCGGGCTTGCAAGAGGCCGGCCCGCGCGGGCCAAGCCCGAACGAACCAGCCGCCGGTTTCCCGGTCCACGGAACGGCTTTGCCTTGTAATCGCAAGGGTCCGATCCGCTGTTCCCTGGCCAAAAAGCCACCACTCACGGAACGGGTTCAGCGTGCCACTTACCCTACGTAAGGCGCCAGTCAGGGAATCCCTACCAGCGCCTCAGGCGCCCAGGCTGTCGGGTTCCAGAACGAACATCTGGTTGTAAAAAGACGCCTTCAGAACCGCCTGGGCCGTGGTTTCCACATCCAGCGCCTCACGGGCCAGACGCAAGTGTTTCTCGATGGTTGCCGGCGTCAGCTCAAGTATCGTGGCAATGTCCTGGGTCGTTTTTCCATCGCCGACCCATTGCAGCACTTCACGCTGTCGCTTGGTCAGGTTGCGTGTCGCGTAGGGCAGGGTGAGCATCTTGAGGTAGACGACGTTGCTCATCACCTTGATTTCGCCGCCATGCTTGGCCCAGATCTCTTCGACCTCCGACTGGCTGATCCCTTCGCGCGCGGTGATCGCTGCGGCGCCCTTGGTGCGTTCGCTGACAGACCGGAAGCTGATCGTGTAGCCCGCGGTTACACCCATGGACCGATTGAAATCGGCCACGCGCTGTTCCGCGGGTGTCAGATTGGCGGGATCGGCAATCCAGGACCAGCTGCAAGCGCCATCGTTCTGAAGGGCCCAATTGACCATGGGCGCATTGTAGATGTAGCCGTCACCGATGAACCGATCCATGTAGCTGTCGCCGTGATTGGTCAGAACGACCCAGTCCTGCGGATCGCCCAGCGATGCGCCGCTGCGATACCGTGTGAACCCATAGATAAGGCGATCGAAGCCCAGCTCGGCCATGCGTTGGGTATGCAATTCCCATAGCGCCTCGATGGTCGGCGCGTTCGTCAGGGCCTCCAGATGCGTGACGACAGGGATCATGTCACACTCGCTAGCAGCATTGGGCGTTTACACAAAGGGTTTTGTGCCGATGCTGGATGTTGCCGCAGCATCAATGGGTTGTCCAGTCGTCGTTTTTTACATAATACTGATTATGCGAATAACGAACCATAGGAGCCGTGCCGTCACGCTGTAGCCCGCGGACCCCGCCCTAGTCCTTGACCACAAGTCCCGATGGTGTCCCGGCCAGCTTCTCATGGCCCGTGCCAGTGATCAGGATCGGTTCCGTCGTCTCCAGCCCGCCGTCGTCCAGCCAGATCGCCGGCATGAAGTGGAACGTCATGCCCGGTTCCAAGATGGTCCGGTCGCCTGCGCGAAACGACATCGTGCGCTCGCCCCAGTCCGGCGGATAGCTCAGACCGATCGGATAGCCGCAGCGGCTGTCCTTGATGAACCCGTGGCGTCCCAGCTCCCCGTTGAACGCATTGGCGACATCCTCGCAGCGGTTTCCGGGCTTGGCCTGTTCCAGCGCAGCCTCCGTCGCCTCTTCGACCGCGGCCTGTGCATCCAGGTATTTCTGGGGCGGCTTGCCCAGGAACAGCGTGCGCGACTGCGGGCAATGATAGCGGCGGTGGCAGCCTGCAATCTCGAAGAACGTCGATTCCCCGGTCCGCAACGGCGTGTCGTCCCATGTCAGGTGCGCAGCGGTGGCGTCCAACCCCGATGGCGCCATGGGCACGATCGCCGGGTAATCGCCGAAATGCCCGCCGACCCCGGAAATGCCCGTATGGTAGATTTCCGCGACGAGCTGGTTCTTGGGAAGGCCCGGTTCGGCCATCTCGACGATCCGTTCATGCATGGCCGTCACGATGTCGGCGGCGCGGCGCATATAGATGATCTCGGTGTCCGATTTCACCGCCCGCTGCCAATTGACGAGGCCGGTGCAATCGCCAAAGGTCGCGCCCTTGCAGTGCTTGAGGAGTTCTTCGTAAGCTCTTGCGCTGAAATAGTAATTATCCATTTCCACGCCGATACGGCAGCCCGACCACCCATAAGCGTCGATCAGCCGGGCCAGATCCGCCATCGGGTGCTTGTCGGGGTTCATCACATAGGTGTCGTCATAGCCGTGGATGTCGTCCTCTTCCATGAAGACGGTCCGCATGGCCCCGGTCGAGTCGATGCCCCGGCCCCACCAGACCGGATCCTGATCCATGGGCAGAAGCACGGCTTGGTGCACGTAGAAGGACCAGCCGTCATAGCCCGAGATCCAGGCCATGTTGGACGGGTCCGACAGGATCAGCAGGTCGAACCCCGCTGCCTCCATCGCGGCGCGGCTTTTCTCGATGCGGTCATGATATTCACTGTCGGGAAAAGACGGGCTGGTACGACTGCTGGGCATTGCGGACTCCTCGTTGATCCGGGCCAGCATCACTCCGCAAGGCCGCGAAATCTAGTCGAAAAACGGCCCCAAGGGGTAAATTACCGCCATCAGGTCATCCGGGCTCTGCCGGGGTCTCGATATCCTGTGTCGGCAGGATCACCGTAAAGGTGGATCCTTTTCCCAGCTCGCTGGCCACGCGCAGCCGTCCGCGATGGCGGTTCACGATATGCTTGACGATGGCGAGTCCCAGCCCGGTTCCGCCGATTTCACGGGACCGATGGGTATCGACCCGGTAGAATCGTTCGGTCAGACGGGCGATGTGGTGCACCGGGATCCCCTCGCCCTCATCCGTGACCGACAGGCGCACCCCGTGTTGGCGCAGGCTGGTTTCCGGGGCCGGATCCGACAAGGCGACCGTGATGGTGCTGTCGCGCCGACCGTATTTCACGGCGTTCTCGACAAGGTTGGTGACAACCTGCGCCAGTTGACTGGCATCGCCCGCGACGCGAATGCTATGGGCGGGCGGCGTCCATGCGATCTGCATGCCCCGGTCTTCGGCCATCGGGCGCAACGCATCCAGCGTGCCATCGATCACCTGCGGCAGGTCCACCAACGCGCGGGGCCGGTTGCGTTCCTGGTCTTCCACCCGGCTCAGCGACAGCAGGTCCTCGACCAGGCGGTGCATGCGACCGGCCTCTTTTTCCATGATATCCAGAAACCGGTCGCGCGCGGCCGGGTCGTCGCGCGCCGGGCCGCGCAGCGTCTCGATGAACCCCAGAACAGCGGTCAGCGGCGTGCGCAATTCGTGGCTGACATTCGCGATGAAGTCGCGGCGCATCTGGCCCGCTTCCTCGACCGCAGTGATATCCTGAAAGGTCAGCACGACGGCGCGTCCGGCGGGCAGCACCGCTCCGACCAGCGTGACATCCCAGGTGGTGTCCCGTGCCCCGTCACTGCCAAGGAACCGCGCCTTTCGGTGGCCGCCGTCGCGCAAGCTGGCCTCCACCGCATCCAGAACGCCCGGTTGCCGCAGGGCCGTGATATAATGCCAGCCCGTGCAATCGGTGCCTATCAGGCTCTGGGCATGGTGGTTGATCCGGCGCACGCGTTCATCTGCCCCGATCACCACTGCGGGCACGGGCAAGGCATCGACCAGGACCAGTTCGCTATCATCGGACATGATCACCTGCTGACCGATCTGCGTCCCGAGATCAAGATGTGGCGCGGATCTGAAAGAAACATCCTCAGGTTGAATTTTCGCAGATTTCCAGACAGGCTGGGGGCGAAACCTGTTTCCGGGAGCCTCGTTTGACATCCAATCCCCCCGCGCCGGTGGCGACCTTAAATGCAGATACAGTGATCGTGCTGGTTGTCGGGCACGTGACGGAGATACGACAAACCGATGAAAACCCGCCTGCGGGGGTGCGGTTCATTACAGCCGACCAGATCGCTGAAACGCTGGCTCGGGGTGCGATGCCAGCCATCGTTCTGTCGCCGCTTTCCGGTCCGGGGTTCGATGCGATCACCATCGCCCAAACGCTGAATGACGCCGGGTTCCGGGGGGTATTTTACGCCTCCACACGCCCCCTGCCCGACCCGGGCCTCGTAACCCGCGAAGTGCAGCGCGTCGCGCCCGACCTCGTGTTCGACCTATTATTGCCGCAGGATCTTGCCTGGTTCATGCGCTCCGTGCGGCGCTGATCGCGTCCTCGAATTCGCGGATCAGCAACTCCGGGTCTTCCAGCCCGACGGAAACACGGAAGAATCCTTCGCTGATGCCGATCTCGGCGCGGGCGGCTTCGGTCAGCGCCCGGTGAGAGGACGAAGCCGGATGGCTGAGCGTCGTGCCCACATCGCCCANNGTCGGNGCAAAGGCGATATCCGGTGCGGCGCGGGTCAACGCGTTGGCGGCGGCACGCCCACCCTCTACCTCGAATGACAGCATGTTGCCGGGCCGATCCCCCAGCACGGATTGCACCCGGTTGTGATCNGGNTGATCGGGCCGGCTGGGATGCAGCACNCGGGTCACGCCGGGCATCTTGGCCAACGCCTCGGCCAGCCGGGTTGCCGTCACCTCGGCGCGGTCATAGCGCAGCTCGAACGAGTGCAGACCTCGTTCAGCCAGCCAGCAATCGAAGGGGCCGGGCGTGAAGCCCCAGGTGACATTGGCGACATAGATTTTCTCGTTCAGCGCCGGGTCGCGGGCCACCGCATAGCCCAAGGTTGCATCGGAATGGCCCGCCAGCAGCTTGGTCACCGAATGCACGACGATATCGGCGCCGTGGTCGAAGGGCCGATAGCCACGCGGCGTGGTGAAGGTGTTGTCCACCACCAGCAGGATGCCACGGTCGCGCGCCAGTTTCGCGATCCCGTCCATGTCGGCGATGCGGATCGTCGGGTTCGAGACGACCTCGACCAGGATCATCTTCGTTTCGGGGCGCAGCGCGGCCTCGATCCGGCGTGCATCCGTGGGGTCCGCAAGGGTGGTCTCGATCCCGAGGCGGGGCAGATCCTCGGTCATCAGCCGCAGCGAGCGGCCATAGAGCTGATCGCCGCCCACAACGTGATCGCCGGCCTTCAGCAGCCCAAGAAAGACGTTGCCGATGGCGCCCATCCCCGAGCCCGAGATGATCCCGCCCGAGGCCCCTTCCAATCGGTCGATCTTCTGGGCCAGAACCGTCGCGTTCGGATGCCCCTCGCGGGCATAGGTGTAGCCCGACCCTTCGTCGTATTGCCGGTCCAGCCCGTCAGGATCGGGCGAGGCATAGACGACAGAGGGTTGCAGCGGCGTGACCACGGGGCGCGAGGTGCTCTCGGGCCAAGGGGTGCGACGCACGATGGACTCGGACATGCTCAAACCTCCTTCAAACCGGCGCGGAAGCGCGCGGCGTTATCCTGGTAATGCAGCGCCGACGCCGTCAGCGCCTTGATGGCGGCCTCGTCCAGCTGGCGGACCACCTTGCCCGGCGCGCCCATCACCAATGATCCGTCTGGGATCTCCTTGCCCTCGGTTACAAGCGCCCCGGCCCCGATCAGGCAATTCCTGCCGATCTTGGCGCCGTTCAAGACGGTCGCGCCCATCCCCACCAGGGAATTGTCGCCAATGGTGCAGCCATGCAGCATGACCTTGTGGCCGATGGTGCAGTTCCTCCCGATGGTCAGGGGAAAGCCCATATCGGTGTGAAAGACGCAGTTTTCCTGCACATTGCTCCCCTCGCCCACGAGGATCGGCTCATTGTCGCCGCGAATGGTGGTGCCGAACCAGACCGACACGCGCGGCCCGAGGGCCACCTGACCGATCAGGTGACAGCCGGGCGCGACCCAGGCGGTGGCGTCGATCTCGGGGGCGTGCCCGTCCAGCTCATAAAGGCTCATGACATCTCCTCGAATTCGCGGTGCAGGGCGCGGACGTGGTCGACCAGGTCGGGCTGCTGTTCGCGCCGCAGCCGTTCGGCGCTGACGATGGTTTTCAGCCGCGCGTCGGTGGCGTCGAGATCGTCATTGATCAGGACATAATCATAGGCGTCCCAGTGGGAAATCTCGTCCCAGCTTTTCTGCATGCGCTTGGCGATGGTCTCGGCGCTGTCCTGGCCGCGGGCCTGGAGCCGNTCGTGCAGTTCCTTGATCGAGGGCGGCAGCAGGAAGATCGACAGGACATTGTCCTTGAGCGCGGAATTCCGGATTTGCTGTGCCCCCTGCCAGTCGATGTCGAACAGCACGTCNCAGCCCTCCTCGATGGCGTCCCGCACGGGCGGCAGGGGCGATCCGTAATGGTTGCCGAAGACATGGGCGTGTTCCAGCATCTCGCCATCGGCGACCATGCGCTTGAACTCGGCCTCGCTGCGGAAATGGTATTCGCGGCCGTCCGTCTCGCCCGGACGCGGGTCGCGTGTGGTGGCCGAGATCGAGAACCGGATACTGCTGTCCCAGTCCCTGAGCCGGTTGGACAGGGTCGATTTGCCGGCGCCCGAGGGCGAGGACAGGATGATCAATAGGCCACGTCGGGACATGTGTTACTCCACGTTCTGGGTCTGCTCGCGCATCTGGTCGATCACCGCCTTGAGGTCCAGCCCGATCCGGGTCAGCGCCTTGTCCTGTGCCTTGGAACACAGGGTGTTGGCTTCGCGGTTGAACTCCTGCGCCAGGAAATCCAGCTTGCGGCCCACCGCGCCCCCCTGCCCGAGCAAGTCGCGCGCGGCGCCGATATGCGCGCGCAGGCGGTCCAGCTCTTCGGTCACGTCGTTCTTTACGGCGATCAGCGCCAGTTCCTGGGCCAGCCGGTCCTCTTCCACAGGGGCGCCCTCTGCGGTGATCCGGTCCAGCGCACGGCGCAGGGCGGCGCGCGTCTGATCGCCCCGGTCGGGAATCCGTGCCTCGGCCTCCGCCACGAGGGTCTCGATGGCAGCGATCTGGTCATGCATGAGGCGGGCCAGGGCCGCGCCTTCGCTATCGCGCATGGCAAGGAAATCGGCCAGCAGCGCGTCCAGATCGGCCAGCAGCACCTTTGGCAGCTCCGGGTCGACCGCCGTTTCGGGCTGGCCTTGCGCAAGCACTCCCCGCTGGGTCAGGACATCCGCCGCCGTGGGTTGGGCCAGGGTCACGCCCATCTCGACCGCCCGGCTCTGGATCTCATCGAGCGCGCGCAGCACACGGGCCAGGTGATCGGGGTCCAGCGTCAGTTCGGTTTCACTGGCCTCTCGGGTCATCTTCAGGCCGAGCGTCACGTTGCCTCGCGTCAGGGCCGCGCCCAGTTTCTTGCGCGCTTCGCTTTCCAGTCCCTCGATACCGTCGGGCAGACGCAGCCGCAGGTCCAGCCCACGCCCGTTCACGCTGCGCAGGTCCCAGACCCAACTGACGGGGCCGTGATGGCCGGAACGGCTGGCGAAAGCGGTCATTGAACGGATCACGCGGGCGGCCTCGGGCACTTGTTTCGGGTTGGTCGCACCTAACGGCAAAGCCGTCCGCAGGGCAAGCCCGGCCATCCCCATCGGGACGGAGCCGTTAACCGGTTAAAAGATTCCTAAGTGAAAATTTGACCCAAACGTGGGATAAAATGCACAGGCATTCATGAGGGAGCGCAGAAATGAAACGGGCCAGCGACAGCATCGACAGCGATTTTACCGTTACCAACCCGACCGCGCTGGTGGATCTGCAGGCCTATTGGCACAGTCTCGCGCCGGATGGCCGGATCCCGCGCCGGTCCGATCTCGACCCGGCCTGCCTGGGCGAGCTGATCGAGGATGCCATGATCGTGGAACGCGTCGCGCCGGGGGTGGCCCGGATGCGCGTCGCCGGTCAGCGCATTGCCGCCCTTGTCGGGGCGGAGCCGCGGGGTATGCCGCTTTCGGTCCTGTTCGAGGCGGCCGATCGCGGCCGGTTGGCCACACAGGTCGAGATTGCATTCAAGATGCCGTCGATCGTCGAATTGCCGCTGGAGGGTGTCCGTGGTCTCGGTCGTCCGGCTCTGTCGGCTCGCCTGCTCCTTCTGCCCATGCGGGATGAATTCGACAGGGTGTCGCGCTGCCTTGGTGCGATGGTGGCCGATGGCCGTGTGGGCCGGGCCCCGCGCCAGTTCAAGCTGTGCGCCGAGGACCGGATCCGCCACGAGCCGCTGCACCTGGACCCACCGGAAACAGCGCGGGCACCTTTCGCGAAGGGCCGTCCGGCCCTTCGCCTTGTGGTCGATAACGCCTGATCCTCAGCCGGTTGCCGCGTCACTGACAGACTGGCGCCGGACCGAAAGCTCTTCGGCCACCAGGAAGGCCAGTTCAAGCGATTGCGACGCGTTGAGCCGTGGATCGCAGGCCGTGTGATAGCGATCCGACAGGTCCTCTTCGGTCACGGCGCGAACACCGCCGGTGCACTCGGTGACGTCGTCGCCGGTCATCTCGAAATGCACGCCGCCGGGGATCGACCCTTCGGCATTGTGGATCGCGAAGAACTCCTTCACCTCGCGCAGCACGCTGTCGAAGGGACGCGTCTTGTAGCCGGTCGAGGACTTGATCGTGTTGCCGTGCATCGGATCGCAGGACCAGACGACATTGGCACCCTCTTCCTGAACCGCCTTGATCAGGCGCGGCAGGTGTTCCCCGACGGATCCCGCCCCGAAGCGTGCGATCAGGGTCAGGCGGCCGGCCTCGTTCTCGGGGTTCAGCTTGGCCATCAGCGCCTTGAGGTGACCGGTGGTCATGGTCGGGCCGCATTTCAGGCCGATCGGGTTCTGCACCCCGCGCAGGAATTCCACATGCGCACCGTCGGGCTGACGGGTGCGGTCGCCGATCCAAAGGAAATGGCCCGAGCCGGCCAGCCACTGGCCCGAGGTGCTGTCGAGCCGCGTCAACGCC
>PR_CR_10_Liq_1_inCRDRAFT_1000880_pt1 | contig 17863 bp, 18 predicted proteins | sample PRCRCaboRojoPR_3_FD_10241 | JGI IMG/M metagenome (IMG submission 10241)
TATAACAAACGGCGTTATTCAAAAGTTAGGGCTATTTCGCGACCTTCTTTTTTTGCGGGTATCTCGTTAAGTTCTATTCTAGTTGCGAATTTTTGAAATGCTTCAATTAAGATGGTTGATTGGAGTACCGCTTTACCTGTTGTTATTGATATAAACCTTTCTTTAACCCTTATACTTGGTTATTGCTTTTTTCGGGTCCTGCGTTTAATCGATGTAACAACTTTTATTAGAAAGCGGGGTAAAATAAAAATTGTTAATTCAGTTAACCGTTTGTTCACGGCAAAAGTAATTAAATACATTTTATCTTAAGTTTACTTAGTAAATCTTTTCTCATAATACATACGGTGTTCAATTAAATTTTTATACAAATTATCGTTTTCATAATATAGGCGAGACNACTACTTTAAAATTTAAGTCATATTGTGCTATTCTATATATGATAAATGTTATAAAAAAAATATCAAGTAANCGNTCTGTAGGTATTGCTAAACTACCCACTAAGGCCAAATATTTTACTCTAGTGAAAGGCCCTAAATGCCATAAAGTTGGTAAGATAATATTGTCACATAAAAATTATCGATTTGTAGTTTGATTTCGCAAAACATTTGTTGATAACACTATACCGACCGACGTTTTGCGTGTTTTTAATAAATTTATTTACTTATATAGCGGCCTAGTAAATACTTTTATAAAAAAACATCGCTTTAAATTTTCTCTACCAGCTGGGATTAAATTTATTTAAGGTTTTACGTGGTTACAATAATCTTGGGGTTATTTATTTTATATATGTTACAGGTCCTTTCTTTAGTAAAGGGTTTATTAATGGTCTGAATGTCATTTTTGTTTTTATTTTTACAGGTTCTTTTTTTTACTACTTGTGAGCGGAAAATTTTAGCTTTAACCCAAAGACGTATAGGACCTCGAGTAGTAGGGGAGCGGGGGCGCTTACAGTATTTAGCTGATGCACTCAAATTGGTGGCAAAGTTATACATGGGACCACGAAAAGTAAATTCCTTATTTTTTCAGGGAGCATCCATAGCCGCCTTTTGATTAAGTTGGTATGGATTTAGTAATTTAACTTTTAACTATGGTGAAGATATCATGGAGGTGGAATATAATATTTTTTTTGCTATCTGTTGCTCGTTGGGATTTAGCATAGCTTGGCTCGTTGGGGGATGATCATCAGTCTCAAAATACGCTTTAATGGGTTGTATTAGAGCCTCAGCACAAGTTATATCGTATGAAGTTTTAATGAGTAGTGTCTTCCTGGGCCTTTTCGCCATTGCCGGAACATCAAATTTTGAGATGTTTATTGATCTCCAGCAGGTTTTTCCGGTGTTCTTGGTTGTTCCTGTTTTGGGTATTATAACTTTTGTGGCAACTTTAATGGAAAGTAACAGACCCCCTTTTGATTTATCAGAGGCAGAGTCTGATGTAGTTGCCGGGTATAATGTTGAATATGCGGGTATTTTATTTGGGTTGTTTTATTTAGGTGAGTACGTTAATCTGTTTACTAATTCTTTTTTAATAGTTATCCTGTTTTCGGGCGGTTGATGACATTTTTTTTGATATTTTTCTCAGGTTATCGATTTACTATCTTATTATTGTATACAGTATAAGTTGGCGTTGCCGGTAGATTTGTCGGTTTTTCGTTATTTAACTTGCGGGGAATTTCATAATTACATTATTAATGCCCCTGCACCGATTACCGATATTTTTTACTATTTGTATTCTACTCAAGAATATCAATTCTCGTTATTTTCATCTGTTGAACCCGCTTCCCAATCATACCGGATCGGGTTAGTTAGTTATAATAATATTTATTAACGTTTATTTACGATATGCCGCAATCTTACGCTTGACAGTCTAGATTTATGTATTTTGATATAATCTTATTTATAAAGTTATTTATTTATAGCTCTGTGTTTGTAGTTTTTATTACAATGTTTTACTTATTTTTATCCAATACTGGGGTAATCCCCCCTAAGTGGAGAAATTATACTGAAGTAAATTTTAAGGTGTTTACACTGCTGGTTACTTCACTATTTAGTATTTATTTTTTTATTTTATCAGTTTTTTTGTATATATTCTTTTTTAGTAACTTTTCGCTATTATCTGATTTTTCTGTAGGTAGTTCTGTTCAAACATTCTTTGATTCTATTCTAATTAATTCCACCGATTCACGGGGGTCTTATTCTTTATTCGCGATAACTTTTTCAAAATTTAGTTTAATTTTTTTTTTTTTATTTTGTTTTTTGTACCCAATAATTATTTCTTTGATGGGGGTTGATTATTCATACAATAATTTTCGTTTTTACATTTATATGATGTTTGTTTTTTTTTTCTCATATTATCTTTTAATGCTCGACAACATACTATTATTCTACTTTATTTACGAGATAATACTTATATTAGTTTTTGGTGCAATGTATAATACCTCTAATTCTCGGGGTAGCGTGGAAGCGGCAATCTTTTACCTTGGTTGGGCTATCCTAGGTTCCGTACTTGTTGGCTTGGGTGTTGTTCTAGTTATCTCTCTGTCGGGTTCTTATACCTTTTCAAGCTTAAAAACTAATACGTTAAGCTCTAATGAGGTCTATTACATTTATATGTTATTTTTCTTTGGTTTCGGGACCAAACTTTCTACCTGGCCGTTTTGGTATTGATTACCAAAAGCCCATGTAGAGGTTTCCACAGGAATGTCTGTTTTTTTGAGTTGTATACTTATAAAACTTTCTTATTTTTGCTTATTTCGTTTTCAGTTCTCGTTATCGTCAGAAATTTCTTTTAATTTATGTATTATAGTAACTTTTTTAAGTGCAATTGATACAATATTCCGTTTTATTAATTTAAAAGATTTAAAAGCTATAGTTGCGTATAGTTCAGTATTACATACTAATCTATTATTAGCGCTAGTTCATTTAGACACATTTAAGATTATTAACGGCACTGTTTTATATGTTTGAGGTCATTCGCTCGCTACGGCCAGTATTTTTATAGTTATTAATTTAATCGAGTCTAGATATAGTTCTCGCAATATAGTCCAAGTGTCGGGTCTTTGATATACAACCCCGTTGGTAGGTTATCTTACATTGTGAAGTGTTCTTTTTTTCTTAGATCTACCTATTACGTTATTCTTTTGAGGGGAGTTTTGACTATGAATTGTTACGTGCAATTCCTTACCTTTTATTGCTATTCAAGTTTTATTTTTGTGTAATGTTATTTTTATTAGTATTTTTTTTAAAATATGATGAGGTGTTTTATTCGGTTCTCCGGATTCAACTGTCCAAAAAATCAATGCTGTAGAATTTAGGGAGTTAATTTCGTTATTGATTTGGGTTATAGGTACCCAATTTATATTAGGCATTCAGCCATCAATCCTTACCACATTTACTGGTTATATTTTTTAGTGGGATAGTACTATGACACACTTTGAAATACTTAAGAGTAAGATGCTTGTTGCCTTTTTTCCTATGTACGTAAGGCCTTCTTTAATTGGGGGGTCTATCGTCTTATGGTTATACGTGATACAAGTTCTTTCAGGCGTTTTATTAGGATTAGTTTATTCGTGAGTTTTCGATACAGGTTTACCGGGGGTCATATTTTTTTGATGGGAAACTTTTTACGGGTCTTTTCTGGGTCGGATACACGCTGAGTTTGGTAATCTAGTTTTTTTCTGACTGTATGTACATATACTGATTAAAATTTGATCTAGTGCATATCAGGCGGAATCAGACCATACCTGAATTTCTGGTATTATTATAATGATATTTACTTACGTGGCGGGCGTTACCGGAGCGATAATGCCTTGTTCTATACTTGCCGAAGTAACGGCGACTGTTATCGGTTACGCTATTAATTCGTTTTCGTTTGTTAAATTCGATTTCCTTGAAACTCTATTAATACCTGGTTTGGGTTTAACCGACGACAGCATGTCTCGAGTTTTTATAGTACATGGTTTATTTCCTATTTTGGGTTTGTTAGTAGCCGCCGATCATATTGCAAACCTTCATTGCACTGAATATACAGACGAGGACGAAATGGAAACGATCTTTTTAATTAGATTCGAGTACTGAGACTCGTTTGTGTGATTAGAAGTAGGTTTTTGGTATGAGACTTTATTGGCATTTCTCTTCTTCCGATTTACCGCAGATTTTTTTTACCCTGATTATATGACTATAAGTTATGCTCAATCAAATTTTGAGTATTGACCTATAACCGAAGATATTGACTTTGCTCTAGCTATACCCCACTGGTACCTCCGACCTTTAATGGGTTCGCTAGTTGTTATACCCCACCATTATTTGGGTTTTTTTTACATTATTACTTGTTTTATGTTGATTTTTCTTTTACCTTGGCTAGAGGATAGTGGTAGTTTATCGCAACCTTCTGTAGTTGCAGACTATCTGCAAGTTCAATTTCCCACTGAAATGAATATAATTACCTCGTATATGTATTCAATGTTTGTTTTACTGCTGATATTTACAACCTTGATTATTCCTACAGGAAAATATTTTATTGCACTGGGTAGTAGCGAGGTTTTAGTTTTTACATTATGGTTTATTATAACGTATTTATTATTGTTTGTTCGTGTCGGCTCATATATGTCCCAAATTTTCTTGTCCTCCTCCTCTTGATAGTGGTGTTATAAGTGGTCGCGTTATCTATACATTTAACTTTAGTCTATGTATTATACAAATATTATTCTATCAACCACCATTCATGACCTGTAACTAATTTTTTTATGATATTTTATATGATTGAAATATTCTTATTTTTATCTTATTTTGATACAAAAGTATATGTGTTTTTCTCTTTCTTATTTTTTGGGATACTGTGACTATTGCTGTTTGTAGTTTTTTTTCTTTATTTTTTTATTAAAATGCTATGTATGTAGGTATGATATTTGCCAATAAAACTTTAGTTTGGTGGGACTCCTTTGTCGAAGGTTTGATATTTAATTTTTATAATCGGTCTTACGAGTATTTTTTTACCGGATTTAAGATCGATAATGTTTGATACAAATTCCAGTTATCCCCCCGAAAGTACCGTGTATTTTGGTGGGTTGCAGCTTTGCAGGGCTTTGCTCACATCAGTGTTTTTTGCTTCTTCTTATATTTAGTAGTATATGCATTTCAGTTACAATTTATGGTATTTGCCATATACGTAGAAATGAATTATTTTTGACTACTTATCGGGTTAGTTTTTTTTAAATTCATTACACAATTTATAAAATCATGATATTTTAAAACTAATTTATTGCTTTTCGGTTTTTGATTTGCTCGTTTTGACGATGACTCGGGGTTTTTAGATTATATGCATTCAGACCAGTATGTTATTGAAGAAATCCTTTTAAGCCAGCAAATAAAGGGTGTTGACTTTCATCAGTTTCTGTCAGACATGGATCGAGAGGGCTTAATTGACGTTAATAACCCAGTTCCGCTGATGTCTTGAGATAATCCCGAGACTTACGGACGCTTTCATTTTCCCGTTGCTTGGGTCGATTACTACTCAGTTGTCTTAGATCGTCCGGTTTTAGGGAAGTTCACCCGTTTTTTATCTAGAAATCGCGATACGTTTTTATATTATTTTTTTGTCCCTTCAGCTCTTTTTACTTCGTGGACTGATGTGGATAATCTACCTAACTCGCCTGATTACGAAAAAAATTTGCATAGGTTTATTTAAGTAATTCCACGTAAGTATTCATTTAAAAAATATCTTATTACATTCGTAAGAAAAAACTATAAGCTTTACGTCTCCAGTTTTTTAACAAACCGAAATATTTTTTCTCACAATCGTCTAGTTATTTTTCGCTTCTTTCAATTATTATTCTTGCATTCTTATTCTCGTCTTTTTTACTATAAACGCAAGATTTATTCATATTATATTATGTTTTCAGTAAATCATAAATTTTTTTTTAAAAATTTACCTGGTTCTGCTAAATTCGCTTCCGAGAACGTTGAATTTATTAATGTTTTTGCGCCCCGCAATTACTTTTTAACTTATCGCGTTAATAAACCAGTTCGTTCTGTCTCGGGGGGCTGCGGTTTAGACTTAGTCGATCGTAATTTACGTTCAACTAAATTTTATCAGATTAAATTAATTCGTAATCACGTTATAGATATTTTAGCTTTGGGAGAATTACGCGTGAATGTAATCTTTAATAATATGTCTGAAAAATTAGTTTCGTTTGCTTCTATTTATTCATCTTTAATTATTAAGTCTAACCGTTATTTTAGGGCGTCTCGACGAAACTCATTACTCAAGATTTCAATAAACAATAATTTACCTCACGGGTTTATGCGGGGATGTCGTAAACCGTCCCGTAAAAAATATTTACAAAAACGTCAGCCTGGGGTTGAATTTTAAGGTTTTACGTGAATTTAAAGCTTATGAATCCTATAAAAAAAAATAATAGTACCCGTAATAAAGTAATTTACTCCATGCCAGATTTTTCTTTAGATAAGTTTAAATACTTGTTTACTCGCTTTAAAGGGTCTAGCGGTCGGGGTCAACAAGGGAAAATTACGGTAAGACATAAAGGATATGTAAAACTATCAAAAATAATTATCGTCGACTACGATAGGTCTTTATTTAATACACCATATACGGTTATGGGCCCTGTACGTGATAATTTTCATACTGCGCCCCTTATGCTGCTATCAGACCCTAACGGCATGTATCGATATTCGTTGTATACTGACTCTGTGAGAGTTAATCAACTAATCCGTACCACATTTTATTTTTATAGCTCCCGCACTAGTTGCGGCGATACTATCCCCGTAGGTTGAATTCCGAAAAATACGGTGATTTCAAATTTAGAGTTATTTCCGGGTTTTGGTGGTAAGGTAGGCCGCTCGGCGGGTGCTTATTTAAAGATCTTATCTCACAGCCGTGATTATGTTGAGATTCAAGCCCCCAGCAAAAAAAAAATTTTTGTGAGCAAATATAGCTTGGCTACTGTAGGCCGCGTTGGTTTTGTAGAGCATAAATTAGAGAAAAAAGGCAATGCCGGTTTCAATAGGTTTAAGGGGTTTAGACCTACTGTTCGAGGGGAAGCTATGAATGCTGTAGATCATCCCCACGGCGGAAGAACTAAGGGGGGGAAACCCCGCCAGTCCCCTTGAGGTAAAATACTGAAATAATGTACACAAAAAAAACCTGAAATTTAATTAGATCGGCTTATACCTTGTCGCGCTTATCGGTGTTGCCCGGTTCTCCGGTTTCCTTCGGTAAAAGTACCCGCTTAGCGCGTGTGTTTGCTTACTCTCCCCGCAATTATATATTCATAAAGGTAATGGTTTTAAGCGTTATTCGCCCGCGGCATACGGATACCTAATTAAACAAATTGTAAAGGATAATGGGTCAAAAAGGAAATCCGTTGGTCGGTAAAGTAAACACTAGTATACCGTGAAAAAGAAATTTTATCGGCGATACACAGTATCGCTTAAATTTTATGAAAACAAATATGCTGCACAATGCAATTAATTTTTTAATATTTAATAACTTATCTTACTCATTTGATTTTTTTAGGTTTAAAAAAACTCTTTATAATACTGTTGACCGGTTCAGCTGTTTAAGTACAAAAAGTACAAATAGTTCCAAAGGAATTTTTACATCCCAATTGGACATAATTCAAACGGAACACGCGATTTACGTGCACGTTACTATTCTAAAATTAACAAAAGCAAAAAAACAAGCTTTTTTATATGACACAGCCTTGAGGCTTAAGTTTTTTTATACCGACACTCTAAACTTTTCGCACCGTTTCTAAGTTTGTCTAGTTGATGCATAAATTTTTTTTTTACCTTAAAACTTTTATTAATTTATCTTTAGAGTTTTTCTGTCTTGCATTTAAGTCAGTTCAAATATACGTAATAGCTGTTACCGTGGCGGTGTTTACGTCTTACCACCTTTTTCTGGTTATTTGCTCTAATTTTTTTTGTTTGCATTATTCAAATTTTTGAGATACTATTGTGTTTAATATACCTACTTTCGCGTATTTTATTGAGTTTTACGTAAACGTAAACGCGTCTAATATAGTAAACAACTGTTTGTTAAATGCCGACCTTTCTAGTCAAACAGCTTCCCAGTTGATTCCGTATTTGCAAGGTAATCTATTTTTTGTTTTACAAATGCTTTTTTTAGTTGTTATATCGATTTGGGCTAGAGCTGCCGGACCTCGTGCAAGGTTAGATCAACTATTTACTATGACATGGAAGGATATGTTTATAAAGGCGTGTTTGTTCTCTTTATTTATTTATATTTTATTTATATTTGTATAGTTTATTTATTTGATGCGTTTTGATCCGGCTTGTGTATTAAAGTACATGTTTAAAAAATTACCAGTATATATTAGCACCAATGAGGAGGGTTATAAATTTAATTTGTATTTATTAATATATCCTCAGTGAGTTTTAACTGTTTTTACTACTTTACGCTATAATTCTTTATTTTATAAATGTATAGTTCAGGATATTAACACTTTTGAATATTCTAATTCAACGGTTAAGGCTGTTTCTACGGGAAATTTAGTATCGAATCTATATCACGCATACTTGCCTTTATTTGATACTAGGTTTACCGTTGCCACTTTTGTTGAACCTTCTAATGGTTTGATCCCGGTAAGTCCTTTATTTCAGAATTTATCGTGAACGGAGCGTGAAATTTCAGAAATGTATGGCATTAAATTTAAAAGTAAAAAAGACAACAGGCACCTGTTGTTAGATTACTCATTTACAGGTTTCCCTATGCTTAAAAGTTTTCCGGTTTCGGGCTTAGTCGAATTGTTTTATAGTGTAACTAGTGGGGTAATTAGTTACCAAAGTCTCGGGTTATTTGAGTCTTCAAAAATCGAAAATAATTTCGATTTTTAAGTTTATTTATTATATGCTTTTAGATTGAATTAAACTTAGGTTTAAATTATTAATTAATTGAGCACGGGGTGGGTCATTATGACCACTTACATTTGGTTTAGCTTGTTGTGCTATTGAAATGATGCATACAGCTGTTAGTCGGTATGATATGGACAAATTAGGGATGATTTTTCGGGCTAGCCCTAGACAAGCTGACGCTATGATTATCGCCGGTACTGTTACAAATAAAATGGCACCTGTTGTCCGAAAATTGTACGAACAACTTCCATCCGCTAAATGAGTTATTTCTATGGGTAGTTGCGCTAATGGTGGGGGTTATTATTATTATTCATATTCAGTTCTTCGGGGTTGTGACAAGGTAATACCGGTTGATGTATATGTTCCTGGATGCCCGCCGACAGCCGAGGCGTTGATGTATGGTTTAATTTGATTACAGAAGATAATTATAAATGAAAAATAATATTTTAGCATTGTTATTAAAGATGAATACATTATTTGTTTACTCCTTAGTTTACTGAAAGCTCCGGCTTGTTTGAGTTTTATGACTTTCATTTTTTTTAACGGTTTTTAAAAAAAATTTGCACTTTTTTTTCAACTATAATCCACGTGTTTCCCCATTACTATTTGGCTCTAAACGAAAAACGGTAAGGCTTAAACTGTTTTTATTGAGGGGAGGTGGTAAAGCCCAGTTTAATTTCTGCAGTAGTGGTTTTAAACCCTCTATGTATTTTTTAGAGAATTTAATACAAGTTCAGTAATAATGTTAAAACCCTTCAGAATATTCAAACGTCGATATCAAGATCATGTGAAGATAGACCAAAAAAAGTTATTTAAATTGTTGGAATCGCCGACCCTACTGTTTTCATCACAAATCACGCCAAAAAAAAAATATCTTATCAATAATATGTATTCGGGGCATAGCTACAGAAAAAAAACGTATAAGCATGTGCTTAGGCGTATTGATTCTATAAAAAACGGGTAATGGCAGTACAGAAATCAAAAAAAACTTTATCGAAAAAAAAGATACGGAGATTTAGAACATTTGTTAATCCCAAAAGTTTTAAGCCTTTTAGAAAATACTATTATGGGAAATTTTCGGTGGTTAATTTAATGTATATTTAATTGATGTTTATAGACTACTTATTACATATCAAAGGTATTAAAATCTTAGAGACAGTTTTACAGGTTGTTGTCTTATATAATTTTATTCAATTTATTAAACAAACGAATGTGTATTATTTGTTGGCGTATTTTTTAAATACTGTTTTATTTTTAGGTTTAGCGTTAATTTTCTATGATTTAGATTTAGTTGCAATAATATTATGAATCGTATATGGGGGTGTAATTATTATTTTTTTTTTATACTCATTAATGTGATACGAGACGGCGCGGTCTTTTTATTATAGCTCTAAGGCCCGTTTACTCAGTTATGGCGTTTCATTTGGGTTCGTCGGTTTACTAATGTATATTTTTAACTTAGAACTGTCCACGGAAATGATAAACTTGCCTATTGCTCAAATCATGTTAGTTAATTATTATGAGATATTAAATTTTGACATTTATGAAGAGTTAGAAAGTTTAGGTTGGGGGCTGGTTTATTACTCTACCTTTTTATTTATATTAATTTCATATTTGCTATTTTTAGCGTGTTGCACGGTGGTTGTTTTAATCATTAATTCGAGGAAGATCCGATATAATAGTATTGATAATTATTTTAATTACATTAAAAATAACTCCGATTTATTTTATTTTAATATTTACAAAACTCAAAATTTTTATGTACAAGATTATGAAACCACATACCAAGATTCGAGTACTGTTAAAAATTTTAAAGTAACTAATAATTTCCATTCCATTAGAAATTTCAATAGGCGGGTTTAGTTTAAAGGTAGAACATAAGATTGTGGCTCTTATAGTAAAGGTTCAATTCCTTTAATCCGCCCTGTTATAAGTGCTTATTAAACTTTCGCAACTTATTTATACCGATATTATTTGATTACCTTTAATTTTAAGTTTATTCATTTTTTTATACGTTTTTTTTTTAACCAAAGATTTCCATTCGAAACTCCTTAACATCGGCAGTTTTCAGACTAGAAAAATCATTAGAATACAACGCCGAAAGTATATAGATAACTATTCTTATTTATTAATTTTTTTTTGTAAGTTTATCGCGTATTTTTTTTTTTTGATTTTTTTAATAGGAACTTATCATTATTCCATTACTTCCGATTCAATTTTTTATAACTTTTCTATGAATAACTTAGTTTGGTATTATAGTAATTCTATAATCTTTATGCTAATCATTAGTTTTGGTTTAATTACAATATTAACCAGATCTAATTTAGTCAAATCATTTGAATTATTATTGGGGGTTGTATTAGTTTTTATTTGCATGTACTATTATGTCTTAATAAATAATCTTATTACATTGATTTTCCTGTTTGAATTTCAGTCGCTGGTATTCATTTATTTGCTAGCTAATACTTTTACGGTACCGGGTGTAAGTGCAGCAACTGCACCTACCAAGAACAGTGTGACACAAAATCAACCTATTTGATATTTTAACTCGTTAATTTATCAATTTTGAGTTTCTTTTATCGGGGCTCTATTGCTAATTTACGGTTCGTTGAATATCATGAAGTTTACCAGTTTTACGATTGGAGTTACTCGGAAGTATTTATTTATTTTTCTGTAAAGTCATGTGCAGTTGAATCACCTATTAAAATATACTCGGTTGTTTTACCAGTAATTTTGGGTATATTTTTAAAGATCGGATCTGTACCATTTTTTCTGTGAAAACCTGAAATCTATAAACATTTTAGCCCTGTTGTGTTGTTTATTTACATGACTTCTTATTTATTTGGTACTGTATTCTTTACATCTACGTTATTAACAAAAAATTATTATTTAATAGCAGAGTTCTTTTACCCGTACATTTATACTATTGCTCTTATTTCTTTAATTTTGATAACTTTTTTGTTATATTCGGTTGTAGAGATTCGACCTTTCCTTGCATATTCCTCGATAATTCACATCTCTTTTATATTATTAAGCCTTTTTCAGGCGGATTTTGGGGGTTTTGGTGTAAGTTTACTGTACTTATTTGTTTATATATTTTTAACTTTTTTTTTTTTTGTCATTTTGTTTTCGGGTTTGGGTATGAACTTTTGATTTTTAACCGATTTACAATATTTATACAAGATCCCCNCGTTAGTTACTGCTTTTAGTATTTTTATGTTAGGAATGTCNGGAACACCGCCATTTCTGGGTTTTTTCACTAAATTTTCTGTTATTTCAATGCTTTTTACCGCTCAAGATTATTTATTTTTTTTTGTAACACTGTTTTCGGGTTTTTTCGCTGCTTTTTTTTATATTCAAAATTATAGATTTTACGGTTATTCTACCAAATCGCATACATACGTAAAAACCTATTTTATTGCAAAATACACAGGTAAGTTACATCTATTATTGTATTTTTTTGTAGCCATTAACGTTTTAGCGATATTTTTTATAAACGATTTTTTTATAATTTTTCAACTTATAAGCATACTTTAATGAGCACTTTAAATCAATTAATCCGTAAAAAAACAAAAAAAAAAAATTTTCATTGAAGCCCTGCGCTAAAGGGCAATCCTCAAGTGAGGGGTCGGTTTTCTAGAAGTTATATTTGTACACCGAGAAAACCTAATTCGGCACTTCGTAAAGTCGGTAAAGTTGTACTCATTAACGGTAAACGTATCACAGCTAAAATACCGGGCTCCGGTGCTATGCCACAAAAATACGCTATTGTATTGGTTCGTGGTAAGGGACATAAAGATACCCCCGGTGTGGGTTATTCTCTGGTTAGGGGGGCTTTAGAGTGTTTACCGTTATTTAATAAAACACGCCGCAGATCGCTTTATGGTGCACCAAATCCTGATAAGTCTTAGTCGGTTTGTAGTATAATGGGTAGTATTGGTATATTTAGTGTAGTTTTTAGTATGTCTATTTTTGGCATTATATTATATTGAGGTTCTTTAGCTTATTCATTTTTTTTTTCTAGATCTGGAAAAAACTTACAATCCCGCGATTTGTATGAGTGCGGGTTCCGCGCAATACCCGATAATAAAGTTGTTATTGATATTCATTTTTCTATAGTAGGTTTAATTTTTTTAATATATGAAATGGAAGTTATTCTATTTGTTCCGTTATTTTTGAATTTATTTGGTTCATCGTTTTGCGTAGTTGTAATTTCTATTTTAGCACTATTTATTTTAGGTGTTAGTTATTGGTATGAATGGGATAGATATGGTTTAACCTGGTCTTTTTAGTGTGCTTATATTGTGTTTTTGTCGTGATTAGATTTAATAATTTTTTTACTTTGAAGTATTTTTATCGCGTTACTTTTATCATATACTAATTTATACAATTTACTAATATTAGGGGAAATGCTATGAATTTGCTTATATGTGTACAGCAGCTTGCTGAGTAGTTTATATGATTCTTTATTTTTTTTTATTATAGCCGTATATTTTTTTGCTATAGCTACAGGTGAAACCGTTGTTGGGTTATCCCTATTAATTGTACGTATGTCTGTTTTTGGGTCTATACATAACTACGATAATTATTCCGCAAAAAATACGTACTTTTACAGAAAAAATAAAATAAATTTAATCTCATCTCGGCTTAAATAATGTTACCTTTTATTCATCAATATAATTGAGATTATACTGTATTAGTAAACAAGCTTTTGCGCCCCAACCACATTAACCCGTTGATATCTAAAAGTTTCAAGTCAGGGCACAAGAATAAACTTTTAAAAGTGTTTCTCAGGTCTTTTTATCTTTTGCGGGTTATCGGACGTAAATCCTATAGATTAAAGTCTAAAACCGATCATTTTAAAATTATTATTTCTGCATTAATGTCATTTAACCCGACCGTAACACGTCGGGTTAAAACCCGACGTGACCGAAAAAAAAGGGTAAAGTACACTAAACTATACACCTTGTTTAAGCACAAGCGCCGGTTAGCGCTTTTTAGATGATTAGCGTTGCACCTAAACCATGTAAAACTACGCGGTCTTCAAGTAAGATTTCTGTTTATACTTATAGATTGTGGTTTTTTCTCGTCAGGTAATCTTTTAAATTTAACCCAGGAGTACTGTTTAAAAGGGGAAAAGTTAAAAAAAAAGCCCCACACCCCTGGTAAACAATTAAAAAGTAACTATTATTTAGGGGATTTGGAAGACGTTATTTAAGTTGTTAAATGTACTGACTAACCTGGGAAAAATTTTTATTTATTTTATTTTTTGCTACCGTTTTTACTATTTTTTATTACCGAAAATTAATTTTTACTCCGTTATATCTGGAATATAAGAAATTAGAAGCAGAATGCCATTATCTGCTTTTAGAGCCTATTGCTCGTAAAATTTATTTCCATTTATCTTATAAAAAAGATTTATCGCGATTTAACCATATTTCCACTGGTTTAGCCAAACCAGTAGGGAAACATTCAAAATGGGGACTATTTTTGTATAAATTTAAAGCATTTTTTAAAAATTTAACGGTTTTTTACCAACATCCCGTTAACCCGTTGGGGAATTTGCCGGTTTTTTAAAAAATAAAAAAAGATGAGTCCGCAAATAACAGTGATTAGCGATGTTAAAAAATATTAATTCAGGTGCTTCAAATATTTATAGTTTAACAAATACCCAAAACCAATATATTATATTATCCGTTTTAGGTAAATATGTAGTTATTCCCGTTATTTCTTATTTTTGTTTGTCACCGTTTGTAATTTCTGCGAGGTTAAACCGGTCTGTAAGTTCTATTAATTATATTGTTTTTTCTTGAGTTTCTTTTATCGTTAAAAAAATAAAATTTCGGCATAAAATTACTTGATTTTATATAAAGCGTAACTGTTCCCAACTCATTAAGTTTAAATTAGGCTTTAGTCATATGGTTGTGGCTGCTATACATAATGTCCGTATTCACCGCCATAAAAAATACTTACGCCACCACACGTTAGTAATTTGAGGGTTAAACCCATATTTTGTAAATTTAACCCTTAAATATATTTATCGATTACAACCAGTTAATACTTTTACTCTTAGGGGTTTTAGGTATTCTAGACAACGTATTTTTAAGCGGGTAGGTAAAGTTAATAAATACTCCGGTATTAAAAAAAGTTTTTAAATCCATTAATGCAATTTAATATTAATTTTTTACTCCGTTTTTCAAGGTTAAATTTTATATGGGTTTTTTACCCGCTGTTTTTATTTAAGTTACTGTTTTTTTGCTTATTTTTTATTTTTTTTAAGTATTTATCCTTAGGTTTAGCGTTAGTTTTTTTACTATTTTCGAGGTATGTACACTCATACTTATCGATTTTATTTTTTATATTTGTCTATTTTAGTATTTTTTTTTTAGAGTTTTACTTGTTTTCTTTAGAGTTTAGTTATATTCAGCTTTTTCATTTGTTTAATAAGTTTATAGAAAATTTTTTTCATATATATATATATATATTTTCGGTAGTTATTTTTTTTGTCCCCAATACATGGAAAAAGTTTGCATTTTTTCGAAAAATTTTCCATTTTTTTTTGTTTACTGTTTTTATTTTTTTTTTTATAGGCGGATCTTTTTGGGCGTGAATCGAGCCCTCTTGAAGTAACTGATGGTTCGGAGAAGATCTCGAAGAAATTAATATACTAATAATATTTTTTCTAGGTATTACTTGTTTACATACTCTAACGGGTTTTAGGTTTGATTTTTTAACTCGTTATAAGTATTTTTTTGTTTTTTTTTTATCTTTAAATTTTTTAAACTTTTTTTATTTTTTTTACTCTCGTCATAGTATTTTTTCCTTTTATAATAATTTTACATTTATTCAGGTATTTTTATTAATATTTATTTTGCATTTTTTTTATGTTAACTGATATGCATTTTTAGGGTTTGAGTCCTATAGTAAATTTTTTTTATTTCCAGTTTTTACAAACTATTTTTTTACAAGTTGCAAATATTTATTGTACAGATCTTTTTACTCAGCAAAATATAATTTTTCGGATAATTTGATCTTTTACGGGATTTCGTCATTTATTTATATTTTTATCATATTTTGACCCATATATATGCTTTATTGTTTACCTATTTTTTTTAAAATATTTTATTTTTTACTTGATTTTAATTATATGTTATATTCGTATATAAGTTACTTTGATCTGGCGTTTATCTGGTTAATTATCTTTTTTGAAAGGGTCATTTCTTTGCGGAAATTTAATGTGTTTATAATTATTTTCGGTTGCAGCTTTTTCTGGGGTTTGCCGTTAGTTGTTTATTCGTTGTATTCGGTAAATTTTATTTACCTGATTCATTTGTTGTTATTTGATTTTTTACTAGTTGAATATTTTACAACAGTACCTTGTAAGGCTCAACTTTCGGGGGATATCGTATCATTAACTTACCAGTATTCGGTAGTAAATTTATCTAATTCGGTTTTTTTGCATGGTTTTAATTTAATTGCTGTTCCCCTTTACACTATTTTAACTGGCGCGTCTTCATTTTTTTTTAATTCAAACAGGGAGTTATATATGCTTAATAATTTTCACTTATTTTTATTTAATATAACTAATTATTTATTATATATATATAAAAGATAGTTTTTTTTTTTATATAGGTTTTTTTTTTTTGACTTTACTGTTCTTTTTTAGACTACACCGCAGTACCTCGATGTGAGGCGATTTATCTCTTTTACAGTTTTATCCTAGAAATTGACAGGGTTCGATGTATAGGAGCATGCACCCTTGATTGTTGCACATGTCCGTGTGGCATTATTGATTTTGATTTTCTTTTATATTTGTAATGAATTTATTTTTTATTTACATTTTTCGCGCTCTTACCCACCGTAGGGCTGACGTACGTGGAATAAGGTCAACTGGTGAGAAGCGTCGCATCGCTTGACCTGAGATGTTAATCGTACTGTTCCCGTTATTTTGGGCTGTTAATATTGTTACAAATGCATTTGCATATTTACGCCTTCTAGAAGGGAGTAGTGGTTATGTACTGCTGTCAGTCCAAGTTTCGGCATATCAGTGAGGCTGAAAATACTGTTACGGCGATACATTTTATCCAAAATTTTTTAAAAACCCCATTAAAGTAGGAGTCAATTCAACAACTTCCTTGGGTTACGGTTTACATAATGTTCACCGGGATGTCGAGTGACGTATGCAACAACCATACGCAACTAAAGAAGTAAAGACTATTGAAATTGAAACCCCCGAGGTTGATGCGGAAGGTAATCCTTTGACGAAAAAATATACGACACAAAAATTTGACCCGATTAAAACGGCTGAATTGCGTGCTACGCATGATGTTACCCAACGTGAGAACCAAGATTTAATGGCGGAGGTATACTTTTGTCGTTGGTGATTAAAACAAAGCGGTGTATTAGAGGACGAACGTAAAAACTTAACTATGAATAGATTACATCATTCGGGTTATTGGGTTACTGCTCAGGGTGTTGACCCTAATACACCTACTTTGGAGGACTTGGGGGATGGCTCGAAAAAATTAGTAACTGACCCTTTAAGGTTGTTACGCTCTACAGGCGCGTTAGTGTTACCGACACGATCCGTAATACGGTTAATGTCTTGTTCTGAGGACATAACGCATTCTTGGGCTGTACCCGGTATTGGCCTAAAAATGGATTGCGTTCCTGGGCGGTTATTTTGTGTTTTTACTAACATCGTTCGGGAAGGTATGTATTTCGGACAGTGTTCGGAATTATGTGGTTGAAATCATTACAATATGCCTGTAATAGTTTACGCTTTACCGGTGGAGCATTTTATTGTTTGGTGGGAAATGGAATTGCACGCTATTTTTACGGAACCTTTCGAAAACTTTGGATCTTATTTTCCTGAAGAGAAGGGACGCACCGTTCTGAGGTATGATTTGTTAAATTACAAATATAAGTAATTTAAAGTATAGTTAATGGATGCGCTTCGAAGACTTTTT
>PR_CR_10_Liq_1_inCRDRAFT_1000881_pt1 | contig 17806 bp, 17 predicted proteins | sample PRCRCaboRojoPR_3_FD_10241 | JGI IMG/M metagenome (IMG submission 10241)
GAGCCACACCCAGACGAAGAAGCGGTCGAACACCGCGAGCAGGAGCGGCAGGCGCTGCGGCGGCTCCAGACGCCGCTGGGCCGACTGGCGCAGCGCGAAATGCGCGAAGAACATGCCGCCGATCCAGATCACGGTGGCAAGCTGATGCAGGGCGATGGCGATGGCGAGCTGAAGCGTCATGGTACTGCGTTGCTCTGAGGTGACGAGAACCGGTCGGGAAAAGGCTGGGTGACGGCCCGGGCTGCGCTGCGGGCCGGCGCGGTCCGCGGCTCAGCGCGCTGCCGGCGCTGCCGCCGCGTCCAGCAGCACCAGTGCATTGCCGCCCACGGCCACCCGCGCCACCGGCAGCCCCTCCCCCGCCTGCCAGCGCGACACTGCCGCCTGCTTGGCGGCGCCGGTGACCAGCACCAGCATGCGCCGCGCGCGGCACAGGGCGGACGGCGTCAGCGACACCCGGTCCGGCGGTGGCTTCGGTGCATCATGCACCGGCATCACCAGGGGACCGGGCCGGATTTCGTGGTCGGGGAACAAGCTCGCGGTATGGCCGTCCTCCCCCATGCCCAGCAGCACCAGATCGAACGGCATTGCGGCCGCCACCACGGGCTCGTAGGCGGCGGCCGCGGCATCCGCGCCCAGCTCCGCCGGGATCGCGTGCACCTGTGCCGCCGGGATGGGCACCTGCCGCAGCCAGGCGTCCTCCACCGCACGGCTGTTGCGCGCCGCGGCGTCCGGTGGCAGGCAGCGCTCGTCGCCGTGGTAGAGATGCCAGTGTGCCCAATCCGCCTCCGCCCCGGCGAGCAGCCGATAGGCCGCGAGCGGCGTCGAGCCGCCCGCGAGCACCAGCCGGAAGGCGCCGCGGGCGCTGATGGCCGCCGCGGCGGCCTCCAGGACCATCTCTGCCGTGGTGGCGGCCACGGCGGCTGCGTCTGCAAGGACGCGTGTCTCAACGCCGGTCAACTGCATGCTGTCCCCCTCTCGATCTGCCCGCTGCGACGGCGCCCGCCGCGGCCGCTGGTCCGCCATGGCCCCGCGCGCACGTGCCGCTGTCCGGGCCCTATGGTACGGGCTGACGGCCATCCTGGCCCAGTCGCGAAGCGGCCGGGCCTGGGCAATGGCCCTGCCGGCACCTACACTGCGGGGCTGCGTCGGCGCCGGCGGCCACTGCAGTGTGCGCCGGAGCCCGCCCGCCCTGCCCGGCCCGATCCATTCCATCTGCCTGATCCGTTGCGCATGTCCCGTCCTGATGTTCTCCTGATCGACGCCTGCGACGCCGCACGCTACAGGCTGCGTCTTGCGCTCAAGTCGCTGGGCGCCGAGGTGCGCCAGGCGCGCAGCGTCGAAGCGGCGCTGCCGACACTGCGGGCGCGCCAGCCCGATCTCATCATCACGGCGCCGACGCTGCCGGGCATGAATGCCCTGGACCTGCTGGCGCTGCTGCGCACGGGCACCGTCAAAACCCCGCCGCCGCTCGTCATCCACTGTCCGGACGGCGATTGGCCCCTCGCCGAGGCCGCCACCGCCCAGGGCGCCCTCGCCGTGGTGTGCGGGGACGCGCTGGGTGCGCACCTGTCCGGATGGCTGCAGCAGGCAGCCTCAGCCCGACCGCCCAGCAGCGACGCCGGCCCGCTGAAGGCCCAGCCACGCCCTGCCGGCACCGCCCCGGACGCCGCGCCGCCGACGCCTGCCACCTCGGCCACGCTGCCAGGCCCTTCACCGCACGCCCGGCCGACAGCCCGGACGCACTGCTGGGGGCAGACACTCGCCGGCACCCTGCTGGGGCTCCTGATGGGACTTTGGATGGGATGATGTCGGCCGAGCGATGCGCATCTGCCGGCCGGTGAGGGTGCGCAATGAGCTTGACGCCCGGGGTGTGGTCCAGTACCACTAACTTTGCCGATGCGTCGCCGGGGGGCGACGCGCGAGCCGCTGACAACCGAACGAGGACGAGCTCCATGGCAGAGACGATGCAAGACATCCTGAATCCCGGTGCCAACGCCCGTGACCCGGACTTTCCGGACGCACCGGAGGATTGGACGCGCGCGAGTGCCGAGGCAACCGCCAAGTCCGAGTCGATCGAGCTGACGGACGACCACTGGGCCGTCATCCGTGCCTTGCAGCACTTCTTTGCGGCTGATGAGGCGCCGAGCGTGCGGGCGGTGCACGACGCCCTGGATGAGCGCTTCCACGGCAAGGGCGGCATCAAGTACCTGTACGGCATCTTCCCGGGTGGACCCGTTGCCCAGGGCTGCCGGCTGGCCGGTCTGGAGCCACCAGCGGGGGCCGTGGACCCCTCCTTCGGCAGCGTACAATAGCTCGTCGCGGGCAGCTGCCGGAACGGCGGGAGCACAACCGCCGTCGACAGCATCACGGCCCAAATACAGGGCGCACAGCAACCCAAACAAGCAGGCCGCGGACCATGCAGGCACCGGACGCGGAGGACACAGGCCCCTTCCAGGGGCTGCGGCGCTGGCTCGGACTCGGGCTGCCGCCACGGACCATCGAGCTGCGCTTCGATCTGCCGCCGCGCCGGCGCAAGGGCCGGCGGCCGCCGCTCACACCCGAGGCCGCGCACGAGGCCCTGGGGCGGCACAGCGCGACCCCCGAGGAGTATCTGAGCGAGCTGCTCAACATCGTCTCGTCGTTGAATCGGTGGCCGCTCCAGGCCAAGCGCCGCATGGCCTTGCTGGAAGCATTGGCCGGTTGGTTCTACGCCGCCGCGGCGCCGGCACTGGTGCAATTGCTGAGCGAGGGGCGCGGTATCCCCGAGCCGCCCGGCCGGCGCCAGACCCTGGAGCTGCATGATCGCTGCGCCACGGCCCTGTTGGAGGGCTACCGCGCGCTCTTCACCATGGACTACCAGGCGAGCAACTTCTTCTACAGTCGGGCACGCACACGCGTGTATCGCTGTGCCTGCCGGGCGCTGGAGCTGCTCAAGCTGCGCCAGCGCATCGCCGGTGCGCGCTACATGCAGCTTGAGCCGTCGGCGTGGCGCATCGCACACACCCTGTTCGCCGCCATGCGGGCCTGCGAGCCCGTAGACAAGGTCATGGACGCCCTGTCCCTGCGCAACCAGGCGCTGGACCGCCGCACCCAGGCCTCGCTGCGTCAGCACTACGCATCGCTGGCCACCTACGGCATTCTGGACCAGTCGGCCTGGCCCGAGCACGAGCAGACCGCCATCGATCTCTACAGCGCGGCGGTGCCTGATGCCATCCGCCTGCTCGACTACGATCCACACCTGGACCCCAAGCCCTGGCATCTCTACGCGAGCTGCTACGACGAGGGTCCGCCGCAGCGACACCCCCCGGACGACGCACGCAACGCGCCGACGCTGCTGCTGGATCACCATGCCCTGGCGGCCAATATCCGCGCCGATACCCGCGCCCTCTCGGGTGCCATCGCCGCCGGCGATACCCTGCGCATCCCGCCGCGGCTGGCGCGGATCGATGCCGAGCGGCGCACGGCCGTCGCCTACCTGCTGCAGCGCAACCTGCGCCCGCCGGACGACTGGAGCCAGGACACGGCGAGCGCCGAGGAGCATCGGGACCTGCGCATCTACGTCGGCTTCGACGAGGCCCGCGATCACCTGCTCGCGGTGTTGCAGCGCGACGATGGGCGCCTCAAGCGCTCGCGGGAGCTGACGGATCTCTTCGCCAAGCGCTCGGCCATGATCGGCGAGGACGACTCGGCCACGCGCCAGACCCTTTGGTACGTGCTGCGCGACAACCAGGACAGCATGCGCATCAAGACCCAGGAGACGCGCTTTACCAACCGCATGTTCGTCGGCAACCTGCTCGCCTATGGGTTCGGCGATCAGGTCACGAAGGCGCCCCGTGTGGGCAAGGTGAACCGGATCTACCGCCCCATCGCGGGCATCGTCCTGCTGGACATCGACTATCTGGCCAACTTCGCGGCACCCGTGCGCCTGTACGCCTGTGCGCCGCCGCTGAGCCAGGAGAGCGCCGCAGACGCCACCGCGGCACCGGCGACGGAAGAAGAGCTCGAAGGCGAATCTCTCACCTGCCTGTTGACGCACCATCCGCAGCAGGGCTGGGGGCTGATCACGCCGCCGCAGGAGCGGCTTTGGCGCGACGCCCAGGTGTGCCTTCGCATCGGCAAGCGCCTGAGCCGGGCACGGCTGGGTGAGGTCCAGGACGTCACCGATGAGTTCTGTCGCTTCCAGATCTCCTCCGCAGCCTTTCCACGCAAGCCGCCCAGCTATCCGCAGGCCACCGCCGCCACGCGACCCCAGGCTGCCACCGCATCCCTGGGTTGAGCACAAGGCCCGCTGCCGCTGCGCCGGCGGGGCCGCGCCAGGCGCGCGCATCGCCCGGACTGCGCCGGCGCCCTACGTGTCAACCTCGCGGCCGGCGCCGAAGCGCGCGCTCGACTTCAGGCACAATAGGCTGAGCCTACATGGCGGCCGGCAGCACCGTCGCCGATTGCCGCCCGCACCTCACAGCGATCCGGAGCCGCCATGGAGCCCAATGCCACCCTTGTCTGGACGCAGTACGGTCTGTGCGTGCTGGCCATCGGCATCGCCGGCGTCAAGCTCACCGACTACGGCGATTCCATCGCCGACAAGACGGGGATGGGCGGTTCCTGGGTGGGGCTGGTGCTCATCGCCACGGTGACCTCGCTGCCTGAGCTGGCGGCGGGTATCACGGCTTCCACCGTCGCACTGCTGCCGGATATCGCCGCCGGTGACGTCTACGGCAGCTGCGTCTACAACCTGGTCCTGCTCGCGGTGCTGGATCTGTTCAGCCGCCGCGGCCCCATCCTGGCCCGGGTGCAGCGCCAACACGTCATGACCGCGGGCTTCGGCATCCTGTTGATCAGCATTTCCGGGCTCGCGCTGCTGGCGGCCGAGGCGGGCCTGTCCACCCTGGCCGGGCATCTTTCCTGGGGCACGCCCGTGATCGTCCTGGTCTATGCCGTGGCCATCCGCACCCTGCACGGATACAGGGAGGACGTGGTGGAGGAGTTCACGGAGCAGGAGCCCGACCGCTACGCCGAGCGCAGCCTCAAGTGGGTTGCAAAGCGCTACGGCATCGCCGCCGCCGTGGTAGTGGCAGCGGGCGTTGCCCTGCCCTATGTGTCCGAAGATCTGGCGGTGGTGATGGTCTGGAACCAGTCCTTTACCGGCACCTTGTTCACGGCGCTCAGCACCTCGCTGCCGGAGCTGGTGGTGACCCTGGCAGCACTGCGCATCGGGGCCGTGGACATGGCCGCCGGCAACGTGCTCGGCAGCAACATGTTCAACATCCTGGTGCTGGCGGTGGACGATCTGGTCTACACCCAGGGCTCCTTCTATGCCGACATCTCGTCAACACACCTGGTCTCCGCCTTCACGGCGGTGGCCATGACCGGGATCGTCATCACCGGCATCTACTTTCGACCGCGCATTCGGGTGCTCGGCATCGGCAGCTGGGCGAGTCTCGCCCTGATCACGCTGTTCGCGCTGAACACCTGGCTCACCTATCATTTGGGGGGCACCGGCCACTGAGGGTATGCCGCAGTGAGAAAGCCCGTGCTGGAGACGGCGCACCTGCTCCATGCCAGCAGCGCACGCCTGCGGTTGCGCGTGCCCTCACGCCGCCATGATGCGGCCTGGCTCGGCGCCGTGCGTGCGACGCTCGGGGCGCAGCCCGCCGTCACCGAAGTGCGTGCCGACCCGGGCCGCGGGGTCCTGACGCTTGGATTTCGGGGCGCCGCGGGCACAGACCCGGCGGCGCGAGCGGCGCTGCTGGCCACCGCCGGTATCCGCATTGCACCGCCGAACGCTCACCGCCGACTGGCGGAGGCCCCGGCCGCCCACGGCCTGCGTGCGGACCGCCGCACCATCGCACTCGGTGTGCTCCTGCTGCTGCTGGCGCGTCACCTGCTGCGCAGCGGCTGGCTCGCGCCGGGGCTGGCGCTGCTGTGGTTCCTGTGGGAGAGCTTTCCGGCCCTGCGCCGCAGCGTATCGGCCACGGGCATTGTGCTCCGGCGGGGCTGAGGCGGTTGGACGCGCCGGCGCGGCTCAGTCGTCCGCGTCCGGGAAGCGGCGGCGATCACGCTCGTCCACGTCATCGTCCATCAGGATGCGCTGGCCGTCGCCTTCCAGGTCTTCGAACTGCCCACTGCGGGCGGCCCAGAACAGCACGCCCACGGCAACCAGCCCGAGTACCAGCATGCCGGGAATCAAACCGTAGATGACTTCCATCGCTGCCTCCGGGCGGTGTTAGGGTCAGAGTGCGTCGGTGGTGGCGCTCAGCGTTCGCCGCGCCCCGAAGCCCCCTGCTCTCTGTTGGTGAAGCCGCTGACGAAGCCGCGGATACGCGCGGAGTTGCCGATGACGGCGAGCGAGCTCAAGGGCATGGAGATGGCCGCCACCAGGGGTGTGATGAGCGCGGCCATGGCCAGCGGCACCATGATGAGATTGTAGGTGATGGACAGCCCGATGTTCTGGCGGATGACCCTGAGCGTCCGCCGCGCCAGGCGTCCGGCGTCACGCACCCCGGCAAGCTCATGCCGGATGAGGACGATGTCGGCACTGGCGATGGACACGTCCGTGCCGCTGCCGACGGCGATGCCCACGTCCGCCCGCACCAGCGCCGGGGCATCGTTGATACCGTCTCCCACCATGGCGACCCGCTGGCCGGACGCCCGCAGGCGGCCGATCACGGCGTCCTTGTCCGCCGGCAGCACCTCCGCGATGACCTGATCGGCGCCCACCTCCGCGGCAACGGCTTCGGCGACCTGCCGGCGGTCACCGGTGAGCAGGGTGACGTGGATGCCGTCGGCGCGCAGGGCGCGGATGGTCTCGGCGGCATCGGCCCGCGGGCGGTCCTGCAGCCGCAGCTCAAGCCGGTGGATGCCGTCCACGGCGCAGTGCACCAGGCCCTCCGTGTCGCCTTCGGCAGTGTGGCTGACCGGTGCCGCGTTCTCGACACCATGGCGCCGCAGCCAGTCCGGCGTGCCGATGACGACGGCTTGCCCCGCCACCAGGCCGCTGACCCCCAAGCCGGGCTCGGCCATGAAGTCCTCCACCGCAAGCCCCTTGTGGCTGACGCCGGCGCTCTCGGCGAGGTCCACCACCGCCCGCGCCACCGGATGCTCCGAGCGCCGCTCCAGGGCCGCGACGGCTGCCAGAACCTGCCGGCGCGGCTTGCTCAAGCTCGCCGGCTCCCTGAGGGACCAGGCGCCGGCCGCATCCTGCGCGGCGACCACCTGCGGGCGGCCTTCGGTGACCGTACCGGTCTTGTCGAAGACGAAGTGGTCGATGCCGGACAGGGTCTCGAGCACGGCGCCGTTCTTCACGAGTATGCCGTTGCGGGCACCCGTGCCGGAGGCCACCGCGATGGCCATGGGCGTGGCGAGCCCGAAGGCACAGGGGCAGGTGATGATGAGCACGGCGGTGGCCGCCATCAGTGCCGTCTCGGCATCCTGGCGCACCCAGAACGCGAAAGTCAGCGCCGCGAGCGCCAGGGTGACGGCCACGAACCAGGGCACGATGCGGTCTGCGGTGCACTGGATGGGTGCCTTGCTCGCCTGCGCGGACTCCACCAGCTGCACGATGCGCCCGAGGGCGCTGTCGCGCAGCACGGCGGAGACCCGGACCTCCAGGACACCGGTGCCGTTCAGGGTGCCCGCCGAGACCTGATCCCCCACCGCCCGCGGCACCGGCGTGGACTCGCCGGTGAGCATGGACTCGTCGACGCGCGAGCGACCGCGGATCACGCTGCCGTCGGCGGGGATGGTCTCGCCCGGGCGCACCAGCACCAGGTCGCCGGGGCGCACGGCGCGGATGGGTACGATGGACGCCTCACCGTCCTGAAGCAGCGTCGCCACCCGCGGCTGAAGATCCAGGAGCCGCTGCGTGGCGGACACCGCCTGACGCTTGGAGATCGCCTCCAGGTAACGACCCACGAGGATCACGAACAGGAAGTTGACCACCGTGTCCCAATAGACGTGTCCGCTGCCCGTCACCGTCACGTACAGGGAGTACAGGTAGGTGATGGAGGCGCCGATGGCGATGGGTAGATCCATGCCCAGGTGCAGGCGACGCAGCCCACGCCAGGCGCCGGCGTAGAAGGGCCAGCCCGCATAGGCGAGCGTGGGCGTCGCGATCAGAAAGCCGATCCAGTGGAAGAGGCCCCGAAACTCGCCTTCATCCGCGCCGGCGTAGAGTGCGATGGAAATCCACATGAGATTCATCGCCGCGAAGCCGGCGAAGGCCATGCGATACAGGAGCCGGCGGTTCTGGCGCTGGAGACTCCCCTCCGCTGCCTGTGGATCGAAGGGCACCGCCGAATAGCCGAGCTCCGCCAGGCGCTGCAGCAGCGCCGACAGCCGCACGCGGGTGCTGTCCCAGGTGACCCGCAGCCGCCTGCCCGTGAGGTTGACGCGGGCCTCGCGCACGCCATCCACCTGGGCGAGACCCTGCTCGATGAGCCAGACACAGGCGGCGCAATGGATGCCCTCCACCAGCAGGTTGACCTCGCACGCCTGCGCTGAGCCGCTGACGACCTCCTGCTGTACCTCGTCGAGATCGTAGAGCTTCAGGTCCTTGGGCGGCTCCGGCGGTGGACCCAGCACCTGCCCCTCCGGTGCGCGCCGATAGAAGCCCTCCAGTCCGGCGGCGTGGATGGCCTCGCAGACGGCGCGGCAGCCGTGGCAGCAGAAGTGGCGCAGGGCGCCGCCCACTGTTGCGCTGATGCCGGCCTCCGCCGGCAGTCCGCAGTGCCAGCAGGGCTCGGGCGCGGTCTCGGCTTCGCCCGCGCCGTGCGTGGGCTGCGACAGTCGGGCGCTGTCTTGAAAGGCGGTCACTGCGTCAGCTCAGGCAGCCTGGACGGGGTGATGGACCTGCCCCAGGGGGCGAGCAGGCGCGGGAGGCGGATGGTCGGAAGACGCCGGTGCAGGACCTGCGATGGTATGGGCAGACCCGGCGGCGCCCGCAACCGGCGCCGCCCGTTCTTACCCTTGGACTCAGGGTCGGGCGGCTTCAGGGCTGGGCGACTTCAGGGCTGGGCAACGCTGATGCGCTCGGCGAAGCTGTGCTGAGCGCCGCCGTCCTGCACCGACACCACCGTGTCCCAGACGCCGCCGAGCGGGAAGCTCACCTCCGCCTCATAGAGCCCCGGGCCGACCTGGGTCATGGGCTGAGAGAAGTCCCGCTCGGCATCGGACGGGCGATAGGCGAAATAGGTTACCGCCTCCGGGCGCACCGGCTGCCCCACCTTGTCCACGGCGGCGAAGCGCACCCTGCCCGCCTGCTCTGCGCGGATATCCATTGGCGTATCGATCTGGATAGTCCACTGCGGGCCTTCTGCCAGGCGCGTCTGGATGGTGCGCTCAACGTCCCGGCCCCGCTCATAGTAGTCGTCACGGATCAGGCCGGGATTGGTGGCAATGGCGAGGGTCACCATGGTGATGTTGGCGCCGAGCACCACCAGAACCGCGCTGATCCAGCCGATCACCCAGGGGTTTTTCCAGGTCCAGCGACGCGCAGGGCGCTGCCCTGCCGGCGCATCCACCGCGCGCGCGCCGCCTGCGGCGGCAAAGGGTTGGTTCTGCATAAGCGATCTCAATCAGGGTCTGGGACCGAAGAAGGCGCTCTCGCGCGTCGCCTGCACCTCCGTGCCGTCCGGCTGCGTCGCGCTGGCGACGAAGGTGAGCGGCACGCTCTCGGCGTCGAGATGATCCCGATCAATCTTGACGAAGACGATACCGGGGTTGACCTCGCCATGCTTGGCCGCGATGGGCTCCTCCGCACCCGTCACCGTCACCGGCACGTCCGCCTCGACGGACACCGAGACCATGAGGTCTTCGTTGGTCTTGTTCAGCACCTTGAGCGTGTATTTGTTCTGGATCGAGCCGTCGCTCAGCTGGACGAACAGCGGGGCGCGCTCGTGCAGCACTTTGAGCTCGATGGCGGCCAGCGACGACAGGCCGTAGATGATACCGGAGAGCGCCAGCACCAGAATGGCCCCATAGACCCAGACGCGCGGGCGCGCGATCATCGGCGGCACGGACTGGCCTTCGATCTCGTCCAGGGAGGCATAGCGGATCAGCCCGCGCGGGCGGCCCAGCTTGTCCATGACGGCGTTACAGGCATCAATGCAGAGGCCGCAGGTGATACACCCCTCCTGCTGCCCGTTGCGGATGTCCACGCCCGTGGGGCAGACGGCCACGCATTGATTGCAGTCGACGCAGTCGCCGGTGGTGCGCGTGGCCTCGGTCTCGCCCTTCTGCATGCGCCCACGGGGCTCGCCGCGCCCTTCGTCGTAGGTGGGCACCACGGTGGTGCGGTCCAGCATGACCCCCTGGATGCGCGCGTAGGGGCAGAGCCAGAAGCACACCTGCTCGCGCAGCCAGCCGGCCAGCACATAGGTGCCTACGGTGAACAGCGCCACCGCTGCATAGACCGCCGCGTTGGCATTACCGACAAAGAAGTCCTGCCACAGCTTGCCGGCGCCGTAGAACCACGCCACGAAGCTGAACCCCGTAACGAAGCCGATCACCATCCAGCTCAGGTGCTTGATGGCCTTGACACGAATCTTCTCCGCGGTGAGCGGTGCCGAGGCCAGCTTGCGGCGTTGCGCGGGGTTGCCCTCGAGCTTCTCTTCGATGAGGGTAAAGACATCGGTCCAGACCGTTTGGAAGCAGAAATACCCGCAATAGACCCGCCCCGCCAGCGCCGTAGCCACCGCCAGCAGGATGGCGAAAAACAGCAGCAGCAGCGACAGCATCCAGAAGTCCTGGGGCAGCACCGTCACGCCGAACAGGTGATATTGGCGGTTCGGGATGTCGAAGAGCACCGCCTGGCGACCGTCCCAGCGCAGATACGGCCCAAGGAAGAAGATCAGCCAGACAGAGGCGGCCAGCCACTTGATGGTGCGCCAGCGACCAGATATGCGCTTGGCGTGGATGGTTTCGTTGCCGGTGTTGACGTGCCACTGCTCCGCCTCGGCATAGATCTCATCCATCCCTGCGGGCTGTGCCCCACCGGAAAGGTTCTCAGACATCGGGTCCACCGTCGTTCTTTCGCAGAGCCGTGAAGTCCGGCCGCATCAATCGCCATCGGCGCGCACGCTGCCGCTTCGGCACCCGCGAGACACTTGCCAAAAAAAACGGGGATCGCAGCGATCCCCGTGCTCCGCCTCTCCTCCCCGATTGTCTTATTCTATTGCTGCTCGCCCTCGCCCTTATGTCGCTCTGCGTCTTCGTTCATGAGCTTCACGACCTTGAAGCCCAGATAGACGAAGATGACGATGGCGATGATGACGCTGAGAATCGAGCCCCAGAAGACCGCGTCTAAGTGCATGCTCTCCTCCTCTCCTCGTGTCGATTCCGCGGCAGGCCCCGTCAGCCACCGCTGGCTGACGCGCGGCCTGCGGCCTTATTGTCATTGTCCGCCGCCCAACTGGTGCACGTACACCGTCAGCATCTTGATCTGCTGCGGTGACAGCTTGCCCTCAAGCTGGCCCTGCTGGGAGAAGGCCGGCATCACCGCGTCGCGCGTCTGCTCCACACCGGACTGGTTCACGCCGTACTTGATGGTGTGCTTCGCGCTCTCGTAGCCGCCGGGCCTGAAGCGCCAGATGCTGTCGGTGAGGTTCGCGGCCCCGACCGTGACGATGTCGCCGTTCGGCAGCTCCGCGAGCACGCCGTTGGCCTCCGCACCGTGGCAAGCCTGGCAGCCCTTCTCGTTGTACAGCGCCCAGCCCGCCTCACTGCCCTCGCCGTCTTCGGCCAGGTCGACCACGAAGTTTGCGAGCTGGTCGATCTCGGCTTCGGTGAGGATGTCGGCGTGGGCGGTCATGGCGCCCTTGCGGCCGTTGCTGATGGTCTCCGTGATCTTCCCCAGCGAGCCACCATAGAGCCAGTCATCGTCAGCGAGCACGGGGTAGCCCGGGTTGCCCTGGCCGCCGCTGCCGTGGCAGCCGGCGCAGTAGTCGCCGAACAGCACCTTCGACGACGCCAGGGTGTACTGGAGCAGCCCTGGGTCCTCGATGATCTCCGCCGGGGTCATCTCGGCGATCTGCTCGTCATATTGCGCACGCACCGCCTCCACCTGCTCCACACCCTGTTTGTACTCCTTGATGGAGGTCCAGCCGAGGATGCCCCGCGTGAAGTCGTTCTCCCCGTCCGACTGACCCGGGAGCGCCGGCCACATGGGATAGAGGATCGCATAAAGCACCCACCAGGCCACGGACGCCCAGAAGGCGATCATCCACCAACGCGGCGGCGGGTTCTTCAGCTCGCGCAGGTTGTCGTCCCAGAAGTGGCCGGTGTTATTTTCACCGGGGAAAGGGTTATTTTCCGCCATCGTTGTCTCCGGAATCTTCGATATCTTCTTCGAAGGGGATGTGCTTTCTGGATTCGAGTGAGTCGCGGTTCTTCGGCCGGAACACCTGGAAGTAGGCGATGACCATCAGGACGAAGATGACGACGGTGAGAATCAGGCCGACCCAATCAGTCGCCGTCATCGCGCCCCAGTCGGTCTGGAAGTAGTCCGACATCTTATTGCCGGTAATCGACGCCGGGTTCCAGCTTCGCCATGATGCCCAGGACCTGAAGGTACGCGATCATCGCGTCCATTTCGGTCTTCCCCTCGACGAGGGCCGGAGCGTTCTCGATGTCTGCATCATTGTAGGGCACGCCGATGGCACGGAGGCCACGCATGTGGCGCTGCATGCGCTTGCCTTTGACCATGCGGTCCTGCAACCACGGATACGCCGGCATCACGGATTCCGGCACCACAGAGCGCGGGTCTACGAGATGCTGGCGGTGCCACTCGTCGGAGTACTTACCGCCGAGCCGTGCCATGTCCGGACCGGTGCGCTTGGAGCCCCACTGGAACGGATGGTCGAACATGGACTCTGACGCCAGCGAATAGTGCCCGTAGCGCTCGCGCTCGTCGCGGAAGGGCCGCACCATCTGCGAATGGCACAGGTAGCAGCCTTCGCGCTGGTAGATATCGCGGCCGGCGAGCTCCAGGGCTGTGTAAGGACGGACACCGTCACCCGGCTGCCAGTTCCACTGCTCCTTGCCTTCCGCGTTGACCGTGACAATGGGCTCGGCGCCTGGATTCTCCTTGTTCCAGACGATTTCCGGGAAGCGGTTGGCCTCCTCCGTGCTCTTCAGGTAGAAGAGCGGCACGATCTCCACGATGCCACCGACGGACAGCACGATGGCGACCACGATGAGCATCCCCCAGATGTTGCGCTCCAAACGCTCCTGAAGACCCTTCGGAGGGGTGTTGCTGTCGGACATTGCAATACTCCAGATTCTTGTCTTAGGCCTTGGGGGCTCAGGCTGCGGCGGGGGTGAGGCCACTGGCGCGCGCTTCGCGCAGGCTGCCCTGGACCGAGGCCTTGCGCACCGTCATCAGGATGTTGAACAGCATGATGACGGCGCCGAGCAGGAAGATACCGCCGCCCACGGCGCGCATGGCGTAGTACGGGTGCATGGCGGCGACGGACTCGACGAAGGTGTAGGCGAGCGTGCCGTACTCGTCATAGGCCCGCCACATCAGCCCCTGCATGATGCCGGACACCCACATGGCGACAACATAAATGACCGTGCCGATGGTGGCGGTCCAGAAGTGCACGTTCACCAGACTCTCCGACCACATCTCCGTGTGCCAAAGACGCGTCATCAGGTGGTAGATGGCCCCGATGGAGATGCCGGCGACCCAGCCCAGGGCACCCGAGTGCACGTGGCCGATGGTCCAGTCCGTGTAATGGGAGAGGGCGTTGACTGTCTTCAGCGACATGACCGGACCCTCGAAGGTGGACATGGCGTAGAAGGCCAGCGCGATGATCAGAAAGCGCAGGACGTAGTCGGTGCGCAGTTTGTCCCAGGCACCGGACAGGGTCATCATGCCGTTCACCGCGCCGCCCCAGGACGGGATGATCATGGCAAGCGACACAGCGGCCCCGAGCGAGCCGGTCCAGTCCGGCAATGCGGTGTACTGCAGGTGATGCGCACCGAGCCAGACATAACCGAACATCAGCGCCCAGAAGTGAATGACGGAGAGGCGGTAGGAGTAGACCGGGCGATTCGCCTGCTTCGGCACGAAGTAGTACATGATGCCGAGGAAGCCCGCGGTGAGGTAGAAGCCGACCGCGTTATGGCCCCACCACCACTGGATCATGGCGTCCTGGACGCCCGAGAAGATGCTGTAGGACTTGAACAGGCCCACCGGAATGGACAGGCTGTTCACGACGTGGAGATAGACGATCATCACCATCATGCCGAGGAAGAACCAGTTCGACACATAGATGTGCGAGGTCTTGCGGATGGCGATGGTCATGACGAAGTTCGCGGTGAAGGCGAGCCAGACCACAGCGATGAGGATGTCGATGGGCCATTCCAGCTCGGCGTACTCCTTGGACTGGGTGAGCCCCAGCGGCAGGGTGAGCACCGCGAGCACGATGACCGCATTCCAGCCCCAGAAGGTGAACCAGGCGAGCTTCTCGCTCCAGATCCGCACGCCGCAGGTGCGCTGGACGGTGTAGAAGGCCGTGCCCATCAGGGTACAGCCACCGAAGGCGAAGATGACGGCATTGGTGTGCACCGGGCGCAGACGGCCGAACGACAGGTAGGGGCTGTCGAAGTTCAGGAACGGCCAGGCGAGCTCCGAAGCGATGTAGACGCCGACAGCCGCACCCACGACCAGGTACACGACCGCCATGATCGTGAACCAGCGTACAACGTCGAAACTGTATTTTTGTTCGGCTAGCCGATCGGCAGTGGCTTCCATAGGACCCTCTAACGGACTAGAGAAAAAAGGACTTTCGCTTGGGGTTTTCCACCCTGGAAATCGTGCGCTGTGACCACAACGCCAAGACCGCGCAATGACAATTCATCACCGGGCGAAAGTCAAGCTGAGGACCACGGTCGGGATTGGGGGCAGGCCCCGGAAATCGCGATTTTCTTGATCTCGCACAGGTGGATGAGGCAATAGCCCTGTCAGCGTAACCCCTTATTTCTCTGCCATTTTTGATGGCGCGGGCGGGGCTCGCCGGCAGTGCTGGGCGGACGGGCCGTGCCTGAAGCTCCTGGCTCGCAGCTTGCTTGACGGCAGCGCTGGGCGGGCGCGCCGCGGGTACAGTCGAGGCGGGGCGCAGACACCCCGCGAGCAGCCGTGCGGATGCCCCATCGGACACCCACCGGACAGACCCGCATGCGGGTGCGCCGCGCGCTTCGGGCTACTTGAAGAAAGACTCCACGGAGAAGCCCTCCTTCTCCAGGATGTCGCGCAGACGGCGCAGGGCGTCCATCTGAATCTGGCGTACGCGCTCCCGGGTGACACCGAGCTCGTTGGCCACGCGCTCCAGGGTCGAGTGCTCGTAACCGTGCAGCCCGAAGCGCCGCTCCACCACCTCGCGCTGTTTGTCGTTCAGCTTGTCGAGCCAGTGATCCAGGTTGGTGTGGATGTCCGCGTCCTGGATGTCGTCGCTCGGGTCCTGCGCGCTGTCGTCGGGCAACATGTCCACCAGCGGCTTGTCGGCGTCCTTGCCGTAGGGCGTGTCCACAGAGGCGATGCGCTCGTTCAGACCGAGCATGCGCTTGACCTCGCCGATGGGCTTGTCCAGCAGCTCGGCCACCTCCTCGGTGCTCGGCTCGTGGTCCAGCTGCTGCGCCAGCATGCGGGTGGCCTTGAGGTAGACGTTGATCTCCTTGACCACGTGGATGGGCAGACGCACGGTGCGCGTCTGGTTCATGATGGCCCGCTCCATGGTCTGGCGAATCCACCAGGTGGCGTAGGTGGAGAAGCGAAAGCCCCGCTCCGGATCGAACTTCTCGACGGCCCGGATGAGTCCCAGGTTCCCCTCCTCGATGAGATCCAGCAGCGGCAGCCCGCGGTTCAGGTACCGACGGGCGATCTTCACCACCAGCCGCAGGTTGCTCACGATCATGCGCGAGCGCGCCTGCTCGTCCCCCTGCTGGGCGAGGCGGGCGTAGTGGACTTCTTCCTCGGCGGTGAGCAGCTTGGACTCGCCGATCTCGTTCAGGTACAGCCGGGTGGCATCGAAGTCGCCGTCACCGGCGGAGAAGCGGTGCGCCGGGGCCTGCTCCTCCTCGTCGGCGTCGGCGTCGTCGTCCGCGTCATCGGCAGCGGCAAGCTCGGAGTCGGTGTCCTGCGGCGCATCCTCGCCCTCTCCCGAGAGCAGCATGTCCTCGTCCTCCGGCAGACCTTCCGTGTCCGGCGCGTCATCGCGTTCTTGCGTGGACATGGGACACCCCTCAAGCGGCTGCGGCATGCGCTCGGGCTACCGGCGCACCCTTGGTAACGGTGCCCACCTCAGCGCGACGGCGGCAGGAAGCGAAGCGGATCCACGGCGACGCCGTTGCGGCGGATCTCGAAGTGCAGCAAGCCCTCGCCGTTGGCCGCACGACCGGCGACGGCAACACGCTGGCCGCGCTTGACGCGATCGCCTTCACGGGCGAGCAGCTCGCGATTGAAGCCGTAAGCGCTCAGATAGCGGGCGTTGTGCTTCACGATGATAAGGTTGCCGTATCCCTTGAGTCCACTGCCGCTGTAAACCACTGTTCCGTCGGCAGCCGCGCCCACGGGCGTGCCCTCGGCGACGCCGATGCGCACGCCCTGGCGGGTGCGGTCCCCGCTGCGGAAGCCCTGCCGGACCTTGCCTTGGACAGGCCAGACCCAGCTGATGCCGGAGCTCGCCGCGTCCGCTCCGGCCGCTGCCGCGCTGGTGCGCGCGACGGTCTTCACCGTGCGTGCGCGCTGCGGCGTGGAGGAGCGCCCGGCGCTGCGTTGGGCGACGCTGCGCACGGGGCTGGAGCGCCCGTCCGGCGGCTCCACCCGCAGCAGATCACCGGCCACGATCACATAGGGCGGACCGAGACCGTTCCAGCCCGCAAGGGTGCGCATGCGGATGCGCTTGCGCTCGGCGATCTCGCTCAGGGTGTCGCCAGGGCGGATGCGGTAGTAGCCGGGCGGTGCCGGCCCATAGCCGTCGCGACTGTCCACGGGCGCGAGCCCGCCCGCGCCGCAACCGGCAAGCAGTGCCGCCAGCAGCAGACTCGCCGCAAGCGCCAGCGCGCGACCCGGACCGTGTCGGCACACGGCAGAGGGCGAGTCAGGCGCTTGCGCCCGGGCAGCGTGACGCGCTGAGCGCTGCGACTGCGGCCGATCCGGCGTCTGTATACGGCCGCCCATCAGGCGACCCCGCCCAACAGCGGCACGAAAGTGACGGGCTCCAGCACCTCGTGCCGAAAGCCGACTGACGTGCGTGTCAGCCGCACGAGCAGCTGACCATCCTGGCCATTCAGCGGCAGCACCATGCGCCCGCCGGGGGCGAGCTGGGCCGCGAGCTGCCGCGGCACGCCGTTTGCGGCCGCCGTGATCAGGATGCCGTCGAAGGGCGCATACTCCTGCCAGCCGAGCGCACCGTCACCGTACCGAAGCCGCACGTTGCGGCAGCGCAGCTCCCGCAGCCTGGCCTCGGCCCGTTGCCACAGCACGGCGAGTCGCTCGACGCTGTAGACACGCCGCACCAGGGCCGCCAGCACGGCGGTCTGGTAGCCCGACCCGGTGCCGATCTCAAGCACCGTGGAGCAACAGCCCGGCGCCAGCAGCGCTGCGGTCATCCGCGCCACCGTGTAGGGCTGGGAGATGGTCTGCCCGTGACCGATGGGCAGTGCCGCATCCTCGTAGGCGTGGGTCGCCAGCGCCTCGTCCACGAACCGATGCCGCGGGACCTGGGTCACGGCGGCAATGACACGCTCATCCGAGATGCCTGCGGCGGCGAGGCGCTCGCCGAGCCGCAGTCGCGCCCGGGCATGGCCC
>PR_CR_10_Liq_1_inCRDRAFT_1000882_pt1 | contig 17804 bp, 21 predicted proteins | sample PRCRCaboRojoPR_3_FD_10241 | JGI IMG/M metagenome (IMG submission 10241)
ACCGCGATACCTCTCCGCCTGTCTCGCAGCCCGAGACAGCACCGGCGCAGATCAACGCCACAGGGGATATGACGGCGGCGCGGCGCATTACTCACAACCTAATCGCGGTTGACGGAAGTCCACAACAATCCAATCATCACCACGCTGTTCGCCCATGAGCGTGTAAACACAATTATTGCTGTAAGGAACATAACTAGTCTGGTTCGTCGTCACTGAAGCCCAGCCATTGGCTCCGTAGATTGTGCTTGTAGTCGGAGTCGTAATGGGCATCACTCCACTATTGTTGATTTGCCATTGGAATGCGCGCTGACCGTTCGGCAGATCAAAAACAGACGATGGCTTACCATAGTCTAACATTGGCTCAGTAATGGATTTGCCAACATAGCCTTCCATAATTTGAGACGCACAACCTGCCAGAATGCAAAAGCAAAAGGTAAGACCGACATTTCTAACTCTGTCCAGACCTCGCATCAGTTCACTCCGCTACCATTAGGTGAGCATTTCGCTCTTTTGCATTCGCGCTCAGCTCGGCCATCAACTCGCTCGCGCGGGCAATCGGGTTGGTCAGGTAGAAATCATTGATTGCCAAGCGGAAGTCGGCTTTGCCTAGTTTGCCTTTGGGCAACGCCTCGCCAGCATTTTCCGGCACCTTGTCCACCTGTTGCAGAACCGGCGCCGCCTCGACCAACTGCTTACGCAGGCGCACAAGCGAATCGAACGGCAGGGCCTCGCCCATCTCACCCGAAAGGGCGCGCAGGATCGCCCAGTTTTCCTTGGCTTCACCCGGCGCAAACCCGGCGCGCAGCGCCAGTTGCGGGCGGCCTTCGGTATTCACGAAAAGGCCCTGTTCCTCAGTGTAGGCCGCGCCCGGCAGGATCACATCGGCCCGATGCGCGCCCCGGTCTCCGTGGCTGCCTTGGTAGATCACGAAGGCACCCGCGTCGATTTCCACCTCATCCGCGCCGAGGTTGTAAATCACGTCGGCCCCGTCAATCGCGGCCTCAAGCCCACCTTCCGTGGTACAGCCCGCATCCATTGCGCCAACACGGCTGGCTGCCGTGTGCAGAACCATCATCCGGCCACTCAGCGCTTGCGCTGCGGCCAGAACCGCCGCACCGTCGGCTTCCTGCAAGGCGCCTTGGCCCACGATGACAATCGCATCTTCGCTGACGTCCAGCTTGGCCAAAGCGTCGCGCCCGGTGCCTGCATGGGTATGATCATAGGTCAGGTCCATGTTGGGCCCGACAACCTTGACCTCGGCCCCCTTCAGCCACGCCTTGCGGATGCGCGCATTCAAGACCGGCGCTTCAATCGCCGGGTTGCTGCCGATCAGGATCACCTCTTTGGCACTGTCCAGATCCTCAACCGCGACATTGCCAACATAACCGGCACGGTTACCTTCCGGCAGCTTGGCTTTGTCGGTCCGGCATTCCACGTTGCCGCCCTGCCCATCAACCAATTGCTTGAGGGCAAAAGCCGCCTCAACCGGGGCCAGATCGCCGACGAGACCGGCAACCTTGCTGGCACCCTTGATCGCCTCGGCAGCCTTGCCCAAGGCCTCGGGCCACGTGGCCGCGCGCAATTTCCCGTTTTCGCGGACATAAGGCCGGTCCAGACGCTGACGCCGCAACCCGTCCCAGACAAAGCGTGTCTTGTCGGAAATCCATTCCTCGTTCACGCCGTCATGGTTGCGCGGCAGGATACGCATGACCTCGCGGCCCTTGGTATCCACGCGGATGCTGCTGCCAAGCGCGTCCATCACGTCAATGGTTTCAGTCTTGGTCAACTCCCAAGGCCGCGCGGTGAAGGCATAAGGCTTGGACACAAGCGCGCCCACCGGGCAAAGATCAATGATGTTGCCCTGCAAATTGCTGTCCAAGGTCTCGCCCAGATAGGCAGTAATCTCGGCATCCTCGCCACGGCCCGTCTGGCCCATCTGGTGAATACCGGCCACCTCGGTGGTGAAGCGCACACAGCGCGTGCAGGAAATACAGCGCGTCATGTGGGTTTCCACCAATGGCCCAAGGTCCAAGTCGTCCACCGCCCGCTTTGGTTCGCGGTAACGGCTGAAATCCACGCCATAGGCCATGGCCTGATCCTGCAAATCGCACTCGCCGCCCTGATCGCAGATCGGGCAATCCAGCGGATGGTTGATAAGCAGAAACTCCATCACCCCTTCGCGGGCCTTCTTGACCATCGGGCTGTTGGTCTTGACGACCGGCGGCTGACCTTCCGGCCCCGGCCGCAAATCGCGCACCTGCATGGCGCAGGAGGCCGCCGGTTTCGGCGGCCCGCCCACGACCTCGACAAGACACATCCGGCAATTCCCAGCAATCGACAGCCGCTCGTGGTAGCAAAAGCGCGGCACTTCAATCCCGGCTTGCTCACAAGCCTGGATCAGGGTCATCGCCCCCTCTACTTCCAATTCCTGATCGTCGATGATGATCTTGCGCAGGTCAGACATTGTTTCTCACTTTGCTTTCAGTAGCGAGCCGATCCGGCTGTTCTTGCGTATCTCTTCGCGGCCCAGCACGCAGAGGCTCTCAGGGTCCAGGTTGCTGGCTCCCTTGGATTTGAAGTAGGCGTTGCGCTTGGCGCGCATCTTGTCCTGTTCCGCATCGTCGTTGACGTAAGCCTCGATTTCGGCCTCGGTATACCCACGCTCTAGGGCAATGTCCTTCAGGTCATTCACGTAGCCACGCGCCCGGAAAAACCGGCCCGAGATACTAGAGCATGCACGGCGAATTTTGTCGGCCGCGGCCACCGCCAGCAGGCCATTATTGATATCTGCCTCTTGGGGCAAACCCGGCTTGGTGCTGGCGCTTCCTGCCATCGCCGCGCTGGTCAGGGCCGCTGTCAGAACAAAAGTGGTCATCATACGCATTGGGTGTCTCCTTTTTTCACCACAGCAGAGGCCGCAGGTCTTGCGCCTCCATCTGCTGCGCAGATGGCTTTCGCGGGCATTGATATACAATAACAGCCCGCGCAAACCATTGATATGAAAAGGAAAGTCACCACGTGACACATTCTCCGTTTAATATGAGGCGACCATTGGAAATCTGAAGGCGCCCATCTTCGGCATCAGGGCCATTGACCCAATCGACATCCGAGGTACCGAATTCCTTCAAGCAATACCGCATTGCCTCATAGCGACCGGCCTCGCGTGCCCCCGTCAACCCGCGATCCACCCGGCGAACTGCGACCTGGAACTGTTCACGCGCATCGCGATCCCGGCTCACCTTCGCGGGGTAATACTCCCCGTTAAACCGAACCTGGGCTGAACGATCCGCACAGCCGGGCAGAGCGACAATCGTGCCGAGGAGGAGCGCGGCAAGGGCGCGTCGCCGATTTTCATGGCTCATGGTCAAGGTTACGCGCCCCTCACTCTGCTGCGACCGCACTCACGCGGCCTGTTTTCTGGGCTTTGATGCGGTCCTCAATTTCATCGCGGAAATTGCGGATCAAGCCCTGAATGGGCCATGCTGCCGCATCGCCAAGCGCACAGATGGTGTGGCCCTCAACCTGTTTGGTTACGTCGAACAGCATGTCGATTTCTTCGACTTCCGCCTCGCCACGTACCAAACGGTCCATGACCCGCATCATCCAGCCTGTTCCTTCACGACACGGCGTGCATTGGCCACAACTTTCGTGCTTGTAGAACTTCGACAGACGCCAGATCGCCTTGATGATGTCGGTATCCTTGTCCATGACGATCACCGCCGCAGTTCCAAGACTCGACCCCACTTCGCGCAGGGCGTCGAAATCCATGACCGCGTCTTTCATTTTCTCGCCACGCACACAAGGCACCGAGGACCCGCCCGGAATGACGGCTTTGAGATTGTCCCATCCACCACGGATGCCACCGCAGTGCTTGTCGATCAACTCCTCGAAACTGATCGACATCGCGTCTTCCACGACACAGGGGTTATTCACATGCCCTGAAATGGCGTAAATCTTCGTGCCGGTGTTGTTGGGGCGACCAAAGCCCGCGAACCATTCCGGTCCGCGCCGCAGGATGGTTGGGACAACGGCAATCGACTCGACGTTGTTCACAGTGGTCGGGCAGCCGTAGACACCGGCCATGGCCGGAAAGGGCGGTTTCATCCGCGGCATCCCCTTCTTGCCCTCAAGGCTTTCCAGAAGAGCGGTTTCCTCGCCGCAGATATAGGCCCCGGCCCCGTGGTGCAGGTAAAGGTCAAAATCCCAGCCCGATTTGCAGGCGTTCTTGCCGATCAACCCGGCCTCATAGGCTTCGTCAATCGCGGCCTGAAGCGCCTCGCGTTCGCGGATGTATTCGCCGCGGATATAGATAAAGCAGGCATGGGCGTTCATCGCGAAACTGGCGATCAGGCACCCTTCGATCAGGGTATGCGGGTCATGGCGCATGATCTCACGATCCTTGCAGGTGCCAGGCTCGGATTCATCTGCATTGACCACCAGATAGGCGGGCCGCCCATCGCTTTCCTTGGGCATGAATGACCATTTGAGGCCCGTGGGGAAGCCCGCGCCGCCCCGGCCCCTCAGGCCACTGGCTTTCATCTGTTCGATGATCCAGTCGCGCCCATTCTGCAAGATTTTCGCCGTGCCATCCCAATGCCCACGTGCCTTGGCCCCTTTCAGGGTCCGATCATGCATACCGTAGAGATTGGTAAAGATACGGTCCTGGTCTTTCAGCATCCGCTTGTCACCTTCGGTTGTTCTGGCGCGCACGCCAGATTTGATAGGTTACCACCAACGCCCAGATCATGGCGGCGATGGCGGCAAGGTCGAACAGAAAGACGAACCGTACAGGCCATCCCATCTGCGCGCCCAGCCACTGTGCGCCCATCCAGACCAGCATTGTCAACGCGATGACCACACCCACGGTGCGGCCCTTTCGTGCCAACTGCATTTCGTCTGGATTATGGCTCATCGTCTGTTGCACCCCTTAATACACGTCGCCGTCTTCGACGCGCTTGGAGAATTCCGTTTCCCCGCCACTTGCGAGGGTCTTGGCTTGGTCGACCCAATTGTCGCGGCTCACCCGGCCTTTGAAACCCTTGATGTTGGCATCCACCCAAGCCACTTGCTCAGGGCCCCAGTCGGCGATCTGGTCAAAGTGGTAAAAGCCCATGTCGTTCAGCATCGCCTCAAGTTTCGGGCCGACACCCTTGATTTCCTTGAGGTTATCCGCCTGCCCGCCCTTGGGCGCCGACAGGGCCTCGGGCTTACTGCCCTCGTTCACGCCTTCTTTGACACCATCGCCATCATAATCCGGCGTCGCGGCGGCACTCGTGCTCGCCTCCGCGCCTGACTTGTCGTAACTCCACTCGCTCTTGCGACTGGCCAGTTCCTCTTCACCCTGCAAAAGGGTTCCGGATTTGACCTTTTCCTCGGCAGCACGTGCCGTCGCCTTGGCACTTGCCTTGACGTCTTCCGCCGCGTCCTTGCCCTTGTCCGTCGCCTCATTGGCAGCCTCACTAACGCTGCTCGCAGCTGTTTTCGCGGCCTCCGTCGTAGCTTCTGCGGCCTCCGAAGCCTTCTCGGCCACTGCCGATCCCACTTTCGAGGCCGCCGCAGCAGCACCTGTCGCCGCATCTGAGGTGCCTCCAGCACCCTCGTTCGCAGTACCGCTCTCGCCGGTGCATATCAAACGAGTCGCGACAAGCCCAATGAACACCCCCAAAGCGACCGCTGCCATCAAAGCGGCAAGAAAACCAACGCCATCCGATATACTGAAAAGCACAATCAGGCCGATCAAGGCCGCCACGCCCCAACAGATGATGCGGCACGGGCTCCACGTTGCAGTATTCGACATCACAAGTACCCCCTGTTATCTCAGACTGGCGCCCTTAATAGACGCCTCCTTTCTTGGCCTTGGCCGAGAACTCCGTCTCCTTACCATCCGCCAAAAGTTTCGCCTGTTCGACCCAGTTGTCGCGGCTGACGCGGCCCTTGAAGCCTTCAAGGTTCTGGTCAACCCACTGCACTTCCTCTTCGGTCCATTTCGCCACCTGGTCGAAATGGAAAAAGCCCAATGCGTGAAGCAATTTCTCAAGCTTCGGCCCCACGCCCTTGATCATCTTCAGATCGTCGGCCCCGGCCTTGCGCGGCGCTTTCATCGTCTTGGGCTTCTTGCCCTCTCCCGATGTCGCGACAGGTTCGGCTGGTTCCTTGACCGGCGCAGGCGCGGCCTTCGCCGTCGGTTTGGCTGCGGTTTTGGCTTGCGCCTCTTCCTTGCTAATGCCGGTCTTGTCGGCCTTCGCACCCTTGCCGGGCTTGGGTCCAGCCGCTTTGATCTCAGCCGGCGTCTTGCGCACCTTCACCGCCGGATCGGCGGGCTTGTGCATTGCTCCCTTGTCACGCCATGGCGCCAGAAGCGGCACCTCGGTGCCATCAATCCGCTTGACGGTATCGCCGATCTCGGTGGCCAACGTGGCACTTGCGTTATACTGCGACTTGCCGCTGTCAAAATCGGTCAGCGCGGTCAGGCCCGATTTCGGCTCACTGGCATAGCGCCCGTTTTGCGGCCCCGGCGTCGGCACCTTGCCCGCCGCCAGTTCATCCAAAATCTCACCCAAGCGGTCCGCCGTCAGGTCCTCATAATAATCTTTGCCGATCTGGGCCATTGGCGCATTGGCACAGGCCCCAAGGCATTCCACCTCTTCCCAGCTGAACTTCCCATCGGCGGACACCTCATGCGGGTTCGCGGCGATCTTTTCCTTGCAAACACCGATCAAATCCTCTGCCCCGCAGATCATGCAAGAGGTGGTGCCGCAAATCTGGATATGCGCCACGCTGCCCACCGGCTGAAGCTGGAACATGAAGTAGAACGATGCAACCTCAAGCGCCCGGATATAGGCCATGCCCAGCATATCTGCGACAGCTTCAATCGCCGGGCGGGTCAGCCAGCCCTCTTGCTCTTGCGCGCGCCAAAGCAGCGGAATAATCGCGCTGGCCTCACGCCCCTCGGGATACTTGGATATCTGCGCCTCGGCCCATGCCTGATTGGCTTGGGTGAAAGCAAAGCTCTCGGGCTGTTCGTGATGGAGACGTCTCAGCATTCTTAAGCACAGGCTCCTGTGGTCAGTTTGACACCGCCCTCGGGCAGGCGTTCCGCCTTGCCGGTTGACAGCATGTAAGAGGTAATCGCGGTCGTTTGTTCACGGGTCAGACCCGCTTGGAACTCGACCGGCAAATAGTCGGATTCACCCACCATTTCACAGCCGATGCTAGCCACGGCCATCTCGTATTCGGCGATGTTTTCGGCGGTGGTACCTTCGGGCGGAACATCACAAGCGGCCAGCGAAAGAAGGGCCAGACCGCCCAAGGCTGGAACAAGAACTTTCTTCACCGGTCGATCTCCCCGAACACAACATCCATGGTCCCGATGATCGCGGCCACGTCGGCCAACTGGTGGCCACCGGCCACGTAATCCATCGCTTGCAGGTGCAAGAAGCCCGGCGCCCGCAGCTTGGCACGATAGGGCCGGTTCGTGCCATCCGCCACCAAGTAAACCCCAAATTCGCCCTTGGGCGCCTCAACGGCGGCATAAACCTCGCCCTCGGGGACGTGAAAGCCCTCGGTATAGAGTTTGAAGTGATGGATCAGCGCTTCCATCGAGCGTTTCATCTCACCGCGGTTGGGCGGCGTGATCTTACCGCGGGCAAGGATGTCGCCCTGCCCCTCGGGGGCACGCAGCTTTTCAATCGCCTGATGGATGATGTGCAGCGACTGGCGCATTTCTTCCATCCGGCACAGGTAACGGTCATAGCAATCGCCGTTCTTGCCCACCGGAATCTGGAACTCGAATTCGTCATAGCATTCATAGGGCTGCGCGCGGCGCAAATCCCATGCCATGCCGCTGCCGCGCACCATGACGCCCGAGAAGCCCCATTCCTGGATGTCTTCCTCGGTCACAACCCCGATGTCGCAATTCCGCTGCTTGAAAATCCGGTTCTCGGTCAACAACCCGTCGATATCGTCAATAACCCGGGGGAAATCCTTCGCCCATTCCTCGATATCGTCGATCAATTCGGGCGGCAGGTCCTGATGCACGCCACCGGGGCGGAAATAAGCCGCGTGCAGGCGCGCGCCACAGGCCCGCTCATAGAAGATCATCAGTTTCTCGCGCTCTTCAAAGCCCCAAAGCGGCGGGGTCAGCGCACCCACGTCCATCGCCTGCGTGGTGATGTTCAGCAGGTGGTTCAAAATCCGGCCAATCTCGGAATACAACACCCGGATCAGGCTCGCGCGGCGCGGCACGGCGCGGCACCTCGACCCCCGTCAGTTTTTCAATGGCCAAGCACCAGGCGTGTTCCTGGTTCATCGGGGCCACGTAATCCAGCCGGTCGAAATACGGCAGGTTTTGCAGGTAGGTGCGGCTTTCCATCAGCTTCTCGGTGCCGCGATGCAAAAGGCCGATATGCGGGTCACACCGCTCGACAATCTCACCGTCCAGCTCCAGCACAAGGCGCAACACCCCGTGCGCCGCCGGGTGCTGCGGCCCGAAGTTGATGTTGAAATTACGGATTTGCTGCTCGCCCGTCAGGGCGTCATCAAATTTTGAGCCGTCCATCACGCATTCCCTCCGTCAATTTTATCACGGAACGCCATGACCCAAAGCAGAACGAGCGCCCCAAGCGGAATGATCGAGACCAGCGATACCCAATTGGGAATCCCGAACTTCGGCAGAAGTTTCCAGAATGGGATAACCACCAGTGCCGCGAAGATCACAAGCCACAAAAGGCCGCCTCCGCCCATGCCGTATCCACCGCCCATCATGCCGGGCCTCCTTTCCGCTTGGCCCCGAAGGCCATGATATAAAGCAGGATCAATGCCCCGACGGGCAAGATCGCCACAAGCGCCCAAGGGCTGGCGATGCCATAGTGCGGCAGCAACTTCCAGAAGGGCACTACGAAGGCCACTGAAAGAAGAATAAGCCAGATCATCGCGTTACCTAGTCCCTAAACCATTGCGCTTACTTCGCATCTTCCGTCTTCTCATCACCCGGTAGGATGTACTCCGCACCCTCCCATGGCGACATGAAATCAAACTGCCGGTATTCCTGAACAAGGCTCACGGGTTCATAAACCACCCGCTTTTGCACCTCGTCATAGCGCACCTCGGTATAGCCCGTGGTCGGGAAATCCTTGCGCAGCGGATACCCCCGGAAACCATAGTCCGTCAGGATACGCCGCAGGTCCGGATGCCCGGTGAACAGGATGCCGAACATGTCGAAAACTTCTCGCTCGAACCAATTGGCGCTCGGATGGATGCCGGTGATCGAGGGCACCATATCTTCCTCGCGGCAGGCGACCCGCAGGCGAATGCGTTGGTTCTGATACATGCTCAGGAAGTGATAGACCACGTCGAACCGCTTGGCGCGTTCTGGGTAATCCACGCCGGTGATATCCACCAGCGTCGTGAACCGGCAGGTGGCGTCAGTCTTCAGGAACTCCACCAGCCCCACGATATTCGGCAGGGCCACGGTCACATTCAATTCGCCACGGGTCACGTCCCATGACAGAACGCAGTCGGGCCGCTTGGCCTCGATATGCGCACCCAGTTCCTTCAGCGCGTTGCTCATCGTCTTCGTCCTTTCGCGCGCCGCTCGGCGGGCACGTCGCAAAATTGGCACGCCTCAGCGTACAATCGTTCCCGTCCGGCGGATCTTGCGTTGCAATTGCAGAATGCCATACATCAAGGCTTCGGCGGTCGGCGGGCAGCCGGGTACGTAAATATCCACTGGTACGATCCGGTCACAGCCGCGCACAACGCTGTAGCTGTAGTGGTAGTACCCGCCACCATTCGCGCAGGACCCCATCGAGATTACATAACGCGGCTCGGGCATCTGGTCATAAACCTTGCGCAACGCCGGAGCCATCTTGTTGGTCAGCGTTCCCGCCACGATCATCAGGTCAGACTGGCGCGGGCTGGCACGCGGCGCTGTGCCATAGCGCTCCATGTCATAGCGCGGCATCGACGTGTGCATCATCTCAACCGCGCAACAGGCCAGACCGAAGGTCATCCAGTGCAGGCTGCCCGTCCGGGCCCAGTTGATGATGTCCTCGGTCGAGGTGACAAGGAACCCCTTGTCCTGCAACTCGCGGTTCAAACCCTGAGTGGCATGCTCACGGTCGGCACCAGCTGTATTCGCTCCGGTTGCTACTCCCATTCCATGGCCCCTTTCCTCCATTCATAGGCAAAGCCCGCCGTCAGAACCGCCAAGAACACCATCATCGACCAGAAACCCACCATCGAGACATCCTTGAACGCCACCGCCCACGGAAAGAGCATGGCAATCTCAAGGTCGAAGATGATGAACAGGATCGACACCAGATAGAAGCGCACGTCGAATTTCATCCGCGCGTCGTCGAAAGCGTTGAACCCGCATTCATAAGCGCTCAGCTTCTCAGGGTCGGGGTGACGAACGGCCAGCACCACGGCGGCCAGAATAAGAACAAGGCCCAGTCCGATGGCAATCGCCAAGAGGACAAGGATGGGAAGGTATTCCCTCAGCATCTCTTCCACGGGGTGGCTCCTTCCATGCGCGCGCTTGCGCACATCAAAATGGCTGCATTCACGTTCCACGGTTTACCCCTGCCCCCCGTTGGGGTCAACCAACGGCAGACACATTCAAAGATGTGAAGGGGTCGCACTCCCTGAATTGTATGCACTGGTATGCATTTTTGCTCTTGCAGGTGTATTCTCTGCATGCCGCGATCCGTGGACACGTCTTCCATAGACCCGAGATTAGAGCGATTCTCTGGCCTGTCATCCCCCGATTTCGGCAGGGTCAGCTTCCCCAGCTTGGCTTTCGCTTGTCAAAGAAAGCCCCGATTCCTTCGGGGGCCTCCTCTCCCTCCCAGCATTTCGCCAGTTCCGCGACCGTGTGGGCAATCAATTCGTCGTCAATCTGTGGCCCCATGTGCCGCAGCAAGGCCTTCGAGCGGGCGACCGCGCCAGGTGCGCATTCCAAATAGGGCGTTACTTCTGCCTCCACCGCATCGTCCAGCGCCTGTGCGGGGACAATGCGGGCCAAAAGCTGCAACTCAACCGCCTCCGCCGCGCCAAACCGGCGCCCCGACATGAAAACCCGCCGCGCCTTGGCCTCGCCCATGCGCGCACAGACATATGGGCCAATGGTCGCCGGAATNAGGCCCAGCCGCGTCTCGGTCAGCCCCATGAGGATGCTGTCCGCACCAATCGCCACGTCGCAGACACTTGCCAAACCCACGCCACCACCAAAAGCATTGCCTTGAATGCGGCCGATCAGAGGTTTCGGCATCGTATTGAGCGCCTGCAACATATGCGCCAGTTTCGCCGCTTCGGAGGACCTCACCTCAGGCTCCGCCTCGAACTGCTCTCGCATCCAGCCCAGATCGCCGCCGGCACAAAACGATTTGCCCTCGGCGGCCAACACGACTACCCGCACGGTTTCATCCGCGCCAAGCGCCTCGGCCGCCCCATGCAGTTCCGCGATCATTTGCGCCGACATGGCGTTGTGCTTCTCCGGCCGCGCCAACCAAAGCGTCGCCACACCCCGCGCATCGCGCTTAATTCTGATTGTCTCGCTCATCACCCTCTCCCGTGCCAAAATTCTTGCAAGAATTTTGACAAGAATTTTCGAAAATTCTTGTCACCCGGCCCGCATGGCCCGCATGGCCCGCGCCATCTCTGCTGCCTTGTCCAAGACATCCCGGTCCAACCCGGTTTCATAGCCCAGCGCGATCAGCCGATCATGCACTGCTTCGGTCGCCACATTGCCCGCAGCACCCGGCGCATAAGGGCAACCGCCCAATCCACCGACAGCCGCGTCGAACACACGCAAGCCTCTTGCCAGTGACGCCTCGATATTGTCCAAAGCGCGCCCAGCCGTATCATGGAAATGCCCGGCCAATCGCTCGGCCGGAACAACCTCCAACACCGCTGCCAACATCGCATCCACCCGCTCGGGCCGTCCCCGCCCGATGGTGTCGCCAAGGCTCACCTCGTAACAGCCCATCTCGAAAAGGGCCCCGGCCACACGCGCCACATCCTCTGGCGGCACCTCACCATCATACGGGCAGTCCGTCACACAAGACACATAGCCGCGCACCGGAATCCCAGCCCCCTCGGCCGCCTCCATAACCGGCGCAAACCGCTCAAGGCTTTCCGCAATCGTCGCGTTGATATTGGCGCGGGAAAACCCTTCCGAAGCCGACCCGAAAATCGCCACCTCGTCGGCCTTCGCAGCCACCGCCCCCTCAAAGCCGCGCATGTTCGGCGTCAATGCCGCATAAGACACGCCCGGCACACGGGTAATCCCGGCCAACACCTCAGCGCTATCGGCCATTTGCGGCACCCACTTGGGGCTGACGAAACTCGCCACTTCGATCCGCGCAAAGCCTGCCCCACTCAGGCAATCCACCAAGGCGATCTTTTCCGCCGTGGAAATTTGCCGCGCTTCGTTCTGCAACCCGTCGCGCGGGCCTACCTCGAATATCTCGACACGCTCAGCCATCCCAAGCCTCATAAAAATCCTGTTCGAAAATCAACGCGCTCTCCGGTCCCGGCAGGCTTTTGATAAAGCTGTCCCGCTCGGTGATCCGCGCATACCAAGCCTGCACTTCCGGAAAGCCCTCCAACCTCGCGAACCGCTGCGCCATATACACCGCCTGCCCCACCGCGATATCGCAAGCCGAAAACCCGCTGGTCAAAAGGTAGTCGCGGTTCTCCACCGGGGTCGACAGCCGCGCCTCGATCGCCTCGTAACACTTGCGCAGGCGCGCCGCCTCCAGCTGCATGATGATCGGGCTGCGCATCTCGTCTTCGTACAGCATGATGTGCTGCTGGGTCAGCGCCGCGACATGCTGGCTCACTGTCTCGGCAAAATGCACCCAAACCAGCCAGGCCATCCGGTCCATATCCCCCGGCGCGCGCCCCATGCCGCGCTCAGGGAACCGCTCGCAAAGGTATTCCACCATGGCCCCGGATTCGAACATCCGCTCGCCCTCGATCTCAAGCGCAGGCACGCGCCCCGCAGGCGACAGGCTCCGGAATTCCGGCTCTCGAAGGCTTCGGTCAAAGGCATGTTCAACCACTTGAAACCCAACCTCCAATTCATGGAGCAACCACAAAACCCGCATGGACCGGCTTTGTGGAACATGGTGCAGCGTAATCATGCCGCAGCCTCCCCTTCCTCAGCCAGCTTGATCAGCGCCGCACCGGCCTCCACCTGTGCGCCCTCCTCGACCAAGACCGCCTCGACCGTGCCATCGCGCGCCGCCAAAAGCGAATGTTCCATCTTCATGGCCTCCAACACGGCAAGCCTGTCGCCCTCGGCCACCTTCTGCCCCGGCTGCGCCAAAACCGCTTTCACCAGCCCCGGCATCGGCGCTTCGATCAGGTCCATATCGCCACCGGCCATGGCATCGCGTGCCAGCGGGTCGATAACCTCAAAGGCCAGCCCATATTGAGAAAAGACCGTCACGAGGTCACCGGTCACCGCCACGTCCGGGGCCACCTGATCACCCAGCATCCAGCGGCCACCGACGCGACGCGCGGTGATCACCTCATCACCCACTTCAACGTCATGCGCCTCCGCGCCGTGACTGTGGACGTAAACGCTCAACTCCTCGCCCTCATGGCGCAACTGCACCGCCCGACGGAGCGGCGTCCACAGGGCAAAGCCAGTCGCCGGAGCCTGCGCCTCCAGAAGCCCAAGTGCTGCCAAACCGGCCAAAGCCACCTCATGCGCCCGCGCCTGTGGGGCGACGACCAGCGCCTCCAGATCACGGGCAATCAGCCCGGTATCCACCTCGCCCTTGGCAAAACCTTCATGTCCCGCCAAAGCCCCCAGAAAAGCCAGATTGGTCACCGTCCCGGCCACCTCGCAGCGTTCCAAAGCCCGCGACAGCTTGCGCAGGGCGGCTGCACGACTGGGCCCATGCGTGATCAACTTGGCGATCATCGGATCGTAGAACGGTGAGATCTCGTCGCCGGTCCGCACGCCACTGTCCGACCGCGCGCCTTCGGGAAACGCCAGATGCGCCAAACGCCCCGTGGCGGGCAAAAACCCCTTCGGCACGTCCTCGGCATAAAGCCGCGCCTCGAAGGCATGGCCGGTAATCTGCAACTCCTCTTGGCCCGTGGGCAAGCCCTCGCCACTGGCCACGCGCAATTGCCATTCCACAAGGTCAACGCCGGTAATGGCCTCGGTCACCGGGTGCTCCACCTGAAGCCGGGTGTTCATCTCCATGAACCAAAAGCCGTCGGGGCGTAGCCCACCGCTGCCATCCACGATAAACTCAACCGTTCCAGCACCTTTATAACCAATGGCCTCCGCCGCGCGCACCGCCGCGTCACCCATGGCCGCGCGCATCTCCTCGGTCATCCCCGGTGCCGGGGCCTCCTCAATCACTTTCTGATGCCGCCGTTGCAACGAACAATCCCGCTCGAACAAATGCACAGCACTCTGCCCATCGCCAAACACCTGCACCTCAATGTGGCGCGGCTGCTGCACGAATTTCTCAATCAACACATCAGAATTGCCAAAGGCCGTCGCCGCCTCCCCCTGGGCAGACGCCAAAGCATCGGCAAACTCCTCCGGACGCTCCACAAGGCGCATCCCCTTGCCGCCACCGCCCGCCACGGCCTTGATCAACACCGGATAGCCAATTGCCTCGGCCTGCTCGGCCAGATAGGCGGCACCCTGATTTGTCCCGTGATAGCCCGGCACCACCGGCACGCCTGCCTTCTCCATCAATGCCTTTGCCGCATCCTTAAGGCCCATGGCGCGAATGGCCTCTGCCGAAGGTCCGATAAAGGTAAGCCCCGCCGCCTCCACGGCAGCCACGAACTCCGGGTTCTCCGACAAGAACCCATAGCCGGGATGAATCCCCTGCGCCCCGGTTTCTTTGGCCGCAGCGATAATCGCCTCCCCCCGCAAGTAACTCTCCGAGGGCGCCGAGCCACCGATATGTACCGCCACATCGGCCATCTGCACATGTTTCGCCCCCCGATCCGCATCCGAATAAACCGCCACCACGCGCACACCCATAGCCCGCGCGGTCTCCATCACCCGACAGGCAATCTCCCCCCGGTTGGCAATCAGGATCGTGTCAAACATCTCGTCTCTCCCATCCGCAAAGGCCGTTTCGCCCTGCTTCATCTTTCCCAAAATACTCCCGCCGGAGGCCTCCAACGCCCACCAAAGCCACCACCGGCTCGATCAAACGGGCCACGCTCACCACCGGCCCAGCGCCACCCGCGCCTCTTGCATCATCGCCTCGACAATCTGTGCCGCAGGCCGCACCCCATGGATCAACCCAACGGCCTCCCCGGCAATCGCCGGCGCACCATCAGGGTCACCCTCCGCCACGGCCCGGGCATAAGCCCCCCGCGCTTCATCGCTCGCAGGCCCGCCCGGAACAGTCTCCCATTCACGAACCCAAGCATTGCGCAGGGTGCGAATGGTAAAAGGCGCAGGCCAATCCAGCCCCCGCGCCACATCCGGCAGGCTCGTCCGCTGCGTGGCATCGCCCGTGGCCTCCACGGCGGCGCGCTGAAACCCCTCGGCCACCAAAGCCTCCTCAGCGGCCCAGAACCGCGTGCCCACCAGCACACCATCGGCCCCCAGCATCAAGGCAGCTGCCAAACCCCGGCCATCGGCGATCCCGCCCGCGGCCAGAACCAGCGCGTCACGGCCCACCGCATCCACCACCTCGGGCACCAAACTCATGGTCCCGCGCGTGGCCCCATGACCCCCGGCCTCACTGCCTTGGGCGACAATCACATCGGCGCCCACATCACGCGCCGCCCGCGCCCCGGCCACGTCTTGGACTTGCACGAAACTCGGCACGCCCGCGTCTCGCGCCCGCGCCACATAAGGCGCGGCCTCACCAAAGGACAAAAACACTCCGGCAGGCCCACGCGCCAAAACACTGTCAAAGAGGGCCGGACCGGCCTCATCCAAGGCCCAGGTGATAAAGCCGCAGCCGACAGGCCGATTGCCCGCCTCACCAAACTGCGCCGCGATCCACTCCGGGTCACAATAGCCCCCGCCGATAAAGCCAAGCCCCCCGGCCTCGCTCACCGCGCCGGCCAAACGCCCGCCCGCCGCCATGGCCATCGGCGCGCTGACGATCGGGGCCTCCAGCCCAAAGCGCTCGGTCAANCGCGTNGNAATCATCGCANAGCCTCCCGCGCTGGCCCGGTCCGGGCGGCGGGTGGGTGGGCGGGGCCGTCCGGGCCGGGCCAGCCTTCGATATGCAAACCGTACCCCCTCACATCCGGAACACGCCAAACCGCGTGTCTTGGATGGGCGCATTCAACGCCGCCCGAAGGCTCAGGCTCAACACCTCCCGGCTCTTGCGCGGATCGACAATGCCATCGTCCCACAAGCGCGCGCTGGCATACAAAGGATGGCTTTGCCGCTCGAACATCTCCACCGTGGGGCGCTTGAACTCGGCCTCCTCCTCCGCCGACCATTCGCCGCCCTTACGCTCAATCGCATCGCGCTTGACGGTGGCCAGAACGCCCGCCGCCTGCTCACCGCCCATCACCGAAATCCGGCTATTGGGCCAAGACCACATAAAGCGCGGCTGATAGGCACGGCCCGCCATCCCATAGTTGCCCGCGCCGAAACTGCCGCCCACAACCATCGTGACTTTCGGCACATTGGTGGTCGCCACCGCCGTCACCATCTTGGCCCCATGCCGGGCGATGCCTTCGTTTTCATATTTCCGGCCCACCATGAAGCCGGTGATATTTTGGAGGAAGACCAAGGGGATATGCCGCTGGCTGCACAGCTCCACGAAATGCGCGCCCTTCTGCGCCGCCTCACTGAATAGCACGCCATTGTTGGCGATAATCCCCACCGGGCAGCCCTCCACATGGGCAAAACCACAGACCAGCGTTTCGCCAAACCGCGCCTTGAACTCGTCAAAGCGCGAGCCATCGACAACCCGTGCGATAACCTCGCGAATGTCATAGGGCGTGCGCAGGTCCGCAGGCACCACACCAAACAGCTCCTCTGGGTCATAGGCCGGGGCCTCGGGGCTTTCAAACCGCACTCCCGGGACCGTCGCCGCCCCCAGATTGCCCACCGCCCGCCGCGCCAGCGCCAGCGCGTGTGCATCATCCTCGGCCAGATAATCGGCCACACCCGACAAGCGAGTGTGCACATCGCCCCCGCCCAGACCCTCGGCGCTCACCACCTCACCGGTGGCGGCCTTCACCAAGGGCGGTCCGGCCAGAAAAATCGTGCCCTGCTCTTTGACGATGACCGTCACATCGCTCATTGCGGGCACATAGGCCCCGCCCGCGGTGCACGACCCCATGACCACGGCGATCTGCGGAATGCCCTTGGCGCTCATCCGCGCCTGATTATAGAAAATCCGCCCGAAATGGTCGCGATCCGGAAAGACCTCATCTTGATTAGGCAGGTTCGCCCCGCCGCTATCCACCAGATAGACGCAAGGCAGATGACATTCCTCGGCAATCTCCTGCGCGCGCAGGTGCTTCTTGACCGTCATTGGGTAATAGGTGCCACCCTTCACCGTGGCGTCGTTGCAAACCACCATGACGTCGCGGCCCTGCACCCGGCCCACCCCGGCGATCACCCCCGCACAGGGTGCCGCGCCATCATAAAGCCCATGCGCTGCGGTGGCGCCCACCTCCAAGAACGGGCTGCCCGGATCCAGCAGATTGGCCACCCGCTCACGGGGCAGCATCTTGCCGCGACTCAAATGTCTCTCGCGTGCCGCCTCGCCGCCCCCGGCTGCGGCCATTTCTGCGGCCTCTTCGACCACGCGCAAGGCCTCAAGATGCCCCTCGCGGTT
>PR_CR_10_Liq_1_inCRDRAFT_1000883_pt1 | contig 17794 bp, 12 predicted proteins | sample PRCRCaboRojoPR_3_FD_10241 | JGI IMG/M metagenome (IMG submission 10241)
CGGGCCGCTCGAGCTCCCCGAGCTCGTCCATCACCTGCTCGGCGTACAGCGCCCAGCCCTCGCCGTAGCCGGGCCGCCAGGCGAGCAGGCGGTGCGAGCGGGACAGCCGGTCGGACAGCGCGACCTGCACGCCGATCTGCAGGTGGTGGCCGGGGAACCCCTCGTGGTAGGCGGTCGTCACCTGGTCGAAGAGCGGGATGCTCGTCCGGTCCCCGAGCGACCACCAGATCGACCCGACACGGGAGAAGTCCTCGCTCGGCGCCATGTACCAGGCGGCGAGCGGCGCACCCGGGGCGACGAGGTTCACGCGCACGTCACGGATCTCGTCGGGCACGTCGAAGTGCACGCCCGACAGGCTCGCGAGGGCGCTGGACTGCCGCTCCTGCATCGCCTCGCGGAACGCCTCCTGCGACGGTGCCGCGTACGCCGGGTCCGTCTGCAGGCGCTCGACGACGCCGTCGAGGCCCGCGTCCGCGTCGATCTCTGCGGCGACGTCGACGGCGCGGTCGGTCAGCTCACGGATCAGCTCCCAGCCCCACGCGTACGTCTCCTGCGGGTCGATGTCGGTGCCGAGGAAGCGCCGGGCGTTGCGCAGGTAGCGCTCCTCGCCCACCCCCTCCTCGGCCGCGGCATGCGGGAGGTACTCCTGCTCCAGCCGCTGCGCGGTCCGCTCCGACGCCGCGGCGACCGCCGCGGCCGCCGCCGCCGCACGCTCGGCGAGGTCCGGGTGCTGCTCGACGACCTTCGCGAGCCGGAGGGTGAACGCGCCCGTCGGGGCGACGCCGGCACGCAGCTGTGCCGCGACCGACTCGACCTGACGTGCGGCGACCGTCCGCCCGGTGCGCACGCCCTCGACCATGCACGCCCACCAGCCGTCGAGCGCGTCGCCGATGGTGTCGAGCCGCGTGAGGAGCGCACCGGCCTGCTCGGCGGTGTCGATCGGCATCAGCTCGCACAGCTCGCGCATGCTCGGCACCGTCGAAGCAAGGTGGGCGAGGTCACGCAGATGGTCCCCGTGCGCGTGGGACGCCAACCCGTCCTCGAGGTCCTCACGCAGCACGCGGGCGGCGAGCGCCGACCAGTGCGAGTCCGCCGGCGGCAGCGCGTCGAGCTCGTCGCGGGTGCGTCGCAGCAGGTCCGCCCGCGCGTCCGCACCGGCGGGGGACAGGTCGCCCCACTCGTGGTCGCGCCCGGGCAGCCCGAGGAACGTCGCGGTCATCGGCTCGAGCGCAGCGACGTCGTCGACGAACCGCGCCGAGAGCGCGAACACCGGGTGGGCGGTCACGTCGGAGTCGCCGTCGGGTCCGCCGTGGTCGGCCTCGCGGCCCATGTCCGTGGTGCTCATCGTCGTCGCTCCTCCGCCCCGACCCCGACCGTCGCCGGGGAACGGCACGGTAACCCCACCTAGGCTCGCGCCATGCCAGAGGACCGGGTCGTCGTGCGGGGGTCGCTGCGGCCCTTCCTCGCCGCCTCCACGAGCGCGGTCGGCCTCGGCGCGCTCGGAGCGCTCGCCTGGCGCGGTGGCGGGGCGACCGTCGGGTCCGTCGTCGTGCTCGGGCTGGCCGCGCTCGCGCTCGCCGTGCTACTCGTCGACCTGCCGCTGCGGACCGAGGTCGACCGCGACGGGTTGCTACGGGTCTGCGTCCTGCGTCGTCAACGCATCGGATGGGACCGTGTCGTCGCCGTCGAACGGCAGCGGCGCCGCATCAGCGGACCGGGGACGGGCGGACTCGTCCTGCGGGGGCGTCGGGGGCTCTGGCTCGTGACCACCTCGGCCGAGCCGCCGGCGGTGCACGCCGGCATCGCTCGGGTGCTCGCCGCGCATGCGCCCGAGGTGCGCCTGCGGGCCGAGCCGCCCGCGACCACGACGGACCCCTCGTGACGCCGGCCTTCCGCCGCGTCCTCGCCGCATCGGTCGCCGCGAACCTCGCCGACGGCGTCCGTGGGGCCGCGCTGCCGCTCGTGGCCGCGTCGCTCACCCGCGACCCGCTGGCGTTCTCCGCGGTCGCCGTCGCCGGCAGCCTTCCGTGGCTGCTCCTGTCCCTGCCCGTCGGGGCGGCGCTCGACCGTTTCGACCGTGCCCGTGCCATGACGCTCGCCGCGACGTGGCGCGCCGTGTCGGTCGGTCTCCTCGGTGTCGCCGTCGCCACCGGCCGTGCGAACGTCGCGCTGCTCGTGGCGGTCGCGCTGCTGCTCGGCGCCGGCGAGGTGCTGTTCGACAACGCCGCGCAGACGGTCGTGCCCGCACTCGTCGACGCACGCGAGCTGGAGCGGGCAAACGGTCGGCTCTACGCCGCGGAGATCACGACGAACCAGTTCGCCGGACCGCCACTGGGCGGCGCGCTGTTCGTCGCGGCCGCGGCGGTGCCGCTGCTCGCCGACGCCGGCCTGCTCGCCCTCGCCGCCCTGCTCCTCCTCCGGATCCCACGCGGTCGACGCGACGAGGCGGTGGGGTCGACGGAGCCGGCGAGGTCGGCCGATCGGCCAGCGATGCGGCACGCGATCGTCGAGGGGGTGCGCTGGCTGCGAGGCCATCGTCTGCTCCGCACGCTGGCGCTGCTGCTCGCCGTGATGAACGGGACGGTCAGCATGGGGATGGCGACGTTCGCGCTGTACGCGGTGGGGGACGGCTCGGTGCTCGGACTCGGTCCCGTCGGCTTCTCGCTGCTGCTGACCGCCGGTGCGGCAGGTTCGCTCGCAGGTTCTCTGCTCGCCGCGCGCGTGGTCGCCGTGGTGGGGCGGCTGCGCGTGCTGTGGGTGACGCTCGGGACGGCGGTGGTCGTACCGCTGCTCGTGGGAACGGCACGCACGACGATCGTCGTCGCGCTCGCGACGGCGCTCATGGGACTCACCGGCGTCGCGTGGAACGTGGTGACGGTGTCGCTGCGCCAGAGCGTCATCCCCGACGCGCTGCTCGGCCGGGTGAACAGCGTCTACCGCTTCCTCGGCTGGGGCGCGATCCCCGTCGGTGGTGCGCTCGGGGGGATCGTCGCCGACCTCGGGGGTCTGCGGGCGCCGTGGCTCGTCGCGGCCGGCATCGCCGCGCTCGCGCTGCTGCCTGCGACGAGGGTGCTGCGCGGGGACGTGCTGGAGCGTGCGACGCAGCGGGCGGACTGAGACCCGGGGATCGGGAGTCCGGGCTCGGGTGACCCCCCGCCGAGCCGACCGGCCCGGAAGGATCAGCCGGCCGTACCGACCCGATCGAGGAGCGTCTCGCCGGCGGCGATGGGGAAGTGGCAGGCGACCTGCTGGCCGTCGGCGACCTGAACGAGCGGCGGTCGCTCCTCCGCGCACCGCGGCTGCGCGATCGGGCAGCGGGTGCGGAACCGGCAGCCGGACGGGGGGTCCGCGGGTGACGGCAGGTCACCGGTGAGCACGATGCGCTCCCGGGACCGTTCCGTGCGGGGGTCCGCGACCGGCACGGCGGACAGCAGCGCGTGGGTGTACGGGTGCGCGGGCCGGGTGTAGAGCGTCTCGGCATCGGCGAGCTCGACGAGGTGGCCGAGATACATCACGGCGATGCGGTCGGCGACGTGCCGTACGACCGACAGGTCGTGGGCGATCATCAGGTAGGTCAGGCCGAGCCGCTCCTGCAGGTCCTCGAGCAGGTTGATGACCTGGGCCTGGACCGACACGTCGAGGGCGGAGACCGGCTCGTCGAGGACGACGAACTCCGGATCGAGCGCGAGCGCCCGGGCGATGCCGATGCGCTGCCGCTGGCCGCCCGAGAACTCGTGCGGGTAGCGGTTGCCGTGCTCCGGGGACAGCCCGACGGCGGCGAGCAGGGCGTCGACACGGTCGAACGCCTCACGCCGCTCCGTGCCGTGGATGACGAGCGGCTCGGCGACGATGTCCCGGACCGGCATGCGCGGGTTCAGCGACGCGAACGGATCCTGGAACACGATCTGGAGCGCGCGTCGGAGCTGCCGCAGCCGCTGCGGCGACGCACCGAGCACGTCCTCCCCGCGGAACGTGACCTCGCCGGCGGACGGCTCGACGATGCGCAGCAGCGAGCGGCCGAACGTCGTCTTGCCGCAGCCGGACTCGCCGACCATGCCGAGCGTCTCCCGCTCGGCCACGTCGAGGTCGACGCCGTCGAGGGCGACACGGTGCCGACCTGGCGGCGCAGGATCCCCTGCCGGATCGGGAAGTCCTTCGTGAGGCCGCGGACGCGCAGCACCGGCTCGCTCATGCCGCACCGTCCCCGGCGGCGCCGGGCTCGGCGGCCCCGCCCTCCGAACCCGCCGTGGTCGTCGCTCGGGCCGCGACGAGGTCGGGCAGCTCCTCGGCACGGTGGCAGCGGGTCGCGTGGCCCGACGCCGCATCGACGACCCGCAGCTCCGGCTCGTCGCGGCACGCCTTCGTCGCGAACGCGCACCGGGGTGAGAACGCGCCCCCCTCCGGCAGCGCGATCAGCGATGGCGGAGAGCCGGGGATCGGCTCGAGCCGCCGGGCGGTGCGGCCGACGGCCGAGGGGATCGACGCCATCAGGCCGAGGGTGTAGGGGTTGCGCGACCCGTAGAACACGGTGTCGGTCGGTCCGGCCTCGAACAGGCGACCGCCGTACATCACCTGGATGCGGTCCGCCGTCCCGGCGACGAGCCCGAGGTCGTGGGTGACGAGCATCACCGCCGTGCCGGTCGCCTCCTGCACCGTGCGCACGACCTCCATCACCTGCGCCTGGACCGTCACGTCCAGCGCCGTCGTCGGCTCGTCGGCGATCAGCAGCTTCGGTTCGTTCGCGATCCCCATCGCGATCATCGCGCGCTGCCGCATCCCGCCGGAGAACTCGTGCGGGTAGTTGTCGATGCGCTGCTTCGGCTCGGGGATGCCGACGAGGTCGAGGAGCTCCGTCGCACGCGCACGGGCCGCCGACTCGGTGACGTCGCGGTGGGTGCGGATCGCCTCGACGATCTGGTCGCCGACGGTGAACACGGGGTTGAGCGCGGTCATCGGGTCCTGGAAGATCATCGCCAGGTCATCACCCTGCAGGTCGCGCATGCCGTCCTCGTCGAGGTCGAGCAGCGACGTCCCACGGAACCGGATCGTCCCCTCCACCCGGGCCGTGCGGGGCAGCAGCCGCATGATCGCGAGCGCGCGACCGTCTTGCCCGACCCGGACTCGCCGACGACCGCGAGCGTCTCGCCCTCGGCGACGGTGAAGCTGAGCCCCTGCACGGCCCGCACGTCACCGTCGTCGGTGCGGAACGTGACGCGCAGGTCGTCGACCTCGAGCAGCGGCGTGGTCATGACGTCCTCGAGGTCGGGTCGAGGGCGTCGCGCAGGCCGTCGCCGATGAAGTTCGCGCACAGCGTGATCGTGACGATGAACCCACCGGGGATGAGCGCCGCCGACGGCTTCGTCTGCAGCGCCCCCTTCGACTCGGCGATCAGGTTCCCCAGCGTCGGGACCGGTGGCCGGACCCCGAGGCCGAGGAAGCCGAGGGTCGACTCGAGGATGATCGCGATGCCGATCAGCAGGGTCGCGTTGACCACGATCGGACCGAACACGTTCGGCAGGATGTGGCGGAACATGATCCGGCGGGTCGATGCGCCGGCGGCGCGGGCGGCGAGCACGAACTCCTGGTCGCGGAACTGCAGGAACGAACCGCGCACGATGCGGGCGATGAGCGGCCACGACAGCAGCGCGATGACGATGGCGATCGCGTTCGGGCCCGAGCCGTAGCGGGCGGCGAGCACGATGAGGATGATCAGCGAGGGGACGATCAGGAACAGGTTGATGACCTGGTCGATCGCCGCGCCGAGGCGACCGCCGAAGTAGCCGGACAGCGCCCCGATGACCGTGCCGATGGCCGTGGTCAGCACCGCGATGAGCAGGGCGATGCGCAGCGAGTAGCGGCCGCCGATGAACGTGCGGACCATCAGGTCACGTCCGATGGGGTCGGTGCCGAACGGGTGCGCGAGCGACGGGCCCTGGTTCAGTGCGGAGAAGTCCTGGTCGCTGAACGCGTAGGGCGACAGCCACGGGCCGACGACGAAGGCGGTCGTCATCAGCGCCAGCAGGACGAGGGCGATCATCGCGAGGCGGTGCCGGCGGAAGCGGTCCCACGCCTGCCGGCCGAACGACCGGGAGACCGTCGTCAGACCCTCGCGGGCGTCGAGCGTCGCGTCACTCATAGCGGATCCGTGGGTCCAGCAGACCGTAGGCGAGGTCCGCGACGAGGTTGAAGACGATCACGAGCAGCGACGTCAGCATCACGATCGCCATCGTCAGGTTCAGGTCGAGCTGCGTCACCGCCGAGATGAACAGCGGACCGAGCCCGGGCCACGCGAAGATCGTCTCGGTCACGACGGACCCGCCGAGCAGCGCGGCGAAGTCGATCGCCCAGATGGTCGCCATCGGGATGAGGGCGTTGCGCAGGCCGTGNCGCAGGATNACCTTGCGGTTCGGGAGCCCCTTCGCNCGNGCNGTGCGGATGTAGTCCGAGTTGATGACCTCGAGCATCGCCGCNCGCTGGAAGCGNGACTCCGAGGCGGTGATGACGAGNACGAGCGTGATNACGGGCAGCACNTGGCTGCGCAGCATCGGGAGGAACCCGTCNAGCTCCACCGTGCGCATGCCGGTGACGAAGAACGGTCGCCAGCCGAACGCGTCCAGCATCCAGATCATGATGGTCTGCAGCAGCAGGGCGAACACGAACGTCGGGAGGGAGATGCCGAGGAACGACAGTCCCGTGACCGCGTAGTCGAGCCGCGAGTACTGGTTCACCGCCGAGTACACGCCCAGGGTGATCGCGATCGTCACGATGATGAGGAACGCGGGGATCGCGAGCCGCGCCGAGTTCGCCGCCCGCTCGAGCACGAGCTCACCGGCGTCGATGCTGCCGAAGCTCACCGCCGGCCCGAAGTCGCCCTGGACGGCGTTGACGACCCAGTTGACGTACCGCTCCGGGATCGGCTTGTCGAGGTCGTAGAGGTCGATGATGCGGTCGAACGCCTGCTGGTCGCACTGGGTGCAGGTGGCGAGCTTCGCCAGCGGGTCACCGGAGATGGAGACGAGCACGTAGACGACGAACGTGCCGATGAGCAGCAGCGGGATGGTCGCCAGCACCCGCCGGACCGCATATGCCAGCACCCGCGGCTCCCCCTGCCGGCCCCACCCCCGTAGTAGGGCCGCCGGAAGGTAGCGGAGCGCCGTCCCGACGGTGCCGGGGCGTACGCTCGCGGGGCTCCCGGACGCACGTGGCGGTTCCCGGAGGTCGAGGGGACGGCATGGTGGCGACGACGGCGCGGCGCGCGCGCCACACGCCCGACTCGGCCCTCGGGGTGCTGCGCGCCGGACTCTCCCTGCTCGCGTCCTTCGTCCGCCAGCAGCGGGCGTCCTTCGCGCTCGCGCTCACCGGTGCCACCCTGTTCGCCGCCGCGATCATCGCGTCGTCGTTCGTCATCGGACGCATCGTCGAGGACGTCATCACCCCCGCCCTCGCCGACGGTGACGACCCGGAGGGCCGCCTGCTCCTCGCCGTCGCGCTGCTGCTCGGCGTCGCGCTCGCCAAGGCCGTCGGCATCGTCCTGCGGCGCACCGCCGCCGGTTGGATGCAGTTCCGCACCCGGCAGCGCGTCCGCCGTGAGCTCGTCGACGCCGAGCTCGCCCTGACGCTGCGCTGGTACTCGCGCCGCAGTGTCGGTGACCTGCTGTCGGTGTCGGACAACGACACCGAACGGGCGACCGGCATCCTCGCCCCGCTCCCGTTCGCGACCGGCGTGCTGCTGCTGCTCGTCGGCGCGTCCGCCGTCATCGTCGTCACCGACCCGCTCCTCGGCCTGCTCGCGGTCCTGCAGCTCGCCGTCGTCGTCACCATCGACCTCGGAGGGAGCTGGCGGGCCTACCGGGCGATGGAGGACGTGCAGCGCCGCCGCGGCACCGTCGCCCGCGTCGCGCACGAGTCGTTCGACGGCGCCGTGACGGTCCGTGCGCTCGGGCGTGAGGACGACGAGACCGCCCGGTTCGCGACCGCCGCCGACGAGCTGCGGGACGCGCTCGTCGTCCTCGGTCGGACCTGGACGGGGTTCCGCACCGCGACGGAGGCGGTCCCCAACGTCGGCACCGTCGTCATCCTCGCGCTCGGCATGCTGCAGGTGCTCGACGGACGGCTGGCCGTCGGGGAGCTCGTCGCCGTGTCCTACCTCCTCTCGCTGCTGACCGTCCCGATCCGCCTCATCGGGTACCTGCTGTGGGACGTGGCGAACGGGCTCGCGGCGTGGCAGCGCATCGAGGACGTGCTCGAGGCCGACGACGTCGTCACCCACGGGTCCGCCGCGCCGCGCACCGCCGGACCGGCCGACGTCGGGATGGACGCGGTGTCCTTCGCCTACGCCGACGGCGCCCCCGTGCTCAGCGACGTGACGTTCACGATCCCGCCCGGCCGCACCGTCGCCGTCGTCGGCCCGACCGGCTCCGGGAAGTCGACCGTCGCCCTGCTCCTCGCCCGGCTGTGGGACCCGGAGGGTGGTGCGGTGCGGCTCGACGGCCGGGACCTGCGCGAGCTCGCACCCGGTGCCGTCCCCGCCGAGGTCGCCTACGTGCCGCAGGAGGCGTTCCTGTTCGACGGCACCATCGCCGACAACGTCGCGCTCGACGTGCCCGCGATCACCCGCGGTGACGTGCTCGAGGCGCTCACCGTCGCGGGCGCGGACGACGTCGTCGCCGCGCTGCCCGACGGGGTCGAGACGCGGGTCGGGGAGCGGGGCGCGGCCCTGTCGGGTGGCCAGCGGCAGCGGGTCGCCCTCGCCCGTGCGCTCGCCCGCCGGCCACGCCTGCTCGTGCTCGACGACGCGACGTCCGCCGTCGACCCGTCCGTCGAGGCCGGCATCATGGCGCGGCTGCGCTCCGCGGAGCTGCCGTCGACCGTCGTCGTCGTCGCCTACCGGCGCGGCACGATCGTGCTGGCCGACGAGGTCGTCTACGTCGAGGACGGTCGGATCGTCGCCCACGGCACCCACGAGGAGCTGCTCGCCGAGGTCCCGGGCTACGCGACGCTCCTGCAGGCCTACGAGGACGATCGTGCCCGACGCGCCGGCGACGTCGCCGGGGGCGGCACGGCGTGAGCACGACCGTCGACGCCACCGCCCCCGCCACCCACGGCGGCCGTTCCGTCGTCCGGGACCTGCTGCGCGCCGCCCGCGTCGCGCCGTCGCTGACGCGCGGGTTCCGCCTCACCGCGCTGCTCGCCGTCGTCGGCACCGCCGGACACCTGCTCGTGCCCCTCACCGTCCAGCAGCTCGTCGACCGGGTCCTCGAGGGCGGCGCACCCGTCCGCGAGGAGATCCTCATCGTCGGTGCGGTCGCGGTCGCCGCGGCCGTCATCGCCGGGTTCGCGTCCTGGCGGGCGATGTTCCGGCTCGTCCGCGCCGCCGCTGACGGGCTCGCCGAACTGCGCGTCGCCGCGTTCCGCCAGCTGCACCGCTTCTCCGTGGTCGAGACCGGCGGGGACCGGCGCGGCGCGCTCGTCGCCCGCGTCACGAGCGACGTCGAGACCATCACGCAGTTCGTCGAGTGGGGTGGGGTCGGCATCCTCGTCGGGGTCGCCCAGGTCGTGCTGGTGCTCGTCGTGATGCTCGTCCTCGACCCCCTGCTCGCCGTCCTCGTCGTCGCCGCGGCCATCGCCTACGCGCTGCTGCTCAACGTGTTCCAGCGGGTGCTCGGCCGCGCCCACGACCGGGTCCGGGCCCGCAACGCCGAGACGCTGTCGGCGATGGGCGAGGTCGTCGCCGGCCTTCCCGTCGTGCGCGCCTACGGGGCCGAGGCGCGCGCCCGCAGCCGCGCCGGGTCGGCCCTCGACGTGCAGTTCCGCGCGGAGTTCCGGGTCGGGCGGCTCGGCGCCGTCCTGTTCTCGAGCGCCGAGGTGTTCGCGGCGGCGGTCACCGCGATGGTGGTCGTCGTCGGCGTGGTGACAGGGGCGGGCGGACGGCTCAGTCCCGGGACGCTCGTCGCGTTCCTGTTCCTCGTGACGCTGTTCATCGAGCCGGTCCAGATGCTCGTCGAGATCCTCGACCACGCCCAGTCGGCCGCTGCGGGCGTGCGTCGCATCCTCGGCGTCCTCGACACCCCCGACGCCGTCCCGGAGCCGGCACGTCCGACCCCGCTGCCGCCCGGCCCGCTCGGCGTGCGGTTCGACCGGGTCGCGTACGCCTATCCGTCGGGGCCGCGGGTGCTGCACGACCTCGACGTGGAGGTCGCACCGGGCGAACGTGTCGCGGTGGTCGGCCGGACCGGGTCGGGCAAGTCGACGTTCGTGCGGCTGGTGACCCGCCTCGTCGACCCCGACGAGGGGCGTGTCCTCGTCGGCGGTGTCCCGCTGACCAGCGTCGCGCGCACCGACCTGCGGCAGCGGGTCGCCTACGTCCCGCAGGACGGGTTCCTCCTCGACGGCACCGTCGGCGACAACGTCGCCTTCGCCGCCCCCGGCACGACGCCGGCGCGGCTGCGCGCCGCGTTCGACGAGCTCGGCCTCACCGGCTGGCTGGACGCGCTGCCCGCCGGCCTCGACACGCCCGTGGGGGAGCGGGGCGGCCGGCTGTCGGCGGGTGAGCGGCAGCTCGTCGCGCTGACGCGCGCCTGGCTCGTCGACCCCGACCTGCTCGTGCTCGACGAGGCGACCAGCGCCGTCGACGCCGCCCTCGAGGTCCGCCTGCGCCGCGCCATCGAGCAGGTCACCGCCGGCCGGACCAGCCTGACCGTCGCCCACCGGCTCTCCACCGCCGAGGCCGCCGGGCGGGTGCTCGTGTTCGCCGACGGACGGCTGGTGGAGGACGGGACCCACGCGGAGCTGCTCGCCGCGGGACGGCCCGTACACGGCCCTGCACGCCGACTGGGAGGCCGGGACGGCCGGCTGAGCCGGCTGCGGCCGGGGCGGACCCGGCGGCGGTACCGCCTTGACCGCTACGACGGCGGCAGTAGGCTCCGCCGACCCCCACGGCACCGCGTCCCGGTGCCGTGCGCGAGCGTGCCGAAGCAGGGGAGCGCCCCCACCCGGGGGCGGTCGACGCTGGGGTTCGGACAACAGGAGAAGCCACGTGCAGAAGCTGCGATTCGGACGGCGCTCGTTCGCCGTCCTGGGCGCCACCGCACTGATCCTCGCCGCCTGTGGCGCCGAGGACGAGGCCGCGGAGCCCGCCGCCCCGACCACCGAGGAGGAGACGGCCGCCGAGGAGACCCCCGCGGGGCTCTACGACGACTGCGCCTCCCAGACCGGCGAGCTCGTGTGGGCACACGAGCAGGAGCCGCCGGACATGCACCTCGACGACCCGGCCAACAACCTGACCGTCACCGCCTGGATCCGCCAGGCGATGTGGGAGGGCCTGTACGGGATCTCCGAGGCCGGCGCCTACACGCCGGAGCTGCTGGCCGGACCGGCCACCGTCACCGAGAACGCTGACGGCACCGTCACCATCGCCTACACGCTGCGCGACGGGCTGACCTGGTCCGACGGCACGCCGCTGACCTCCGCCGACGTCAAGCACACCTACGACGTCATCATGGAGGGCTTCGACCGGGAGACCGGCGAGGGCGGCGTCTACCTGATCGGCAGCCGTCTCGGCGTCCGTGACATCGTCCCGGACAGCTGGGAGCTCACCAGCGACACCGAGTTCTCCTTCACGATGGAGGCGTTCTTCGCCGGCTGGCCCGGCATGTTCGTCGAGATCATGCCGGCGCACGCGATCGCGGACGCCGCCGCCGCCAACGAGCAGCTGCGGGAGTGGCAGCTCGCCGACGGCTCCGGCCCGCTGCCGTCCTCCGGCCCGATGGTCTTCGGTGAGTGGAACCGCGGCGTGACGATGGGCCTCGTGCGCAACGACGCCTACCACGGTGCGCACCCGGACAACGACGACATCGCCAACAAGGGTGTCGCCTGCGCCGCGTCCGTCCGCATCACGTTCGTCGCCGACACCGACGCGCAGATCAACGCGCTGCAGGCCGGCGAGGCGGACTTCATCATGACGCAGCCGCAGCTGCAGTTCGGGGAGGCGTTCGCCGACGACCCGGACTTCACGCTGGCCGCGTCGCCGGGGCCGGTCTTCGAGCACTGGGGGCTGAACACCTTCGGCCGTCACGTCAGCGACCCGGACGTCCGTGAGGCGCTCGCCTACGCGATGGACAAGTCGCGCGTGATGGAGGCGCTGTACACGCCGCTGTTCGGCGACTCGCTGCCGGCCGAGGGCCTCGGCAACACCTACTGGCTGTCCAACAGCCCGTACTACGTCGACAACGCGGGGAACGCCGGCTACGGCCAGGGTGACATCGCGGCGTCGGACGCCCTCCTCGAGGGTGCGGGCTACACGAAGGGCGCCGACGGCATCTACGAGCACCCGGAGCGCGGTCGTCTGACGCTGCGCGTCGGCACGACGGGCGGCAACGTCCTGCGTGAGCTCCAGCAGCAGATCCTGCAGGAGCAGCTCAGCGAGGCCGGCTTCGAGATCGAGATCGACAACACGCCGGGCGCCGCGTACTTCGGCGTCCCGTTCGGTGAGGACCACATCGCCTGCGTCGTCAGCCAGGGTGCTGAGGGCAACTGCGAGACCTGGGAGATCACCCAGTTCGCGTGGGTCGGTGGTCCGTGGCCGGGTGGCCAGACGGGTGCGTACCTCACGCCCGCCGATGCCGGCACGAACAACACGTACGGCTACGCGAACGCGGAGTTCGACGAGTTCGTCTCGGGCTGCGACTCGATCGTCGACGACGCCGAGCGGGCCGCCTGCTACAACGAGGCGGACCTCTACGTCACGACCCGCACGAAGGACCCGAACGGGCTCTTCATGCTGCCGCTGACGCAGAAGCCGTCGTTCTACACCTACTCGAACCGTCGTCTCGAGGCCGGCGCCATCGCGCCGGACGCGAACAACGCCGGTCCGCTGGTGTACGTCGTGGACTTCAAGCCGCGCAGCTGAGTCCTCGACCGGAGCGATCCGGAACGCGTGCGGGGGGCCTGCGGGCCCCCCGCACCGCGTCCGGGCCCGGACGCCCCACCGACGGGGCCGTCGGCGGCCGGCAGGGGGTGCCGCGCCGCCACCGGTCGTCTAGCGTCGCGGCATGGCCACCGTGTTCACGCGCATCATCGACGGGGAGATCCCGGGCCGCTTCGTGTGGCGCGACGACACGGTCGTCGCCTTCCTCACCATCGAGCCGATCCGACCCGGCCACGTGCTCGTCGTCCCCCGGGCGGAGGTCGACCACTGGGTCGACCTCGACGCGACGACGTGGGGGCACGTCGCGGAGGTCGCCCGTGTCGTCGGCCTCGCCGTGCGTGACGCGATGGGGGCGACGCGCGTCGGGCAGATGATCGCCGGCTTCGAGGTGCCGCACGTGCACGTGCACGTCTTCCCCGCCGAGGACCTCGGTGACCTCTCGTTCGCCGGCGTCGACCGCTCGCCCGACCCGGCCGCACTCGACGACGCGGCGGTCCGCATCCGTGCGGCGCTGCGGGCCATGGGGCGCGCCGAGGTCGCGGAGGNCTGAGNTCGCTGCCGCGTCGGCCCCTGCCCTGCGGCGGTGCGGACCCGGCCGGNGCGCAGCCGTTCCGGGGCTCAGCCGGGCCGTGGTGTCAGCAGCTGGTCCACCGGCGCCCGGTCATCGACCAGGAGCGGTGCGTCGCCGACGAGCGCGTCGAGCGCGGCACCGGCCACGACCACGTCGTCGCGACCGCGTGCACGNTTGCGCGCCTCGATCGCGGCGAGNGGCAGNGGGGCGGGGGACGCGATGACGACGTGGTTGCCGCCCAGCCCGTCCCCGCGCGCGAGCACCGCGACGTGGGCGAAGACGTCCGCGAGCGTNGCCACCTCCGCGCGCAGCAGGTCGCGGGACCCGTGGTCGATGAGGTTGAGGACGTAGACGCCGTCGGGCGCCATCAGCGCCGCGAGGTCGGCGGCGAACTCGCGCGTCGTCAGGTGCCAGGGGACCGCGACGCCACCGAACGCGTCGCCGATGACGAGGTCGAAGGGTCCGACCCCGCCGTCGGCGGCGGCCTCGCGGGTGAGCGCGGTGACGGCACGCCGCGCGTCGCCGGTCCGGACGGTCACGTCGTCGCCCGGTGTGAAGCCGAGCCGCCGCTCGGCGACCGCCACGACCGCCGGGTCGAGCTCCAGCACCAGCTGCGTCGAGCCCGGATGCGTCGCGCGCAGGTAGCGGGGCATGGTGAGCCCACCCGCCCCGATGTGGAGCGCCCGTAGCGGTGCGCCGTCCGGCGCGACGGCGCCGATCACGTCGCCGTACCACGCGGTGTAGCCGAACGACAGCACCGTCGGGTCGGTCGGGTCGACGTGGCTGTGTGGCAGCGTGTCCAGCCACAGCACCCGGCCGGTGTCGCTGCGCGGATCGTCACGCACCGCGATGCAGTAGTAGGCGGACTCCTCCTCGCACGGGCCGCCCGTCCCCAGCGACGCACCGATGGCGAGCGCGGCGACGACGATGGGGGCGATGCCGAGCAGCGGCGTGGACCCGTCCGCGCCGAGACGGCCGAGCCCCCGCTCGTCACGTCCGCGGGCCAGACCGATCGCGACGACGACACCGCCGAGGACGAGCAGGACGGCGAGCACCCGGATCGTCGCCCGTGTCGGGAACAGCGCGACGAGCACGAACCCGGTCAGGAACGTCCCCGCGATCCCTCCGAACGTCGAGATGGCCGAGAGGCGGCCGACGACGCTGCCGGTGCGCTCCAGCGCGTCGAGCTGCAGCTTGATGACCACCGGCGTCACCGCGGACAGCACCGCCGCGGGCACGAGCACCGCGAGCGTCGCCAGGATGACCGCGGTCGCCGGTCCGGTCCCACGCAGCCCCGCACCGAGCACGTCGACGATGGGGACGGTGAACGCGGCGAGCCCGCCGCCGGCGACGAGCAGCGGGGCGAGCAGCCGCCGCGGGGCCGTGCGGTCCGCCGCCCGGCCCCCGAGCCACGTGCCCAGCGCGATGCCGGTGAGCACGACCCCGATGATCGCCGTGTACGTCTCGATCGTGTTGCCCACGTAGGGGATGAGCAGGCGGGCCGCGAGCAGCTCGAGCACGAGCACGGCCGCCGACGACAGGAACACGAGGAGGGAGGCGAGCGGCGACGGCATGGTGGAGGAGGGTAGGCGAGTAGCGTCGGCGGCCACGCGTGAGACCGACGACGACGGAGGGCCGCCGGTGGCCGAGTACGTGTACGTGATGAAGGGCCTGTCGAAGACGGTGCCCGGCGGCAAGCAGGTCCTCGACGACATCTGGCTGTCGTTCCTGCCCGGCGCGAAGATCGGCGTGATCGGCCCCAACGGGGCCGGCAAGTCCACGCTCATGCGCATCATGGCCGGCGTCGACACCGAGTTCGACGGCGAGGCGTGGCCCGGCAAGGGCGTGCGCGTCGGCTACCTGCCCCAGGAGCCCGAACTCGACGAGACCCGCACCGTGCGCGAGAACGTCATGGACGCGCTCGGCGAGCAGCTCGCCCTCGTCGAGGAGTTCAACACGCTCACGATGCAGCTCGCCGAGCCGATGGACGACGACGCGATGCAGAAGGTGTACGACCGCATGGCCGTCGTCCAGGACGCGATCGACGCGACCGACGCGTGGGACGTCGAGCGGACCGCCGAGATCGCCATGGACGCGCTGCGCGTGCCCGACGGTGACGCCGACGTCCGCACCCTCTCGGGTGGGGAGCGGCGGCGCGTCGCGCTGTGCCGGCTATTGCTCACCCGCCCGGACCTGCTCCTGCTCGACGAGCCGACGAACCACCTCGACGCCGACACGGTCGCGTGGCTCCAGCGCCACCTCAACGACTACCCGGGCACGGTCATCGCGATCACCCACGACCGCTACTTCCTCGACGAGGTCGCCGGCTGGATCCTCGAGGTCGACCGCGGGCGCGGCTACCCCTACGAGGGGAACTACTCCGGCTGGCTCGAGCAGAAGCGCGCCCGGCTCGCGCAGGAGGAGAAGGAGGAGTCCTCGCGCCAGAAGCAGCTCGCCGAGGAGGCCGAGTACGTCAAGCAGACGCCGCAGGGGCGCCGCACCCGCGCCCGCGCCCGCGTGGCCGCCTACGAGACGCTGCTCAACGCCGAACGTCCCAAGCAGGTCACCAAGCCGGTGATCATGATCCCGCCGGGGCCGCGGCTCGGGGACGTCGTCGTCGACGCCGAGGCGATCGCGAAGGGCTTCGGCGACCGCCTGCTGTACGAGGACCTGTCGTTCACGCTCCCGCCGGGTGCCATCGTCGGCATCATCGGCCCCAACGGGGCGGGGAAGACGACCCTGTTCCGCATGATCGCCACCGCCGCCGGCGTCGCGCAGGGCGACGACGTCGTCACCCCCGACGAGGGCACGCTCAAGGTCGGCGACACGGTCGTGCTCAGCTACGTCGACCAGTCGCGCGCCGGCCTCGATGCCGAACGCAGCGTGTTCGAGGAGATCACCGGCGGCGGGGACTGGGTGCAGCTCGGCCGGACCGAGATGGCGTCACGGGCGTACTGCGCCGCGTTCGGCTTCGTCGGCTCCGAGCAGCAGAAGCCCGTCGGCTCGTGCTCCGGTGGGGAGCGCAACCGCATCCAGCTCGCGAAGCTGCTGCAGGAGGAGGCGAACCTGCTGCTGCTCGACGAGCCGACCAACGACCTCGACGTCGACACGCTGCGCTCGCTGGAGGAGGCGGTGCTCGACTTCGCCGGCTGCGTCGTCGTCACCTCCCACGACCGCTGGTTCCTCGACCGGGTCGCGACCCACATCCTCGCGTTCGAGGGCGACTCGGAGGTCACCTGGTTCCCCGGCGGCTACTCCGAGTACGTCGAGGACCTCCGCCGCCGCAAGGGCGACGACGCGCTCAACCCCACCCGCGTGCGCTACAAGCCGCTGACGCGGCGCTGAACCGGCCCCCGGGTCGGCCTCCGGGTCGGCCCCGGGCCGGCCCGATCCGCCCCGACGGCCGCACCGAACCGCGCGGGGGTCAGGAGACGGCATGCACGTGCTCGTGCTGGGCGCCACCGGCTACGTCGGCGGCAGGGTCGTCCCCGAGCTGCTCGCCGCCGGGCACACCGTGCGCTGCGCGGTCCGCCTGCCCGCGAAGCTCGACGGCCGCGCGTGGCGTGACCGCGTCGAGGTCGTCCGCGGGGACGTCACCGACCGGGCGACGATGGACGCGGCCTGCGCGGACGTCGACGCGATCCTGTTCCTCGTCCACGCCATGGACGGCACCCCCGACTTCGCCGAGCGGGAGGCCGCCGGCGCCCGCACCGTCCGCGACGCGGCGGCGCAGGCCGGCGTGGGCCGCATCGTCTACCTCGGTGGCCTCGGACGTGAGGACGACCGTCTGTCGGAGCACCTGCGGTCCCGCCACGAGGTCGGGCGCATCATGGCCTCCGGCCCGGTCCCCGTCACCGAGCTGCGCGCCGGTGTCGTCATCGGCTCCGGCAGCGTGTCCTTCGAGATGCTCCGGCACCTCACCGAGGTCCTCCCCGTCATGACGACCCCGCGCTGGGTCGCGACCCGCACCCAGCCGATCGCGGTGCGGGACGTGCTCCGCATGCTCGTCGGCGTCCTCGACGTCGACGAGACGAAGGGTCGGGTGCTCGAGATCGGCGGGCCCGACGTGCTGACCTACGCCGAGATGATGCAGCGCTACGCCGCGATCGCCGGCCTGCGCCGCCGCCTCATCATCCGCGTGCCCGTCCTCTCCCCGCGGCTGTCGTCGCTGTGGGTCGGCCTGGTCACCCCGCTGCCGACCGGTGTCGCCCGGCCGCTCGTCGACAGCCTCGTCAACGAGGTCGTCGTCACCGACGACACGGCGCACCGGCTCGTGCCGTTCGAGCGCATCACGTTCG
>PR_CR_10_Liq_1_inCRDRAFT_1000884_pt1 | contig 17783 bp, 14 predicted proteins | sample PRCRCaboRojoPR_3_FD_10241 | JGI IMG/M metagenome (IMG submission 10241)
CATTCTAAGCTGCATGACTAATGAGACTTGGAATGTTTTTGGCTGCTACGGTGGCTTTGCTTCTTTGGCTTACGAATGGATTATGGACAATGGCATTACGGATGAGTCCTGCTCACCCTACCAAGCTGGAGGTTACTATGGTGAATACACGGGCGAGTTCGAGGTTGATTGCACTGATACTATTTGGTGTTCCAATTGTTCTCCTGACGGAAACTGCTGGGTGCCTTCTACTTACCGCAAATGGGAGGTTGTTAGCTGGAAGAACTTAACTCAACTACCAGGTGAATCTGTACAAGATAACGTCAACAAACTTATGAATGAACTACAAAATGGGCCAATCAGTTGTGGTATGTGCGCCACTGACCCATTTGAGCAGAACTACAAAGCCGGACAAATATGGAACGACACTACCAACTGCTTAGAAACAAACCACGATGTATCTATTGTGGGCTATGGAACTGAAAACGGAGTTGACTACTGGATAGTAAGGAACTCATGGGGAACTTACTTCGGAGACCAAGGCATGTTCAAGGTAGTTAAAGGTGTCCAAAACCAGACTTGGAGTATGCTTATTGAGACTCAGTGCTCTTCAGCCACCATAAACCCTCAACCCACTATAGTTAAGCAAACCAACGCACCAGAACTCCCAAAGCCTTCACTAAGAGGCAACGTAGTGGACTTAAAGCCCCAAGTGCGCAAAGGATGCAGAGACCCTAAAGTCAGCTTTTCTAAAGGAGAACTTGTGAAGAGCCCTCGTCCCCACCAACTCCTCCAAGGAATAGATCTTCCAAAAACTTACGACTGGAGAAACATGAGTGGAGTTAACTACTTGTCCTGGACTCGCAACCAACATATTCCTGTTTACTGTGGTTCTTGTTGGGCCCACGGACCCACTTCTTCTTTGGCAGACAGAATCAACATCTTCAGGGACAACGCCTGGCAAAGAATCACTCTTGCACCTCAAGTAATCATTAACTGCCACGCCGGAGGAGACTGTGACGGCGGAAACCCTGGAGGAGTTTACGAGTTCGCCAAAGAACACGGAATTCCTGATGAAACCTGCCAGCAATACCTTGCCAAGAACCCTCAATCCTTCGACTGCTCTCCTATCCAAGTGTGTATGAACTGCTTTGACCCCCCCAACAGGTCCAACTGCACTGCTGTGACTGACCCTAAACTTTACTACGTAAAAGAATACGGAGCTGTCAACGGCGCTTCTAGAATGAAGTACGAAATCTACGCCCACGGACCTATTGGATGCGGAATCCAAGCTACTCCAAGGTTTGAAAACTACACTTCAGGAATCTACGAAGAGTGGTTGCCTTGGGTACAAATCAACCACGAAATCGCAGTGGTGGGGTGGGACGTAGCTGAGGACGGAACTGAGTACTGGATTGGAAGGAACTCTTGGGGCAGTGCTTGGGGAGACAACGGGTTCTTCTACATCAAGATGTACGAAAACAACCTTGGCATTGAGTCTGACTGTGACTGGGGAATTCCTGACTTACAAAGGTCCAGCAAGTAATAAGTTAACCATACTATGAATCACATGATTTGCTAATAAATATGCTGAGAGCGCTGGTTGGAGTTAAGCGAGCTGTTGACTACGCTGCCAAAATCCGCATTAGTCCTGACCAGTCAGGAGTGGACATCTCCTCAACCAAGATGTCAATGAACCCCTTCTGCGAGCTTGCAGTAGAAGAAGCTGTGCGACTTAAAGAAGCAGGCAAGGTGTCTGAAGTCACAGTGATGACTGCTGGCAACAAGCAAGCAAGTGACGTGCTGAGGACAGCACTTGCCATGGGGGCTGACAAAGCTGTGCACGTTTTAGTGAACGAACGAACTGACCAAGAACTACTTCCTCTTTCTGTTGCCCAAATGCTCAAAGCCCTTATAGACAGAGACCAGCATGACTTAGTGATTCTAGGCAAACAAAGCATAGACGGAGACAACAACCAAACGGGCCAGTTGTTAGCAGGCATGCTTAACTGGCCTCAAGCGACTTTCCTTGCCAAAGTAGAGATTGAAAACAACCTTATCAAAGCAACCCGTGAAATCGACGGAGGGATTCAGCAGGTCGAAATGGAAGCACCTGCTGTGCTTACTTGTGACTTAAGAATCAACGTTCCAAGGTTCACTCCCATTCCAGCAATCATGAAGGCCAAAAAGAAACCTCTGGAAGAACTCAAACCTCAGGACCTAGGAGTAGACACCACCCCTGGTTACTCAGTGGTGTCTGTGGAAGCTCCTTCTAAAAGAAAAGCTGGAGTTATGCTTGAGTCTGTAGACGAACTTATTGATGCCCTTAAAAATAAGGCTAAAATAATAAACTAGTGCTAAACAATTAGTCAAATAGTGACCGAGGCACTGAAGAAAACTCCCCTAGGTTCTGGGCGAAAAAGTCTTCTTCAGGCTGCTCGAAAGGAAAGTGCTGGTAGGAGTACCTGTGTGGAGTGCTGCTTCTGGAGGAGTAGTGGGACTTTCTGTCTTCGCGCCTGGGAGTGTCAATTCCGTTTTCGTGAAGCAGTTCTTCTACAGGGCTGATTTGGGGCTCGTTGAGGGTTTCTCCAGTAGAGGTGTGGAGTAGGTTTTCGAGGGGGTCAGGGGAGGCGTAGCTTTTGGCTTCTTCGCGCCTTGCATAAGCACTAGACCCTACGTCTGAAACTAGGTTTCTAGTTCCTTGGACTTCAATGATAGGGGCTTGATCAGGTGGGGGGTCGGCAGGGGTGTTTTGGTTGTAGTTGGAAAGGGCTTCTTGGAGTTGGGCGTTGTAGGTTTGTAGGTCCTGGATGGTTCTTTGCATTTCTTCTATGCTTTCGAGTTTCTCGGAGTCAATGATCTCTAGTTGTTCGTACTCTTGGTGCAGCTGAGAGAGTTGGTGGAGTAAGCTTTCTTTTTGTTGGATCGACTGAGAAATATCTTGGCTGTAACTAGGGAGTTCTTGGTGGAGGAAGGGAGCTAGTTGGGAGTTTAGTTGTTGACTGAGTACTTGGTAGTTGGTTTTGGCTTTTTGGAGTTCTTCAGAAGCAGTTTTTATTTCGGACTTAAGTTGTGCTTTTTGGGTTTTTAAACTTGAAGAAGCTTTGACCAGTTCGTCTTTTTGCTTTTGTTTAGTTGTTAAGACTTGACTGAGGTTGTCTTCACTAAAGTTAGACTTTTCCTTTTTGCGGAGTTCAGTTCTGATCTTTTCAAGTTCACTTTCTAAGTCTTTGATTTTGATTCTTTCGAACTCCAACTCAGACTCAGCGTTGGTGTAGCGTTTTCTGTAGTTTAGGTTTTCTTTTCTCTTTTTGCGGATTTGTTCTTGGAGCACAGAAACTACTTCGTCTTCACTCTGGGCAACTTCTCCGTTGTTGGTTGACCGTTGCCCGCGCAGGGTTTTCCTGATTTGTTTGAGTTCGTCTAGTTTTTGTTTCCTTAGTTCTTGCGTGCTCATTCTTATAAAAATGGCAGTGGCCCTTACATCTGCTGAAGGATTGCTATCCCTCTTCCGCGACAACGACCCACAGACGAAAGCCTTTGCCTTGCAGAAACTTTCTGAGGTGGCTCCTTACTTCTGGCACGAGATTTCTAACTACCTGAAGGACATCCACTCTTTGGCTTTCGACTATTCTTACCCCCAACACGAACTGGCCGCCTTCTTGGCCGCCCAAATCCACTTCCACTTAGAAAACTACAGCGAGGCACTTCAACTCGCTCTTGAAGCCAACCACTACTTCGACATCTTTGCCAAAACTGACTTCGTGCAGACTTTGGTTTCCCGATGCATAGACGAATACATTGGACTCCGAGTGAAGAACTACCAAGCCAGAACACCTGAAGACAAAGTCCAGATTCCCGAGAAAATGGAGTTCGTCGTGGAACGCATGTTTGAAAAGTGCTTCCAAGAAGGAGAGTTTAAACAGGCCATAGGGATTGCTCTTGAAAGCAGGAGAATCGACAAAATGGAAGAGTCCATCCGAAACTCACCTAACCTCAAAGACATGATTGAGTACACCTACAACACTGTGAAGGACATCGTGATTCCTAGGGACTTTAGGAACGAAGTCGTCAGAAGCTTAGTTAACTTGCAGATGTCTGCTACCGAACTTGACTACGCAGCCATCACTGAGTACGATTTTTTCTTAAACGACTCCGAAACCGTAAGTCAAATGCTCGAAACCCTCATAGAAAAAGACTCACTCCTAGCTAAACAGTTAGCTTTTGACCTTGTGGAGAACCAAAACCAGCAGTTCTTGAACAAAGTGTCTGAAAAACTCCCTACAGGCGAAGAAAAAGATGTTAAAATGCTTCACCATATACTTTCAGGCAGAGCTTCAATTGACATCACTTTGGAGTTCCTTTCTAACAAAAACAACTACGACAAAATGATCATGGAAAAAGTCAAGTCTGCTGCTGACAACAAAAACTCCGTCACTCACGAAGCAGCACTGTACGCCAACGCCTTCATGAACGCTGGAACTGCTAACGACAGCTTCCTAAGAGACCATATCAACTGGGTTGGAAAAGCCACCAACTGGGCTAAGTTCAGTGCAGCTGCTTCTTTAGGAGTTATTCACCGAGGAAACGTCACTAAGTACATGGAAATCCTCCGGCCTTACCTTCCTAACGAACAAGGCAGTTCTACTGGGAACCAGTACTCAGAAGGAGGAGCACTCTACGCAATGGGACTGATCCACGCCAACTACATGCACCAAGACGCACTTTCGTACATCGTGAACTCTTTGCTAGCCAACAACCAAAGCGAAGTGATCCAGCACGGAGCTTGTTTAGGTTTGGGACTCACAGCTATGGCAACTGCTGACTCAAACGTTTTCGAACACTTGAAGAACGTGTTGTACACTGACTCAGCCAACGCTGCAGAAGCTGCAAGCTACGGAATGGGCCTGGTCATGCTTGGATCAGCCAGTGAAGTAGCTATAAGTGAAATGCTGTCTTACGCACACGAAACCCAGCATGAAAAGATCATTAGGGCTTTGGGAATTGGTTTGGCTTTAATCATGTACAGACGTGAAGAGGAAGCTGACACCTTAATTACTCAGCTCACAACTGACAAGGACCCCATTCTTAGGTACGGAGGAGCATACTGCATGGCTACTGCTTACGTAGGAACTGGGAACACCAAAGTCATTAAGAAGCTTCTGCACACTGCTGTAAGTGACGTAGACTACGACGTTAGGAAGGCTGCTGTCACAGCCATTGGACTCGTTCTATACAGAATGCCTGAAAAAGTACCCCAGGTAGTTGGCTTGCTAGCTGAAAGTTACAACCCTTATGTACGCCAAGGCGCTGCCTTTGCGATAGGCATAGCTTCGGCTGGAAAGCCTTCCTTGGAAGCACTCAACTTGCTAGAGTCTTTGACTTCAGACAACACTAACTTTGTGAGACAAGCTGCTTACATTGCAACTGCTATGGTGCTGTGCCAAGCCACCAAGGCCTTTTCAAACCGAGTTTCGCAGTTCAAAGAGAAGCTCGAAAAGATCATGACTGAAAAGCACCAAGACATCCTAACTAAGTTCGGAGCAATCACAGCCAACGGGATTCTGGAAGCAGGTGGAAGGAACACGAGTTTGCAGTTTGACTCCAAAACAGGCAACAACAAAGCCACTGCAACAGTAGGTGTGGTGTTAGGACTGCAGTTCTGGTACTGGTTCCCTATGTTGCACATGTTTTCCTTAGCTTTCAGTCCTACTTGCATAATTGGACTAAACGACGACCTTTTGATACCAAATTCATTCCAGTTCACAAGCCGTGCCAAGCCTTCTTTGTTTGCTTACCCTGCCAAACTAGAGGCTCCTTCGGCTGAAAAAGAAAAAAAGCTTTCTTCAGCTGTGCTGTCAACTACTTACAAAGTCAAAGCCCGCGCTGCAGCCAAAAAAGGCGAAAAAGCCATGGACATCGAAGAAGACAAAACCCAAGAACAAGAAAAAAAGGAAGAAGAACCCAAAGGCCCTGAACCCTCTTCTGAGGTTTTGAGCAACCCCAGCAGAGTCCTTCCAGCCCAAGAACGAGTTATAGAGTTCCTTCCTGATAATAGGTACTGTCCTGTTGTCAAACGCAAAAGCGGAATCATCATGCTCAGGGACTCCAGTCCTGGACAAGGCGAAGACTTTTTGAACAAAGCCCAAGACCCCTCGCTTCAGGAAACTCAAATGGACATCCCTGAAGAGTTTGAGTATGACCCTGAAGTCCAGCAAAAAGGTTTTAGTTAATAAAGGGTGTTGAAAAAAATGAAAGGCCTACTTCTGGTGTCTGTGGTTTTGGGACTGGCTTTGAGCTTGTCTGTTCCTGAGTTCCAAGAAAAGTCCATGCACAACAAGTGCTTCTTGAAAAGGACCTCTAACTTCTCTTGTCACGTATTTGCNCACGCTACCTTTATGGAAATTCCTTTGTTGAACGCCCGGGAGTCTGGAACAAAGTACACTGTCGAAAAATTCGGTTTCTCAGAAGACAACGAGTACTTTATCAGGGGGTCGGCCAAGAACGGGTGGTGGTCTGAAGATTATCAACTAGTTTTCAAGGAAAAAGAAAACGGAGACTGCAGTATTGACGCTAAGTCCCAAAGCAAATGGTTCTCCTTTTTGCCTGACTGGGGAACTAACTACTGCAACCTTGCTTTGATTCTGGATGTTCTGGGCTATGAATCTCAAGAACTGTACAACTGTCAGGACACTGTTCCTTGGAGCGAGTGTCTTTAACTTAATATAATCTATAAATGGAAAGGAAATACACTGCTGAAGTCACTTCTGCTAATGAGCACTTTGTTAACTTAAAACTTGAATTGCCTTTAAGCAGAGGTATGCTATTAGATGCTTGGACCCGAGGTCCTTGTCATGAGGCCAAGAAGGGCGAAAAAGTAGAACTGGAATTAAAAAACTTCGATTCTGTTGTTTCGAGTGCCTTTCATTACCCAATTTCCATTGGTAACCAAGTCATTAGCCCAGAAAGAATTCCAATTGATTTATTTCCAGTTGAAAAGGCTAGGCAAGTGCTTAAGTATAAGTTCGACAGCTTTAGGCTGTGTGGCTACGACTCAGATACCTTTTACAAAGCCATAGGGTGCTTAATCTCAGAACTGTTTGCTTCCCCTTGTTGTCCTAAGTACTTCAAACAGAGTCTACTAGACAGCATTGAAAAAGCCAAAAAAACCTTTCCAGGAGTGGATTATTACCTTGACAATTACCTTAAAAACGTTGGAATTCTGTCCAGAAAAGATAATTGAAGTGTCTAATTTCTACACTATCCCAGAAAGCATCCAAAACATGGTTTACACAGTCAGAGTACTTATAATCAACTTTATCTACCAAAACAAGGACAACCATGACTATTCTGAACTTTTCACAAAAAGCAGTGAACAACTGACTGAAGAAGCTAACACCTCTTTTTCTACTGAACTAGTTAAGTTCCTAGCTAAAGGTCTGCAGATTTGCATTAAAATAGTTCACTTAGACAGTGGCTTAGAAGTTTCTAGTTTTAACCAAAGAAGTGCAGGCTTTGAGTTCTTTGTAGCTTATGCCCAAGACACCTACCACCCTCTGTTCCACAAAAAGCAAACTTTCTTAGAAAAAAACTCCCCTGAGATGCTTGACTTAATTGTAAAACTAGAAGAAACCAACTCAGTCCAGCCCTTAACTCCAGCACCTAGAGTCCAAAACTCCACTTCAAACTCCCAAGAACTAGTTAAACTCCTCACAAATGTAATTCTCGAGAACAAAGTTTACATCAACGAAGAACACCAAAACCAACTCCAGACAGAACTTAGCAAGTGCAACTCAGGAATATCTTTCTTGACTCCCTTAGAAGACCACATTAAACAACTTGCCCTTGAAAAAAGATGCAAACACTCAGAAAGACTCAAAGTGCAGTTTCCCTGTGGAAGAAAGCACTGCAAAACCTGCGTCATGAGTACTCTGGACGCTACACAGTGCTTCTGTGGAGTTGAAATTTCAGAAGAGCAAAAAAGCAAGATTTACAACAGTGCTTCAGTGACTATAGAAAGAAACAGCGATTCAATTACAAGTCTCAACGAACTTAGTAATTTGTGCCAGTTGTGTAAAGCCACTAAAACTCCTGAAAGTTTCCAAATAGTTTGCCAGCACGGAAAAGTATGTTTGGACTGCAGAAAAAATAACTTCAGTAACTGCATAGCTTGCAACAGGCCCTATACACCTCAAGAAGTCCAAGCACTTATTCCCAGCTCTGAGTCCATAAATAAGTGTACTGGATGTGGAGTTGCATTTAGCCCTCAGTTACTACAGCAACTTCCATGCTCCCACACTACTTGCAGAGAATGCATGCGATCAGCCATGCAATTAGGCTACAGCTGTATCACTTGTAGTGCTATGATGCTAGGTTTAAAAACTTTCTAAGCTCAATAATCTTTGGAGAATGATCTAGTTAATATAGTTAAAGGGTAGAAATAATTACCATAAAAATATGAAAGTAGCTTTGTTGCTCATTTTAACATCAAGTTTGGTTTTGGGCACTCCAGTTCCTGAGTTCGAGAAGAAAGGCAACCTCTACAACCACTGCTTTATGAAAAAGACCAGCAAACTCAACTGCTACATGGTTTCTGAAGCCCTTAAGTACGAAATTGAAAGGTTCTTGCCAGCCGAGAACGGAGCTTACTACAAAGTGACTGAAAGTGGAATGTCAGAAAGCTTCCAGCACTTCATTGGGGGAACTGTCCAAAATGGAGTTTGGGCCCAGGACTTTTTGATAGTGCTTTTTGAACAAGGCGACTTGTGCTACATAGACGCAAAGTCTCAAAGTCACCTGCCTTCTTTCTTAGGCGACTCAGGAATGAACTTTTGCAACCTAGCAATTCCCTTGGGTTTCTGGAACTTTGTAAACGAAGAACTTGAAGACTGCCCTTACGCTCTAGAAAACTCTCTTAATTGCTTTTAAGGCCAAAGTTATTATTCTATTCTGTTCTGAGCACCTAACTCGTAGTTAGCCAAAAATAATAAGAGTACTTCTCATGTTAAATTAATATGGGGCTCTTAGGCAGTTTGTTTTATAAGCTAGGACAGTTTAACTCAAAGCATCCTTACTTAGTTATACTGCTTTCCTTAGCAGTGACGGCTGGCTTCTGTGTTGGATTTATATGGCTGAAAGTTTCCACTGACCCTCAGCACCTGTGGGTGAACCCTGACTCCCGGTCCAACAAAGAACAGAACTACTTTAACGATAACTTCGGGAAGTTCTTTCGAGTTGAAGAGATATACTTCATTTCTAAAACTGACCCCGAGAACACTGACACTTTTCAGAAGAAGTACCTCGAAGAAGTCTGGGAAGTCCAGGCCAAGATAGAAAGCTCCCAGATCCTTTACGACAACTCACTGTATACTGTGGACAACTACTGCTACAAGCCCATCAACGGAAAAGGGTGTTTTATTTCTTCACCAATGGACTACTGGAAGATGAACTTAACAAAAATGCTTGAAGACCCCGACATCAAGTACACCGCCCAGTGCATCAAGCAGACTGCTGGCGAACAAATCACCTGTTCCGACCGCAATGAAATTCCTATAATTAGGAACGTGGTGTTTGGAGGAGTCACTTGTTTGGAAGGAACGAGTGGTCCCTGTGAAGAGTGCAAAATAGCTGCTAACGCACTGGTAGTAACCTTCCTCATGAACAACAACGATGACACCCTAGACATGGGAGTGAAGTCTTGGGAAAAAGACATTTTCGAAAAAAGAGTCAAGGAATTCAACAACGACGACTCAAAACTACTCAAAGCCATTTACTACAGCGAACGTTCTGTGCCAGACGAACTCCAAAAAGAAGACTCCCAGAACTTCATTTACGTAGTGATTTCTTACTTGTGCATGTTTTTGTACATTTCAATAGCTATAGGCTACTTCCCTTCGCACGTCCACAGCAGATTCACTTTGGGTTTTGCAGGCATCAGTGTAGTCATTATGAGTGTGTGCATTTCTATAGGACTCACTTCGATGCTGGGAATAGAACTTTCCATGATCAGCATTGAAGTAGTGCCTTTCCTCATCCTGGCTATTGGTGTGGACAACATGTTCATCATTTCAATTGGGGAAATCAACATGCGTGAAAAGGCATACAGAGAGAACTGGGAAGAAGGCCACGACAAGGTTGTAGGTGCTGCTCTCAAGGAGAACGGTTCCACTATTACTGCTGCTGCCTTTTCTGAGTTCGCTGCTTTTATAGTAGGAGCTACCACTGACATCCCTGCACTCTCCAACTTCTGTGTCACTGCTGCAATAGCTGTGCTGGCTGACTACTTACTCCAGATAACAGCTTTTTGTGCAGTGCTCGAACTAGACTACAGAAGGAGGTCCCAAAACCGCATAGACTGCTTCCCCTGCGTGAGTTTAGAGGAAGAAGTCCCAGAACCCAAAAGAAACATTACTAAGTGGGTGGTTAAGAACTACTACGTGCCTGTGATTTTCCACCCTATTTCTAAGTTCTTCATGCTGGTGACTTTTGTGGGAATAATTTTGCTGTCGTTTGTGAGTTACAACAAGTTGAATTTAGGACTTACTGAACAAGTAACAGCAGTCAAAAACTCAGACCTTTACGATTACTTCAACGCACTTGACAACTATGGAGAAGCCGGCCCTATTGCTTACTTGGTTTTGAAGAACGTGAACTACTCTAACCCCTACAACTTGCAAGTCATCGACGAAATCGCAGACACCCTTTCGCAGATGAACAAAACAGTCCAGCCTCCTGTGTACAACTGGGTTAAAGGAGTCAATGCCTTTGTAAACACCCAGGAAGACGACTGCAAGCATCGAGGCATTTCTAGCTTTGACTTCAACACACAAGTAAGGGAGTATCTTAAAGTCTCTATTGAAAGTGTGTGTTGTAAGAAGTACGGAGTTTGCGGGGAACAGTACGAAACTGACATCATTTTTGACGAAAGCGGAAACATCAAAACCAGCAGACTGAGGTTCCAACACAGAGCCCTTAAGTCGCAGTCAGACTACATAGACTCTTTGAGAGACACCAGGTACGCTATTGACAAGCTTGGAAAGAAGTTAGTGCCTATGCTTGACAAGTCCACTAAGTTCCAGACTTCGCTTAAAGCGAATGTAGACTGGACAGACTCATCTGAATCGTTCCAAAACAACGATAGACTTGCTTTTGGGTACTCATTGTTTTACGTGTACTACGACCAATACGAAAACATCAGAGGACTGGCCATAGAAAACTTGCTTTTGGCTTTTGGCGCCATTTTGCTGGCAGTGGAAATCCTCACTAACCTTTACGCAGCCTTCATTGTGACTTTGATGGTGGCAGCAACGAGTTGGGGACTAATAGGGTTTTGTTACGTTTGGAACGAAATTTCTTCTGGCTACGGCACTGAAATTAACGCAGTGAGTGTAGTGAACTTAGTTATGTGTTGTGGCTTGGCGGTGGAGTTCTCTGTGCACATCATGACTTCTTTTTTAAAAGCTAAAGGAAAACGCACTGCCAGAGCAAAGAAGGCAGTTATTGAGATGGGCAGCACAGTGTTCACCGGAATAGCTTTTACTAAGTTCATTGGGGTAGTTGTGTTGGGTTTTGCTCCGAGTGAAGTGTTTACTTTGTACTACTTCAGAATGTACTTCTGCATAATACTGCTTGGAGTGTTCCACGGACTAGCTTTCCAGCCTGTGCTTCTGTCGTACATAGGTCCTCCTGAGAAAAAGAACCAGTCAGAAGAAAAGAGCACTAAGCTTAAAACCAGTAAGTAACTAAGTAAAGGGTTGGATCAACCAGATTCCATATTAAGTTTCTAGAACATCTAAGAAAACTTTTCACTTTGATTTTGGATTTGAAGTCCAGAGAACCTTTGGGAAACGCAAATTAAAGTTCCTTCAGTGAAGTTGTTTTGCAAAGAACTCAAAAAGAATTTCAAAGTAGAAAACTGTGAATTTAGACTATTGCTCCAGTATTGTAAAGTAGTATTTTAGATTAAAACAACACAACTTACACGAACAACACCTGTTGTTGTCTAAGAGCCACTTAACTAATTAGACTGCATATTTAACCAGTAAATAAATAATTTTTTGGCACCATGAAATATACAACACAAATCGACGAACCACTATGCATGGACTGGCCCTCAATCCTAAGTCCCAAAACTCCCCCTACTAAAAGGCAGAAACTGCTGGAGAGGCTTAGATGCTACAGAGACATTAAAAAACTTAAAAAAGACGGAATCAAAGCAACCAGGCAGCAATTCCTCAACAGGATAGCGAGGGAAATATCCCTGGCTACGAGTGTGCCTGCCTTTTCCACCTATTCCCAACTCACCCAAATCGCTACTAAGCTCAGCATGTCTGACTTCGAAGTAGCAGGCTGGGCTTTACTGCTTGAGTCTTTACCTGACACCGAGAAAACCATTCCAGGGTCGAAAGTTTTCTTATTCACTGCCTACAGAGCTAAAAAGCTGCTGGGGGGTGTTAACTTGAGAACTGAAAAGAAACTGAACTTCTTGCTCAGGGACTTTTCTTTGAAGTTCGAAAACTGGGTTTTGCTTACTAATTGCAAAGCAGAACTTCCCTTGTGTAAAGTCAATGAAAACCTAAACAGACTGAAACAGCCTGTCCACGTTCCTGAAAAGAAAGGACGCTACGAAGACCTAGTGTCTTTCATCATTGACAAGAAGATCGACACTGTAAAGTCTGAAAGCTCTCACAGCGACCTTTCTACTGTAGCTGACTTGGACTTCCAGCTCGAAATGTTTGAGCAGGAAACATTAGGAGGAGAAAAACTTGAACCCATAACTAATTTAAATGTTTTATAAAATCAGAACCTAGTGTCTTCGTACTGTTTCTTTGTAGGCGAAGCACTGTGACTGCCTCCTGGACGCTTAGCTGGAGGTCTTGGGTAACTCGTAGGGTCTACTCTCTGTCCGTCTTTAATGTTCACTGGCTTTTTCCTCTGTTTTTTGACGTACCACTCGTGCATTTCTTTTTCGACTCTGGGAAGTTCTGAGGGCTCGCAAGGAAGAGGCTCAGTAGTGAAGTAGGGATGTGCCAGTGCCTGGGCACTGTTGATTCTGTCGCTGGGGTTGAGTTGCAGCAACTTGTCCAGAAGGTCCAACGCCAACTCGTCGAAGTTGGGGTACTGAGTTCTGTCTGCGTACTTCACCTTAAGGCGTCTAGGAATTCGTTCCCGAGGCATTAGTTTTTCGTAGTGAGGAAGCTGTGCAGCTCCAGACCAAGTAGTTTCAGAAGGAGTTCCGCAAACTGAAAAAATACGTTGCAGGGTTTTTTGTTCGTCTGACTCAGGAAACATAGGTTGCCTAGCAAGGATCTCGCCAATGATGCAGCCAGCACTCCACATATCTACTTCGTAAGAGTACTTAGTAGAGCCAAACAGCAGTTCAGGAGGTCTGTACCACAGAGTAATGACTCGGTTTGTGTACATTTCGTTGGGGTTGGAACTAATGTTCCTGGCAAGCCCGAAGTCGCCGAGTTTAAGTTCTCCTTTGTTGTTGACTAAAAGGTTAGCGCACTTAACATCTCTGTGGACTATGTTGCGGGAGTGCAGGTAGTCAAGGGCCTGCAGCATTTGTTTGATAAAACACTTCAAGTGGGGAACACTGTAGTCTATGCGGGGGTTAGTCATGTTGAGCAGTCCTTCGAGGTCGTGTTCCATGTACTCAAACATCAAGTACACGTTTCCTGGAAGTCGTTCGTCAGAAGCCTTGGAAGTCACTATTTCCCTGAGTTTGATGATGTTGGGGTGGTCCATTTGCTTCAGCAAACGGATTTCTCTCAGAGCAGTAATGGGGAACCCTTCTTTTTCCCTGTCCATTTTGATCTTTTTCATCGCGTAGACTTCTTTTGTCACTCTGTCTTGGGCTTTGAAAACATTGCCGTAGGTGCCTTCGCCTACTTGCTCAATCTTTTCGAAGCAGTTTGCAGACCTGCACCTCCACGTTGCGTCATAATTCATTTTATTTACACTAAAGAGTTATTTTAAGGAACACAAGATACTATGCAGTTCCAGATCTCCTCCACGTGGTGGGGCTGCATAAACTCGCTGGCTGGAGAAATTCTTAGCACGCTTTCTCCGCCCAACTGACTTCCTACCAAAAACACTTCTTTTTTCTCTTCTAGATTTTTAACTAGTTGAGAAGTGTCTCCTTGGGCAAGTTTGCAAACCACAAGGGCTAGTTCCCTTTTCGTGGCTAGTTCGAACCTAGGGTCTGCCAGAATCAGTTCCTCCAGCATCTGGGCAAGTTTCACGTGGTTCCTGATGTTGGTTTGGATCCCTTCAATTCCGTACTGCGAAAACAGAGTCCAGACCTTAAAAGCCCTGCAATCCCTTCCCAGAGGAATTTGCCAGTCTTTAAAGTCCACCTTTTCGGCATCCACACTTTTTAGGTACTCAGCGTTCATGCTGAAGGTTTTGATTAGTTGGCTTTTGTCTTTCACGTACAAAAACGCACAGTTGAACCCTGTGCCCAGCCACTTCGACCCGTTGAAGTTAAAAGAGTCGCAGTAGTCAACTCCTTCAAGTAAGTACTTGTATTCTGGACAAACCATGGCACTTCCAGAGTAAGCTGCGTCCACGTGGAACCAAATGTTGTGTTCCTTAGCTACTTTCCCGATTTCTGTGATGGGGTCAATTGCTGTTGAGTTAGTTGTTCCAATAGTTCCACACACAAAAATAGGGTTGAAGCCCCTCAACTTGTCTTCCAAGATTTGGTTATTGAGAGCACTAGCATCCATGGGGTAGTTCCGGACTTCTGGGTTCCAAGGAGCTGGAATCTTTCTGAGTTCTATTCCCAGGAGCCTTGCATTTTTAGCCACTACGCTGTGGGTTTGCTCGCTTACGTAGACCAAAGGGTTCTTTCCAGGCTTCGAGTCCCTGGCTGCTATAAGCACTGCCAAAATAGCTTCAGAAGCCGTTCCGTGTGTAAGGCCTCCTCCCTGTTTGCTTTCGTGCAAAAAGTGGAAGGGCAAACCAATAGCTTTGGCTACCCAGTCTGCCATAAGAACTTCCATTTCGGTGTTCACAGGACTTGCACTCCAAGAAAACCCCACTGCGTTTATAGCTCGGCTAATTATTTCGCCCTGAATAGCTGCAAAGTTAGTCATGCTTGGGAAGTAGGCTAGGAACTTAGGGTGTTGCCAGTGCACAGCTCCGTCCAGAATGCTGGAGTTGAAGTGGTGAAGGGTTTCTTCCCACTTGAGGGGTTTGAGTGGGGGTTCTTTTCCCAGTAAGTTTTGTAAGTAAAAAGGCTGGACGTTAGGCTTGGGGTTTCTTTCTTCAAGAGTTAAGTAGTAGTTGGCAACTGCTTCTACTAGTTGGTGGGTTTCTTCTTTGAACTTTAGAATTCTTTGGCGAGGAGTGAGGTGTTCGGAGAATAGCCTTGTTCCAAACTTCATATTTACTCTCTAGCTTTAATTAGTATTTGCGCAGTTTCGTACTCAGAGGTTCCAGACTTAAAGGGTTCTCCTGCTTCTAACTTGCGGTACATTTCCACAACCGGGGCGAAGTAAGGGTGACTTTGGGCGTCTTTGGGGGTTGCTCTTTCGGCCTAAATGGAAGTTACGTGGTCGTACTTCAAACAGCAGTCTAAAAAGGAAAGTGCTTCTTCAGAAACTAAGTGTTGGTTCTCGGGGCTCACAAAAAAGGACCAGGGCTTCCTTGGGTACTGTCTTAGCAACTGGTTGTATTCCTCGTCAAGTTTCAGGTCGTACTTTTCAATGTAGTCAACAAGGTCGTCAGTGCCCATGATTTTGGCTATTTTAACTAGTTGGTCGTAGTTGTCGTTGCCCTTGAAAAAAGGCTCTTTTTTGAAGATCTGTGTAAAAGTTACCATTGCTGCCATCATTGCTCCTAAACTCCACATGTCTAATGAATAGTTGTAAAGTTGGTCGTTGACTAGGAGTTCAGGACCTTTGTAGTAGCGAGAAGCCACTCGCACGTTGTACTCCCTTCCTGGAAAGTAAAACTCAGCCAGCCCCCAGTCAATAACTCTAAGTTTCCTAGTGTCATGTTCTATCATGACGTTGTGTGGCTTGATGTCTCTGTGCATGATTCCTTTTGAGTGGCAGTAATCTAGTGCTTTCAGCACCTCAAACAAGTAATACCGGATTTCAAAGTCCTTCAAAGTGGGGAAAAACACCTTGAAGTCCATGTTGTTCACGTGTTCAAATATCAATGAAGGAGTTTTGGAAATGGGGTCTCTCACAGACTCTACAAGTCTAACAATGTTAGGGCCTCCCTGCAAAGCTTGTAGAATCCTCAACTCTCTGTAGATTTTCCGCTTTTTGACTGGTTTGAGGACCTTCACTACGCATTTTTCCTCTGTGTTTATGTTGCGGCCTAAAAAGACTTCTGAGTACTTGCCGCGTCCGATTTTCTTAGTGACTGCGTAGTTGTCCTGGCTTCCCCATGCAACTTCGAGATTATTGTAAGAACTGTGTTCAGCAGGGAGCTGGAGGTTGGCATTGGCATAGTATTTCGGTGCAGCGTAGTGCATTTTTATTGACTTTGCTGTTTCAATTCAAAGAATTATTAGTTACTGCTGCTTAAGTCACTAAGCATTTTTAATTAATATTGAAAGATGATGCTGAGTTTAGCTTTTCTTTTCGTTAGTTCTTTGTACGTTGTGAACAACTTAAAGTTGTTTTACAAGCGCAAACTCAGAACACTCCGCAAACCAGTTTCCTCAGCAGTCATACTTCTGATGGGGACTCTGTACACGCAAGGACTTTTGATTCTGGACACTTTCTTATGGAGTGAAGGACTGCCTTTTCTCAGGGACTACCAAGTGCATGTGCTTTTGCCTACTGTTTACTCTGCTGCCCCTGACCTAGCTTACTTGGTTGTGATTGCTTTCTTTTACATAGTAGCTGCCTGCATAGTTAACCAGGTTGTGTACCAGTCCGTGGAGAACTACCTCGAAAACTACAAAACCCACACTGAAAAAATAGCTTACATGTGCCTCAACATACTGCTTCAGGGAATTCTACTTAGTGTTGGGTACTTCAGTTTGTTGATCTCTTTGGTGAAGCTAACAGCTGTAAAGGACTTGGCTTGGGACGACTGGGGATTGGTGTTGGTAGTGAGTTCCATACTTGCAGGAGCTATGAAGTACCCAATTCGGCCCCAAAGCAAGTGGAACGATTACTTCATCAACTCCTATTCCTTGTTTTTCTCAATTAAAATATTTTCGTATGTCATAAACTACTTCTTAAGTTATTAGTGTTGAAAAAAATGGAAAGGCTACTACTAGTTGCACTCCTTGTAAGCTTGGCCCTAGGCACTTCAGTTCCTGAGTTTGAAGAGAAAAACTGGCACAGCCACTGCTTTTTGAAAAGGGTCACCCACTTCTCTTGCCCAACTGTCGGAGACACTACTTTGCTAGCTATTGAACTTATTAATGCTAAATTGCCCAGCTACGTCCAGATTGGAAAGTTCGGAGTTTCTGACAACAACGAACACTTCCTAACAGCTACTGTCGGAAAAGGTTGGTGGACTCACGATGTGCAGTTGGTTTTCACCGACCATGAAGAAGGGTGTCTCGTGCATGCCAAGTCCCAGTCTAGTTGGTTTTCGTTTTTCTATAATCAAGAAGCTGACTACTGTGCTATCATTCCTCTTCTGGAGATACTTAACTACCATACCCAAGACCTCTACGACTGCGAGAACACTGTTTCTTCTTGGACTGAGTGTCTTAAGTATTAATTCATACCCAGTTTAAAAATGTTAAACAAAGTAACTGCACTCGTTGTACTGGTTTTGGGTTTTTGCTCTGCAAGACCTAGGTGCGGTCTGGAAGACCATATGAG
>PR_CR_10_Liq_1_inCRDRAFT_1000885_pt1 | contig 17763 bp, 11 predicted proteins | sample PRCRCaboRojoPR_3_FD_10241 | JGI IMG/M metagenome (IMG submission 10241)
TGCTCCACCTCCACCTCCTTTGCCTAATCAAGGCGGAACTGCTCCACCTCCACCTCCTTTGCCTAATCAACGTGGAACTGCTCCACCACCTCCACCTCCCATTCCTCAAGTTCCACAAGGCCCTCCACCGAAACAGAAAGTTCAACCTGCAGCGCCTATGAGATCACTTTTTTGGACCCCAGTAGCATCTAGCAAAATCCAAAATTCAATATGGACACAAACAGATGACCAAAAAGTTAAATTAGACGTTGACGAACTAGTTAAGTTCTTCGGGCAAAAGAAACCTGCACCAAGACCAGAAGAAAAAAAAGAAGTTTCAAAAGAACCACCCAAACCACAAAAAATTAGTTTTTTGACAAAAGAAAGAGCTCAGAACATAGACATCATTCTAGGGAAACTTCGTTTATCAAACTCAGCCATAGTAGAGGCACTTTTGGGTGTGGACTTTAAAATCCTGACAGAAGGGTGCCTGATTTCAATTAAAGCAGCACTGCCAGACGAAAGCGAAGCTAACATGGCTTTTTCGTACGAAGGGGACCCAGCTATGCTCCAGAGCGCAGACCGCTTTTTCTTCAGTCTAAAAGACGTCCCAGCCTATAAAAACAGAGTTGAAGCCTTACTTTTCACTTACACAAACAAAGAAATGATCAACGAACTCCAAGAAAAAGTCACTATAGTTGAGGAAACCTTTGATAAACTAAAAACTAGCGAAAAGCTTAAGAAGGTTCTAGAGATAGTTCTGGCTATGGGCAACTACTTAAACGGCACCTCTGCACGAGGAGGTGCTTACGGGTTCACTGTGGAGTCCTTAACCAAAATAGCTGAGATGAAAGGCACTGACGGCAAAACCACTTTGCTAGACTACATGATAGTGTTCATTGACAAGAACCACCCCGAAATTCTTTGTATGCCTGAAGAATTTCCTCACTTAGAATCAGTAAGCAAACTTCCTTTAGCGCAACTCACCAAAGAAATCAACGAAATCAAGCTTAAGTTCAAAATAGTCAACTTAGCCATAAACTCCCAGTCGTCGCGAGCATCAGACAAAATCAAAGAGTCACTGGAACCTTTTTCAGAGAAAATTCAAGAAACACTTGAATCCATCTCAGCAAACATTTCAGCCCTGGACACGCGGTACGAGTCCCTGTGTGCGTTTTACTGCGTCAACTCCAAAGACTTTAAGTCTGACGAGTTCTGCGAAAAGTTCAACTTCTTCGTAAAAGCTTACAAAAACTCCAACCAAAAGCACCAAAAAAACAAAGCTGAAGAAGAAAGAAAAGCCCGACTCGAAGAACGCAAAAAGGCTAACCAGAAAAGCCCACTTGAAAGAAAACTTTCCCGCACTAAAAACCTAGCTGAAGAAATCAAAGCAAAACGACTGCAAAAGGAAGCCAGCCAGAAACAACCTATAAACAACTCAAGTACGTGTGGTGGAAGTGAGAAGATGCACGAAGCAATACTTACAAGGAGATCGACTATACGTGATAATTCTTAGTATTACACTTTTGGTATATAAGTAGGTAGGCTTTTTGTGCAAGGACTTCTTTTAGGGATGAACGAATCACCGACTCGTCGTTGAATAGGTACCATTTGTGAGCTCTTTTGGAGTAAGTAGTGTAGTGCCCTGAGTTTATGGACCCAAGGTGCACTGCACAGCTAATAAGTTCGTACTGAGGGGCTTCTTCAGAGAGTTCGCCTAGTTCTAACTTCTTGTGGAACCTGCAGTAGGCGTCTATTTTCTTAGCCTTGGAAGAGTGTTCGAACCGCTTCAGTTGAATAACAAGATACTCTGGAGTTGTTTTGAAGTGAGTGTTTTTAACAGCCTTAGTGCTTTTTTCGCAGTTTTCACAAAAAAAAGACAGAAACTCTGATTTCGTGTAAGCCTTAAGGCTTTTAGACAAGCTATGAGTGAGGGTTAGCTGCAAGTCAATAAAAGCCTCAGTAGACGAAGTAGTGTTTTTACAAGAAACACACGTAAAAGTTGATAAGAACTCCCCGTTGAAGTACCTTTTGGACAGGCAGTTGTTTAATTCTGTGTCAATTGCATTTATAAAGAACCTTAAGAACTCCGGCAGGTCGTGTTCTTTAGTTGAGTCGAAGTGTTTGCTTATGTAGTTCCAAAACGACACAGGCCTTAGTCTGCCAGAGTTGAGTTCAAAAACAGAAGTAAACAGTTTACTTGCTAAAAAAGAAACAGGGAATTTCCCACTTGGAAACTGATTTTCAATAAAGAACTGTTGCAAGCCTTCAGCTGACAAAATGCACTGCAACCCTGAGTTCATATAACAGAAGAACCCAGGGTTTTCAAGGCCTACTTTTCCTTTTTTCTTAACAAACTGGTTGTTTCCTGAACTGCAGTGTTCAGAAGTTTTAGTACTGCACTTGTTAATCGATTCCTGGTCTGAAAACATAGCTTCATCCATAAGAGTCACTTCGTTTTTAAAAGTCGGAAGTTTTTCTTGTCTGGGTTGCAAATTATCCATTCTTGAGGTGGATAAAGCCGGTTTGGTCAGTGACTTAGACCGTCTGTGAAAAGTACCAGGCGATTTTGATTTGGTCACTAGTGGCTTCTCAGCCCCGTGGATGCACTCAAGGAAATGCCACTGACTGGGATTAAGAATTCTGTAGTGCTCGCCAAGTTTGATTCCACTGGAGATCTCGCCGTATTTGTCTTGAAGATTCAAAGTTTTTATCGGTCCAGGGGGAGAAGCTCCCTTAAGGTACTTTTGCCAGGAATTCATCCATTCTGCTTCAACTAAGTAACATTCTTCCGAGTCTTGTGAGTAGAGTTCTTCCAGCTTGGCTTTTTCGCGTGTTCTGGAAATATCAGCTTTTTCTAGTGAAGCTATGCTCTTGGGTAACTGATACTCAGAAGTTTCGAGAGGAGGAAGTTCGTCTAGGTACCTTTCGTGTTCTCTGTCTCTTCGGGTTGGTGCTGGAGAAGATGCTTTCTTAGAGAAAATTTTATCTTTGAGTTTCCTTACTATGTTCATATATTTTTATTAGTTAAAAGTTAAATAACTAACAGAATTTAAAGACTCTGAACGGAAATCCCGAACTTTGAAAGCAGTTCTTCCATAGTTGTCAGTTTTAATTAAGTAGTATTCAATAATTAAGCCTATATGAAATGGTAAGGTTACTTAAAAAAGGTAGTTACTGCAGAATAGATTCCAGTGGCGCCTAGAACTACAGACATAGACATTACAAGAATCCTTTTTAAATAACTCTTCTCCAACTGCAAGTAAAAAAGCGATGGTATGATAAAGGCTATAGGGACTATAAGGATCCCTCCTATGAAAATAAAGTACTTAATAGCCTCCGGAACCAGTATTGCGATGCCCGTTGACAAGTACAGTCCTACATAAGTAGCTGTGTAAAACACCCAGCCTTGTTTGGCGCTGTGGACTCCATAAACCATCTGGTCAAGTCCAGTTCTAAGCGGAGCAATCCTCAAAGGAATCGAAAACAACAAAGCAAACGCAATAAGAAACTCAGCTACCAACATAAACCAGTCAGTTCCTTCCCACAAGTACTTTCGGTCAGTAATCAAAGAAGGAGTGTTTTCGCCCAACGACAAGTAGCCTACCACTGCTAGCAAAATGTAAAAACTCAAGTTCATCACAACGCTTCTGTCTATCACCTTGCACATTCTTGTGTAGCACCTCCTTTGGAGTTCTTGATAAATAAAGGGTATTGCCAAAGTGCCATCTGACGCAAACACACAAAGTGTAAAAGCGTGGACCATCGAACTGTTGACTCTGAAAAAGCTTACTTCTGGAGTTACTTCTCTGGTGTAGTCAGGCAACTGTATTATCAAAATCACAGTAATGTAAAATATTGCAAATATGCAAATTGAAGAGGTGTACCTTAAAGAAGTAAGTTGTTTGGGAATACAGAGAGGCGAAAGCACAAACAAACTTGCAAAACTCATAATAACTACTCTCCACCACTCGTAGTCGCTGTAAAGTATGCCTGACTTAAAAAACAACTGCAGCAAGTAATGCCCAGACAAAGCTTGGAAGGCACAAAGCACTCCTACTCCTCCAAACACGAAAGAAAGTTCCACTCCTCTTCTCCAGGTTTCTCCTAAGAAGTTCTGGACCAGCCCTACGTAGCTGTAAACTCCAGAGTGGTCGTGGGCTTTAATCAACACTTTGTAAAAGAAAGAAAACACCCAACCACCCAAAACAAGCATAAGCACTCCTGGAACTAACCCTGCCATCTTGACTGCAAACGGCAAAGACAGCAGTCCTGCACCTATTGTGTTCGCGCTTAGAGTTAGTATAGAACCGCGCAAAGACCCTGTTTCCATGTAGCTGAAAGTTCTTTTGAACCAATTGGGGTTTTTAGAGAAGTCGTAAGGCTGACTTTCTTCTGTGTCGTTTGGGTTCGATTCAAGTAAACTTTTCAAAAGCTGGTCTTCTTCCATTTATTGCTTGAAATTTTAGGGCGAATTTCAGACTGACACTAGTCATAAAGCTCCAGTAACTAAATCAAATAAGTTTAGATCTAAAAAGTCGGTATTGCCTATTAATAACTGCCTATTTTATAATAAAGGTAAGTTAAGAATGCGCAAAAGCACTCCGAAAAGTCAAATTTCCCGCACAACAGTCACAGAGTACGATTCTGGAGAAAATATAAGGGTATGTGTGCGCTCGCGTCCAATGAACAAAAAAGAACTAGCTCAAGGAGACTCTCCTTGTGTAAATGTAGTGGACTCCCAAAACATGCAACTCAGCATTAAGTCCTCAACTAAATCTTACAGGTTTCACCAAGTCATGGGGGAGTCCTACACTCAAGGCCAGATGTTTTCCGACTCAGGAGTCCACGTACTTATAGATTCTGTTTTGGAAGGGTACTCTGCAAGTGTGTTTGCCTACGGTCAAACAGGAAGTGGAAAGACCTACACGATGGCAGGTGCAGAGGAGAAACTAGGCAGACAAGACTACGTTTCTGATGAAACCGACGGTTTGATTCCGCGGTCCATCAGCTACTTGTGGCAAAGCATGGCTGAAAGGCACGAACAGTACTACGTAAAAGCTGCTTTTATGGAAATTTACAATGAACAGGTAAGGGACTTGCTTAACCCTTCAAGTGGAGTTTTGCACTGTAGGTGGAACATCAAAAGTGGGTTTTTTGTGGAGGACTTGCTGATAGTTGACTGCACGAACATTGATGACTTAATAGCAGTACTCCACGAAGGCATCGGGAACAGGAAAACTGGCAGTCACGAACTGAACTCTGACTCTTCAAGGAGTCACTCAATTCTGCTGGTTTACGTGATAAGTGAAATCAGAGCTGAAGACGGACACGCTTTTAAAAAGTTCGGAAAGATGTGCTTTGTGGACTTAGCAGGCAGTGAAAGACTAAAGGAGTCCAAGTCTAAAGGCACTATGGTGAAAGAAACGGGAAACATCAATAGAAGCTTGTTCACTTTGGGAAAGGTAATAGTTGCCCTTGCTGACAAAAAAAGGACCAAATCACACATTCCTTACAGAGACTCAAAGCTAACTATGCTTCTGATGGACTCTCTCGGAGGTGTGTCCAAAGCACTTATGATAGCTTGTGTGTCACCTGCTTCTTCTTATAGTGAAGAAACCCTGTCAACTCTAAACTACGCTGCACGCACTATGAACATCAAAAACAAGCCTATCATCCAGATGGACAACAAAGAACAAGTGGTGTTTAATCTCAAACGAGAAATTCAGTTACTTAAGATGGAAAACGAGTACTTAAAAGAGCAAATCACTCGAGTAAACGGAGGAATGCCTCCGATGATGGTTGAAGTTGCAAGAAACAGACAAACTTCTGCCAAGTCACAAAACGGAAAACTACCTCCTATACAGCGCCAAGAAGGGCAATCCAGCCAGCAAATCCTCCAAGAGTACCACACTGAGATCTCCAGACTTAGAGAAGAAAACACCCAATTGAACAACGGCAGAGAAGTTTTTGAAAAGTTATCCAGGAACGTAGTCAGCGAAAACCAAACACTACATTCCAAACTTCAGAACCTCGAAAGTGTCTTTGCAGACATCAGTTCTTCAATTGAGTCTTCTCCTGAAAAAACTCAAAACCAGTACACCATTACAAATTTACTCAACGAAAACTCCAACATGAAACGCCAAATCACCAAAATGGAACAAGAAAAAGCAGAACTCAGAAGTAAACTACTTGAAGCACCAGCTCCTGCAGAAACGACTGACATTTACCACCTTAAGCAAAACAACACCCAACTCCAGAAACGAATTGAGTTTTTGCAAAAGCGCGAAAAAGACTTGTTGGAACACCTGATTAAAGCTCAAAGAGACCAGTATGATAAGAAATAACTGTTACTTCCAAAGCTTATTAATAGAAAGTTTCTGGTCACCTTCTTTCTTCATAACCTTTGCTACCGCTAGTTCAAAGTCTTCCTGCGCCACGTGCACTCTTCGTTCTCGTAGTGCAAAAATTCCAGCTTCTGTGCACACAGCTTTGGTCTCTGCAGCTGAGGAGCCTGGCATTGCTGAAGCTATCTTTTTGAAGTCTATGCCGCGTGTCAAGTTCATCTTCCTCGAGTGAATCTTCAGAATTTGGGCGCGGGCGTCTTCGTCAGGGTTGGGGAACTCGATCTTCCGGTCGATGCGGCCTGGTCTTAGCAAAGCGTCGTCTAGGATGTCAATTCTGTTAGTGGCCATAATGACTTTGATGTTGTTGTTGGATTCAAAACCGTCTAGTTGGTTGAGCAATTCCAGCATGGTTCTTTGAACTTCGGAGTCTCCTCCGCGTTCTCCTGAGATTCGAGTCCCTCCAATAGAGTCAATCTCATCCATAAAGATGATTGAAGGTGCGTGTTCTCTGGCCATGATGAAGAGCTCTCTGACCATTCTGGACCCTTCGCCAATGTACTTCTGGACAAGTTCAGCTCCAGACACACGAATAAAAGTACAATCCGTGTGGTGGGCCACAGCCCTAGCTAGTAAAGTCTTCCCGGTGCCCGGAGGTCCGTAAAGCAATACTCCTTTCGGCTGAGCAATCCCTAAAGACTCAAATATTTCAGGGTGTTTGATGGGGAGCTCGATGACTTCTTTGACTTCTTTGATTTGCTGGTCGAGTCCTCCAATCATGTCATAAGTGGAGTCAGGCACTTTTTCCACTTTCATGAGGCTCACAAGGGGGTCGACCTTGCTAGGTAAGATTTTGTGGAGTTGGTAAGAGTCGCTTTTGAGAGCAACACGAGTGCCGGCAGTGAGTTTGTCAATAGGAATCTCCTTAGAGATGTTGACGATGTACTTGCCTTCAGGGTTGACTTTGCAGAGGCACTTCTTTTTGCCCATGACTTTGACTACCTCGCCTACGTAGGAGCCTGGTTCCTGGAGAAGCTGAATTTCTTCCCGGAGGTTCCTGACTTGGCTGTTCATTTCGTTGCGCTGTGCTTCTAAGCGCTTGACTTCGGATTTCTTTTCCTGAATTTGGTGTTTTAACTGGTCGATTCTAGATACATAGTAAGCGCGGAGTCCACCTTGTACCGACATTTATAGTTAAGTTTTTCAAAGAACTTAAATGGAAGACTCGTTTTTAAGTGGCGACAGAGAGCTTGAAGACTCTCTTTTAGTTAGTGAATTTGACCCAAACGCATTGAGTTTTATAACTGACAACAGTTTTAAGCAGTTCAAAGACTCCAAAGTTTCCCGCATAGAACACTTGTTATTTGAAATTGAAGATTACCTTTCCAAGCTAGGCACTGAACACGACTACTATGTAAAAGAACTCAAAACACAAAAGTCAATTCTCAACTTGAAGAAAAGAGCTAACGAAGTCACTGAAAACTACTTGCAAGAAGCCGAACAAAAACACTATAAGTTAGTTGAAGAGATCCAAAGCTTAAACAAACAAGGGACTTCTAGGTTCAACTTCAGCTTCGACAAAGACACTATCCAAAGTGAAGGGTGCTCAGAAGAAGAACTTTCAAAACTAGTGTTTGAAGTGGTTAGGATGTGCATTTACCAAAAACCTTCTCAAGAAATACAAAACTTAGTTTACGCAAAACTCAGTGAGTCGCCTTTGAGTAACTGCTTAGTAAGTCTTGAAAAGTTCATAAAAGACCAAGTCAACCACATAGTTAGTATTGAAACCTCTGAACTCAACCAGCAAATCCAAAGTCTCAAAAAGGAACATTATGCACTCAAGCAAGAATCCAAAAACTCAGTTAAAAGCGCCTTGGCCCTTCAAGAACTCCACTATACTATGAAGCTGCGCAAGACTCAAGAACTCTGCCCTATAAAGTCCCAAATAGAAGAAACCAACCAACAGTACAAAAACCAAATCAAAGAACTAGAAACTCAGTTCCAAAACCTCCACAACACAATCAAAGAACTCACTCAAGAAAAACAAAGCATACTCAATGAACAACAGCAACTAATTAACCAAATAGAAACCAACTGGAAAAACTACGTCAAAGACTTAAAAAACAAGTTTAAAAAACAGTACCAAGAAATCCTAACTAAAACCAACACCCAAATCAAGCATTTCCAAGAAATCCTTAAAAACAAGTTTCCCAAAGACCAACTAGAAAAAGTTTCTTTGATGTCTACTGTAAGGATAGAAATCACCAAACTAGCCCAGCAAATAGAAGAAACCCAAAACTCAGCAGATGCAGAGTCCTTCCTCAAAGAAGTAGTTAACAAACTCCACTATATAGCTTTGCACTTGCTTAGTCCTTCTCATAAGCCCAGTTAACATAATATGGTAAAACACACTAAAGCTTCCCCTGGAAAGCGCTTTTGCAAGAACTGCAAAAACCTCATTCCTATACACTCACGAGTGTGTTCTTTTTGCAACACTCCACAGTACACCATTCAACAAATAGCTAAAGAATACAAAAAACGTCTTAAAGTTTCTAGCACAAACAATCTAGACACTTTGCGCAAAGCTTTGAGAGTAGACAACCCCTTGATGACTAGTCAGTGGCCAGACTTTATATGCGAGGAAGTCTTTGCTAAGGACTTTGTAAGCACAGGAACCAAAAAGGTAGAGGTAAACGGTACCCTTAAAAGCATTGCTTGTTTAGAAGCTAAGGAGTTCCAGGACATCCAGATATTCAATGTTGGAGGAAGAGTCAATGCTATGCAGTGGGCTTTTAGAGAAGGCAAAAAACAGTACTTAGCACTCAGTGTAGTTGACTACCAAGACCAGCCTGTGTACGGGGAAGTTTACGAAGGACCTGGGTTAATCCAAATATGGACTTTTGAGAAAAAACTTAAGTTCCACTATGGAATTAAACACGCTGGAAAATACGTGTTTGACATAAAGTGGCTTCCTTCTTACTGCAACTCTAAAGACTTCATAGGAGTGCTTGCAGTTTGTTTAGGCAACGGAACCATAGAAATTCTCAAGCCATTTTGCAACTCCTTTGGAGAAGTGATAAAACTAGCTCCTTTGGAAAACTACCTTATTCAAGACCTAGTGTTTAACTGCTTAGAGTGGGTGCCTCCTTACAACAGACTGGCAGCTGGTTCTCAAGACGGGTCAATAATACTGTTTGGGTCAGGAAACCAGTTACTAAGTATTTACAACGCACACAACTTACCAGTTACTTCCTTAGTGTGGTCACGAGAAAACGAGTGCTTAGCAAGCTGCTCACTGGACGGGCTACTAAAACTCTGGGACAAAAAAGGCCACTTACTGGACTCTTTATGCTCTAGCAAAAGGTGGAGTTACCATCTCTGCACAAACTTGCAAGGGAACTACCTTTTCTTCGACAACGACGGTTCCAACAGTCCGCACAAAGTAGTGAAGGTCAAAAACAAAAGGTTCGAAAACAAAAAACACGTAAACGTGTCAACTGAAGCTACAGTGTGCACTTGCTTTTCTTCAATGAGTAGCTACGCATACATTGCTTCGGTAGAAGGCCATGTGGCAGCAATTTACTTGTCAGAACTAGAAAAGTCTTTTAAGAAAAGAAAAAGTCCTTGGTCAAGGTTCTGCAAGGTCATGACCCAAGAAGTAGGAAACACTATTAAGATCAACACCTCGCAACACCAAGCTCCTCCCTCAGGTTTGAAGACTTGTTTTTCTCTGAAAAATGCTGTTTGGAAGGTTGACTTGGCTATTTATGGAGACAGAGACTTGTTAGCTTGGGGCGGAGAAGTTTGTGGAGTGATGCTAACGCAGCTAGAAGAAGTTTAATGTATTATTTACAAGTTAACTGCTTCAAAGTTTTGTATTGAGTCTTGACAGAAGTTTAGAGAAGTGTTTAAGAGTTCGCCTTGGGCTTCCCTAACTAATAAGTCCAGGTCATCAGTGCTCAAGCAAATGCCTTCGTTTACTGGGAACAAAGGCAAACTGGGCGATTTGGGCTCCCTAGCAACTGGTTGTCTTAAGCAAGAAGGTAGCAAGTTGACAAACCTACTTGCTTTAAACTCTATAGTGGAGTTTTCTGATTGAAACTCTAAATGGGAATTTTGTTTGAGTGAAATAGGTCTTTTGACCAGGATAGTTGTGCCGTACTTGCTTTTGTTGTCCTTAAGATAGATACCTTGTCCTTTGTAAACTAACTTAGCATGGTTCCTCGAAACCGAAGGGTCCTTTATAATCACCTCGCTTTGGTGACTTCTGCCTAGACTTAAAATGCTTTTAGTGCAGAAACTAGCTATGTACAAGCCTTGTTCTTTACAAGAAAGTGACTCCAAAACTATATAGGGCTGAGGAAGGTTTTTGATTTCAAGCAGGTCTTTAAGCTCTCCGTTTAGGTAAAACTTAGAAGAGTACTGCTTAGAACACAACTCACAACTTAAGTTCTTGAACATAAAAGCTAAGGAGTAGTCTGTAGAGTGAACTCTGCTTTTAATGCTTTGTTGAAGACACTTCAAGTGAATGTATTTCATAGAACCTTTGCAGTTGCAAGGCGAAATAAGGGGGTTTAGGGAAGAGTAACTTTCACTAAGGCATACTCTGCAAGGCAGTGAGTGGAACTGGCTAGTTTCTCCACTAGGTTCTTGGAAAACAAGTAAGTCTGTAAGGCTGAAACCTTTGTTTGTGGGTTTGTCTGTACAAATTTGTTTTACTTTGAAAGCTTGTGCGCCTAGCCGTACAATGTCTCCAGGGGCAAGTCTGTAACCGTTTGTGAAGGACCTAGCTACTAGCCACAGGTCCTGAAAGAGACTTGCAAACAGGTGCCCTGGGTACAGTGCCAAGTCGTTTGCTTTGAGTTTTGCTATTGGTGCTCTGGGTAGACTTGGTTGGTTTTGGATTCTGTTGTTCGACTTTGTGAGAAAAGCGTCTCCTCTCCACTTAAGAGTGTACTCTTGGAAGTCTTTTGCGCTGTAGTCAAATAAACCTTGGGAGTTGTGATGCCAAAGCTTTACTTTGGCGTCTAACTTTTTGGAGTACATATTAGTTTTAAACTGGTCTTATAATAAAAGACCATGACTGACTCTGACAAATCAATTGACCTTAAAATAGAGTCAGAAGACTCAAAAGTATCAGAGGCAGGAGGAGTAGGCTTGGTTGAAAAGCCCAAAAAGTTAAGTTTAAAACAAGAAGTTTTGGAATGGGAAGGCTCAAGTAGTGAAGAAGAGTCCCAAAGAGTACTGTCAGCCAAATTAGCAATGCTAGACAATAAGCAGTCAAGAAAACTCCAAATAGAACTCAAAGACATCCAAAAAGCAGTCCAAAAAATAAAACCCCCTGTAAAGCAACCTTTGATCCTTAAAGAAGAGTTTACTCTGCAAGACACCGAAAATGCCTTTTTAGGGTATTCTAAGTACCTAGAAAATTGCAACCTTGTAGAAGGAGTTGAGTCTATTCTAGGAGAGGACTTGGTTACTTGCGAAGATAACCTAGAAATACTCTTACTCAAGTCTGGGGACCAACAGGCATACTCTGAGTTCAAGCAAAAAGAAAGCAAAAGGCCTCAAAAACTACCTCAAATCAGAATAACGGACCCAGGCGAAAACCTAAACGAGCACTCCAAAGTCCACAGCGAGCCCTCCAAAACCCAAACTTTTAGCAAAAGCCTAAACCAAATATCCCTTAGCCCAGTACCTGAGTTCGAAAGGAAACTAGCCTTTGACGAAAAGCAAAGACTCATTTCCAGAATGCACCTCTACAGACAAGAAACCACAATGAAGGACTTAAAAACCTTTTTCAAACGCTGGAAGAAAAAAACCGAACGCTACTTAAACAAAACCCACCTCAGAAAAACACTAGATAAAACCAAACCCAACAACCAACGCCCAATAAGTTTAGTAAAACATGACTTATCAGAAAAAGTTAAAGTCGACCATATTGAAAACAAACAAATGTACTACAAAAACCAAGACGAGGAACCCCAACTCGAGTACACTCTTCCAGACGCCCTTTCGAAGTACATAAGAAGCTGTAACAACGTTTACCGAGTTAAAAAGTAGTACAAACCTATTAGGTAATTTTAACTACACTCAATAAATGGAAGAAATAAATCGGGACTCATTCATACGCAACGTGTCATTTCCTCCACCTGAAGGCTTCAAACAAAGGGCCAACATAAAGTCTTTCGAGGAGTACCAAAGTCTTTACCGAGAAAGCATCCAGTCCCCCGAAACTTTTTGGAGCAAAATTGCAGATGAGCTGCATTGGTTCAGTCCGTGGACTAGTGTGTTGGACGAGTCAGACCCTCCTTTTTACAAGTGGTTTTTGAACGCCAAAACCAACATTGCTTACAACTGTTTGGACAGACACTTAGAAGACCATGAAAACAAAACTGCGATTATGTTTGAAGGAGAGCTTGGAGACACTTGTTCCTGGACTTACATGCAAGTATTCCAGGAAACTTGTAAGTTTGCCAACACTTTGTTGTCTCTTGGAGTACGCAAAGGAGACAGGGTTGCTATCTACATGCCTTTAGTTCCTGAAGCTGTTTTTGCCATGCTTGCTTGTGCCCGCATCGGAGCTGTGCACAACGTTATCTTTGGAGGGTTTGCAGCCGAGTCTATCAGAAGCCGAATTCTAGACTCAACCGCTAAGATGGTGATTACGAGTGACGGAGGCTATAGACGTGGAAAGGTACTTCACCTTAAAGACATAGTTGACGAGGCTGTGCATGGGTGTGACTGCGTTGAAAAAGTTTTGGTAGTCAGAAGAAGCCAAACAGAGCTGTTGCCTTGCCAGATGACTGAGGGCAGGGATTTTTGGTACCACGAGGTTTCTTCTAACAAATCTTCTTCTCACGAAGCTGAAAGAATGGACTCTGAAGACTTGTTGTTTATGCTTTACACTAGCGGAACTACTGGCAAGCCTAAAGGAATCGTCCACTCAACTGCAGGTTACATGATAGGCACTTATTTGACCACTAAGTATATTTTTGACATCCACGACGAAGATGTGTACTGGTGCACTGCAGACATAGGTTGGATTACAGGGCACAGTTACGTAGTCTACGGACCTATGCTTAACAGAGCGACTATTTTTATATATGAAGGGGCTCCTAACTACCCTAATGAAGGCAGGTTCTGGGAGTTGATTGAGAAGCATAAAGTCAGCGTATTCTATACAGCCCCAACAGCAATTAGGACCTTCATGAGGTGGGGAGACGACTGGCTAACTAGACGGGACTTGTCATCTTTGAGGTTACTTGGTTCAGTGGGCGAGCCTATCAACCCTGAAGCTTGGATGTGGTACCACAACGTGGTGGGGCAGCAAAAATGCCCTATAGTCGACACATGGTGGCAAACTGAAACAGGGGCTATAATGATCAGTCCTCTTCCAGGAGTAACTACCTGCAAGCCTGGGACAGCAACTTTGCCATTTTTCGGAGTGGACCCTGTGATCTTGACTGAAGAAGGAGAAGAAACTGACTATGGGTGGCTTGCTATAAGGAAGCCTTGGCCCTCTATGCTGAGGGGAATCTACGGAAACCCTGAAAGGTTCAAGCAAGGGTACTTTGGTCACTGGGAAGGCAAGTATTACTACACCAGTGATGGAGCTATGAAGGACTCTGAAGGATATTACTACATCATAGGGAGACTCGACGATATTGTAAATGTGTCTGGCCACAGAATCTCAACTGCAGAACTTGAAGGGGTGCTTATAGAGGACCCTGTTGTTGTAGAAGCAGCAGTGATTGGAGTGCATCACGAAATTAAAGGTCAAGGCTTAGTTGGGTTCCTTATAATCAAAGAAGGTTCTGATGGACAAAGCCTTGTTCAGCGACTAAACGAACTTGTAGGAAACAAGATTGGCAGGTTCAGTCTCCTGGACAAAATAGTGTTTGTGCCTGAACTTCCCAAAACTAGGTCTGGGAAGATCATGAGGAGGCTTTTGAGGGACATTGCTGAAAAGCGGGAACTAGGGAATATAACCACTTTAGCCGACCCCAACGTGATTGAAGCTATTGCTAAGCAGTTTAAGGACTCTTAAATAATCAGTTATTATCACTAAAAGTACATGTTGTCAACTATGTCCTTCTTTTGCAACACAATTAAATTCTTTAGTTTGAACTTTAGTTGGTCTAACTCAGACGTTAGTTCAGGCACAGGGTCTCTCCAAATTCTTTTAGGAGGTGCTCTGGAGTAAACTTCCCTGCTACTTACAGGACCTCCTTCTGTTGCTGAAACACTGCAGCTGCTGCTCCGGAGACTTTCGCACTCTTCCCAAGCAGCTTCTAAGCTTTCTCTGAGGTCATTGATTTCAGAGTCTTTTTCGCGCATGAGTACTTTGAGTCTGCGGATTTCTTTGTCTTTGTTGTGTAGTTGTTCTTTTAGTTGTTCGTTTTCGTACTTGAGAGCAAGTACATTTTGGGTTGAAAGTAAAGGGTTTTTGCTTTCTTTGATCACACTGGGAAGAGGACAATTAGCTATGCTTGAAGAGTGGTTCATGGTGAAAGCTAGTAGCATTCCTGTGTTTTCTCGGAACTCTTCTGACTTGGGGGAGAGTTCTTCTTCAAAGTGTTGTTGAGCTGCTGGAATTGCTAGAGGTGGAACTTTATCTGACATTTTTAAGTTAAATTAGTAATTGGCCTGCTGCGTAAAGGAGTCAAAGACCTTGTTTTCTCAGTAACTTCTCCGTTTTTTTTAAAAGTCCTTATTTTTGAAGGTACTTTTTCGAACTTCGAGAGTTTCCAAGGCTTTTGGTTGGGAGTTGAGGACTTTTTAGGTGCAGAGTACTGAGGGAACTTTTTGGTGGGTTTTGTATAGATGGTTTGGTACTTGTGTTTTAGCTCAGTGATGAACTTGCGTTGGAAAGAGTTTTCTAGAAGTTTTTTGATGTTTTCACTTTGGGTGGTTTTGGAGCCGTAGGCAAAAAGGGGGTCTCTGTCTGAAGGGATTAGAAACTTCCTTCTTCTAGGATTTTGAGTCATTTCTTCGAACTTCTGGTTGAAAGCTGGAGTGGAAAGTTGGGGTTGGACAGGAGAAATGTCTTCTCTGGACTTGCCTCCGATTTGGCAGAAATCTTCAAAGTTCAAATAACCTTTTCTGGCTTTGTCCAGATAGTTAAATATCTTTTTTATTTGTTCAACTGAAAGCTGCATATTGAGGTTGTTGATGCCTGTTGCTAAGTCCACTAAGTAAACTTTAGAGTCAAAGTCTGAGTCAAAGTACCTAAAAGCCCTAGTTAAGTGTCTAAACTTCAAACTAAGTTTATCTTGCAATTCGTGGAGTAGGTCTTGCTGACTGCTTTTGTCACTTATCATTTGTTTGATTGAGGAACTAAAATTCCTTTCTGAGTAAACTTTGCTGCTGACCTTACTGAAGTTGTAGTCGTTTATGAGTCTTTGAATGCCTTCCATATAAACTTTTCCTTCTTGGGTTATTTGGGCAGTTATTTGCTTAAGAAGCGACCTGGAAAAGCTAGACTTGGACTTCAACAGTTGGGCTTCAAAAGCTTTAGCTTCGACTGGAATGCAAGTGTCTCCACCCATAGCTGCAAATACGCTTTTGAGGATTTGGAACTGTCTGATGTCAGGAGCTTCTTCCCTTAAGGTTTGTGACAAGTCTTTAGGGGTGTCTACTATGTACCACTTGTTTAGCTTGCGATTCAAAGCCAGCTTTCCAATTAGTTTGGAGTAGTTCACTGTTTCTTTCTTGGATATCTTTTTAAGCGACTCTGAATCTAAGTACATGTTAAAGGATGCTGAGGAGCCTAAAAAGTCTTGGAGGTTGACCTTCCCTGTGCGGTTTTTGTCTATTTGTTTAAGCTTTTCTAGCAGTTGATGTTTCATTTATAACACTTTAAACTAGTTATTCTCTGTTAATGTTAGAAAGGTCGACTGAAGACTTGTTGCGTGGTCTGGTTCTCACAGGAATGGGTGATTTAGGTGGCGAAGTCACTGTTCGCGACACAGCGTGGAAAGTCATGAACTTGCCTTCGCTCAAGTTGTCTTTCAGAATCTTAGCTGCTCGTGAAGGAGTCATAGTTCCTGGTCTGGACTCAGTTTCTGTGAGTTTAGAAGACAACTCGATTTTAGAAGTACTTTGGTTGAGTTTCTTGTTTTCAAGTTTTTCGAGTTCAAGTGGAGTATAGACTTCAAGGAACTCGTCCAAGTGCATAAAGCCTCCTCCTACTCTTATGATGATTTTGCCTTGTTCTAACTTGACGTATACCTTTTTGGTTCCGAACATGTAGGAGCCTTTTTTTTGGCGAGTGAAAGGGACTTTCAAAGGTTTGGGTCGTTTGTTGATGTAGTTAGCCAAAGCTTCGTCAATAGGGTCGTCTTTTACAGGTGTATATTCTTTTTTGTCTTTTTGTAACTCGTAAACTAGTGTTTTAAGTTCTTCGATTTCTTGGTCTTTTTCAGTGGCTTCAGATTTTAGTTTCAAAACAGTTTTGTTGAGGTGTTGGTTGCGGTTTCCTTGGTTTGTGAGTAAGTCAGAAAGGTTGCCTAGTTCAGAAAGGAGTCTTTCTTTTTCAGCGTCTAGTTTTTGGTTGGTGTTTTGGAGTTGGTCGATGGTAGCATTTAGGGTTTCTTTTTTTCGCAAAGAGTCTTTTAGGTTGACTATTTCGGTTTCTTGTTTAGAAATGTGCTGTTTTAAATAGGATATTTCGGACATTTTGGAGTTTAAAGCTTGCAGTAACTTAGACAGTTGTTCGTTGTTTTGGACTTTTTCTGTGAGGAGTTCTTTGTTGGTTTTGTTGAGTTCAAGTGCCTTTTGTTGGAAGTCGTTGCTTGCTTTAGTGAGTTGGTGTTTTAAGTTGTGGTTTTCTTGAGTGAGGCTCTGAACTTCTGTTTGGAGTTTTTCAATGTTTAAGTTCTTAGAAGACAACAAAGCGATTTTTGACTCCAAGCTTGCAATCTTGCCTTTGTCTTGTTGGGTTTGGTTGTTTAAGGCTTCGCATTCTTCAGTGAGTTTTATTTTTTCTTTCGAAAGCACTCTGACTCTTTCTTGGGAGACCTGCAAAGACTCCTCCATGCCTTTGATGCATTCTTCAAATTTGGTTTCTATTGACTGCTTTTCTTGGTAAGCACTTTCTAGTTTGCTGTGGAGTTCAGCTCTGTTTACAGAACTTTCGGTGTTTTCGAAAAGCAAGGTGTTGAGTTCTTCTAGTTTAGTTAAGGCTTCTTGGTACTTGATTTTCCAGTCTTCTGCTTTGTCTTCGAGTTGGGACACTTCGTGTATCTTGCTGCGCATTGCTTCCCAGGCAGAGTCTCTTTCGTTAAGTATTTCTGTTAAGTAGTTTTCTTGTTTGTTTAGTTGTTGGTTGAGTTCTTTGATTGCTTGGGAAGTGGAGGCTTGAAGTTCTTGTCTTTTGTAAGCAGACTCTGCGAGTTGTTGTTTAAGTCGGGAGTTTTCTTCAACAAGTGACTCTTGT
>PR_CR_10_Liq_1_inCRDRAFT_1000886_pt1 | contig 17759 bp, 16 predicted proteins | sample PRCRCaboRojoPR_3_FD_10241 | JGI IMG/M metagenome (IMG submission 10241)
ATCAAAGAAAACATCAGAATGGGCAAACTAAACGCAACGGACTCAGAAATTGAAGCTGCGGCTAAGGAAGCTGAAGCTGAGTTTGTGTTTGGGCTTGAAAATGGCCTTGAAACCTTCGTAGGAACAAAAGGGTCCCAGCTATCAGGAGGCCAAAAGCAAAGAATTGCTATAGCAAGGGCTATTATAAGGAAACCTAGGATTCTACTACTGGACGAGGCCACTTCAGCACTGGACTTAAGCACAGAAAGCAAGATCCAAAAAACACTGGACAAACTNATGGTAGGAAGGACTACAATAGTAGTAGCNCAGCGACTCAGCACAATCAAAAACTGCGATAGAATAGTAGTGCTTGACGACGGCCAAGTATGCGAAACTGGAACTCACGAAGAACTAGTAGCCAGAAAAGGAACTTACTACAGAATCTCAGCTGTGCAAGAAAAGATTCAATCAGAGTCAGCTGCAGACTACAAACAAGAAGCAGAAAAGGAAATAGAGGTTTTAGAAGTGCCTGAAGAAGAAAAAACAGAAAAAACAGAAGGCAAACTCTTTGGAAGAGTGCTTAAAATGATGAAGACCTACTGGAAGTGGATTCTAATAGCAGTAGTCAGTGCTACTTTTGCAGGGCTGTGTTTTCCGTTTTTCGGGTACTTCTTTGCAGAGGACATAATCAGTTTGCTAGAAGAAACTGGAGACACTATGATTGACGAAACACAAGAAAACATGTACTTTTTAATTATAGAAGGAGTCATTGTAGTGGTTTGCATGACTTTGTTGTGCGGGTCGCTTTCAAGGGCCACTGCTTTGTTTACTTACGACTTGAGGTACCAAGGGCTGAATTCTTTGTTGTTCTTTGACCAGAAGTTTTTTGATAAGCAAGAAAACAGCCCTTCGTCCTTGTCTTATATGCTCCAGTCAGACTGCGAACAGATCTCAAGCATCGGGGGTCCTGTCTTGGGAATCCAGTTTTTGATTGTTTCAGCGCTTACAGGAGGGATTGTAATTTCTCTGACCTACCACATAAGTTTAACTTTTGTGGTGTTGGCTTTTGTGCCCCTTATTGTGTTTTCTAACGCTAAGGGACAGTTGCTTCAGGTTGCAGGTTTAACTAAGTCTAACTTGAACGTGACTTCAGGTATAGCTAGTGACTCCATGACTAACATCCGGACAGTGTACTCCTTCAACAGACAAGACTACTTCCACGACAAGTACATGAACGCCACTATCAAAGAAAACTCCAATGTTATGAAAACTGCTTTTTTGAACGGGTTCTTGTTGGGCTTTAGGTACTTTGTGCTGTACTTTATTTGGGGTGTCATTTGTTGGTACGGGGCTTGGCAAGTTACTGAGGACAACATGGAGATTGATGACCTGTTGATTGTGTTTTTCACTATGATGTTTTCCACTTGGGGGTTCATTATAGTGGGTGAACTTGCCCCTGACGTGGGAACTGGTCTCAAAAGTGCTAGAAGGATGTTTGAAATCATTGACTACGAACCTGACATCAACGCCAAAGACACTCAAGAAGGAGTTAAGGACCCTATTGAAGGCAGAATCACTTTCCAAAACGTTGTTTTCCAGTACGAAGGAAGGTCCAACATAGTTCTGAACAACGTGAACTTTGAACTCCCTCCTGGCAAAACCCTTGGCATCACTGGCACTACTGGCAGTGGCAAGTCAACTATTGCGCAACTTATTCTGAGGTTCTACGACCCTTCTTCAGGCTCCATTTATCTAGACAACAAACCCATCAAACACTTCAACCTTCAGCACTTGCGCAGCTACATTTGCTGGGTAGGTCAGGAGCCCATTCTTTTCAAAGGCAGCATTAGGTACAACATGTCTTTTGCCAACTCTGAGGCAACTGAGGACGAAATGATTGAGTGCTTAACTAAAGCCCAGGCCCTAGACATAATCAACAAATACGGACTTGACAGCGACGTGGGACTTAGAGGCAGCAAACTCAGTGGAGGTCAGAAACAAAGAGTGGCGATTGCAAGGGCTTTGTTGAGGAAACCTAAGGTTTTGGTGATGGACGAAAGCACTAGTGCACTGGACAACCAAACAGAGTCCAACTTGCAAAACAAACTCCAAGAAGAAAACTTCACAGTGCTAGCCATTGCCCACAGACTAAAGACCATCAAGGACTTTGACAAAATCATTCTTATGGAGCAAGGAACCATCATTGAAGAAGGCACTCACGAAGAACTCATGAAGATACCTAATGGGTCTTACAGGCGTTTATACAATACCTCAGAATAATTAACATCAATTACTAAGTATTAAAAGGCGATTAAAACTAAGTGTTTGTGAGTAATCTACTTACAAGTAACCTTAAGTATTAGTATCTGGGCCACTTCTTTGGTTGTACAATTGAGTTACATTTGAAATCTTTTTGTTGACCATGTGCAAAGCCTGTTCTAAACTAGTGAACTGGGACTCTTGGCTGTTTTCTTTGTTGAGTTTTTGTAAGTAATAAGACTTAGCAACCTCGAATCCCTGCAGCATTCCAATGATCCGGTCTATGCCGAGTTCCCTGCAAACAGTAACTAAGTCTTCGGTTCCTTCGAACTTAGGCATGGGGTCTTTGATAGTAACAGAAAGTTCTTCATTCTCCAAAGCTTGTTTGGTTACTTTCTTAAACACTGTTTGGCACTTCTCTTCTAGAGTTTTGCTTTGTTTGGGTTTGGGGTTTGTTTTTTTCTTTTTCATCCTGAGTGCAATTGACTCTGTAGTTTCGAACTCGTACTGCTGGGCTTCTTTTTCCTAAATGTGTTTTACGTCTAGAGAAACACTGTCTCCTTTCACTAAAAAAGCTTTGTTTTTAGAAATGACGGACGCAACAATTTTATCTGGAGACTCCTTGTACTTAGAGCCGCTTTTGGTGCGGAGGTTAGGTAAGTTTTCTTGCAAAGCTTCAATTAGTTCTTGCTTGGTGCTAGGTCCGTTTTCTTTCATATACTGGAACAAGAACCCAATTACTGTGAGTTCAAACTTCATTTTAGGGTCTTCGGGTTGTCTTTGGTTTCTTCTTGGGTTCTTTCTAGGCAAAGACCTGTCGGAAGAAACTTCTTCGTCAGATAGCATATTTATTATTAAAGCATAACATAGTCCTCCTCTTCACTGGTGATTACTTCTAAGTCAGGTTCTTCGTAGTAATAAGGAGGAGTGTGCTCTTGTATTGAAATCACTCCTCTTATAAGTGGTTTCCTTTCCTCAACTTCTTGCTCGAAGTTCTTGAAGCTTTCAAGACTTCCAAAGTAAAAGCCCAACGCTATTGAACTTTCAGCTTGCTGGAAAGAAATAGTTCGAGGAGACTCAGCCATGTAAGTGTGCAGGTTGTTCAACAAGTCCTGTTCGTTTTTGCAAGCTTTCTGGACCAAGTGAGGGTCCAGATATATAAGGTTGTTGTCCTGGTAGCCTATTAAGTAAAGTGCAGACTTAGGCTTGCCTCCTATGACTCCTACACTCTCCTTTGCTTCTAAAAAGAACTTCAGAGCTTCGTAGTACTCAGGCTGGATCTGGCGCAGGCCCAGCATAAGGGGAACGAGCACAAGGATTCCGTACTTCCAAACTCTGTCTTCACAGGCCATGTGCAGAATTTGGTCTTTGTACATCACGCAGTCCATAAAGACCACAGACTTAAAGTTGGGAACTGAGTACATTTCTGTAAACTTCTGGATTGCCAAACACATTGTTGAAGGCGCGTACCAGTCGCCCGGACTTTTCTCAAACTCACGTCCTATGTTTGTGATGGAGTGCAGTGAAAAAGGCGCCCCCAGTAAGTTTTCTTGGATAAGTTCAATTAAGTAGTACGGGTTCTGGTTCTCAATGTTAAAGTGCTTTTGCAAGCAATGCAGGAAAAGCATCTGTCCTACTCGAATAGTGCATCCCCAACCTGCGTCACTTGTCAGTAAGTCTCCGTTTGGTTTCTGGAGGGGCCTGAAGTTCCTTCTGTAAGTCACCCAAATCAGTTTTTTGACCTTAGCTATGACTTGGCTCCTCACAAAGTCTTGGTCTCCCACAGCATAGTTTTTACCAGCAGAGTTTTGAAGTGTGGAGTTAGTTATATAAGTGTTTCCAAGAATCACTATAGGCAAACAGTCTGCTTGGAACTTAATTTTTTTGGTAGAAAACAAAGCAGCTTGGTTGAAGTGGTACCTTAAGTTAGTTCCAAGTCCAGTTGCCCACTTAGAGTCTTCTGCTCCGTAGTACTTCCGGAGTTCAGAATCTTTGTCTAAAAAGTAATCCAGCAGGCATTTCCCAAACAAGTCTTCTTGGCCCAGGACTTCGGAAATGTTGTCTCCCAAACTGCAGAGTTCCACTATCGAGTCTTGGCTTGACAAATAATAGTATTCTGACACATCAGGGTCCATCTTATTTATTAAATCCAAAACTCGTCGATCCAGGGAGCAGAGCAGTTGTGAGGTTTGGGTTCTCGGGGGAAACAAACCATTCTGCAGTTCTCCGGCAAGTTTTCTTGGCAGTAAGTAGAGTAGTCCAGGAACTGCCCAGGAAACAAGTTTTGCACTAAGTCTGCATTTTTAACGTTCATTTCTGTCCAGTAGTCAAACCTACATATGTACTTAAGTACGTACTCATAGTAGTTTTTCAAACAGGAGTATATTTGTTTTCCAAACGAAGAGTGCCAAGCTATGATGCTTGTATTGTATCCGTCCTTGGCTTTTTCGCAGTATATGTCTGAAGTCCCCATTACTGCAAACACTCCAGTATACTTAGCTAGTTCGTTAAGACTGCCTGTAATCACTGTGTCCAAGTCAATGTAAAGAAGCCTCCCTTCAAGTCCGTGCTCACTGAACAAACTAGCTTTTCCCCACCAGCCTGACCAGCTCTCTGGCAACTCCTTCCACTCCACTCCTCCTTCAAGCCCTTCTGGGTTTTCTGTAAAGCAAGTAAAGTCAAATTCTACCTCTGTAAGATACTTCTTGACTCCTCTGAAAAGTTTGTTGACGTACTCTGGACCGTACTTAGTCCCCCACTTTACACACACAACGTGGAGAGGGCCTTCCATATGGTTTTCGGGCAGTTGATGGTTGTTGATGTCTAGTTGGGGTGGTTTTTGGAACTCAACTCCCTTTTCAGCAGCTTTTAACTCAACTTGTTTCCAAACGTGCTCAATAGCTTCTTCTTTGAGGTGGAGTTGTCTGAGTACGTTGCCTAAGTTTATGTGGGCTTCGGAGTCAGGGTTGAGTTCTATCGACTTTTCAATGTGGTCTTTGGCTGCTTGAAGGTTTTCTTGGTTCATGTAAAGCACTGCAATATTAGAATGTGCCTCAGCAAGGGCTTCTAAGGCGTTAAATACGCGGTCGGTCTTCTGAAAAGGGTCTTCTGTATAAGGAGAAGTAGAAATAGCTATTTTGTAGTGGTCCATTGCTTCAAGATGCTGGCCAACTTCTACCAATGCGTTTCCCAAATTTACGTGCAAATTAGAAAAAGCTACATCCTTAGGGCACAACTCAGCAGCTTTTTTCAGGTGTTCCAAAGCTTTGTGTGTTTTGCTTGCTTTTAAGCAAAAAGCCCCAAACCTGTTGTGCTTTACTGACTTGTCAAGATCTTCCATAAAAATGTCTTTGTTGCATTGTTTGTTATCTTCGGATAATGAAGACTACATATACCACGACTCCCACCAAAACTGGCTGGAACTCTGCGTTTACTGGAACTTGTTTCCTGAAGAGCCAGTAACTGTTACAGTTCCCACATGGTAACTCCCATATAGCAAATCATTACTGTTCCTCAGGACTAAGATTATAGAGTCCTTCGAAAGGTTTTCTTTACTTAGTGGCTTAAGTAAGGTTTCTGTGGTTAACCTTTTGTGTAAGGACAAGGAACTGCCAGTAAGAGGAAATATCCACAACTTTCTTGCTGACGGCTCCATTTTAACTTGTGATTTTCACACCGAAGAATTATGGGTGGACGCTGAATTTACCAGCACTGATGAACCAGTCTGTGTAAGTTTTTCTATAAAGGCCCAAAAAGCCATGGAACTAAAGCAGTTCAAGCAGATCTGCGGCAAAAGTGTGATTAATGTACTTAGGTCACAGGGTGAACTTGAGGCCCAGAACTACCGCTTTAGACTGTGCAGTACTGACTCCAAAAAAGACTTAGTTGACGAAACACAGACTTTAGGCAGTGTTTTCGACTTCATAAATAGAAACTTAGTTGGGACCTTTGGAAAAACTACCCAACTAAGAGAATCTGGGCCAGTTGAAGGCTTAGACTGCCAGTTACGGTCGATACAATACACTAAGCTTCAGTCTTTTGAAAAACCCTCTGGAGGTTGTTTTATCTTTTAAATAACTAGACTGAATAAGTTACTTAACTAGATCTCTGAGTTTTTATAAATTTTTCAGCAATGATTCTGAAAGGCGTTTCCACGTCGTTGCCTTTGCTAGCACTGGTCTCAACGAACTCGTAGCCATTTGAAGTAGCAAAACTGGCGGCATCTTGAGGCCTGACTTGGATCTGGGAAACAAGGTCGTTTTTATTGCCTACAATGACTCCGAAAGCAGAGGAGTTGTTTTGGAGACTGTTGAGCCAGTACTGGAGCGAATTGAAACTTTCCTGACTTGTTACATCATACACTAGGATGTAAGCGTCTGCTTTAGAAGCCTAAGTAAGCCTTACCATTTCGAGGGTGACATCTCTGAATATAGACTGCCCACTTGTGTCTACTAACTGGAGTTCCACAGTTGCACCTGAGTCTTCTAACTTCACTTGTTTAGTTTGAATTGAAGCGGCAGGAGTCATGACGTAGTTCTTGGGGAAACCTGAAGGTCCGTTGGCAGCTGTGGCAACCAAAGCAGTTTTGCCCACAGTAGCATCACCTACAATAGCCACTTTGCAATGCAGAATTGCCATAGTTATAATGGGCAAACAGTATGTGGAATACCTTGAAACCAGGAAACTGTACGTATGTTCTAAGTGTGGAATCCACCACAGTGCACGAAACCAACTAATTTCTAAAACGTTTTCAGGAAGGCATGGGCGTGCCTTTTTGTTTCACAAAGTAGTGAACTTCCAGCATGGAGAACCTGAAGAACGCATGCTGATGACAGGCCTTCACGTTGTGAGGGACATTTTTTGCAAGTCTTGCAAAAACTACATTGGCTGGAAGTACGACAGAGCTTATGAAATCGACCAGAAGTACAAAGAAGGCAAGTTCATTTTGGAAAGGAACCAGGTTGATAAAAGTGAGTGGCATGATTAAATATTAATGAACGAGTTTAAGTTTGTTTTCGAGAACGTCAATGAACTCTAGTATTTCTTCGGACTCTTCTTTGTTAAGTTTACCGTTTATGAGTTGTCTGCAGACTTCTAGTTCTTCAAACAAGTTTTGAGTAGTGCTGAGTTTAGTTTCCTTGTGGATCATGCTGTTAATTGAGTCAGCTTTGCCGTAACACAGTGCTTTGGTTCTCTTAGCTTCTCTAAAAGTTTGCAGTTTTTTCTTCCAGTAAAAAGTAGTTTTCCGAGTAATGTAGCCACGTGCAAACCTTTGTATAGTAACGACTTCTTTGGGCAACTGAAGTAAGTCGTAAGGTTTAAAGTTAGATTTGAGCTCCCTCCACCTTGCCACCAGCACTGGGTACCAGTGCTTGAGTCTTGCGTATAAAAACATCCTTCTGAAGTTTTTGGTTCTTATGAGGAAAACCTTTCTTTTGGCCAAGAACGCACGTGCGTGCCTCTGAATTACTAAAGCTATCTTTTCTAGCTTGCGCACGCGGATCCTTGTAAAAAGCTTCTGAATCACAATGCAGGAGTGAATGACCTTAATGCGGTATTCTAGAGAAGCGTCTTCGGAGAAGTAGGGGTGTTCTAGGTCGTAAAGGATTTCAGGCATGGTGTTGATTCTTTCCAGAGTGCGCACTGAGTTGAGTGAAGGAGGGTCTGTGTGTATGGGGTTTATTGGTTGGTTTTTTTCGTAGTTCCTGGCACGCAGAGTTCTGGAAAGGATGTTGCGGGACTTGTTAGAAAGAGTTGAGTTGAATCTCATAGCTCTTCTGAACTTGTAGTCTTCAGAGTGCCTTTTGATGCTTTTTTCAATTTCGGCGTTTTGGTCAAGGAACATCCTGAGCATGCTTGAGGTCCAGTCTTCTTCTGGAAGGACCAAAGACTTTTTCTGGGGAGAGTGGCTTTTCTTGGGAAGACTTGGTTTGGAGTTTTTGGAAGTGATCACAACTGAGATGTTGGGGGGGTTGGTTGCTACTCCTTCTTCAAGGGCTTTTTTCTGTTTGGAAAGTTCTTTGTTGAAGTTTTCTCTGCTGAGTTTAACACAGTGCATAAGTGTGCTATAAACACTGATGGACTCTCCGTAAAGACAGCTCTCCAAGATTTTCACTGCCTTTGAGTGGTTGTCTCGCCAGTTAGAGACTGTGATGGTTGGGTTGGGTAGTTGAACAAGCGATTGCTTTTTGTCTTTACAAATCATAAAGGTGTTTTCGGGACATATTTTGACACTCATGATTCTTTGCAGGTGGATTTCGGAGATGTTAAGGTCCTTTTCAGTAGGGTCGTCTTCTAGTTGGAGGTTGAGTCGGACCATTTTCTTCGCGACTTTTTCTAAATGTTTCTTGGTGAAGGAATCACACCTGGCTTGTATGAGTTGGTACAAAATATCGTCTTCTTTGGAAAGGCGCCACTGTTCTTTGTGCTCGGCTTCAGATAGGGTCTTTTCGGCCATAGTGCTTTGTAATTTCAAACGTCCGGTTTTCTTGTCAGAGATAGCTTTGATGATTGCAATGTCTTCAGACCTAGATATAACTACTTTCAGAATTTCTGAAATTTTTTGGTTTTGTTGGGACAAGTCTTTACTGGATGCTGCTGAGGGCTTTTTACTAACAGATGTGCTTTTGCGTGCGGACATAGTTATACTAACTATTAAGATGAAAGACAACAGCCAAAAAGAGCCTCTTTCTGACGAAGACGCTGTAAAGACCCTGTTTTACTATGCCTGTTTAAACGCCGTAGGGAAGCCCTGCACTATTAAAACCAGAGACAACAAAACAGTCAGGGGACACCTTTACACACTTGCTGAAAAAGGAGCAGTTTTGAAGAACCCTTCTAACCAAGTACGCACAGAAAACTTAGTGAGTCTTACGTTCTCTGCAACTCCAATTAAGCACAGAAAATTCAAAACTGACCAAGAAATCGTTAAAACGGAACAAAAACCAGAAAAAGAACTCCAAGCTTGGCAAGAACCAGAAGGAGCAGACTTCCAAGAACTAGAAGCCAACACCAACCTGAACTGGGACCAGTTTGAAACTAACAAACAGAAATTCGGAGTAGTGAGTACTTGGGACGAGAACCTGTACACCACCCCTGTTCCTTCCGAAAGTACTCTTACAAAGGAGCAGATATCCAAGGCTGAAAAACTAGAGGTGGAACTTTCTAAGTCCGAAACCCACAAAGAAGAAAGTGAAGAAGCCAACTTCGGAGCTGTCTTGGGAAGTGGAAGGTTCCTGGAAAAACCCCAGAAACAAAGACAACGTGCAAGTTTGCCTGGAAAACGCAAGTGGAGGAAGAAGCAAGTCCACTCAGACATCACTCAGCAGTACGTTGAAGTCAGCAGAAACTCACTAGAGAAGCGCTGTGAAGTCGATAGTTTGGTCAACCATTACCTGAGTAGTGGTTTAGACAACACTCTAAGTTTTCAAACTTGGGATAATTAAGAATATGTTCGTTTAAAACGCTTAGAAACAATATGGGGTGTGCCCAAAGCCGAACCAAACCCTCAGAGGAAAGAGCAGTTATCATAGCTGAAGAAGGCCTTAACTTGCACTTACAAGAAGCTTCAAGAGTCGACTCAACTATAAGGAAGTTCTCTTGTTACGGTAAAGTAAACGAGTCACAACTCAAAAGAATCGCCCAAGTGCTCCGAATGCACATTTCTAACTACGAAAACCACAACAAAATCTGGGAGACTTTCCACAAACTCCAAACAGAAGGGGAGTACTCTATGAAAGACTTGCTAGTGATTGGGATTCTTTTAAGCAAAGGAACCCCAGCTGAAAAGTCCACCTTGGTCTTCCAGGTGTTTGACGAAACTTTGAAGGGAAAACTACCCATGGACACCATCAAGGGCGAAGTCCTCAAATCCATGTGCACTCACTCTGTTAAAACTCTGGGAAACCTTGTCAACAACGGCCAGAGTCCCATTTCCAACGAACTCAAAAACACCAAGTACATAAGTGAACTTTCCCAAGTAGAAAAAAGCGTTATTGACAAAGTAGCTGAGAAAATAAGTACTTCTGGCAAAGAAGTTGACGAGCGCACCTTCCAACAGGCCATGTGCACCTTCCAGGAAGGGGCTTTGCTCACAACTTCTGGGTGGCGCAGTTTCTCCCACGAAGTTTACGTAACTAACCCTCCCAAAAAGACCTGGTCTAACCCTTTCCAACGCAAACCCAGACAAGAAACTAAACCTGCTTCATAATTAACCACTATATTTAGAATATGGAGTCAACCCAGCCTCTTCTGCGTCAAAACAAAAAGTCCTTCATAAAGAAACTGTGCAGTTGTTTCCAAAGCGAAGAAAGCGCCTCAGAACAACCTATGGAAAGCCTAACTACCCCTTCAGTGCTGGACCCAGAGTACTACCCCATCAAGAACTTTGCTGCTAGAAAACTTTACCTCTTGGGAGGGTGCAAGGTCCTGGCGAGTTTCAAGCATGTGCTTTTGGAAGTGCAGCACAGGAGTTTGCTGGACTCTTCGTGTGCTTCTGTTGAAGACGAGTTGTGGCGTCTGCGCTACCACAAGTTTTCGAAGTACGACGAAGGAGTTAAGATGGACCAAGATTCCTGGCAAGTCACTCCCCACGAAAAGATTGTTAAGTACCTGGCTAAGACTATTTGTGCTCCACACACTGTCAGCAAGGTGATTGACGGTCTTTGTGGGGTAGGGGGGTTTTCAGTTCATTTTGCTAAGCACTGCAAAGTTGTAGGTATCGATATAGATGATAAAAAAATAGAAATGGCTAAAGTTAATGCTGGAATTTATAAGGTTTCTGAAAACACTGAGTTCATTGTCAACGACTTTTTGGAAGAGATTGGCAACCATGAAGCTGACTTAGTTATTTTGCAGCCTTCTTTGCTGGACTGTTCTAAGTTCACTATTGAAAGTATTTACCCTAACTTAACCCAACTAGTCAGAAGTTCCTTGCAGGCTTCTAAGTCCATACTGATCTACTTGCCTCCAAACTTAGACGCAACTCAAGTAGCTGTAACTATGTCTAGCATCCAAGACCTCCAGCCCTACGTGGAGTTTTCTTTGATGATAGAGAATTCCCACTTAAGAGGAGTAACCTGCTTAGTGGGTTGCTTTGCTGAGTACTCCCAAAAAGAACTTTCTAGACTTATTGCTAGCAGACTTAACTTAAGTCAGTCGCAAAACTCCCAGCTGCAAGAGGTGCTTAGTGAACTTTCTCTAAGCAAAGTACTGAGTGTCCTACAGAGAGTAGAAGAAGTTCCAGGAGGCACCTTTGAAGAGCTCAGCAAAAAAGCCCAGATGTTCTTCGAGTTAGCCCAAGAGTAGTTTGTAACTAAGTGTAAAAAACAGGTTCCACCGAGATTTGAACTCGGGTTATAGGATTCAGAGTCCTATGTGATAACCGCTACACTATGGAACCGGTTAATGCGTTTAGATAACTTTCTTACTTAAACTCAGCAAACATTTATGAAATCGCTGTTCTGGCACAAAATAGAACCAAGAGGCAGTTGTTTTCCCAAAAGCAGAGAAGGCCACTCACTAGTGTTTTCCACTGAAGAACGCAAGTGGTACTTGTTTGGGGGAATAGGTTCTTCGCGCTACAACGACACTTACTGTTTGGACACAAACAAACCAGAGTGGACTGAAATCAAAACCCAGGGAAAACCCCCTACTTTGAGGAACTACCACCTAGCTTGGATTGACAACTTCCACAAAGTGATGTTTGTGTTTGGGGGACAAAGTGACAAACGAGAACCTCTTTACGACATGCACGCTCTTTTGATTTCTGAAAAGCAATGGGTGCGGCTTTACCCACTTGAACAGCCCACTGGACGGATCCACTCAGCTGGGTGCATTTTGGGATCTACTTTCTTTTTGTTCGGAGGCGCTTCAGCACCTAGCAACACTCTAAACAACGACCTGTGGTCTTTTAGTTGTGAAGAAGTAAACTGGGAAGTTGCGAGAACAGAAGGACACTCGCCTAGTTGGGTTGAGCACTCTGTTAAGTCTGCACCTTCTCCTAGAAAAGGCCATTCTTTGGAAGCTTTCCAGAACTCCTTGCTTTTGTTTGGAGGACGCACTGAAAGGGGTTACTCCAAAGACCTTTTTGTGCTTCAGTTGAAATCAATGAAGTGGGTGCGCGCCCACACCATAGGGACTCGACCTAGTCCACGTGCTTACCACGGGTCTTCTATAATCTCCAACAAAGTTATGGCTGTCTTTGGGGGACTTGAGTGCATCCGGGAAGGAAGAACTGAAAGAATCAATGCTTTGAACGATATTTACTTGTTGAACATAGAAGAAATGCACTGGTCAGCTCCTTTTGTAGGGGGTTACTGTCCTTCCAGGAGGTACAACTTAGGAATGTGCTGGGGAGTAGACACTTCTGGGAAAGAACAACTAGTCGTATTGGGGGGACTGGACCAAGCATACACTGGGATGGACGTTTACAGTTTGAGGCAAACTGAACTAGATCCCAACCAGCCCTGGGTCCTCGAAGACCCCAACAAAAAGACCCCTGAAAGTGTGAATGAGTCTACAATCCTCAAAAACCGAAAAAAAATCAGGGAACTCGAAAGCGAAGTTTTTATGACTAGAGACAAAATTCTGAACCTTGAAACTAACAGAGAAACCCTCAAAACTCAGCTAGAAGAACTGCACTCCCAGAACTCAGTGGAAGTCCTAAAGCAGTCTTTGGAGGAACTCAGAAGCAGTGCAGGTCCCCGCAACCTGTTGGAGTCCCAGCTTTTTGAAAGGCACTCCTTACTGAAGTCCAGAAACTCTCTGTATGAGAAAAGAATAGGTTCTCTCGAAAAAATGGTTAAAAAGGCAGAGTCTATGCTCATCACAGCGGACCATGCCTTCAACGAAATTTTGGCACTGAACGACTCGGAGGAATTCCAGGGACTCAGTCAGCAAAAAGCTGAGGAGATTCAGGACAGAAAGTCCAAACACCACCAAGCTTTGCTTCAGGTTAAAAAAGTTTATGAAGAAGAAAGCAAACCTAAGCTTGACAAAAAGACTCAACTCGAAGACTCTTTAGAAGATGAGTTAATGTAAGTTTACGCAGTATTCGCATATCTATTATATTACTTAGTTTTGGCACCTTTAGAGTCGACTTTTCCACAGAAGTTGTGCACCCAGTCTTTGATGAGTTTGGAGTCTTTAAGGGTGATTTCTTTGGCTTTTTCTAAGTCTTTAGTTAAGAAGTAGGCTTCTATTCCCTCAAACTTCGAAAAAGCGTCACTTTCTTCGTCGCTTTCAAGGTCTCTTCCAGAGTTCAGGGGTCTTTTGTTTTTGCAGTTTGTTTTCCACAACTTAAGGGTGTTGGTACTTAAGCAGTACTCTTTGGAAAGACTTTTCATAGACACTTTGCCAACTCGGAGCAGAATGTCTTCTGCGTCCTGTTTTGTGTAGTAGTCTTTGGTTCTAGTGAACTCTTCAGAGTCCTTGTCAGAAAACCTGTTCCCCAGGTTGTGGACTATTCCTAGGTTGGGAAACTCAAACAAAGCCTGGATGTACTTAGGTTTCACCTTTTGTTCGTACATCACTTTGACCCTGGTTTTAAGGTCTCCAAAGAGCTTTTCTTTGTCGAGTCCAGAAGTGGTTTGGGACTGTACAGGGACTTCTGGAATTGTTGGTTTGGGAGGTTGTGGTTTCTCAACCGGTTTTTGAACTGGCTTATCAACTGGTTTATCAACTGGCTTTTGCCTGGAGGATTCTGGCTTCCGAAGGGGCTCTGGACACAAGACTTCAAGGACTCTTCTGGGAATCTTGAGTTGTTGCGAAGTGTACTGGTGACTTGTTTGTTTGCAGAGCTCCACAATAGTGGTTTTAAGAGTTTCAAGGCATGGAAGTCCTTCGTAGTCAACTAGGGCTTTAAAAGCCTTTGCCTCTTCTAGGCGAATTCCTAGTGCTTCAGATGCTTTTTGGTCTCCTAAGAGCAAAGCACACAGTCCAATATATTTAGGGTCCATTATAAGCCCCCAGATGTTTAAGAGGTGTATTAGGTTTAAAGTAGACGTAATAAATATGGATCATTCCTGTGGAAGCATTAACTGTCGAGGCATCGAGAACTATTGCGATGATTCTAGTCACTCCTTAGCTTATTTGTGTGATTGTAGAGAGTCCAGGAAGAAGCATCACAGACATAGAGTTAGAGTAATTGACTTGGAGTCATTCACAGATTGCATCTCTAGAATTCAAGAAGAGTGTGTACAGAAGAAACAGGAATTCACTTCTATGTCAAATGGGTGCGTTGAGAGAATTCTGAAAACTCTGGATCAGTACAATTCCAAATTGAGGGAAGTTATTCAAGAGTGCAAAAAATCCAAGAACGCACTAAAGTCGCCCAAAAAAAGGCTTGGAGCTCTGGAAAAATACATTGATCCCCAGAATCCCGAAGAAAAACTCAGAAAAGTACTAAGCCCTAAAGTAGGCAAATTAGAGTTCCAAATGAAAATCCAGATGGAAATGGAATTGCTGATTAGAGGAACGGAAGAACCTTTAGTGTCTGAGAATCTTCAGGAGTTTCTGAAGTATCCTAAATCAGTCACCTCTTTGAAACTAGATCAAGGAGCGGAGTTTGGGGCTGTTGCTAGTATGTTGCCTTACTCTAATCTCACTGAACTATACTTGTGGGGCAATCAAATAGATGATGAGGAAGCTATGGCACTAGCTAGTACTTTGCCTAGTTCTCAAGTCGCTAAACTTAACTTGTGGAATAATGGAATAGATCAGGAAAAAGCCAAGGTACTAGCCAGTGCTTTGACTAGTTCCCAAGTCACCCAATTGGCTTTTATAGACAACGAAATAGGTGACCAAGGAGCAGTGTCGTTAGCTAGTGCTTTGCCCAGTTCCAAAATCGCTGAACTGAATTTATTCAATAATGAAATAGGTTATCATGGAGTCAAGGCAGTGGCTGTTGCTTTACCCAGATCCCAACTCACTGAATTGTATTTGTTCAACAACAGAATAGGTGACGAGGGAGCTATGGCACTAGCCAATGCTTTGCCTGGTTCTCAACTCACTAAACTGGGTTTGGAACACAATGAAATAAGTGCAGAGGGAACTAAGGCACTAGCTAGTGCTTTGCGTTCATGCAAACTCACTCTACTAGTTTTGGGAGACAATCCAATAGGTGATAAAGGAGCTGTGTCGTTAGCTAATGCTTTGCCTAGTTCCAAACTGGCTTTACTAAGTTTGTTCAGCAATGGAATAGGTGAGGGGGGAGCTAGGGCAGTAGCTAATGCTTTGACTAAATCTCAACTCACTGAACTGAATTTGTTCAATAATGAAATAGGCAATAAAGGAGCCAAGGCAGTAGCTGGTGCTTTGCGTAACTCCCAACTCACTCAGCTGGATCTATTCAACAACGGAATAGGTGATTACGGACGCAGAGCACTACAAGAAGCTGCATGCCAACTTTCGAATCTTGAACTTAATTTAATTTAATTCCATAACTTAAAACTAACTTGCATAGGAGTCTAACCTATAGTATGGCCTAGACAAATTACTTCTGTGTGAGTGCAGATTTCAGTTCTGAAAAGCACTCATACACTTACTTAGAACGTGTGCCTTAACTAGGTTCCTGGAAGTTATTATCCCACCAAGGCACTTACTTCTATTATTAACTTACGTTTTTAAGGACTTATACAAGCCATGCAGCACCTTAGCATGACTTGTCTAGTTCATTGACAGTAGCCACCAAGATTCCCGAGTTAACCTAACTAGCATCAGCAATTCCTTCAGAGCCAGCATTTCAAGCAATTAGGACTTTCAGACATTTTAGTCCATAGTTATTAAATTTGAAAACAAGATTCTGATGCGCAAGACTCAAAAACAAGGAAAAGCAAGTGGATACAGCTCTGCCTCATCAACAGACGCTGAAAGCAACACATGTTCATATTACTTCTTACCCGAGTGGATGACAGCTCCGCCCCCTGAAAGTTTGCCGCCTCCAACTTTCAGGGAACAGACCTAATCATCTTACGTCGTGTACACTAAGCTTAATGAATCGCTTTTAAACCCGTTCTGGTCAGAACTCAGTCTAATAAATGGCACAACCCTTCGAAAAGTACTTGGACGACATAAAAAAGGCCCTGGACTCAGCCCTGAACATCCGGAACTTTCCTTCGCAAAGAGAAGAAAGGCACAACAAACCCGAAGTTGAAACTCGCAAGTGCAAAGAGCTTTTGCTGCCTCCTATCAAACTCACCAGGTCCAAGTACGAGGAAACCCTTATCGAGCCCTCAATTAACTCCACCAGAATTTCACTGAGGATCAAAAAAGTAGATGACTTGGAAAAGCTACTGTCAGGGATGTTCATGCGCTTCTTGATGGTGCGTGCAGACCAATTTATAATCCTGCGGAGAGTTCCTGTTCCTGAGTATGACATTTCGTTTTTGATTATCCACACTCACATGGAACAGCTGTACAAGGGCAAGCTCATAGACTTCATAATTACTTTTTTAAAAGAGATCGAAAAGGAGATTAACGACATGAAACTCTCTGTGAACGCCCGAGCAAGGATGGCTGCAATTAACTTCATGACTGACTTAGTAAAGTAATTAAGACTGGGACTTCTTTAAGGACTCTTCTGCTGAGTGGCTGAAAGTTTGGAATTCCGACTGGAGCAAACTAGAGAACTGCTGCATCATGGTTCTGTACTCCTTGGTCTTTTTTTCTTGGAACTTAGGAAGTTCGTAAGCGCCTAGTCTATTCAAAGCAATTCTAATTACCATGGAAAAAGCTTTGATTTCTTTTTCTTTCTGAGCTAACTTAGCTTCGGTTGAACTGATGTTTTGTTCTTTGGACTTAGTTGAAAGCATTTGCTTAATTGAAGACTTTCCTGACTGGAGTTTGCTTATACGTTTATTGTACTCTGAAACTTTGCACTCAGCTTTGTACTTTTCGTTGTCTAGAAAGTATCTGTGCTCTACTACTTGTAGCATGGATTTAAGGTCTACTATTTCAAACTTGGCCCACTCGTAAAGAGTTTCGAAGGGGTTTTCTTGGGCTTCAGCACTTAAAGGAGTGAAGATGTTCACTGTTCCAAAGTAGTTGAGGTACTGGGACTCAACTTCAGTGAACTTCTTGCTGAACCCGTTCATGAGGTACCTGAACTGTTCGTACTGCAGTTTGACTGTTTTCACAGTTTCTTTGAACTCTTTTAAACTGGCGAAATTGGACTTGGCGAACTTCTCAAACCCAGCAATTGTCTGGATCCTTTGGTCAGACACTTCTTCTTGGTTGAACTCTTCAAAGTTAGAAGTGAACTTAGGTTCGATGCTGCAGATGCTTTGCTTGAGACTTGCAGCTTTTTCATAGTCTTCAGAACCTCTTATGAACTGCTGGAACTCTTCAGAGTGGTACAGGTAACTCAACTCACTTATTTTGCTGACGAAGTGGTTAAGCATTTTTCTACGGGATTCAATGAACTGGCTGGCGAAGTTGCCCATAACTTGTTTGGGAGGAATAGGAGGAACGTAGCAAGTAGGCCAGTTTTCTATCAAAAGCATCCTGAGCTTCACAAAGTCAGT
>PR_CR_10_Liq_1_inCRDRAFT_1000887_pt1 | contig 17747 bp, 18 predicted proteins | sample PRCRCaboRojoPR_3_FD_10241 | JGI IMG/M metagenome (IMG submission 10241)
CTGGCGCAGGGTGGGGAGCATTTGGGCTAAGTCGGTATGAATGAGCCAAAGCTTGCCTTGGGGGGCTAGGAGCTCCGGCAGGCGGTTAAGCAAGGCCTCAATCATGCTGCGGCCATCCAGACCTACAAAGTAGGGGCCTTCCCCAAAGAAATCGTAGGGACGGGGCAGGGGCAGTTGCGCGGCATTGCATAGCACTAAGTCAAAGCGCTGCTGCGGAGTAAAATNCTCAATNCGGGAAAGGGTGAACTTCAAATCCTCAAAGTGATAGTCGGCTTTAGCTTGCTGGGCCCAGTAGATGGCCTGCGGATTGGCATCCAGGCCGGTTACGGAGCGGGCGCCTCGGTCGGCTGCCGCCAAACTGAGCAGTCCATTGCCGCACCCAACGTCTAACACGCGTTGGTTTTGCACCGTGGTTTTGATCAAATTGCGCAGCAGTAAATCACTCATCTCAGGAAAAATTCCCTTACTGCCTTTGCGGATTACTTTATCTTCCTGGTAATAGCTGGCACTCAACTTCATCATCATACGTCATTTTACAGCTACTTAATTAAAAATCAGAGCGTTTTTGTTTGAAGAAGGTGGTTGTTGGATGACGGATGACCGGTGTCTGATGTGTTGTTCATGGCCTTTGGTTTATGGTCCATGGTCCATGGTCTATTGACCACGGTCTTCGGTCTTCCGTCATCGGACATCGGACAGACCACTAAATCATCCTTCAACTACCGCTCCCGTCCAAAGGCCGGGCAGGCAGGATGACAGCTTCCATCTCACATCTCACATCCAACATCTCACATCTATACTCCATAGAATTGTAATTTAGGCGCGGCTTTGTGAAAACCCCAAGGCCATTAGTAATTTCCCTACCATGCAGGCACGCTACACGCGCTCATCACAAATAGTGCTTTTATTAGGCGATGTTTTTTGGCTGAACCTGGCTTTTCTGGCGGCCGGGGCGCTGCGCTTTCAGGAAATTAAACTGCAGGGCACAGAGTATTACGATTATTACGTGCAGCTGGGCGTTTTTCTAAACCTGCTGTGGCTGCTGCTGAGCTTGGTCTTTAAAACCTACAACACGGGGCTGAGCCTGGAACCGCGTAAATCAGTAGGCAAAACCTTCAACGTATTTTTCTGGCATATTTTTATGCTTTTGCTGCTTTTGGTAAGCCTTAAAAAGAGCGAGTACTCGCGCTTGTTTCTCACCTATTTTTACCTTTTTGCCGGTGCCTCCATTTTACCCTGGCATTTCTTTTACCTGCGCTTTCTGCGGATTTTAAGGCAGCGCGGAGGGGGCTACCGCAAGGCCATTTTGGTAGGTGATGCCCAACGCCTGGTGGCTTTTGCCGATACCATCGGGCAACGACCTGAACTGGGTTTGCAAATTGTGGGGGTGTTTTCAGATCAGCCGGTACCGGGTTTTCAAGCGCAGCCGCTATCGGCCGTAGAGCCTTATTTGAAGAAGCACCGCGTAGATGAACTGTACGGAGCCTTTAGCCAGGAAGGAGATGCTTTGCAGCGCTATTTTTACCTGGCCGATGCGCATTTGGTGCGTTTTAAGGTGCTGCCTGATTTGGGATTGGCGCATTCTAAAAACATGCAAATTGATTTTTATGGCGATGTGCCGGTGCTGAGTTTGCGCAAAGAGCCCCTGGAGCAGCTGCACAATCGCTGGCTAAAGCGAAGTGGTGATGTGGTGGTTGCTGCGCTGGTACTCTTGTTGGTATTGCCCTGGCTCTTTCCCTTGCTGGCTTTAGCGGTGCGACTTTCCGGTGGGGGCCCGGTGCTTTTTAAGCAGGTGCGCAGCGGCTATCAAAACCGCGAGTTCACCTTGTACAAGTTCCGCACCATGGTGCCCAACGCTCAAGCCCATCGCCAGCAGGCTAGCGAGAATGATGCGCGCATTACCCCGCTGGGGCGTTTTTTACGCAGGCACCATTTAGATGAGCTGCCGCAGTTTTGGAATATTCTCAAGGGCGACATGAGTCTAGTGGGGCCGCGGCCGCACATGCTGGCGCATACTGAGGCTTATCAAAAGGCCATTAGCCAGTTTATGGTGCGGCATTTTGTAAAGCCCGGTTTAACCGGATTGGCGCAGGTGCAGGGCCTGAAAGGTGCGCATGATTTGCAGCAAATGCAAGAGCGCGTGCAGGCCGATGTGTATTATTTGGAAAACTGGAGTGCCCTGCTGGATTTCAGCATTCTCTTGCGCACGGTGGGGGTAGCGCTTAAAGGCGATTAAGCTAATCTTTGTTTTTACCGATGAGGGCCTGCTGAAACACCACCTCGTACTGCTCGGCAATCAGTTTCCAGTTGTAGCGCTCTTTAATTTTGTTGAGGTTGTTACTGATGCGTTGTTTTTGCACGCCATTGCGTTCCAGGTGATCCAGGGCATTGGCCACGTCTCGTTCATCAATAAAATAATTACCATCTTTACCTAAAACCTCCAAGTTAAAGGGGTTGCGGTGCGCCACTACCACACAGCGGCAAGCCATGGCTTCCAGTAAACTGGGATTGGTGCCGCCTACGCTGTGGCCGTGAAAATAGAGGTGGGCGTGGTAGCGCAGGTTGTTCATTTTCTCTTTCTCAAAAATGCCTTGCACAAAGCGGATGCGGCTGTCTTTAAAGCGGGCCTTTAATTTTTCTCCGTAGGGCGTCTCGTGATTGCCCACCACCAGGGTGATTTTTTCGGTGGTACTTTGCTGTACGCCCTTTAAAATAATCTCTAAATTATTTTCAGGCTCCAGCCGCGCCACTACCAAATTGTATTCAAAAGGGCTTACGTTGTAGGTGCTCAAAGCTTCTGGGTCGGGGTTTTTAAACACCTTCGCCCCGTAGGCAATGTGTACCGCTTCCGCGCGATATTTCCGTTCCAGGTAGTTTTCAATTTCCAGAGAATCGGCAATGAGCAGTTGGCTGCGCAGGGCGGCCCATTTTTCGGCTTTGCGGAGGAAGGTTTTCACCCGGGGGCTGTACTTATTGCGCTTCCACTCCAGCCCGTCCATGTTGGTGATAATTTGCGGCTTACGCGGCAGGAGGCTCAGCCTTTGCCAAATGCTGCTAGAGGTGTAGCCAAGCATTAAAATCACATCAAAGTCTCGCTGGCGGGCGTCAATCACGCAGTTAAAATCATAAATAAATTGGCCAAAGGTGCCCAGGCGTGGCTCGGGGTCGTACTTGTGAATGATTTCAACTCCTTCAAACTCTTTTTTGGCATAGGGGTGGTTGTGCGAGTTGTAGACCCAAACGGCATGGCCCATTTTTACCAAACGCACGCCAATTTGCTGAGCGCACTCTTCAAATCCCCCGTAATTGTTGGGAATACCGCGACTGCCAATAATGCCAATTTTTATTCGTCTGCCGTTCTGCATAAATCCTGGTAAAGATCTGATAATTTTTTCAGCCGCCCGCACCCAACTGAATTGCGGGGCTAATGAGCGGCCCGCTGCGCTGGTGTTTGTGTCTTGGGCAGCCTGCAGGGCTTTTTGCAAGGCGGCTTTAATACTTTCTACCTCAGCAGGTTCGCAAAAATAGGCTTGGGAGCCGAAGAGTTCCTGCGTGATGGGGTGGTTGCCTACTACTACCGGGGCACCGTTTTTTAAGGCTTCCAGGGTGCTGAGTCCGGTACTCTCGTAAAAACTGGGCAAGGCATGTACGGCACAACGGGCCATGGCCTCCGCTAATGGAGCGGGGGCTAGCTCGCCCACAAACTGCACGCTATCATCGGCTGCAGCCCGGCAGGCCTGGTAATAGGCAGCGTGGTTACGGGAAGCCTTGCCGGCTAAGATCAAAGGCAGCTTTAGTTGCTGGCAGGCTTTGATTAAGTTCAGTTGATTTTTGAGAGGTTCAATGCGGGCGGCACAAAGCACCCCTTGGCGCCTTGGCGCGGGCTTCGCCTGCGGAAAATGCTCGTGCCCCAAAGGCAAACAAAGATGTTTGTTTTCAATGCCGTAGCGCTCTCGCAGCAACTCGTACTCTGCTTCTGAGGCGGTTACCAAACACTGCGCCCGCCTTAAAACTTCTTGTACGGCCCAGCGGTGCCCCAACAGCAGGTAGCGCCAACCCGGCCAGGGTTCTTGCTTTTTAAGGAAGCGGGCCAGATTTTTAAGGTATTCCAGGGCATCCACGCCCAAGTGGTTGAGAATCAATTTCCGTAAACCATTTTGTTGGGCTTCGGTGGCGGTGTAATCTACGTACACGGTGCTTACCACTAAGGGAGGTTTCTGTGGCCCAAGCAGCGGTAAAATCCACTGCGGCTTGCCTATGTTAAAGGCATGCCAAACGCTTTGTTTTTCCGCTTCTGCCTTGGGTTTTTCAGCGGTTTTCACCGGATGGCCTGCGGCTTTCAGCGCCTGTAAGGTAGCCATGGCATGTTGCAGGTCGCCCCCGCCTTGTTTTTGGGACTGGGGTCTGAGAAAGAAGACAACTGAAATTTTAGACATCTTTTAAACTTCGAACGGACTCGTGGGTTAAATTTGCTGACTAAACTATTAAAACAACAAAGTAATGAAGCGAATTGCAGTATCAATTAGCGCACTTTTTTTAGTAGCGGCCTGTGGCGGTGGCGGAGGTAAAGCTCCGGCCAGCGATATGGAAAGCACTAAAACCGAAACGCAGCAGAACGAGGCAGCTCAAGAGGAAACTATGGAAGAGCCGGCCAATGATGAGCCCCAAGCGGTAACCTTAGAGCTTAAAGCGGTAGGCGAAACCATGAACGAGATGGCTTATGAGCCCAATCGTTTGGAAGTACCCGCGGGAGCCGAAGTAACTGTAAATCTACAGAACACCGCATCGGCCGAAGCCATGATTCACAACGTGGTGTTTATTCAGCGTGGTGCTCAGGAAGAAGTAAGCATGGCGGGATTAGAGGCCGGTAAGGAAAATGATTTTATTCCGGAAGGCAATGAAAACATCATCGCGCACACGGCTTTGGCACAGCCCGGTGAATCTAAGTCGGTAACCTTTACCGCCCCTGAAGAAGCAGGTACCTACCAATTTATTTGTACCTACCCTGGCCACACCGCCATGAAAGGTATACTTCTTGTAAAATAAATTTTTGCTTAGTTAATACATTAAAGCAGTTCATTGGGTGTACCCTGATGAGCTGCTTTTTTTGTTTAAGCTGCTTGCCTAAGAATAAAAACCCCAAGCAATCCACCCAGTAGGCTTTTCACAAGCAGCCCGGGTATTAGCCGCACAAAAGTGGGATACAATTCTACGCCTTCCATGCGCCATTGCAGGACTAAAAATCCGGGAATCAGTAAAAGAGCGTGGGCTATAAACACCCAAACCACCGCCATAAAATAATTCGGTTTATTTAACTGCACCTGCCAGCTCAGTAGGGTGGTTACCAGCCAAAAACCCCATAAAAAACCAGCGGTGGGGCCAATCAGTTTTTCCCACCCCGACTGATGCCCGGCATATATGGGTAAGCCCAATGCGCCTAAAAGCAGGTAAAGCCCTACCACCACAAAGGTTTCGCGCCAGCTTAGCCAAAAGGCCAGGGTAAAGAGCACCAGCGTTTGTAAGGTAATGGGCACATCAAAGGCCACCACCTTAAAGGGTGCNAGCAGGCCTAGGGCCAACAGACCTACCGCTATTTTTGGAAGACTTTTAGATGACCACATGTTCTTGAGAATGATGGGAAATTAATTTTTTTGCACGATTTTCGAAACGCCAGTACAAAAGCACCGAGGCCACGGTAAGCCCAATAGCCAGGCCGTACCAAATGCCCATACCCCCAAAATTCCCTTTGATTCCCAAAAGGTAGGAGGCGGGCAGACCAACTCCCCAATAGGTGAAAAGGGTAATTAAGGTGGGAATGCGCGTTTCAGACAGGCCCCGCAGTGCCCCCAGGGCGGTTACTTGTAAGCCGTCAAACAACTGAAAAAATACCGCTACAATGAGGAGGTCGGCTGCCAGGGCAATAACGGTAGCCTCGTCACTGTAAAAGGTAGGCAGGTAAAAGCGCCCCAGGTAAAACACCAAACCGCAAAATGCCATAAAAACTACCGTCATAATAAAATTGGTGCGGGCCGCCAGGTGCATATCGGTTACATTTTTAGCGCCCAACTGATTGCTCACTCTAACGTTTGCCGCGGCTCCAAAGCCGGTGGCCGCCATGTAACTTACCGAGGCCAGCGAAATGGCTATTTGGTGGGCGGCCAGGGTTTCGGCATTGAGCCAACCCATCATTACCGCAGCTGCTGCAAAAGCTGACACTTCAAAAATATACTGCAATCCCGAAGGCACGCCAATGTTTAAGATGGTGATGAAGTGGCTTTTTCTGAACGGTGAGCCATTGAAAAGCTTCGGTGTAGGCCTTAAAGGCTTGTTTTCTAAAAACGTAAAGTACCATGGCCAAAGCCATAAGCACCCGGGCAATGAAGGTAGCGTAACCGGCTCCGTTCAAGCCCAATTCCGGGAAACCGGCATAGCCGTAAATAAGTACATAGTTCAAGCCCACGTTAATGAGGTTGGCGCCAATAGAAATAGCCATGGCTATGCGGGTATCGCTTAATCCTTCAGCAAACTGTTTGAAGGTTAAGAAGAGCAGCAGCGGAATTAAAGAGCTGCTGATGATGGTGAAGTAGGGCCTTGCTAAGGCTACCACCGGGGGCTCCTGCCCGAGTTGGTTCATGAAAGGAGTGAAGAGCAGCAAGAGGATGAAGAGTACAATGCCGGCTGCCAGGTTTAAATACAAACCGTGCTTCAGGTAGCTGCGCACCTTTTCAGGAAGCCCCTGTCCATCGGCATTAGCCACGGGAGTAGTAAGGCCAAATGCCATACCGATGCCAAAAACCATGGGAATGATAAATATGGAGTTNGCAAAGGCACCAGCGGCCAAAGGCAGGGTGCCCAGGCGCCCAATCATAATGCTATCGGCCAGGCCCACCATCACGTGGCCTAGTTGGCCGATCATGACGGGCCAGGCAATAGCAATGTTCTTAAGATAGTGCTCTTTAACGGTCAAAAGGGTAGGGCTTTAGCAGCGGCAAAAGTAGCTAAACCCTGCTGACCTCAAGGGGGGCAGGAATACTTAATTTAAGGGCAGGCGGTGTAGGAAATTAGCCGGCCTCGGCCTCGTGTACGCGCATTTCTCGTTCGTAGAAAGCTTCGGCTGTAGCCATTAATTCACCCACTTCATTCACAAGTTCTTCTTCCTCGCCCTCTAGTTCATCAAACCATTCTACTTCATCGTGGTGCACATCCCAAACAAAGCGGGGGTACTGGGTGTGGATAATATACAGGCTATCAGGTTGGTCGGTATTGTCGGCCAGTAAAAAATGTGGTAAATCCATTTACGTTCAATTGATTTAGACAAGGTATTAAAATCCCTTATTTTCCGGCAAAGGCGGCCACATCTTTTTCAGTTATTTCCTGATCTCCTAAAATGATAAGCCGTTCTACCACGTTGCGTAACTCCCGAATGTTGCCGGTCCAGTCTTTGGCCTGCAAGGCCTTTAAGGCCTCAGCCGTAAATTGCTTGGGAGCCGAGCCATATTCTTGTCCTATTTTTTGCGCAAAGTGTTCTACCAATTCAGGAATATCTTCTTTGCGGTCATTCAAAGCGGGCACTTTAATTACAATTACGCTTAGGCGATGGTAGAGGTCTTCGCGAAAGTTGCCCTCCTTAATTTCCTGACTTAAGTCTTTGTTGGTAGCGGCCAGCACGCGCACGTCTACTTTAATTTCTTTGTCTCCGCCCACAGGCGAAACCTTGCCTTCTTGCAAGGCCCGTAAAACTTTGCTTTGGGCCGAGAGGCTCATATCGCCAATTTCGTCTAAAAAGAGGGTGCCTTTGTGGGCCAACTCAAATTTGCCCTTCCGGTCTTTTACGGCTGAGGTAAAGGCGCCTTTTTTATGACCAAAGAGTTCGCTTTCAATCAGTTCAGCGGGAATAGCCGCGCAGTTAACCTCCACCAGCGGTTGGGCACTGCGGTCACTTTTAGCGTGCAGCCAGTGGGCCACCAATTCTTTACCAGTTCCGTTGGGTCCGGTAATCAGCACGCGCGCATCGGTAGGGGCTACTTTTTCAATCATTTCTTTAATGGACGCCAGCTTTTGGGAGCTGCCCACCATTTGAAAGTTCTTGCTGATTTTCTTCTTGAGTGACTTATTCTCTTTCACCAGTTGATTCCGGTCCAGGCCATTGCGCACCGTGCTTATTAAGCGGTTTAAATCTGGTGGCTTGGAAATATAATCGTAGGCGCCTTTTTTCATGCAGTCTACGGCTGTTTCCAAATCACCGTGCCCTGAAATCATAACTACGGCCGTATCGGGATATTTTGCTACAACCTGTTCCAAAACTTCCACTCCGTCTATGCCCGGCATTTTTATATCGCAAAGCAGCAGGTCAAAATCTTCTTTAGCCATTAAGTCTAAAGCCTGCTTACCGTGTTCAGCGGTACTTACTTCAAATGATTTGTCTTCTTCGGTTAAGATGTTTTGCAACACGTTGCGTATTGCTTGTTCATCTTCTACAATGAGGATTTTTGCCATTTCTCGGGGTTCGCTTTAAGTGAGTGAAAAAGCCCTTCTTTAAGAGCGAAGTTACATTGCTGCAGGGTTTTAATGCCCAGGNGTTTTACCANTAAGTTTATTTGCAAGTGCGCCATTACAATNAAGTCGGCCCGCATGGGAATCATGCCCGGGGTATGCAGGCGTTCATCATAGGTGGCTTCGGCCATGCGCTGGGCAATTTGCATGTATTCATGCAATTTAAAAGTATAGTNGCCTTTTTCAGGCTCCAGTTTGGTGGTTTTAAAATTTTGCACGCACATATCGGCAATAGTATCAAAAGAGCCGCTGCTGCCTATAAGAATGCGGGGTTGGTANTTTTGGCACACCGCTAAGAGGTCTTGCAGTTCAGTTTCCAGGTAGTAGGTAATTTTTTTCGCCTCTTCGGGTAAAATGGGGTCGGCTGGTCTAAAGTTTTCCATGAGCCGGCTGCTGCCGATGTTGTAGGAGGCCTGAAAAACTGGCTTTTGATTTTCTACCAAAATAAACTCGCTGCTGCCCCCGCCAATGTCCATGATCAGGGTTGGCGCATCCGGTAAGTTCATGCCTTGCTGTACCCCTTTAAAGATCAGTTCAGCCTCCTGGTCGCCACTAATTACATTGAGCTTTAGGCCGGTTTCATCGGCCACAGCCTTTACAAAAGCTGCGCCATTGCTGGCACTGCGCACGGCCGAGGTAGCCATTACATAGATGGGTGCATTTGGGGCCAGTTGCGCGATGGTCTTTTTATGGGAATGCAAAGCATCTAAGCCTCGCTGCCAAGAGGCCTCGTTAAGAGTATTGTCTTCCAAGCCGCCCTGACCCAAGCGCACCGGAATTTTGTCATTGTAATGAATTTCACCCGTTTGCTGATTTTTAATGAGCAGGTTAAAGGTGTTGGTGCCACAATCGATTACGGCAATTTTCATGTTAGTCTTTTTGATTTTTGGGTGCCTCCTTGATCCACAAATCGCGCTGTGGGAATGGAATGTGCACGCCATGCTCCCTAAAGAGGGCGTCTATATTAAAACGTATGGCGCTTTTGGTGCGCTCTATGCGGAAGAGGTTTTGGGAGAAAAAGAAAATGCTGAAGTCCAGGGAGCTGTCGCCAAAATCCTGAAAAGACACAAAGGGTGCAGGTTTGGTGAGTACCTCGGGTACGCCTTGTAAACTTTGCAGCAGCAGCTTTTCTACCTTGGCGGTGTCACTGCCGTAGGCTACTCCCACGTCAATTCTAAAGCGGCTTACGCGATGGTTTTGACTCCAGTTGATAAAATGATCGGTGGTNAGTTTGGAGTTGGGTACAATCATTACAATATCGTCTCGGGTAATAATACTGGCGGTGCGCAGCCCTACCTCTTTCACNTGACCAATGNTGCCCGCAATTTCTACAATGTCGCCTGCGGTAATNGCGCGCTCAAAGAGAATGATAAANCCGGCAATCATATCCCTGAAAAGGTCTTGTAAACCTAGGCCTAAACCTACCAGTAATGCNGTGGANCCGGCCAAAAGTACNGTGATGTTAAAACCGAGGGCATCTACCGCAGCCATTANGGCGGTCACCCAAATAATGTAGGTGGCAATTTGCGTAAGGGCGTAGAGTTTACCTTCATCAAACTTGCCCAGATTTTTCTTGCGCCTTAGGTATTTTTTAATAGTCCAAAGCAGCAGCCAGGCAAAAAATAGAATAAGTACCACCCATAAGAGGTTGATAATCCGCAGCTCAAAGGAGCCTACGGTGAACAGAACATCTTCTAAAAAAGCTTTTACTTCCTTCATGTGGTTTTATGCCGCAGCCATTTAAAAAGCTCTGTGAATTTAGGCTTTTTGCCATACATTAAAATGCCGGTGCGGTAAATCTTGGCGGCTACCCACAGCCCGCCCACAAAGGTGAGCAAGAGAAGGCTCATTGATAAAACCAGCTCCCAGCCCGGCACGCCAAAGGGGATACGGGCCAACATGATTACCGGGCTGGTAAAAGGCACCAAGCTAAACCAAAAGGCCAGGGCACCATTGGGGTCATCTACCGCCCTAAAAAGAACAATTATGGCTAGGATCAAAGGCAAGCTTACCGGAAAGGTAAATTGCCCGGCATCGCTTTCTTTATCAACTACACTAGCCAAACCTGCAAAGAGGGAGGCGTAAAGCAGGTAGCCCACCACAAAGTAGAAGAGAAACACGCCCAGTAAAAGCGGGAAGTTAATGGTGCTAAGACTTTTGAAAATATCCAGCGCCCTACTGGAAGAAGCGCTTTGCGCTCCTGCGGCAATTTTTTCCGGATCCAGCGCATCACCCAGGAAAACGCTTACACTTAAAAAGTAGAGTAGGGCGCCAAAGCCTACCCAAATGGTGAACTGCAGCAAGGCCACCAGCGCAATGCCCAGAATTTTGCCCGTCATTAGTTCCAGGGGCTTTACGCTGGAAACCATGACCTCTACAATGCGATTGGTTTTTTCTTCAATAACCCCCCGCATTACCTGTGAGCCGTACAAAAACACAAACATGTAAATAAGGAAGGCCGCTACATAGCCAATGCCCATTTTTAAAAAGGTGGCATTTTCCGTTTCGGTGCCCTCTTTGGTATTTATGGTGCGCAGATTGACCTGAGTTTTAGTGCGGGCTACAATCTCGGGACTCACCCCAGAGGCTTTTAACTTTTCATTTTGCAGATACTTTTCCAGCCGCTTTTCCAGATAGGATTGCACCCCCATGCTTAAGTCACCCGCCCGGTACACTTTAATGTTTCGGGCCAGCCAGTCTGGGTCTCCGCCCGATGAGCGCGGCACGTGTAAAAAGGCGTAGTCTTGCTCTTTTTCCGAAAAGGCCCGGGCTTGCTCCAAATTAAACTTTTGAGGTGGTAAATAGCGCAGTTTAATTTCTTCATTGCCCTTATCAAAGTCCATGAGCAGCGACTCATCCAAAACGGTAATCATTTTTTCATCGCCCGGCAGGGTGGCAATGTAGGCGGGTACTACAAAAACAGCCGCAGAAAGGATGGGCCCTAGAATGGTGAGAATAATAAAGGTTTTTTTGCGCACCCGTGTGCTAAATTCCCGCTTAACAATCAAGCCAATTTTACCCATGTTGCACTTGGTTTATGAAAATTTCATTGAGGCTGGGCAATTCTTCGGCAAAAGCCACCAAGCCATACTGGCTGCTAATGTTTTGCAGAGCCTGTGGTACTGAGGCACCTGATCCTATCGGCTTTAGCCAGGTAATGATTTCACCGGTTTTTTGCTGTTCGTTCACCTTTTCAAAATGGGCCGGCAAAGCGCTGATGGGTTCACGGGTCACAAAACGCAAAATCCCTTGGCTAAAACGCTGTTTGACCTCTTGAATATCGCCTTCCAATATTTTTTTCGATTGGTGGATTAAGGCAATGGAGTCGCAAATTTCTTCGACCGACTCCATGCGGTGGGTGGANAAAATTACGGTAGCTCCCNCTTGCCGGAGCTTGCGGATTTCTGCTTTAATTAAGTTGGTATTGACCGGATCAAAACCGGTAAAGGGTTCATCAAAAATGAGCAAAGAAGGTTGATGCAGGGTAGTGGCTAAAAACTGCACTTTCTGGGCCATACCCTTGCTCAGTTCTTCTATGGTTTTGTTTTGCCAGGCGCTGAGCTCAAATTTCTCCAGGCCCTCTTTCACCCGTTTTTGGGCAGTAGACTTATCCAAACCTTTCAGGCGGCCCAGGTATACCAATTGCTCCGCTACCTGCATTTTGGGATAGAGACCCCGTTCTTCGGGCAGATAGCCAATTTGCGCAATGTGCTTGGCTTGCAGGCGCTCTTGGTTCAACCAAATTTGCCCCGCATCGGGGGCAATAATTTGGTTTATAATTCTAATTAAACTGGTTTTACCGGCTCCGTTGGGTCCTAAAAGTCCAAAGATGGCACCCTGCTTAATGCTCAGGCTCACCTGGCTTAAAGCCTGATGCCCGTCATAGGATTTAGATACTTCTTGAATCTCAAGCATAGCCCAAAATTACGGCAGTTCAGGCCATAGAAACGTTTTAGGTAAACATTTCTTTCACCTTGTCAAAAAAGGATTTATCCGAACGTCCGGGGTTGGGGTCAAACTCCGCATCACCCTGCATTTCTTCAAACACCTTTTTGTATTTGTCCGATACATTTTTGGGCGTCCAAACGTTCACATGCACCAGTAAATCACCGGTACCGTAGCTTTCAACGCTGGGCAAGCCTTTTCCGCGGAGGCGTAATATCTTACCGCTTTGAGTGCCAGGATCTAGTTTTATGCGCGCCTTGCCTTTAACGGTAGGCACATCTACCTTGGTGCCCAGCACCGCATCGGGTAAACTTATGTACAGGTCGTAGTGTAGGTTTTGGCCTTCGCGTTCCAGTTCTACGTGGTCTTCTACTTCTATGACTACAATTAAGTCGCCATTAACGCCTCCCATGGGGCCGGCATTTCCTTTGCCCGAAACTTTGAGCTGCATGCCGTCTACCACACCGGCCGGAATTTTCACTTCTACCACTTCTTCTTTGCGGGTCATCCCGTTTTCATCGGTACCAGAAGGTTTGTTGGTAATTGTTTTTCCTAAGCCCTTACAGGCCGGGCAGGTACTGGCCGTTTGCATTTGGCCTAATATGGTGTTGGTTACCCGGTTTACCTGACCGCTACCTCTACAGGTAGCGCAGGTGGTGTAGTTAATGCCATCAGCTTCTACCTGACGTTTTAAGCGTAACTTTTTGGTAACACCATTGGCTACTTCCTCCAGTGTTAGCTTTACGCGAACCCGTAGGTTAGAGCCTTTGAAGACTCTGCGGCCCCCGCGGCTGCGGCCGCCACCGCCAAAGCCACCGAAGCCTCCGCCACCACCAAAGGCCCCGCCAAAGATGTCGCCAAACTGCTCAAAGATGTCGTCCATGTTCATGCCACCACCGTAGCCTCCACCACCGGCAGCGCCACCCATGCCTGCGTGACCAAACTGGTCATAGCGCTGGCGTTTCTGCGCATTGCTAAGCACCTCGTACGCCTCAGCTGCTTCTTTAAACTTGGCCTCGGCCTCTTGGTCATCCGGATTTTTATCGGGATGGTATTTGATGGCCAGTTTGCGATAGGCCTTCTTAATTTCCGCGTCTGAGGCGCCTTTAGAAACGCCTAGTACTTCGTAATAATCTCTTTTTGCCATAGCTGCTTATTCGCCCACTACTACTCTGGCGTAGCGGATAATTTTTGTTCCCAGGTAAAAGCCCTGTTCAATTTCGTCTACCACTTTCCCTTTGAGCTTTTTGTCTGGGGCGGGTATGCGGGTTACGGCCTCCATGGTGTCTACGTCAAACTCTTTGCCGGTAGTGTCTTCCATGGGCTTTAGCCCTTTCTGCTTAAGAATGCCTTCAAATTTATTGGCGATTAATTTAACGCCTTCCAGCGCTTCACCATCCATATTTTTGAGCGCGCGTTTAAAATCGTCTAAAACGGGCAATAAGGCAGACATCAGTTCAATATTGGCAGTGCCAAAAAGCTCTATGCGCTCTTTAGCGGTGCGCTTCTTGTAGTTTTCAAAATCCGCAAAGAGGCGCAAGTGCTGGTCTTTTAATTTAGAGACCTCTTCTTGCAATTGCTCTACCTCATTGGCCGGCTCTTCAGCTTCCTCAGCGGATTCTTCGGGCTGCTCTTGATTTTCTTGTTCTTCCGCTTGGGCGGAAGCCTCTTGTTCCTGGCTAGAATCAGACGTTTGAGCGTCTTTTAATTCTTCTTCTTGAATATTTTGTTCAGAGTTTTTGCTACTCATCTTACTTCTTTTTTGCGGTGGAAAGTCAAAAAATCTGCCAAGCGTTGAAAGGTGTCAGGGTGGCAGAACGCTTTTTGGAAAGAGGAAGCGAATCAGATCTGGTTTGGCTAATACAAGGTTGCATTGTGTACGCTTTGTAATGGACCAATCACTGACAGTTTGAATTACAGCTTTAGATACAATCTTTTTTGGGTAATGCAGTGTACAATGCGAACGCGCTGCAAGCGCGCTCGAAAAGTAGGGAAGCCCGTGAGAGACGCGGTTCTCTTTTCTAATTCCAAAACGGAAAGCCTTTTAAATTCTAAACAATGCCCCAAAGCTCACTTGTACTTAACTAATACAGTAAATTATTATGGACGAATTAGAGATTAAAGGAAACTGGAACGAAACCAAAGGTAAACTCAAAGAGAAGTTTGGAGAACTTACTGATGACGACCTCGCCTTTGAGGAAGGACAGGAAGATCAATTGGTAGGCCAAATTCAAAAGAAAACCGGTAAAACCCGAGATGAAATGGTAAAGGCTATAAAATCACTCTAGGGTGTAGTATCTATTCAATTAAGTACGAGTTGATAGCTTTCTAAGCTGCAAACGCGCAGATGCGCGTGTGAAAATTGCATAGGAGCTATTGCCAATAAAAAAAGCCTGGGCTAAAAAGCGCAGGCTTTTTTAGTGATGGTCTTAAATCTTTACTTCACCATTTTAGACAAGGCACTTTCTAATGCTCCACCTCTGAGGTTGCGGGCTAAAATCACCCCGTTTTCATCAATTAAAAAAGTAGCCGGGATGGAGTTTACGTTATAGGTACGTGCGGCCTGTGAGCTCCAGAATTTAAGGTCACTTACGTGATTGTCCCAAATGAGGCCATCTTGTTCAATGGCTTTTACCCAATCAGTTTTATTGCGATCTAAAGACACGCTGTAGACTGTAAAACCTTCTCCGTATTTAAAATCCTGATCTTTATACTTTTTGTAAAGCTTTACCACATTGGGGTTTTCCATACGGCAAGGACGACACCAGGCGGCCCAAAAATCTATGAGGACTACTTTACCGCGTAGGTCGCTTAATTTCATCACCTCCCCATCTGGGTTTTTAAGGGCAATTTCAGGGGCGGTATCGCCAACGTTTAAAGTTTTACGCTGCTCTTCTTTGTTATCTTCATAAAGACCTTCGGCAAAAGCCACGCCTATAAGACTAATGGCACCTAAAGCAATTACAAAAAATGGTTTCTTCAGCAATGTCATAAAATCAAATCTATTTTAATTTACTCTTACAATTTGGGCGCCTATCGCTTTCAGGCGCTCGTCAATATTTTCATAACCGCGGTCAATTTGCTCGATGTTATGAATGGTGCTCACACCATCAGCACTTAAAGCGGCAATCAGTAGGGAGATGCCGGCTCTAATATCGGGGCTGGTCATGGTGGTAGCGCGTAAAGGTACGGCATTATCCATACCAATTACGGTTGCGCGATGTGGGTCACACAAGATAATTTGGGCACCCATATCTATTAATTTATCTACAAAGAACAAGCGGCTCTCAAACATTTTTTGGTGAATGAGCACGCTGCCGCGGGCTTGGGTGGCTACTACCAGGGCAATGCTTAAAAGGTCGGGCGTAAAGCCTGGCCAAGGTGCATCGCTAATGGTAAGTATGGAACCGTCAATGTAGGTTTCAATCTCGTAATGTTCTTGGGCCGGTACTACAATGTCATCGCCTTTAAGGCTGAGTTTGATTCCCATTTTTTCAAACACGCTGGGAATTACACCTAGTTTGGGGAAACTCACGTTTTTAATGGTGAGCTCTGATTTTGTCATGGCCGCCATGCCAATCCAAGACCCAATTTCAATCATATCGGGCAATACCCTATGTTCACAACCCCCTAGTTCTTTAACGCCCTTTATGGTTAAAAGGTTAGAACCCACCCCGCTAATTTTGGCGCCCATGGCATTGAGCATTTCGCAAAGCTGTTGCAGGTAAGGCTCACAGGCCGCGTTGTAAATAGTAGTGGTGCCTTGGGCCAGGGTTGCAGCCATTACAATGTTGGCGGTTCCGGTAACGGAGGCTTCGTCTAAGAGCATGTAGGTGCCCTTTAATTGATCGCCTTCTACGCCATAAAATGACTCTTCAGGGTTGTAGCGAAATTTGGCGCCTAGTTTTTGAAAGCCCTGAAAATGGGTGTCTAGTCTTCTGCGGCCAATTTTATCGCCTCCCGGTTTGGGAATGTAGCCCTTGCCAAAGCGCGCCAAAAGGGGGCCTACAATCATAATGCTTCCGCGTAAAGCGGCCCCTTTCTCCTTAAACTCAGGCGAGGTTAAATAATCAAGATTTAGATCATTAGCTTGAAAGGTGTAGTTGCCGTGCCCTTTGCGTTGCACGGTTACGCCTAAATCGGCTAAGAGATCTATGAGTTTGTTGACGTCAACAATGTCTGGAATGTTGCTAATGTTGACTTTTTCAGCGGTAAGAAGCGTGGCGCAAATAACTTGCAGTGCTTCATTTTTGGCCCCCTGCGGAGTAATGCTTCCGCTTAGTTTTTGGCCTCCGGTAATTTGAAAAGTGCCCAATGTGTTACTTTTTGCCTTTGTATCTTTTTTTACGCTTTTTGGAGTATTTCTTTTTGTTGCCGGTGGTGCCCACCAAATCACTTTTCTCAGAAAGACTCACTTCATTGAGCTTAAGCCTGCCTTTGGCTAAGCGGTTCATGTCTTCTAGAATTACCGAATCTTCCACATTGTCTTTATTCCACAGCAGGTAGGTTTTTTTCATGTGGTTGGCCACTGCTTTCTTCAGCGCCTCTTTTTCCTCACCGGCTTCCAGCTCAGCGGTATATTCTACCATTTTACGGGTAATATTTCCGTAGTGGCGGTAGGTAGCGCTGCTGGCAGGGTAGGGCATGTCGTTTGGGCGGGCCTCAAAGGTTTCAGGGTCTGGAGCCGGATAAGGGCCATCAACATCTAATTTAAAATCAGACATTATGTAGAGGTGATCCCAAAGTTTGTGTTTAAAATCGGGCACATCCCGTACTTGCGGGTTTAGATTGCCAATGATTTCTACCAAGTTTTGGGCTTGTCGGTTGCGATCTTCTCTATCTTCAACGGTTAAAAGGTGGTCAACCATTTTTTGTACGTTACGCCCATATTCTGGAATGATAAGGCGTGGTAAACTGGTGTTATACTCCATATTGAGTTTTAAATCCTGTAATTTTTAGGAAAGCGGCAAGATAAAAATCTTTTGCCTTTTTTTAGGTGAGACGCTCTAACTTGGCAAATTTCAAGAGTAATTTCTTTTCGCCCACGTTTTCAAATTCTATAAGGGCCTTTTTGTTGGCGCCATCGCCCTCTAAGGCTTTAATTACCCCACGGCCAAAACGTTGGTGCTTTACGCGCATTCCCTCATTTACTTTGGTTAGTGCTTGGTAATTGCCATCATCGGCTGTAGCCTGATTGTAAGCGGTAAGGTTGCGTCCTGGTTTGGGGCTCATGGGTTTGCGGGTGGCCT
>PR_CR_10_Liq_1_inCRDRAFT_1000890_pt1 | contig 17699 bp, 14 predicted proteins | sample PRCRCaboRojoPR_3_FD_10241 | JGI IMG/M metagenome (IMG submission 10241)
TATACCACCCTCAACTCCGTTTATGAAATCAAGCGGGAGACACAGTTTCGCCTGGCGGGTTTCGAAGACGCGGAAGAAGTCCACCTGGCGGGTTCCTTCACTGATTGGGCAGACCGCGCTTTGAGGATGCACCGCGAAGGTAAAGCCTGGGTGGTCAGCCTGCCGCTAACGGGTGGCAAACACCTGTACAAATTCATCGTAGACGGGCAATGGATCACCGATCCGGTCAATCCCATCAAGGAATATGACTGGGCAGGCAACCTCAACTCGGTCAGAATGGTAGAATAAGCCTGGCTGTGTCGCCTGCTTACCATTGATGCCACCCTGGCGTTAACAAATTGCGCCATATTCCTGTTACCAAAAGAAAAAAAATGAAACGCATATTTCTTTTTCTAACGTTAAGTACTATGGTGCTCAGTTGTGCCAATTCACAGAAGACCAATAGTGCGATGGCTGAAAAAAGCCAGCAAATTGATTACCCGGAAGGCGTTGTCCCGGTCGACGAAATCGATGCCCCCTTGACGATCTTTCTAAAGCGGTCTTTGCAGGCGGATGCTTTTGGTGTGTGGAAGCCGTTTTCGAACGCGTGGAAGGCGTAGAGGAGGCCATTTCCGGCTATGCAGGAGGAACCACAGCCGATCCAACCTACAAAAAGGTGGCTTCCGGTATGACGGACTATGCAGAATCGGTCATCGTTTACTACGATTCCACGGTGGTCAGCTACGACGAGCTGCTAACCGCGTTTTTTGCAGGGCATGACCCCACGCAGCTCAACCGGCAGGGGCCGGATGTTGGCCCGCAGTACCGTTCTGCCATTTTCTATGCGGATACGTACGAAAAGGCCCGGGCAGAAGCTTTTATCAAACAGCTGGATACGAGCGGCAAATTCCAAAAGCCAATCGTGACCAAACTCAGCCCGCTCAGTACTTTCTACACAGCGGAAGGCTATCATCAGGACTATATTGTGCACAATCCTAATCAGCCCTACGTGGTCGGGGTGTCGATGCCTAAGATTGAGAAATTTATGAAAGCGCACCCGGAGCTGCTGAAAAATCAGTACAAAAAGCCCTAAAACAACCCTTTAGCGCTGCCCTGCTCCCTATGCCCGTAAGGTAACCTTCGCCTTACGGGCATTGTTTTTGATTTGAAAATCCCGCCAACTTTCCGCAATATTGCAAACAAAGCCAAACGACTATGAGCGAGTTTAAGCAAGTCATCAAAGATGGGGCCGGCACAGTAGGTGGCTGGATCAAACGTTTTTTCGTCATCCTGCTCACCTTAGCCATACTGGGCGGAGCAGGCTACCTCTGGGTCTGCAACTGGACCTACAGTGATGGAACCCGGGCAGGGACACTGATCAAGATTTCCTACAAGGGCGTTGTCCTGAAAACCTACGAGGGGCAGCTCAACCTGGGCGGCTTTCGCCAAAATGCAAGCGATGGCGTTTCCGGGAACATCTGGGAGTTCTCCGTGTGGGACGATGAGGTCTACCGCACCTTGCAAAACTACGAAGGCAAGCAGGTCAAGCTATACTACCGGGAAAAATACAAGGCGATGCCCTGGCAGGGCGACACCAATTACTTCATCTATGAAGTGGAGGAGGTCAAGTAATTACTTGATCAGTTTACTGGTCACCACCACGCGCTGAGCCAGCACTTTCGCCAGATTACGCCAAATGATGGTGCGGTCTGATTCCTGGGTTAACTGATCGATAGCGGATTCCTGAAAGAGGACAACTTCCGTATCCGGGCTTGCGGAGACGATCTTTGCCGTGCGTTTGGTGTTGAGGATATAAGCAATCTCTCCAAAGAGGTCACCTTCTCCCAGCATAACCACCGTTTGCCCGCCAATTTCTACCCTCAAAAGCCCCTTGCGCACATAACCAATGGCTTTACCCGAATCATTCTCTGCAAACAGCACTTCATCCTGTCGGCAATTGACGACCATAGCGTCCTTGAGAAATGCCGCAGTGCCTGCCTCACTAAGCCCTTCTGTGATCGCATGGTGCCCATGGAAATCATCGTGGTCTTCCGGGTAAAAAGCGGTGCCCGTTTGCAACTCTTTGTGTTCGCGGACTAACTGATAGTACCAGTCGCAAATTTCCTGATACCGTTCAAATGATACCCCACGCAACATGGGCAGTAAAGGCGAGTGAATGACAGAAAGGTACTCCATGTCAGGCAGACCAATCATTGGGATTTGGAAGTCGCCCCCCTCCCCCATTTGCAGTGGGCCGATCGGGCGCATCCCCAAACGCTTATAGATAGAGTAATGCCCGGGGTCGCACTGCATGAGCAATGCCTGCCCTTCGGCTTTCAGAACCTCCACAAAGCAGTGGCTCAGCAGCACCGGTACAGCAGGGGTATTGAGGTAAGCGCTATCAAAAGATAAATGAGAAACCACAGCAAGCTTGGGCAGATAGCCTGCCTTCACATAACCGAAGGCTTCTGCCGCCTCTTCCGCCCGGTCTACGGCGTTGCTCAAAACCAGGCAGGCAATGATTTCACTGCGCCGGGTATCCTGACAAGCCACGAGCTGCCCTTTTTCGGGAAGCTCGCGGGCGCTGTCGTAATTCAACAATCGCTCGCAAGCTTCCCGGTCCTGAGCTTCTGTGACAAAGAAGGCCCGGTATTTACCGATCCACAGATCCCACTGCAGTGATATGTTTTGGAGTAGCCCCATGGGGCTGAAGATAAGAAGATTTAGAACTTCAGCCCTACGCTAAACTGCAGAAAGTGAGCATCTGCATTCCGGGTGCCCAGGGTATTCTCCTGATACCGGTAGCCAAAAGAGGCCACATAGGCCATATTGGGATTGACGGAGCGCTGAATACCGCCTCCGACACCGAACATAATGCCACCATCCGTTGCCTCGTCCAAAAAGCCAAGCCCGTAGCCCAGATCACCGTAGAAAAAGGGTGCCCACTCGGTAAGGGTCGGATAGTACCGGACATCAGCGTAAAGCGGTACGAGCTCGTAATCGCCATACCATTCCACACCTACCCCCAGCCCCAGGCTCACACTTCGGTTGAGGTGGTAGCCATTGACGGTGTGGATCGCAAAGTAATCTTCATCATTATCAATGGCTCGTTCATCTCCTATTGTCCCAATACCAAAACCGTAGCCCAGGGTGGTGATATTGGTGAACCCCTCTCCATCATGGACAATGATTTTGTTCTTCAGGTTATCGTGCGGAACTTCCTCCCGGACGATGCGGCGTACCTCATCCGGCGAGAAGGTGTACACATCGCTTTCGGTGGTCATAATCTGCACGCCATCCGCATCCATAGGTTTGATGATGGAGCCTTTGATGACTTGTCCGTTTTTGAGGTAAATGACGTCCATTTTGTCTTGCCCAAAGGCCGCCACGGCCATCAGGGTCATAAAGCAAGTGAGAAGTATCGTTCTCATGGTTGTACAGGTTTTTGATTTTGAGTGGCAGCCGGTTGCAATACGCGGCTGTCGGGTGTGGTTACATGCCTGACCTGCAGCCTGCCCCCACCATTGAGGCGCAGGTAATGCTCTTCCAGGCGTTGATTGTATCGGTTATAAAAGGTCACTCTTATTTCGTTAGTACCACGCTTCAGTGGCACCCGCTGATAGTGGATTTCTGCCGGCAGGGTTTGCCAGGACCGGATATCGGCCCGCTCGGTAGCGGCGTTGACGATACTCATTGTGGTACCCAGGATCAGGCCCAGCGTTTCGTCGTACTCCTCCTCCTCGTCTTTATCATCTTCCTTCGATTTTTCCTGCTCTTCGTTTCCATCGCCACCCTCATCGTCATCTTTCTTTTTGGTTTTGATGGAACGCAGGCCAGCCTCCACGGCTTCCTTGGCGGCCAGACGGATCAGGGCATTAGCCAGTTCCCGCCCGAAGCGGTCGCGCAGAGACTGCTCCGCCACCACGTTCAGGTCTTCGAGCATTTCCATACGCTGCATACCGCCCGGGTATTTGATATCTGCACGGTGAAGTGGATACTGACGGGGGCGGAATGCCGGTAGTGCTAACCTAATAGAATTGATACCAGCGAAACCGTTGTATTCGTTATAAATATCCTCCCCAAAATCATACTCCATACCCATCCTGTTGTTCACGAAGCGGACCTGCGAGCGGTCGCCCCGGCGCATCACATCAAACCCGATGATGTTTTCTTCCTTGACCGGCCCCTGACCATTTTCCCAAAAGAGCACAAGCGAGCCCCCTTCACCCACATCATCCTTGCAGCGTGGGTTGAGTAGTCTGCGGTAACGGCTGGCATCGTTGGCAAACCCCAACTGATCCGCCATACGAACGAGGTCACATTTAAGCTGTTCGGGGATTTGTACGCCCATGTAGGGCTGCACCTTCCCCTCCTGAACAAAGAGCTCAGCAGCATTGCGGTAAGCGATGAAGGCATTGTTCCACTCCCCGTTCATCTCATAGCTCAGGCCCATGGTAATGTGCCCAAGCACGTCGTCGTGGTACTTCAGCGGTTTTTCGGGTACGGCATCATTAAGTTCCTGCAGCCGGATATTGGTGCGGCGGGCCTCCACACGGGCAGCAGACACATCATTCAGCTGCAGGTAGTTCAGGCTTTTGAGATAATGGACAGCAATATTCTCAAAGTACTCCGTACGATAAGGCAGTACCCGTGGGTTGCTGACTACGGCCAGCCCCTGTGATCCGATAGAGGCTCGTCTGTCTTCAATGAGGAGATCAGCCTTGTTGAGGTATTCGTTGCTCTTAGCGAGATCGCCCTGCATACGGGCCAGCGCCCCCAACTCCAGGTAGCGGAGTACTTCGTTGCGGTCTTTTTTATAAAACCGCTTATTTTCGATCAGGCGGGTGGCCTCTTCGAAATTACCCGCCTCAATGCGGTCATTGTAAAGCATCCGGTAGCGCTCGAAGGAAGCACAGGAGGTAAGCCCACCGGCCAGGATAAACAGCGACAGTAGGTAAAGGTATTTCATGGGCGTGTCAGGTTGGGGCGAGAAAAAAGCAGGGAAAGCAGGGGCTGATCACAAGGAGCAGCCCCCGAACTAACAGATTCAGTCCTTCTGTTAATTTTTCACAAACTTCTTAATCTTCTTGTCTCCAATCCAGACCACCTCATTGGTCTCCATGTTGGTCAGGGTCATGTCAATCTGGTAGTAGATGACTTTTTTGCGCTTGTAGGCATCCATAATGGAGTTGATAGAGCCCTGCAGCATGTAGTCAGCGCCGACTTCGAGCCCCCAGCTTTTCATGGTAGACTGGGAGGCGTTGTTTTGCTGATCGGCCCGCTCCCGGCGGATTTGCTCACGCTTGGCACCGCCCTGCACAAGCCGTACCCGGCCGCTTTTGACGAAAGCTTTTTCCAGTTCCTTGATGAAGACTTCCGCTTCGATATGTTCATGGGATTTATTTTCCACCATACCAACGATGACCACCGGTTCTTCACCGCTGTTGTTGCGTTTGTGGCGCTCCAGCCAGGGCTGCCCCATGATTTCAGAGACCAGTTCGGCAGCGGTCAGGCGGGCATCCGTGTCGTTCCAGCGCCCGCTGAGGTCCACGGTCGTATCGGTTTCAATACGTTGCACCTGACGGTTGCAGGAAGTGCCGAGAAGGATAGCGAAAAGCAAAAGAGGAAGGAAGGGTTTCATGTAGATTGTGTTTTGGTGTGGGGTGCATGCCAGATTGTTCGAAGAGATCTGGCGTGCACCTTTTCGTTTTGTTAATTTCAGAAGGTCGGCCGGCGTTTACCAGCGGTTCCAGCCCCATGGGCGGCGTGGCGCAATAAACTGGGGTCGGCGGGCCCGTTCGAGGCGGAGCTGCCGGCGGAAGTCGCGGCGTTCCTGACGACGGGCCTCTTTGATCAGAATGGGGTCATAGGCTTCGTAGGTCTGATCCATCGTCACCCCCATAGTGTTGGCGTGGTCAGTGGGGTTTTCCGTTTGGTATGCTTCATAAGCCAACTGTGCCCGCGGGTTCTGATCAGCAGATTGTGCGGTGAGGGTCAGCCCGAAGGCCAGGGCGAAGGATAATGCGAGCAGTTGCTTTTTCATGGCTTTTGTTTTTGATTACACTTCAAATATAGGAGGTTTACACATACGATGCAGGGCTTTAACGGAGGGTTAACGCAAAGCCAGGCAATTTAATAGCGTACTAACAGCAGCAAGCTTAAGAATCTTAAAATTGTTAAGATTTAACAGTTTCTGAAGCGTACGCAGCATCCGTTTTGTTCAATAAACCCAGGATGAACCCATCCGAATAGGACAGACAGTTCCTACCTTTGCCACATGGACACATTAGCACATTTGCCTGACCCACCTGCCCAACGCCTGGCTATTCAAGTCAAGCCGGCAGCGGAACGGGCCCTGCGGCGGGCGCACCCCTGGGTTTTTGAGGAAGCCATCACTAAACAAAACAACGAAGGCAAAGCCGGGAGCCTGGCTATTATTTTTGACCGTAAAAAAGATAAATTCCTCGCAGCAGGTTTGTACGACCCCCACTCCCCTATCCGGATTAAAGCCCTGCAGTTTGGCCAGCCGGCACGGATTGATGCCCTTTGGTTTTCAGGTAAAATCGAGCAAGCCTACGAACGGCGAAAGCCTCTGCTGGAAACCGACACCAACAGCTACCGCCTCCTCTACGGTGAGAATGACGAGCTGCCGGGCCTGGTAGCCGATGTATACGATCAGGTGCTGGTCCTCAAGCTTTATTCGTTTATCTGGCTGCCTTACTTAAAAATGGTATTACCCCCACTGCTCCGTCTGAGTGCATGCACCACTGTTGTCCTCCGGCTAAGCCGCAACCTTCAAGCCCGCCCTGATCTTTGCCACGGATTGTCTGACGGCCAGGTCATTCACGGCACGCTGGAAAAAGAGGAGGTCATTTTCCGGGAACACGGGCTGTTGTTTTCCGCTAATGTGGTAAAGGGGCATAAAACCGGCTATTTCCTCGACCACCGGCACAACCGGAAACGCATTGGAGAATTGGCGAAAGAGAAAACCGTTCTTGACGTCTTCGCATACGCCGGAGGCTTTTCCGTACACGCTCTGGCCGGAGGCGCAACAGCCGTAACCAGCCTGGACATCAGCGCACAAGCCCTCGAGATGGCTGCCCAAAACGTAGCCCTAAATCATTTGCAAGGCCGCCACCGGACATTGGCCGGCGATGCCTTTGAGCAGATGGAGCAGTTGAGTAAAACCGGGCAGCGCTTTGATATTGTCATAGTCGACCCACCCTCCTTTGCCAAACAACGCAGTGAACGGGAAAAAGCCCTGCAGGCTTACCGCCAACTGGCCACCCTGGCAGCCGGAATAGTCGCGCCGAAGGGGTTGCTCCTCCTCGCTTCCTGTTCAAGCCGCATTACCGCTCCGGCTTTTTTTGAAGCCGTACTGGACATGCTGGGTGACCACCCCCGTCAATTCCGCGAAAGCGGGCGCACCTACCACGATACCGACCACCCCATTGGTTTTCCGGAAGGAGCCTACCTGAAAGCCATTTACCTGGAAGCGCAGCAGTAGGGCGAACATGGTCCCGAAACAGCCGTTTTATCAGAAAAGCCAATGCGACATTTTGATAACCTGGTAGAAGCGACCCAAACGCTGAAAAAAGAGGGGTACGTCCACGAATTTACGCTGAAGTACAACCGCATTTATTGCGAGGGCTTAAAAAAGGAGTTCATCCCCAGCGACTTTGAGGTGGAGGAAGTGCTCCACTTTGAAGGGGCGGACAGCAGCCCTGATACACGCTCCACACTATTCCTTATCAAGACAGATAGTAATGATAACGGCACGCTCATCGAAGAGGATGGCATGTATGGCACAAATAACGTTTCCCCTCAACTACTGGAAAAATTTAAGCGGCACAAATAGGGTCTTCATAGTTGGGTGATGTATTTTTGATGCGCTGCTTTCCCCTCCACTTGCAGCGCATTATACATCATTCTCAAACTGAACAGATTTATGAAGAATCCACTACTCTCTTCGCTGTACCTTTTCCTGCTTGCTTTCGGGCTGACCAATTGCCAGTCCGGCTCCTCAGAAGGCGCTGTGGCATCTGACCAGCAAGACTCCACCGCTGTACCCTCCGAAGCAGACCCAAGGCTTGACTTCACTATTGTCCCTGGCATACGGGTCGGGCTTGTTGACCTGAAATCCGCTACGGCTGCCGATGTATTGGAAGCTTATGGTGACTTTGCCCTGAAAGACAGCATTCACCTGGGCGAGGGTATTTTTGAGCCAGGTGTCGTACTTTTTAAAGACAGTAAAAACCGGGTGGATTTGTACTGGGATGCCGCAATGGGCTCCGACCGCCCCAGCTACGTCAGCATCTATGGCAAGGACGGGCAATCCGACTGGTCCACCCCCAACGGCATCACCATTGGCACCACCCTTGAGGAAATGCAGCAACTCAATGGAAAACCATTTGAATTGTACGGCTTTGGCTGGGACTACGGCGGCTATGTCAGCGACTGGAAAGATGGAAAACTTACCGGTCAGGGGCTGAGTATTCGCTTTGAACCGGGAGCAGACGGTGAGACCGCTATGGAGCTCGTTGGCGATGTCACGCTCAGCAGCGATAACCCGGCCTTGAAAGCCGTAAAAGCAAGCGTCGGTGAGATCACACTCAGCGATCCTTCACCCAACCTGATGGCCATGATGCAGGGCGGCTGGCGCTCTACAACCGACGAAGGGTACGAAATCATCATTGAGGGTGACCAAATCAGCCATTACAACAATCAGCGGCTTACGTATTCCTCAACGATTGAGGCGGACCCCGGCTGCCGCTCGGAAGCTTGTGCGGTGACCGGCACAGCTCCCGAAGGCTTCTGCTTTATCGAAAAAGGGGAGTTTGATGCCCAGTGCAACTTGGTCCTCAAAGCCAATGCAACCACATTGGAATACACCGCCATTGGGGCGGCTGGCGGTTCATTGGTATTTGAGCGGGTGGATTAATCACTAATGCACCCTCATTGGTTCATGCACTGATGGGGGCGTTTTTTAATCCGCTACCTTCATGGAATGCATATGGCACTGAGGTGCAAAGTGCAACAGGGCTTTTTTCCTACAGCTACTGTTCCGGCAACTGGCTCGCAATGAAACTCAGGTAGCCTCTTTTCCCTCTTTCCTTACGCCAAAAGCGGGCGGAGCGTTGCAGATAGGTAAAAGCAGTGGCGTAGAGCATTTCCAGATACGGAATGGTTCTGCCTCCCAGTGTATATTGGTCATTTTGGAGCAAATGCTCATCTGCTCCAAACTCTTCGCGGACAGCAAGTGCCAGGGTAATCGACTCAATCAGGGCCTGCTTGCGGGCAATCGTAGAATGAGGCTCCTCCAGCTCTGCACCTCCGGCGAGCTTTTTGAAAAACCGCTGCAGCTGTTCATAAACGACCTCGATGTCTTTGTCTTCCAGCTTTGGGTGGTCTTTATAGGCCTTCAGTACGGCTTCTTCGATGCTAAACAGGCAGGGCTGCAGAAATTCGGGCGGCATGTGAGTATTAGGTATCTCGATATTTTTATACGGTAACAGTAATCATGACTGGAAGCAAATGTAAAGCTTATCCGGTGATATTCAATTGTATCTTGCTTTACTTGCCGGTTCAAGGCATTGCCAGCTCGAAGGCAGTAAAACCAGCCCTCCTACCGCACCAGCGTCACATCCCCCTGCCGCGTCCACACTCCGTCCGGTGTCTGTACCTCAATTTGATAGTAGTAGACCTCCGTAGGCTGCGGCTGCCCATTAGCAGTGCCGTCCCAGCCCTGAGCGGGGTTTTCGTTGTCGTACACCTGCTGCCCCCAGCGGTTGAAGATGCGGAAGGCGACCACCCGTGCTTCGGCATTGCCGAGTACATTGAAGAAATCATTTGTCCCATCGCCATTGGGCGTAAAGGTATTGGGCATAGCCAGCAGAAGCTCCCCACCCGGGACTTCCACCTCGATCTCTGCCACACAGCCCCACTCGTCCTCAATACTGGCGTAGTAAAAGCCCGCCTGCAGGTTGGTGCGCTCCGGAGTGGTGCTGCCGTCTTCCCAAATCAGGGTGTGCGTACTGTCTACCAGGATAAGAGAAAGGCTTCCGTCTCCGTAGCCAAAGTCGGGCTCAACCTCCACCTCGTACAGGGGCGGCGGGTAGTAATCCAGCATCAGGTAGACGGTGGAGTCGCAGCCGTTGGCATCGGTGAGCTGCAGAGTATAATCTCCAGCAGTCTCAAAGGTATCTCCGCCTATGTCCAGCACTTCGCCCAGGCAGAGAGTCGTGTCGAAAAAGGACTCCGAAAGGGCTTCCACCGACAGTTGCAGCACCACCAGGGAATCACAACCGTCCTGGGATTGCAGTTCGGCTTCGTAGGTGCCCGCCGCACTCAGGTCCTGCCCGTTGAACGAATAGGTCTCGCCCTCGCAGATGGTGGCGGAGACTGGCGTTTCAAACTCCGGCAGCACAGTAAGCTCGAGCTCCACGATACTATCGCACCCTAAAGCAGTTTGATACTCGGCCGTATAAGTGCCGGGCTCCGTCAGGGGCTGCCCGTCGAAGAAAAGGGTATCGCTTTGGCAAATGGTGGATTGGAGGCTTTCAGAAACGGCGGGCAGCACACTCAGGTCGAGCGTAATGAGGCTGTCGCAGCCGTTGCTGGCGGTGAGGGGCTCGGTGTACAGGCCCGGTTCGGTAAGTAAAGTGCCGTAGAAGTCGTAGGTCTCGCCCTGGCAGATGGCGGCGCTGTCGTCGGTAGACCAGGTAGGGCGCAGCTCCAGGTCCAGGCATTCCACCCGGACGCAGGAACCAACCGTAGGCGTGGTATCGCAGTACAGCCCGGCGGCACTGACCCAGGACCCGAAGATGTTGATGCTGTCGCCCGCGCAAATGCTTTCGGGCTGTGTGGGCAGGATGGTGTCGGTCTGGCTTTGTACCATAAGCAGGCGCTCGGCTTCGCACTGCGCAATGTCTGTAGCAGCAATTAGGAAGCTGCTTTCGCTAAATCCAACCGGAATACTAACGGTTTCGCAGTTGTCGTTTTGGCAAATCACTTCATCCGTGCCTGACCAGTCATACTGCACTCCCCCGTTGAGGTCAACAATCACCGTATCGCCCAGGCAGGCCTGCAAAGTGTCCGGCACGCCGCCGATTTCAAAGGCCTCGAAAAAGTCCACGGATACAGCAAAAGAGCGGGTGCAGACCCCATTATCGGCTTGTAGCTGAAAGGTGTAATCCTCCTGCACTTCCACCACCGGGCTCAGACTGTAAACATCGCTCAGGCGGCCATCGGCATTGACCCATTCGTAGGCCGTGCCTGGCTCCGCACTGACCTGCAACTGCGCCGGCGGCCCAAAGCAGAAACTTTGTACCGGATCGCCCTGCAGAATGGGCGCACTAAGAACCTCCACATTCACAGAGTCCGTACCTGTGCACCCCAGATTATCCGTAATGCTGACGGTGTATACGGCGGAGTTGTCAGGGGCGGCAAGAGCGGCCTGCTCATCATCGATGACCAGATTTGGGCCCGACCAGGCGAAGCCCTCGCCCAAAGAAGCGATGAGCGAAGCCGTATCGCCCTGACAAATCGTGACATCTTCCGAGAAGATAAAGGGCTCCGGATTGACCGTGACCTCAAAGGGGTGGTTGATGGTACAATTACCAAAGGTTTCCTGCAGTTCAAAGGTGTAGAGTACCTGGTTACTGGTCGTTTCCGGTGGGAAGAAGACCGTTTGCGGGCATTGGGTACAGCTCAGCCCATCGGCATCCGACCATTGGTAGGTATAGCCCGTCAGCGGGTCGACGCCCAGCTCTGCGGATTGGTCCCAGCACAGGCTGACGGTAGTAGGTTTAATGACCGGCACCCCTGAAATGGGGACCGTCAGCGTCTGACAGGCGCAGTTGACCTCCGCTTCGAGGACCAGCAAGAGCCGGCACCAGTATTGACGGGGCAGATTAGGAAGGAAAGCGCTCAGCTGTGTGCTGCCGCCGGCCTGATCAATCCCGTCCAGTGTCAGCGTTTGTAACAGCGAATCCGGCAGGCTCAGTGCGCCATCCCCGTCGAGGTCGAGGTATAAGGCCGCCTGAAGGGGCAGCCCGTTGGGGTCAGCGGTATTGGTGATGGTGGCTTCCAGCTGTAAGTCATTGGATAGGCTGGAAGGTGCGATAGCAGAAATTTCGGTTACCTCGTAAGTGGCCTTGTCCACCGAAAGCGGCAGGTTGGCATCACCGGTGACCACCTCGATCTCGCAGGGCTGCCCTTCGCTTACGCAAATGGCGGGCACCTTGGTGGTGGTGAAATGGCTCAGGACGGGCACGGCACATTCGATGCCCTCTTCCGCTACGATGCTAAAAGCCAGCGTGACATCCGAAGAAGGGCTGTTGATGGTCCACTTGAGCTGCCCGTCCTGCAAGGTTGGCTCCGGATGGTCGGTATTGCCTGCTGTGGAGCCCGGCACATAGGCCATGCCCACCGGGAGGGTGACGTAGAGGTTGGCATCTGTATTAGCAGGGTACTGGAAAGTGGCATTTAGCGCCAGCGTATCCCCACAGTTGAGGCTGCCCGAGAAGTTGACGTTGAGATTGGAAGCATAAGGCGGCTCCACGCCTTCGATTTGGTAGCGCCCGGTGACCTTGGCTACCGTATTGGTCGGCTCCTTGCAGATCTGCTCCGCCCGCATACGGTAAATGATGCGGGTACCTGAGATGAAATCGCAGTTGGTCCCGGTATCAAACTGCAGGTAGAAGCTATTGCCCGGCGTACTGTTGACGCCCGACAGCCCCTGCTCCTGAATGAGTGGCCAGGCCGTTGCAAAATCCCAGATGAAGGTGCGCCCCTGCAGCAACTCGGGGTCTGGCAGTGGGTAGGTTTGCCCGCTCCCCGCCGGGTATTCCACGGCGCAGGAGCCCGGCAGGATGTTCATCCCCGCCGGCAGGGTGACCTCCGCCTGCAGCTCGTAGACGGCCCCCAGCCCTGCGTTGAACAACAGCGCCTGCGTACGCGGCATGGTATCGCAGAGGTCGGCGCTCAGGTCTTCGTCCTCCGCCTGCATATCGATCAGCCCGGGCGGGAAGTCGATGGTCAGGGTTTCGCTTTCCAATGCACAGGGTTCCTGGGCCGGATCGGTAAAAGGCGAGCAGTCGAAGCCATAGTCGAGGCGGATGGTCTCGGTGCTGCAGCTGCTGGAGCGGCCGCGGAGTTGTAAGTTGAGCGTGTCCGGCGTAACTACCGAGCCGAGCTGGAAGATGCCGTTGACTTCGGGGTATACTTCCCCGGTCTCCGCATTGACGATTTGGATGGAGTCGAAGACGGTGGTGGGGTAGACGGGGCGGAGGTAGAGGTTGTCGTAGGGGAGGTTGATGAAAACACTTCCTGCGATCGTACTTATAGAAAGATCTAATTCGAAATCAGATGAAAAAGAGGTGATGGTTGCCTGTGGTAAAGTTAAATCACAAATTTCAATGGCATCTTGGACTGCTCCAAAACCTCTAAAAGAAGCCGGGATAGTAGGAGGAATATTAACATAAGAAATACACTGGGGGGTTCTTTCAAAAAGAAGAGTCCCATTAGAACCAGATTTAAAAGGTGCACACCCCTCAAAACGCCGGTAGAGCCAATAGTCAACATACACATTAGTAGAGCTAGTCCCATCAATTTGAGGCCCTGCGTATGGAAAAGAACTGGGGAAGTCAAAGTAGTAGTGCTCTTCATCTTCTGTCGGATATAAAAAAATGTTGTTTTCCTCTCGAATCTGAACCCGAGCGGAGTCTACAATAATTCCTTCTACTTTAGATACTTTTAGCTGAATTGGCCGAAAAAAAGGTCTGATTTCACCAGGAAACTCAAGCCCAAGTTGCGAATAAACTGTTGTTCCTTGGCTCTCTTCTTCAAATGTCTCACAGCTACTATTTATTCCTCCCTCTGTTCCGCCTACCCTCCAAAAAAACAAGTTAGCCACCTCAATAGGCTGATTATTACAATTACAAACAGGCAAAGGGTCATCAACGATGATGGGTTGCTGCCCTAAGTATATGCGGCTATCGTAATCAAAGGAAAAAAACATATCATCTGAGATTGCGCCTGAATAATTTGAAACTATTGTACCTGAGGGAATATGAAATATGAAGTTCTGATTCAATTGTTTATAAATACGTATCCTCACAGAATCCCCCTCAGCGTAGCGAAAGTCTGAAGGTAAACCTCCGGTAGGTCCGGATATTGAAGGAACGGATAGATCATATAAAAAAACGCTCCGACCTGGTAAAAAAGACCGGTTTAGGTTATCCATTTCATACCAATTTCCAGTTGAAGCATCGTAAATTTCTAAACGGGCACTTAAATCGACAATTGCTTTATTTTCTCCAATCATGAAGCTCTTTACAGATCCGGTTGGAATACTGGGATTACCCAATATTTCAAAATTCTCATGCCCCACTTCCAGCACCATATACTCCAGCTCCGTCCCCGGTACATCCGTACGCACCACTCCATCGATGCGCAACTCAAAGGTATCCCCCGGCGCAATGCGGTCGAGGCGCATTTGGTCAAAGTCATAAACCCCATCCGCATCGGGCTGCAAATCACCATCTTTATCCGGCCAGCCCAATGTGGTGCGCTCCACCTCAAAGGAGTAGTCGAGATAGCCTGCCAAAGTATCTATGCATACCCCCTCGTAGCAGAGCAAAGGTACCTTGGTATCTGCGCAAGTGCTCAAATGGCCAGCAGCAGAGCAGCCTTCATTCTCTGCAATAGAGGCGGTCCCCGAAAAGGAATAGAACGGCAGTTCTGGCGTGGCACATAAATCCTCACATGCGGAATAGGTCACCGGCTGGCAGTCCAATTCAGGTAGCACTCCGCAGTTGACTGTAGCCGGAAAGATCAGGGTTGGATTGCTTTCGAGCAAGGGCAGGGGATAGGTCAGCTCGATGGTTTGTACCGCTCCGCTGGTAGTGACATTCTCTGATAGAGGCAAAACCCCGCTCAGCGCAAAATCGCTACCGGACAAACTCAGGAAGGAAGGTACGGTGATGGTCACTTCCAGCTGTCCGCTTGCATCGTCGAGGCTCCCCCCAATGATTTGATAGTTTACATCAACGGTGCCGCCGTCTTCCATAGGAACATTGCCGGTTACCCCTATTTCGCTTCTGATCACCGGGCTGTCACTGCCCCCCGTGCCTTCCCCCTCAATAAACTGATCGTCTGGAGGAACGCATTCTCTACGATAGCTATAGTTATAGCTCCAGTTACTTTTGATGTTATCACAGCTATTAGGTTCACAAAAGGCGGTTTCCCAATTGATTTCGGTAGGATTACTTGAAGGTGGAAGCGGGTTGACAAAGTAAATAGTCGCACTGGAAGCGATACTATCACCGCAGGCACTCAATATTGGATCGTGGTAAACAACTGAATCAATGATTGGGAGTATACTATTATCAACACTGCCCAGCCGTATCCCTCTTCCATTACCGGGCTGGTGCAGGGTCATTTGAAAGTCTATCAGGTTTTGATTTTGACCATTTCGCCTCATCTTAAATGACTGTGCTGCCACTCCCCCATCATAGCAATCCGGATCTCTTGCATTTTTCAAAAAGAAACTCAACACATCGCCGCTTGCCCCCGCAGTAACAATCTCCACCTTCGCATTCGCCCGCCGCGCCTGACAAACGCTGCCCCCGCAGCCCCAGCGCACCCAAAGCTCGGAGAGGGCATCACGAGTTTCCGGAGCGCAGTCCACCACCCGTACCAGCTCTCTTATAGTGAGCTCCTCATTGAAATCGAACCAGCCGTCGCCATTGCCAATTTGAGCAAAGTCCTGCTGGCCGAAGCGCAGGAGCAGGGTGTCCGGATTTTCGACAAGGGTTTCTCCATCGCTGCTGCTTACCGAGATACTGCTGACGTGGGTATCCAGAAATTCAAAACTGGCCACTCTGCCCGGCCGGGTGTTGCGGACGGTGAGGATACGGAACACGAAATCATTGAGCCCCCCCTGCCAGTACAGGTTTTCGCCATTGGTGATGAGCAGGTTGCCCGTCTCCACATTGAAGGGGTCGGAGGCGAAGCCCTGACTGCCATTGGCATGTTCCAGTTCTGCGGTAATGAAGAACAGCTCCCCCGCATCAATACAGGACAGCGCCTGGCAGCTGACATCAGCCTGCAGGGTGAGGCTGAGGGTATCACCTGCGGGCACTTCCGGCAAGGCAAAGACCGGCTCCGACGGGTTGCCAATCGCTTCCTCGGTGCCGCCGCTAATGCTGCCGGCCTGATAGGTGATGCCGCAGGGTAGCCCAAGCGTCAGAGTGGCGTCTTGCAGCCCGCTCGCCCCTCCGGTGATGGTGTATTGGAAGGTTTGATCTTCGCAGACGTTGAGGTTGCCGGGGGGGTGGAGCTGGGCTTGCTGGGCGGTGAGGCTCAAAGAGGTGAGCAGGAAGATGCTTAAGAGGGTCGTGTAAATTTGGGGTTGCATAGTCGCTAAGGTTCTTATTTCTAAAAATCAAAAGGCCTATTCGTCGTTCAGCGGTACAAAAGCTATCCACTCATATCGTAATCGTAATCGCACCCGGCGTACGCAGCTTATCCCTGTACTTGCCATTCACATGCACATCTGCCATGCCAGTGGAGGCGTGCTGTACTTCGGCTACGCCCTGCGCATTGGTGTACACCGCTTTGCTGAAGCCTGAGTTGAGCAGACCGTTCCAGAACAGCACGACTTTGGCGTTTTGCTCCCACTTACCGTAGCGGGCGTTGTAGACTTTGATGATGGAGGTTTTCATGGTTATTGTTTTTGGTTACTAGATTTCACTTTTTATTCCACCACAATCCGTTCTGCCCCATACCCACCTTTATGTGACCAACGTACCCAGTAGACGCCTGCGGGCAAGCCACTCAGATCGAGTGTAGTTTCGGTTTGGCGCACGGTACTTTCCTGTATTAGCTGCGCCTGTGCGTTGAAAATGGTCAGATTTATTTCAGGTATTCCATCAGGAAGTCGTACCCACAATAAACCTGTTGTTGGATTGGGGAAGAAAGCAGGAGTGGCATCCTTAACAGGCGTGCGTGTGCCTACTGCCTGTTCCACCAACAGCTGCAGGTTTTGAGACCATACGCAGCCTTCTTCGTCTTCCACCGTAAGGGAAAGCTCGTAGGTACCGGGAGCAAGATCAGCCCCATAGATCGGAAGCGTTTCCATAGTGGAGCCGTCCTGCCAGAGGTAGGTGAGGTAGGTACCATTGGGGGAGAGCAGTAGTGTATCTGCAGTAGTCATGGAAATCATGAGGGAGTCAAACAATACCGGTTCGGACTGTACCGCTATATTGACCTCTTGAGCAAAGGGGCAATCCCCTGTCCAAATCGTATCCAAAAATGATCCGGAGGTCGTGTAGAGCACCTCATTCAGCAGTAAACTTTCACTCGCACAAAGGATCGTATCCAGAGATACTTCAACACTCACGGGTGGGCATACGGAGACCACAAACTGCGTCTCCGGGCAAGCGGTGGCCATACCTTCCTCGTAGTAAGGGGTGAGGGTTACAAAAAGGGTATCGCCCAGCGGCAATTCTCCCGGCTGATAGCTGTTGGCCAGTCCTACATCCAGACTATTCAGCAGCTCTACTCCACCCGGGCTAAGCCCTATGTTCAACAAATAACCCAGCGCACCGGGTATAGGCTCCCAGGAGAGCACAGCATTTTGAGGTACCTCTACTTCGCCATTGGCGGGGCTGACTAAGGTGTTGCAGACCAAAGTGCCCTCACAAGCGCAGCCCGCC
>PR_CR_10_Liq_1_inCRDRAFT_1000891_pt1 | contig 17699 bp, 17 predicted proteins | sample PRCRCaboRojoPR_3_FD_10241 | JGI IMG/M metagenome (IMG submission 10241)
ACGGCCCACATGTCGTCTTCGGTCTCGCCCTTGGTGACAGCTTCGGGGGCTACCGTGTCCAACTCCTGAGCAATCATGCCGTAGCGTTGGTGTTCACCGTCTGCCTTCCAGTCGAACTGGCGCACTTGGATACCGTCGATCAGCGCAGAGGCGTCATCAGCGTCCGTGATGTTTTCCTTCAGGCGCTCGTCGGAGGAGGTGTTGTAGGAGGTGGTTGTTGAAGTCGTGTCAATAGAGCCAACGTCTGACCCGTTAGCGTTAAAGCGGATCATTTCGCCGCTTGTTCCGACCTTGTTTAAGTTCATGTTTGCGAAGGACGAAGTTCTTGCTATGTTTAACTGCGGAACGCTGCCCCGAAGAGCGATGCCTTCGTTGGTGTTTTCGTTAAAATCAATGTCACTCGTCGTCCCCACCAGCACGTTCCCCGAGGAGTCGATGCGCATGGCTTCGGAGCCGTTGGTGCCAAACAAAGTTGGGGTATTGTCGTAATTCCAAAGAGCCGTAGATGCGCCAGCGTTCCAGAGTCGAAGGCCGTTATTTGAACTGCTTCCCGTAGTGCTAGAAAGGATTTGGAGTGAGTTGTTCGTGCCGCCGCCAATAGTAAGATCGTAATTTGGCGAACTCGTCCCAATCCCCACGTTCCCCGAGAACGCCCCCGTCGTCCCGCTAATAGCCGCAGGGGTGGTCCCGCCGATCACAGTGCCGTCGATGGTGCCGCCGTTGATGTCTGCTGTGGAGGCAACAAGAGGTACATCCAACCCGCTTGCATTAAACTCACCGATCTTAGAGCCACCAACGGAAATACCGATCTCGTTAGCAGTCTCACGGAAGAAACCAGTGTCTTGGTCTTGTGTGAATGTAATGCCGGGAGTGGCAGCAGAGCCATCATCAAACTTACCTTCACCGGCCTCGTCAGCTACAGTCTGAAAGTCATTTATGAGCGTAGTGACCTGACCAGCTAGATCAGCCACAAGGCTCTGCGTAGGAATAATCTTGTAGTCTTGACCACTCTGAGTAGACCCAAGGTAAGGGTCAGCCAGCACAAGGACTGTAGCGGAAGTAATTGATTCAATCTCGTATAAGTTATCGTCAGGGCCGTAGAAGGCTTCCCCGATCTGAGCGCCCGACACAAAGTTAGTACCACTACCAGTGACTGTGGTCGAGCCGTTTGTTACGCTGACGGTGCCTGTATCATACCAAGCCATCGTGTATCTCCATAAATCTCAAGTTCATTTTATCATAGTTGGGTGCATGGCGAAAGTTACCCCGGAGGATCAGGCCACACCACATTCCTTGGGTCATCCGTGTTCTCAGGAAGGTCTCTAAGCGCCTGACGGTAAGTTGCCCACGCAGCTTGATCTACAGGTGCGTCAGGAACTTGAGTCCAGTCACTCTCATCCAATTTGGAATTTCTCTCTCTACGCAAAAGGAAAAAACCAGATGCTATATCATATTCATATGAGAGGCTTTCTTCATCCCAGAAAAAAGCTGGCCCCGGTGCGACAGGTTTCTCGCAAACCGACTGCCCATCCCAGTAATGCTTATCTGGGTCCACCATAAAGTCACACTCTACGACAGTCTGACCCTCATCAAGCGTCTCTTGTGTAGCAGATAAGGATTTCTCGTCCAGAGCCACCCCTTGAACTATCTTCTCATTTTCCAAGATGGCGTAGAACTTCATTATTTCCTCCTAGTAAACGCGCTTAGGGTGATGCTTCTCATTGAATAAGAACCTGAGCCACTAAGGTTTGTCCCGACACCCCGCAGAATTACTGTATGGGTTCCTGTATAACTTGCGCTAACTGACTGTCTCATCACTAGTGTAGAAAGTCTAAGGGGCGTGTAGGAACTTGTAAGTGTCAAGGATGGGGCGGTCTCAACAACACTACCATTGTACAAAAGTTGTGGTTGAAGTGTTGCGCTACCAGCCATTGGGTAGCCGGAAGATGTCCCAGTTTGAACCACATAAGTTGCCTCAAGAAGAAGGAGATCACCGTTATCGGCAGCAAAAGAAATTGTCGAGTAGTTGTCGTTGAATGGTCCTGAAAAACTACCAGACCAGAACCTATTAAACCCATTATAAGAACCATATGCAGCAGTGGTGATTGCGTTATTCTTAACTTTAATTGTATCAACCGAAAGGTCTACAATAGCCGCTTCATCAATGAACGCATTTCTTATGTAAGTACCAGCCGGATAAACTACACCATCAATATTCCTTGAGGACGTAAAGACAGTGAACGGATAGTCACCACCATTGTTGTTACTATCAAATACGGCAAACTGGTCAGCCCTGACATTAAACGCAGAACCACCAGCACCAGACAAAAGCTGATAGCCAGAGATGTTCCCATTGTTGTCAATCTGGACACCGTAGCGCCCCTCAATGCCATCAACGCTTTGTGATACTTGACTGATGGTAGTGGTGTTATTGCCAACCGTAGTGGACAAGCTGCTGATCTGAGATGCCTGTGCGCTGATGTCTCCTTCGTTGTCAGTTACCCTAGTGTTTAGACCAGAGATCGCTGTAGCGTTACCACTGATGTTACTTTCAGCAGTAGTAAGGTCACTAGACAGACTGTTAATCTGACTTGCTTGTGCACTAATCTGACCTTCAGCACTCGTAACCCTAGTGTCCAATCCAGAGATCGCTGTAGCGTTACCACTGATGTTTCCTTCAGCAGTCGTAAGATCACTCTGAAGTGCAGTGATACTGGAGGAGTTTGAACTGATATTTCCTTCTGCGCTTGTGACCCGTGCATCAAGAGAGGAAACAGCAGATGAGTTTGCAGAAGTATCAGTCTCAAGATCGGTCAGGCTTGCCTGAAGAGTAGTGATGTCAGAAGCCAGTGCACTGTCAGCATTTGCTCTAGTGGTTTGCTCAGAAACGATAGACGCCTCGTTAGCATTAATCTGAGCAGCCAGTTCCGTCCTGACTTGTGCTAGAGCCTCCTTCTGGTCATTCACATCCGCAGTAAAAGACTGACGAGCGTAAGCCACATCTTGAGTGATATACTTCCTGTCATTGTAACGACCCAAGGCTTCTTGAAGCGTCAACTCGCCCAGGTCATCAGTCTTGTTAGACAACCTCCTTACGTCTTGAACAGCAATGTTAATGGTCGGCGCATCAATACTGTCTAGCTGGATTTCAGCAGTATTCAGTCGCGTGTCAACGTCATTGAGTGCAGTTTGACTAGCCTTGAGGTCAATCTCGCCTTCAGCAACAGTAATGCGTCCTTCAAGCGCCTCAACGCCCAAGGTTCCATCATTGACATCATACAAAGACCCAGTGCTTGTGAGCGTGATAGCACCCTCAAGAGCATCAATGTCAATCTCTGCCGTATCAACCCGCGCAACAGTGTTCTCAAGTTCCGTGATGGTCGCTTCTGGCAACTGCGCGGCTGCAATCTCTGAGTCCACATAGGCGGTTGTGGCTGTAAGCGTAAGCTGCGACTCTACAGCATCAAGGTCGATCTCAACGTTATTCACCCGATTATCAAGAGCAGACAGACCTTGGATCGTCACAGAACCAGTATCAGGGTCAACAGTAATGCCTGCGTCGTTTATACGGCCCTCAAGGGCAGACGCATTAAGAGCAAGCTGGAGTGAGTCAGTAGCAAGTTGCGTTGTGGCGTCTTCTAACTGTTGTTGGTAGTCAACTGTGATGTTGTAGTCAGCAATATCTACCTTCTGGCTAATATCAGTGTTAATGCCATCAAACACATCAATCACGTCTTGAGCAAAGTTATCGTACTCAATGATTGCAGGGCCAAGATCGGCAGTGGTGATTGTGCTTGTAGTCGCATTAACAGGACCAGTCTTCCCGCTTTCATTGCCACTGTAGTCAACAGCAGAGACCCAGTAGTATTTCGTGACAAGAGGCCCAAGATTTGCACGAACAAATGAGTTACCGGAAGAACTCCCGATTTCAGTAGCGTTCCCAACTACGTTATCATCACTCTCGAAGACCTTGACGTAATTGAAGTCAGCATTGGCAGGGTTTGTCCACTTGACCTCAATAAATCCAAGACCACCGGAAGCAGAAAGATTTGTTGGTGAATTGGGGGCAATAGTATCACCACCAACTTGGGCTGTAGCAGAAACATAAGGACCGGATACCCCAAAAGTATTTATAGCCTTAACACGGATGTCATAGACCACATTCTCAACAACAGGGGCGATCTGGTATTCAGTAGAACGAAGACTGACGCTGTTGTATTTAGACTCACCTTGCCTTCGCCACTCAATAACATACGAGTTCACAAACTGTGCATCAGGCTCATCCCAATCCACAATGAATGAGTTTACAAAGGTGCCGTCTTCAGTGGTGAACCCACCGTCAGAAACAGTCAGGTTCTTAGGTGCCTCAGTCAAGAACGGGCTGGGCAGGTTCGTGTTGTCACGCTCGTAAACAGCACCATCGTCAACCTCATCAAAGACACTCTCGCTGATCTCACGCAGCGTCATCTGCACTTGCAGGTCTTGAGCGTCAGTCAGACCAAACGTCCAAGAAGCAACCTCAAACTCTTTTTGCACCCACCCAAAGCGATCCACACTAAGCTGGATGATGTCTCCGACCTGAACCTGAAAGGCTTTCATCCCAAAGGATGCACTGATAGTAAGTTGCTGACGGTTACGCTCAAGGAAGATACGAGCGATCCTACGAGCCTCGTCTGCTGTATCAGTAAACGGCAGGTTCAGGTCAACAACTGACTCAACACCATTGTCAGCATCCAAGAAGTCCTGATTGCGGAGTTCTGGGTAGTCGGTAAACTCGTAGGCACTCTCTGGCCCTTTGAACGTGCCTTTTACGATATTGAAGTTGTCTCTGCGCGAGTGCCGAGTTTTAACAGCCACACTACTACGCAAATCGTCTTCTGTGAATGAAACAGTGGGGGCTACGTAATAAGCAGGCTTCATGCGCCACTTACCTTGAGCGTACCACAACAGACCGCCCATAGACGTGAGCATTTCACTGAGAAGATCAATCGGGGTCACTGCCGTGGTGAACGCGCCATTACAGGTGTAACGCTTGGCACCACTGACAGTATTAGTCTCATCACAGACATTCGCAGCAGCAGCTACAAGTGTATCATCAATGTTTGCAGCCTCTTCATTCAGGCCGTAGTCAGACGCAATATAGTCACGCAGGCAAAGCGCAGGATTGTCGCTCCAGGCCGTCGTATCAGTCCGAGGATCATAGAGTTTCTTCCCCTTGATCGTGCAAAGGATTTCAGGGACACCATTCGGGAAGTCATCCCCAAGGCCGTGGAAGATGTCACACGAAATGTAAGCACAGTTGTTTAGAACGTGGTTGTTTGTCCAGCCAACACCATAGGACACAAGGCTTGCGTCTGCCGTGGTTTGCGTCCCGTCAAAGAACCGCATAACGATAGAGCCTGAAAAGCTACTAAAGAAGTTCGACTCGTAGCGACTTCCGTTGGGTGTAAGGGACGTGCCATTAGGGACTTCGGAAGGCTTTGTGATGACCTGACCAGTCCCCATAACCTTCCAAGATGTAATCTTTTCGCCGTCAATATAAACTTCTTCGTAACCCTCAATCGGGTGTCCTGTGTGAACAATCACCCGATAAAGCGTTGAGTTCACAATGTCGTTTGAATTGGAGTCAAAGACAATCGCACCGCCAACACGGGTCTGGCCGTAAATCACCTGCCGATCTAGGTTTGAGCGTTTGCCGTTTAGACGAAAGCCACCAATGCCAGCCTTACTCTCAGAACTGGGTTTGGGCGCAAGAGCGTTAAGGGCTAGGCCGACGGCGGCTTGGGTGAGGAAGCCAACTGCTGTTGTGAGAAAGGCACCAAATTTAAACGCCGCCACCGCAGGTGCAAGTCCGGAGACCGTCCCTAGAACGGCAGAACCAATCGCAGCAGCAGCGGTGAAGACAGCCATTAAAGCACCTTTTCGAACCTAGTTTCGATCTTCTGGTATCCTAGACGCTCAAGGAGAGGATCAATAGGATGCCGCTCGGTCACGGTCACATACAAAACCTTATGCCCATCTTCTTTAAGGCATTTTTCGGCAAATTTAAACATCCGAAGTCCGACACTTCCGCGTCGATACTGCTTGTCCAAGTATATGACATCATTGCTGGCAAGCATAGCCTTCTGGGAGTGCATTGACGGGAAGACGATCACAGTAAAGTAGCCAATTAGCTGGCCGTGATCTCTTGCGGTAAATATGTAGAAGTTGCCCTGCTCTTCTAGCAGTTCGTATAAATCCCAATTAGGATCAAGCGGCAACATTTCCTTATTGTGCTCAATTTCTTCCCAGTCTTTTTGCAAAAGAGGCCAAACTTCATCGCGGACCGAGGCAAGAAACTCTTGCTGATATGTGATGTCAGCGCCCATAGAACGGTGCGTCAATCACGCTGTTGCCAGAAGTCCCCCAAAGAATCCGCTGAAGCTGAATGCTCTCAACGAAATCAAATCCGAGATCATTGGGGTAAAGAGACTTCTGATATTGACTGGTATAGCGAGCAACCCTGGCGCGCTCTAAGTCAATCAGCTTGTTCTCAACCTTTAACTCAATGGTTGATGTCTCGGCGCCCTCATCAATGTTCATTTCGTCCATGTAGCCAGAGAATATCTCGGCAAGATCGCTGTAGGTCGTGCCATCAGAAACACCAAAGTGTATCTTGCACACACGTCCCTGATAAGGCTCACTGAGAGCCAATGACACCAATTCGCTGGGGATGCCGCTCAAGGTGAGAGTTGCGCCCTTGACGGCGATCTCAGAGGTTTCCTCAACGGCTGAAATACTCATCAGGCTCCCAGCGCCGGTGTATGTGTTGCCATCAAGCACTTGATCGCCAATACCAGTCCACAAGCGCAGCGTTTCATTGCCGTCAAACAGCAACTCAACGGCAAAGATCGGCCTGATTACACTGTCGTCTAATGCGGCCTCAACAACCGCCGGAATAGCGCGACTACCCATTAGATCGCCTCCACTGCGCCGAATGTTACGCCATAAATGCTAGCCTCGTTAATTGACCAGGCTTGCTCATTGGATGCCAGTCGGAAGTTGCCGACAGCATTGGTTACGGTTACTGAGTCCGTTCTAATCCCTCTGACATAAGGCCATATTTCAAGCGTGACTGCTCCAGCCGATGTGGTGTTGCCGGTGTTTAGAACTTTATGCAGCGTTGCACCCGATCCAGTCCCGATCTGGATGTAATCTCCCGGCAAAAGCCAACCCGCCGTGTCCGCAGGGGCACCCGTCACAATGATCGTGCCGCCGCTTTGACTGGTGATAACAGGCGTGCCAGCGGATGTAGCCGCTGCGCCGCGTGGATTGCACGCCCTCGGATCACCTAAAAGAAATGTCTTGGCACGACCATTCAAAGACAGCAGCCAGGCAATCCACATCTCTGCATCTGAACGACGCATCGGCGGCAAGGTAATGTCTGCCTGCCATGCCTGTCCCTGATGCTCAAAAACAGTGCTAGAGAATGTAAATGGGGATGCGCTCAGCGCGGTGGCGTTCACAGCGCGCAATTCTACATTCCGGATACCGGTGTGCGAGGGCAGGTCTCTTGGATATGTAAAAGCCATTACGCAAAAGCCCTTCCATAGCTACCGCCGCGCCGCTTGGCATCAGCAACCGCGCCCTTCGCGCTTTCCGCGATTTGCGGCATCATTGACTTGATCTCATTGCGCACGGTCTGCTGCACGCCCGTGCTGACGTTGATGGTCTGCTGAACGATAACGTTTTCTCCACCACCGCGCATTGCGTTGCTGGTCTGTGCCGGGCTTAGAATGCGACCGTTGGTTTGCGGCACGAACAACTCGCGCCCGCTTTCGCCGGTCATGTATGGTTGACCGGCCTGCACGGTTCCGCCGGATGCTTTGCCCTTCAACGCGCTGAATATGCCTCCCAGAATGCCGCCGCCACCGCTGCTGAAAGAACCGACAAGCTGCTGAACAACAAGCACGCGATAAAGTTCGCGGATGATGTCAGCGGCCATAGCGCGGAACGCATCCTTGGCGTCCATAGTGCCGTCAATCATAGACATGAATGCACTTTCCATGCTGTATTGCACAGTATCCATAACCTCGCCTAGTGCGCTTGCTTCAAGCGTGGCCTCTTGAAAACGCTGGCGCGAAATAGACATTGCGCTGTTGTATTCTTGCTGCGTGATCGCTCCGGCCTGCAATGCGTCATTCAGCACTTGCTGCGCATCGTTAAAGTCTTCTTGTGCATCCGAAACATTGGCAAGGGTTGCCAGAAGCTCGCTGTATTCTTCACGCAAGTCGGCAAGCTGGTCAACCGCGCTGCCACCGCCGCCGCCGCCTCTTCTCCTTGAAGACCCGCCGCCTGTATCTGTCGCGCCTGTTAAGCTGCCAAGAAGCGAAGACGGGACGGAAACCGCTGGGGCTGTAACGCCGGGAATGTTTTGCGTATCTGTCCCAAATTCACGAACATTTCCGTTCTCATCAACATAAAATTGACCTGTCCCTGAGACATCTCCGCCGCCAAGTTCTCCCGCACGTTCAACATCACGCCGGTATCTTTCAAGGTCTTCTGGCGTTTCTTCTGCCGGTGCGCCGCCACTGCCAAAAGGCTCAAGGCCACGCAGCATTCTGTATTCATCAACAGCAGCGCCGATCAGCCTAATAAGGCCACCAATCTGCGGAACCGCTGTGTCTTTGATGTAATTAATAAGCGAAACAAGTGCGTCTTGGTTATCAGCAAAGGCACTAGTTAATTCAGCGTCGAACGCTTCAGAGAGGTCTCGCGCTGCGTTTTCTAGTTCGCGTGCACCATCAACTGCATCTTGGTCCAAAATTCGGCCAGCCTCTTGCGCCTGATCGCCAAGTTCCTTCATGGCGCGGCCATTATCACGCAGCAAAGGAATAAGGGCAGTCGAGTCGTTTGCAAGCGCCTCCATGTAAAAGGTCATTTCGGCTTGTGAAAGATTTGCTTGCTCAAGACTGTTCACATAAAGCTGCAAAGCCTCTGGGCCAGACAAGCGAGCAAACTGCTCGGCAGTCACACCAACCTGCGGCGCGATGTTTTCAAAAAAGTCCTTCATAGGACCACCGCCGGTGGCCAAGAAGTCACCAACCTTGTCGTTTACATCTTTGATGATGTCAGCGACCTTATCCATCTCAAAACCAACAGTGCGCGCACCCGCCGCGAAAAATTGCAACTCTTCTGCGCTCGTTCCAGCAAGATCGGCCAACTTGCCGATTTCCGCCGCCGATCTGGTCAAATTCTTGATGGTTTGGACTGTAAAGACACCAGCAAGCAAAGGTGCAAGAACACGAGCCGCGCGCCCAAGTTGGTCAAACGAACGACCGACACTGCTGAGATTTCGGTTTGACCTATTCTTAAAGTAAGCAACCCGCCGCTCGGCATCGCGCATCTTGCGCTGGAATTCCTTATCTCTGGCCGACAAGATGACGTTAAGTTGTTCTGCGCTGATCGCCATCTACTTTCTCCACTAGCTGCCGGTATTCGTCTTTTGTCATGGCCTCGGAGCCGGGTTTTTTCGGGGAGTGCGCTTCTGACCAACCAGCAAACACAAGGAATGTGTCTTTCGGGATCATATCACGGATTTCTTCTGGTTTTAACCCTATAACAATGGCGTTTTTAATCATGTTGCGAACGTTCAGTCGCTTTGGCTCTGGTCCTCGTCGGTCTTTTTTTTTGACTCTGCCTCATCCATAGCATCCGGCATGAATGCAATGCCAATCGTTGCCTGCGCGATCTGGTAAAGTTCCATCAGCTTATCAGGGCCACAAGACTCAACGATTTGATCGGCCTCATGGTCTTTCTTGCCGCCACCCACTAAGGCCAGGGCGATAAGATCACGCACCTCTTTTGAAGTCGGCTTTTTGCCTCGACCAAAAAAGCCTTCCCAAACCTCAAAGATGCCACGGTGCTTGTCCTCAAACCGCTCAATCTCACGATTGCGCAGCATGAATGTGTAGGAAGCGCCGCCGAGATACTCGACGACGCTCCCGCGTGGCGCTTCAGCCGTGATCGCCATTAAGCCGCCGTAAACGTAACGGTGCCAGTGCTTTCAAGGCTGATGCTGTACGTCACACCGCCTTCAGTCTCACCGCCGAACTCAACAGTGGTCAGGCGAAACGCGCCAGCATATGTCCCGAAGTCAGGAACGACGATCTCGAAGTTAGCTTGATTGTCGTTCTGCATTGCCACGGTATTCATCCGCGCTTCTGCCGCGCTATCTTCGAAGAACCCATCACCCGAAACCGACACATTCTTTAGACCAGCCAAAGTCTCGGTCCACAGCGCGCCTTCCGGCGTGGTGCAGTCAGGCGTTGTCACGTCGATTGCAGAATTATTGATCGTCAGCGACTTGCTGTTCAGACCGCAAAGATTGCTGAAAGTCTCCGTTGCTTCGCCATCCCCGATCTTCACGAGCAGGGCGCGTCCAAGTTGTTTAGCCATGATCGGCCTCCTTCATCATGCGCTTGCCCACAGCGCGGGGTTTAGGCGGTTTCCTCAAGCATCGCTTGAAGCACTATGACAGCCGTGTAGCCACGACCCTCATCGTCTCTTGTAACAGAAAACGTCTGGAATATCATCTCGACCAGATTGTGACCCGCAACGGTCACAGCGGCCTCCTGACGATGCAAAGCCTCCTTCACAGCCTCAACCACCTGCACAGCCTCAACACGGCCTGACGCACTGCGAGAATGCGCCTCAAGCGAGATCGTGACCTCAGCGCCTTCCGTGGTGTCTGTATCAAACGCATTCGGAGAAATGTCGCCAAACCGCAGATACGGAAACGCCACATCCTGCGGAGGCTCGTCATAAACACGCTGAGCAACAAGATCAGTAACGCCCGCGTTGGCCACAAGTGCCGCGCGGACGCCCTTTTGAACCGACAAGGCAAAGCCATCAGCCACCTGTCGCCTCCTTCAATCCTTTGCGGATTGCAGCTTTTATTGAATTTTGAAACTTGCGCCCTGTGTACTCTTGCGCGATCCGAATATAAGGAGACGGGTTAGTTGTGCCGCGATTGCCGGACTTGCGCCCAAATTCAATGGAGCGGGCCTTAATCTGCGCCTCTTTGGTCGGCGGTGCGGCCTCAACCGAACCCACAAGCCCGCCCTCTTCATACTGCGTGAATATTTTTTCCTTTGTGTCACCGCTATCAACAGGCGCAAGCGCGCGAGCCATCCGAGCTGTGCGCTCGGTGTTCAACCGCACAGACTTAACAAGACGCGCCTCAACGGTCTTGGGCATTTTGCGAAACTGCTTTCGCAACTTATCAGCGCCGCCGATCCTCATGTGGCCACCCCGCGTCCCAGCTTAAACTCAAGCACGGTACCTTTGCGATCCACTTGGATCACGTCTTTGATGGCCCATGTCTTGCCGCGAATAATGACGCGGTCAGCTGCGGTGATTGTGTTTGTGGTGCTGTCACTGCGAACGCGCATTGTGGCCGCGCCTACATCAGACAGAACACCGCCCTGTATGTCCTCTTTGCCAGTGCGCTCACGCATGTCAGCCCAGCGCGTAGCCAAAGAGGCCCACCCGCTGTAGACGTTGCCATAATCGTCAACAGAGCCTTCTGTAAGCCTCTCAAACGAGGCACGCTCACGATATTGGCCAGCCTTAACCATACCAACACTGCCTGTGAATGTTCAGCAGGCTTTCAAAGCCAAACGGAATATTTGACAACTCGTCAATGCCAGACTGTTCTCGGTTGTCGTACCAATGCCCAACCAACAGCATCAGAGCATGTCGGATCGTCTCAGGAACATCAGCCGTCGTTTCGCCATAGCCGATTGTGTATTCAATTTTGATAGCATCTTGGCGATCTTGTGTGACAGGCCAAGTCTGGCCATCAATCGGCTCAATGCTTGTGTAAGTCGCTGTCCCGAAAACCTGATAGTTGTTCACATCGTCGTCTTGCAGAACGCCATCTGTGTCGTAATACCGAACTGCGTTCAGCAACACAAACGGGCCAAGGATCAACTTCACAGAGCCAGTAGTGTTGCTGTCTAGCCATTGCGCCCACTTCTGCGAGATCATCGCCTGACCCAAAGCGCCCTGCACATCTGTGAATGCAACCGCGACATTGATAAGCCGTGTCAACAGTGCATCATCATCTGTATGCTCAACGCGCAACTGAGCCTTCACCTCTTCCAAGGTGATCGGCGTAGTAGCTGGCGCTTCAACAAGTTCAAGCGCATGATGGCACATTAGCGGCTTTGGCATTTAATCAGCCCTCGTCAGGAATAGCCTTGCGCGTGCGCGCCTTTTTGACCGCTTTCTCAATCCGCTGCTCCTGCACAGGTTCAGCAATACCAGCAGTGAAAAACCGCTGCGCTTCCGCCTCGTTGCAGTCAATCACATCGCCCGCATTGTGAGAGAAATCAATCCCAGCCAGCGAAGTCAGAAGTTTAACCTTGGGCATCATCGCCTCCTTGTCAGTTTAGTGAGTGGGGCGGCGAACCGCCCCACCTAGAAACTGACTTAGGCCGCAGCCAGAGCCATGTGCTTGATCGCGGCGGTGTTGGCCAGCACACCGTCGAAGCGGATGTAGCCAAGGATGCCGAAGTCAGGCGCAAAGCGTTCACGCGCAACGTAGAGCGACGGTGCGCCAACCTTGCGAACATAGAACTTCGACATGTCGCCGAACAGCATGATCTTGCTGTTTACGCCATCGCCGATGCCCGCCATCGCCTGGTTGACGACAACATTGTAGCCCAGCAGGTTCTGCGGGATACCGGCCTGATAGTTGCCCATCTGCCACAGGTAGTTGCCGTCACCGTCCTTCAGCTTGCGAACCGCAGCGAGCGTGCTGTCGCTCATCATGATCGCGGTGTTGGGCGCGTTGCGGTATGCCGGATCAACCGAGTGGATCAGGTCGATGATTTCATCGCCAGTCACTGCGTTGGTCGCGGCGGCAACCTTGCCCTCTGCCGAGTTGGTCACGATGCCTTCAACATCCGAAGAACCCGAACCGACGGTCAGCTTGCTGTTTGCGATACGGCCCAGGCGCTCGCCCAGCAGTTCGCCCAGCAGGCTTTCCATGTTCAGGATGCTGTCGGCGTTCAGTTCTGCCGACCAACGGACCCACTCTGAGTCGAAGGCGAATGCGCCAAGCGTCTTCTGGCCGAAGGTAACATCCTTGCCACCATCGTCGGTGGGCTGAGTCCCTTCAGTATGAGCAACCGCCGTGACAGCAGTATCGTCAACAGTCGGGATGTTGAACGTGCGGCCATCATTCGAGTTGATGTAGGTGAAGAACTGGTTGCCGTACATCGGGCCAGTTGCAATCATCGCCTTCTCAATGAAGGTCGCCAGTTCAGTCGGGACCGTGAAGCCACCGGCGCTGTCCGTGCCGCCAACCTGTGCGCGATGCTCTTTCAGAACATTGCGAACTTCGGCATCAACGTACGCGTCACCGCCTGCTGCAATCATCTCAGCGAATGCAGTGCGGTAGTCCATGCGCAGGCCGTCATCCACAGCAGGTGCCGAGCGATCTTCAAAAGTCGGGCGCTTGCTGTAGTCGATTTCGTCGCCAGCGCGCAGAGCCGCTTCAACTTTCTCAAGACGCTCAACCTTTGCGGCCAGCTTGTCGTGATCCGCCATCATGGCGTCAAATTCACGCTCAATTTCAGCAGCGCGATCTTCAGGGGTGTTGTCTGTCACTTCCGACAGCTTGGAGCGGGCCTCGGTGGCGATTTTCGCCATCTTCTCCCGCAGGTCTTTAATATCAGCCATTAGGGCCTCCATCTAAGGGAACTGGTCTGCCATCACGGCGATCAGTCCAAGCGCTTGCCCAAGGCGCGGGACAGGGCGAAACAGCGGGAGAGCCGCTGCTATTCGGTCAAGCGGCCTTTCATCCGAAGGCGGCGAGCCGCTTGGCTTTTCTTCTGCGCCTTGCGGTGCGCCTCAAGCGACCGCAGGCCAATTTCTGTGCCTTCATATGCCGGTGTGGTCACAATAGACACGTCGAAAAGTTCAACATCTTGAACAATGCGTTTCGGGATTTCTCCGCGATCATCCCACATCTGGCGCGTTGGGATGAATGCAAAACTCATCTTGTCCAAGTCGCCTCGGCGCATTTTCGGTAAGATTGAACGGACATCTGGATCGCTAGGATCAAGATCAGTTTCCATGTAAAGGCCACGATCATCCTGAGAAAGCCTAAGAGTGCCAGATCGAGTGCGCGCTAAAGGCAAGCCATCATGGTTGACCAAGAAAACAACGTCGTCGTTCCGATCAATCGCATTCTTGAACGCACCGGCTTCAATAACCTCGGTAAACATTCCCGCGATGTTCGTTTCCTCGCCAAAAACAGCAGCGTAACCAGACACGCGAACCATGCCGTTGTCCTGATCCCGCAACTCAATTCTTTTTGCGGGGCGAATTTCTCTGGCAACGTAGGACTCTTCCATTTCGTCCATATCGCTCATTTCCTTGTGGAAAACGACAATAACCTCATCATCAGTTTCTTCGATCCGCTTGATGTGACGATCCTCGTCTTTGTCCTTGTAGCCCCGGGCTGTTACTTTACTCAAAGTGCTGAATCGATGACCAACGCGCACGCCAGAAGGCGACCACCCATCCTCGCCTTCTCGGTAAACCATGATGAGAGCCGCAGGGTCTTCTTCAGTCCCATTGACGGTAAAATCACTGTCGGGCACATTGATTTGGCCGTCGCGCTCAATGCGCTCAATCTGCCCATAGGCTTCACCGCCAGAACTGTCCCATGCGACATAGTCCCCGACGCTCAGTTCATCAGGCGCTGCGCGCTTTTGCATTTGAGCCTCCATATCCTGTGGCGATAATACCACAACAGAACGTCCCTCGTCCACAGGTGCCGCAGGCTCGAAAAGAAGCGGCTCAAAATCGTTCTCATCAAGCCATTCGCGCGCTTGCTCTACCGTGAAATAGTCGGTCTTAAAACGGATGCTTTGAACGCGCGCCTCGCCGTCGCTGATCCCATAAACGAAATCAACGCCCGTGCCGCCCTCGTTGTTCCGGCGGCTAAAGCTGTCAAATTCGTCTGGATCAGCGATGCGCGCGGCATGTTCGCCCGGATATGGGCGCGTTTCGGCGCGCTCGTCATCTTCCTGCTCAAGAATACGATTGGCCCAAGCCTGACCTGCGTCACCACCCCAAAGCGCCCAGGCTATGCGGCCATTGCTGGGATAGCCATCTTCGCCGGGGCGAAAGCCCTCAGCTTCCTTGTCAACTTCGTGCCGCGCGAAATAGCTGGCCATTCGGCCCACGGTTTCCATGCTTAGGTTTTCGCCGTTTGAAATATCCCTCGCACGAGCGATCCCAACCTCTGTGCCGCCGCGACCGTACTCGCTGCGCCAATCAAGCCCGCGCTGGGCCTCCTCGCGCATCGCTTCATTCGGTCTCGGCATCAAAGCCTCCAACCTGCGCGGCAATCGGAACCGTCGCGCCTTGGATCATCAGACTGTCGCCGCCCTCCAAAGCAGGGCGGTTTTCCATCGTGCGCGCCTCGTTTGGCGTCTCAATGCCGTTCTGGATCGCGGTGGCGTGACCCTGCATCCGCGTCTGGAAGTCGCCGCGCAGCAGCCCGTCAACATTGAACTCAACATAGCGATCAGACCCGCGCGGAAATAGCTTGAGGTTCAACTCATGCTCTGTCTGCTCAATCCACCGCTTCAGCGTGTGCTTGACGAAATGCAAGTCCTGCTGCTCGGTGTTGGAAAATGTGCCATGCGTCAAGTCTTGCAAGAATACAGGCGGCAAGCTGTAAATGCGCGCGATCTGCTCAATGCTGAAACGCTGCAATTCAATCAACTGCATCTGTTCCGGGTTGAAGCCGATCTGCTTCATCTCATGGCCAAGCGGAAGAGCCATGACAGAACGCCCTTCACGCGCCAGCTTGGCCGTGGTCTTGGCCACGTCGTCCGACGCCCGTGATGCTGCTGCGCCGCTCTGGAACGGCCCCTGCAGCACGACAGGCGGGATGCCACCAGATTGGAACGCCTTTGCGCCGTAGCGGCTGGCCGCAATCGCCATGCCAATCGCATCGCGGTTTGTGGAAATCGGACCGCGCACGTCCAAGCCGTTCGACTTGAGCATGAATGGGATGTCTAAGACTTCGCTTGCCGAATATGTCTGACCCTTGTGCAGATACACCCGAACCTGGCGCTTTCCGTCGCTGCGATGCTCAACGCGCGTATAATTCGGATCAAGCGGCCACAGGTTTTTGATAGCGCCATTGCGACTGCGCTCAATGTAAGTAACGCAGCGCCCACCTGTGAAAACTTGGTCAAACATATATTTGCGCCACTCAAACGACGACATGCTATCGTTCGCTGTGTCGTGCAAGAGTGTCTCAAGCGGACCTTTGACGCGCTCGCGGCCATTCTCGGTCTTGCGGTAAACATGCAGGGGAAGGCCAGCAAGCGTTCCAGAAAGGAAGTTCACGGCAGACCAAACCGCAGGAACCCCAAGAGCAGTGTCCACGTTGACAGTGACGCCAGCCGAAGCTGTCATCTCGCCCCAGCCCATGACCTGCAAAAAGTCCTCGGCAGATACCGGGGCATTCGGGTCTTCTAAGTTTCTGGTTTCCGTCTTGCGGAATCTGTCAAAAATGCCCATGCGTCCGCCGAATTTGCAAATTCCGCTGCATTGTATGCGATAATTTGCAAAGTTTCAAGGTGGTCACGCCTCCATCCGAAACTCAGGATCATCCCATGGCGAAGGCGGCACGCTTGTGTCCTCATGCGAAGCCGCGCCAAGCGCCATAGCCAAAGCGACCAGACCGTCGATCCTGCCACTTGACTTCATCTTGTCCAGCTTTCGGTTGCCAGCCGGATCGCGTACCGCGATTGCATTGGCCGCGCACATGTTCAAAAGCGGATTGCCGCCATGACGCAACTTTCGCTCGGCCACAAGGCGTTCCAGCTTATCAACCGCCGGGGCCATATCCTTAAACCCCTGTCCAAAAGGTGCCATCGGGATTTGCGCGCCAATAGCATCAAGTTCTCGCTGGAAGTCGTTAATGCGCCAGCGGTCATAGGCCAACATGGTGATGTCATACTGCTCCGCAGCCTCTGCAACGTGCCGCGCCACCACCGTAGGCACAATCACAGGGCCGTCGATCAACGTCAAAAATCCCTGATCGGCCCAAATATCATAAGGAACCTTATCGTTTTTTGCCTTCTCGCGGATGCCTTCGGACGGCAAAAAGAACTGCGGAATGATGTGCCATTGATCGCCGTCAGGGAATGCCATCACGAAAGCGGTTAAATCTCGGCTTTGAGACAAGTCAAGGCCCGCAAAACACGGCATCCCAGCGAACGGCTCCGGCTCCGCATCGTTGGCCTGCCACTCCGCGCGGCTTAGGAACGGGCTTTGCGCCTCAATCCGCTGGTTCAGATACAACCAGCGAAAGCTGTTTTCCTTGGCTGGCAGTCGCGCCGCCTGCTTTGCAAAGTCCTCCATGTCTTTGAGGCTGCGAAACTCGCCAAGCGCCGGGTTCGCCGCCTTCCACGCCTTTTTGTCCGTCACCTCGCAATCCTCTGGCGCGGTGTAGACATGGCTCACAATGCGCGGGTCTTTCGCGTTCTTGGCGTCGTCCAGCCAAATTGAGAAAAGGTCGCCATCGGTGGATGCCTGCGTGCTAATGGCGATCAAGAGGGGATCGTCGTGCGCGCCTTGGGCGGTTTCGATTGCTTCGATGAAGGCGTCTTGCTGGCCGCGCA
>PR_CR_10_Liq_1_inCRDRAFT_1000892_pt1 | contig 17686 bp, 16 predicted proteins | sample PRCRCaboRojoPR_3_FD_10241 | JGI IMG/M metagenome (IMG submission 10241)
ACCCGCCAACACCTTTGTCGCGGGGTTCATCGGCAGCCCGGCGATGAACCTGATCGAGGGGCAAATGTCCGGCGGCACCTTCACCGCGCCCAGTACCGAAATCCACGGGCTGTCGGCCCCCGATGGCCGTATCACCCTGGGCTTCCGGGCCGAGGACGCGCAGGTCGTCGACAGCGGCGGACAGATCAACGCGCCGATCTACACTCTGGAGTTGCTGGGCGATGCCACCATGGTCACCGTCCGCATCGGCAAGACGCTCGTGTCCGTAAGGGCCGACAAATCCTTCCGGGCCGAGATCGACGATCAGGTGTCGATTGCCGTGCCTCACGACCACTGCCACCTGTTCGATGGGCAGAGCGGTCAACGTATCGGGGCCTAGGCCTCCGCGCCGTCTCCGGACCAGGGGCCGGGGGCGTCAAAGGGATGTGTGATTGCAAGACACATCCCCCAAACAGGGAAACAGGGAGAGAGACATGTTTCTGAAGAAATTGGCCATCGCAGGGGTCATGACGGTGCTGACCGGCACCACGGCTCTGGCCTGCGAGATCAACGCGCGCGTCAGCATCGTGGGCAACGAATTTCCGGCGATCCAGACGGTCGGCGCGAACGCCCAGGCCTGCACCGGTGCCGAGGTCAACACCAACCTGACCGCCGATCACCAGCAGATCAATGTGCCGGGCATGCAGGGCAATCCGGCCGAGTATACCAGCGCGATCATCGCCAACTCGTCGATCGTGGCGCTGATGAACGAAGACGTCATTCGCCCGCTCGATGATCTTGTCGCCAAGCACGGCGAGGGTCTGGCGCGCAACCAGCTGATCACCATCAACGGCGAAGTCATGGCAGTGGCCTTCATGGCCAACGCCCAGCACCTGGTCTACCGCGCCGACGTGCTGGAGCAGATCGGCGTCGAGCCGCCCAAGACCTACGAAGAGATGCTCGAGGCGGCCAAGATGATCCGCGAGCAGGGCATCATGGAGAACCCGCTGGGCGGCGCCTATGCCGCGGGCTGGAACCTGGCGCAGGAATTCAACAACATGTTCATCGGCTACGGCGGCACCTTCTTCAAGGACGGCACCGCCGAGCCCAATGTGAACACCGAGGCCGGTGTGAAGGCGCTCGAGATGATGAAGGCGCTGTCGGAGTACATGAACCCCGACTTCCTGACCCACGATTCGAACGCGACCAACGCCGAGTTCCGGGCGGGCAACGTCGCGCTGATGAATATGTGGGGCAGCCGCGCCGCCACCCTGACCACCGCCGAGGGCGTGCCCCAGGAGGTGATCGACGGCTTCGCCATCGCCGGTCCGATGACCGTGGGCGGCGGTGACATCCCCGCCTCGACGCTTTGGTGGGATGGCTGGACCGTGGCCAAGAATATCTCCGACGAAGAGGCTGAGGCCACCTTCATCGCCATGATGCACGGCATTCGCCCCGAGTTGATGCAGGACGAAGACGTGCGCACCCAGGCCGTCTGGCTGATCGACGGCTACGAGCCGACCGAGGCCGCCGTGGGCGTCTTCGCCGCCGCGCAGGCGGGCACCGTGCCCTATCCGATGCTGCCCTACATGGGCCTGATGCACACCGCGCTGGGCAACGAGTTGTCGGACTTCATGCAGGGCCGCGAAAGCGCCGAGCAGGCGCTGGCCGATGTCGAAGCGGCCTATGTCGCAGCGGCACGCGAAACCGGCTTCCTGCAGTAGCCGGCCCCGTTTGGCTGACGAAACGGGCGGTGCGCCGCCCGTTTTCCCCACCTCCCGACCTGGGACAGCGTCATGAAACACCGCACTTTCTTCTGGTTCTTCCTGCCGACCGGGCTTGCGATGCTTCTGTTCATCGCGATGCCGATCGTGTCGGTGATCACCCAGTCGATGTATGCCCCGCACGAGGCGGTGCTGATCACGGTGGAAAACTGTACGCCCTTCGCCTGCACCGAAGAGACCACCATCGACCAGGAGGCCACCCGCGAACTGCGCGACGCCCAGCCCCTTGGCCGGTTCGTGGGTTGGGACATCTACCTGAACCGCGGGCATCTCGCCGTCGCCGAGGTGGCCGAGATCTGGCGCAGCGCAGAAAGCTGGGGCGGCTTTTTCGACCGGCTGGGCAACCTGCCGTTCTATCGCGCGATGGCCTTCACGCTGACCTACACCTTCGTCACCGTGCCGCTGCTGATCGGTCTGGGCCTGATGATCGCGCTGGCGGTCAACTCGCTGCACCGCCACCTGAAGGGGCTGGTGATCTTCTTTTCGCTTCTGCCGATGATCGTAACGCCCATCGTGGGCGCGCTGATCCTGTTCTGGATGATCGACAGCCGCGGCATCATCGGCAACCTGATCATCTATCTGAGCGGAGACCCGCAACTGTCGCTCAAGGCGTCGACGCCGCTGATGTGGGTGTCGCTCATCGTCTACGGCATCTGGCACTCGGCGCCCTTTGCCTTTGTCGTCTTCTATGCCGGGCTTCAGACCCTGCCCAAGGACCAGCTCGAGGCGGCGCAGATCGACGGGGCCACCCGGCTGCAACAGCTGCGCTATGTCACCATTCCGCACCTGATGCCGCTCGTCACCTTCGTGGCGCTGATCAAGCTGATGGATAATTTCAGGGTCTTCGAAGAGATCGTGGGCTTCAACGCCTCGGCCCATGCCACCAGTCTCAGCTGGATCATTTACAATGACCTGAGCGGTGAGACCCGTCAGCTCAGTTCGGCCGCGGCGACCTCGGTGCTGACGATCATCGGTGTTGCGATCCTGCTGTCGCCGGTCCTGATCCGGACCTGGCGCGATTTCCGGGGAAGGAGGGTCTGATGGCCTCGCGCGCGCAACAAATGCCCACGGGGCTGCGGATCCTGTCCAGCGCCTTCGTGATCGTCTGGCTGATCCTGGCGGCCTTCCCGTTCCTTTGGACCTTCTGGGGGTCGTTCAAGGTCGAGCTGGACTTCTTCTCGATCGCGGACTGGACCAACGCGCTGACCGGCGCGAACACGCAAGAGACCTATGGCCGCTCCTTCACCGGCGCGGGCTATCACGGCGCCTGGGTCCAAAACGAATTCTGGCGCAATGTCATCAACACCTTCATCGTGTGCTTCTTCGTGGTCTGTACCTCGCTGACCATCGGCACGCTTGGGGGCTACGCACTGTCGCGCTCGGGTTTCAAATACGTCTTCTGGCTGTTGATCATCGCGCTGATTTTCCGGGCGATGCCGCCGATCACGCTGGTGGCGGGCTACATGCTGCCCTTCTTCGAATGGAATGTCTGGGGCATCCTGCCCACGACGATCATCGTGCTGGTGGCGATCAACCAGCCCTTCACGCTGTGGATGCTGCATTCGTTCTTCCAGAACATCCCCAAGGAGCTGGACGAAAGCGCCAAGGTCGACGGCTGTACCCAGTTCCAGGCGTTCCGCCATGTCATCATCCCGGTGATGTGGCCGGGGGTGATCACGACGGGGCTCTTCAGTTTCCTTCTGGCCTATAACGACTTTGCCGTGACCGCGATGCTGTTGTCGGAATCGAACCGCACCATGATCCCGCAGATCGCCGCCTTTCTCGGGACCACCCAGACCGAGGGCAATGTGATGTTCGCCGTCGCGGCCGTGGTCTCGGCAACGGCACCGCTCTTCGTGCTGGTCATGTTCTTCCAGCGCCAGATCGTCAGCGGGCTGACCGCGGGCGCAGTGAAGGGTTAAAGCCATGAAGGGATCGCGCCCCGAACAGGCCGTACTGAGCCGCGATACGGACATGTCCAAAACCGCCGAAACCCGCGCGGTGATCGAGGGTATGGTCGACGGGCTGAACGACCACCGGATCGACGATATCGGCCAGTTCTTTGCCGAGCGCTTTCGCTGGATGGGCAACCAGGGCTGTGGCACCAAGATCGGCCTGAAGGCGTTCCAGGAAAACTGGCAAAAGCCCTTTCAGGCGGCGTTTTCCGACAAGGTCTGCATCGACGAGGCGCGGCTTTACATGGGCGAATGGGCCGCCGCTTTTGGCCGGCAGGAGGCCGTGCACAGCGGACCGTTCATGGGGATCGCGCCCACCGGCAAGCAAGTCGAGATCCGATACATGGATTTCTGGAAGGTCGAGAACGGCAAGATCACCGACAATTGGGTGATGGTCGATTTCCCCCATGTGCTGGCGCAGCTGGGCGTCGATGTCTTCGACGGCGAAGGCTGGGAGGCATTCGACCGCGGCGAACGCAGCCCGCCTGCGCCCGCGGCCCAAAAGACCGGCTCTGGCAGCTGACGCCAGAGCAAAACCGAACCGAAGCAAGACCCGCCGAACGCGCAGGGCAGGAGAGACGAGAATGGCGATCACTTATCTCAAGCGTGGCAAACCCGAAACCGAACGGGCCGAGGATGATGCCAAGGTGCGCGGCGTCGTAGAGACCACGCTTGCCGATATCGAGACGCGGGGCGATGCCGCGGTACGCGATCTGAGCGAAAAATTCGATGGCTACGCGCCCGAAAGCTTCCGCCTGACCGCCTCCGAGATCGAAGCGGCGATGCAGAAGGTCAGCACCCGCGACATGGCGGACATCAAGTTCGCGCAGGACCAGATCCGCCGCTTTGCCGAAGCGCAGCGCGCCTCGATGACCGATATCGAGGTCGAGACCTTGCCGGGCGTGATCCTGGGGCACAAGAACATCCCCGTACAGTCGGTCGGCTGCTATGTGCCCGGCGGCAAGTTTCCCATGGTGGCCTCGGCCCATATGTCCGTGCTGACCGCCCATGTTGCGGGCGTGCCGCGCATTGTGGCCTCCGCGCCCCCGGTCAACGGTGAACCGCACCCGGCGATCGTAGCTGCGATGCATCTGGGGGGCGCGCATGAGATCCTGTGCCTTGGCGGCATCCAGGCCGTGGGGGCGATGGCGCTGGGCACCGAAAGCATCGACCCGGTGCATATGCTTGTGGGTCCCGGCAACGCCTTTGTCGCCGAAGCCAAGCGCCAGCTTTACGGCCGGGTGGGCATCGACCTGTTCGCAGGCCCGACCGAGACGATGGTGATCGCCGACGACACCGTCGATGCCGAACTCTGCGCCACGGATCTGCTGGGGCAGGCTGAACATGGCTACAACTCGCCCGCCTGCCTAATCACAAATTCCCGGCGGCTTGCCGAGGAGACACTTGCGGAAATCGAGCGTTTGCTCGACATTCTGCCTACCGCCGAAACCGCCCGGGTCAGCTGGCAGGAGTACGGCGACGTGATCCTCTGCGACACCTATGACGAGATGCTCGAGGTTGCCAATGACATGGCGTACGAGCATGTGCAGGTCATGACCGATCGGGACGACTGGTTCCTCGACAAGATGCACAGCTACGGCGCGCTCTTCCTTGGGCCGCGTACCAATGTGGCGAATGGCGACAAGGTGATCGGCACCAACCACACGCTGCCCACCAAGAAGGCGGGTCGTTATACCGGCGGTCTGTGGGTGGGCAAGTTTCTCAAGACCCACAGCTACCAGAAGGTCACGACGGATGCCGCTGCGGCACTGGTCGGCGAATACGGCTCGCGGCTTTGCATGCTCGAGGGGTTCGTGGGCCATGCCGAGCAGTGCAACATCCGTGTGCGCCGCTACGGCGGCAAGAATGTGCCCTACGGGGTTGCCGCCGAATGACCGACTGGCCCACGCGGAACAAGGCGGCGCTTGCGCCTCTGCGTGAGGCGATGGTCGATTTCGAACCGGGTGCCGTGCGCGCGGCGCTGAAGGCTGTGATCGCCCCCGACGCCGTCGTGCACATGGCCCATCCCTTTGGCGATCTGACCGGGCCGGATGCCCTGTTCGAGACCTGTTATGGCCCGCTGTTCCAGGCCATGCCGGACCTAGAGCGTCGCGACTGGATCGTGATCGCGGGGCCGGACGAGGGCGGTAACCAATGGGTGGGCTGTGCCGGGCACTACCTGGGCAGCTTTCTGGGTCCCTGGCTCGACATTCCGCCCACCGGGCACCTGACCCATATGCGCTTTCACGAGTTCTACCGCTTCGAGGGCGGCAAGGTCGTCGAGGTCCAGGCAATCTGGGACATTCCCGAAGTGATGATGCAGGCCGGGGCATGGCCGATGGTGCCCAGTCTGGGCCGGGAGTTCCGCGTGCCCGGCCCGGCGAGCCAGGACGGTATTGTCCCCGGGCCCTGGGATGCTGAGGCCGCACGGACATCTCAGCAGACGATCATCGACATGCTGGCCCACATGATCCGACACCCGTCGCAGGGCGGGCCCGAGGTGATGGAGATGCCACGCTTCTGGCACGAGCGGATGACGTGGTATGGTCCCGCCGGCATCGGCACCGCACGGGGCGTTGCAGGGTTCCGCCACTGGCACCAGATCCCGTTCCTGGCCGCCATGCCCGATCGCGGACAGCACGAGGATGCGGTCACCCACCACTTTTTCGGTGACGGCGCCTATGCCGCCGTCACCGGCTGGCCCAACATGCTACAGACTGTCACCGGCGACGGCTGGCTGGGTATCGCGCCCGCGGGCCAGCGGATCAGCCTGCGCTCGCTCGATTTCTGGCGGCTGGAGCGCGGGCGGATCCGCGAGAACTGGGTGTTGATCGACCTGCTCGATGTCTATCGCCAGCTGGGCGTCGACGTGTTCGCCCGCATGCGCGCCTTCAACAAGGCCCGCGTGCCCGGCCGCATTTCCCTGTCAGAGGAGCCCGCGTGATGGACCTGCCCCGGACCCCCACGTTTCGGCTGGACGGCAAACGGGCCCTTGTGGCGGGCGCGTCGTCCGGCATCGGACAGGCCTGCGCGGTGGCGCTGGCCGAACACGGCGCCGAGGTTACCCTGGCCGCCCGAAGGCTGACCGCGCTGAAGGCGCTGGCCGACGCCCTGACCGGGCGCGGACTTGGCGCGCGGGCCATCGAGATGGACGTCGCCGAGATCGCCCGCACCGAGGCCAGTGTCGAGGCCGATGTGGCCCAGCACGGGCCCTTTGACATCTTGGTGAACTCTGCCGGTCTTGCGATCCACACGCCCGCGCTGGACACGGCGGAGGCCGATTTCGACGCGGTGGCGGATCTCAATATCAAAGGCGCCTATTTCCTCACCCGCGCCGTGGCCCGCGGGCTGGCCGACGCGGGCCGACCAGGGTCGCTCATCAACATTTCAAGCCAGATGGCCAAGGTCGGCGGCATCGACCGCGCGGTCTATGCGGCAACCAAGCACGCGGTCGAGGGCTTCACCAAATCCATGGCGATCGAATGGGGCCCCAAGGGCATCCGGGTGAACACGATCTGCCCGACCTTCATCGTCACGCCACTGACCCGGCAGACCTTTGACCGCCCCGAACGCCGCACGTGGATCGAGGAAAAGATCAAGCTGGGCCGTGTGGGCCGGGTCGAGGATATCATGGGCGCGGCCGTCTTCCTTTCGTCCGACGCAAGCGCGCTTGTCACCGGGTCGGCTCTGATGGTGGACGGAGGCTGGACGGCGGATTGATGACGGAAACCAGGGTCACATCGCTGGACGTGGCACGCCTTGCCGGGGTCAGCCAATCGGCCGTCAGCCGCGTGTTCACGCCGGGCGCCTCGGCCTCGAAGAAAACGGTCGAGAAAGTGCGCAAGGCGGCGCTGGAACTGGGCTACCGCCCCAATGTGCTGGCCCGCGCGATGGTGTCGGGCAAAAGCCGGATTATCGGCCTCGTGGTGGCCTACCTTGAAAACCACTTCTATCCCGACGCGCTGGGCAAGCTGTCGAACCAGCTGCAAAAGCGGGGTTATCACGTTCTCATCTTCATGGCGTCCCAGACCGCGGGCGATATCGACGCTGTGGTCGAGGAAATCCTCGACTACCAGGTGGACGGCATCGTTCTGGCCTCGGTCGCCATGTCGTCGGATATCGCCGAACGTTGCGAACAGGCCGGTGTGCCCGTGGTGCAGTTCAACCGCTACGAGGATCGCGAGGGCATCAGCGCCGTCACGTCGGACAACCGTGCAGGCGGACGGAAGGTGGCCGAGTTCCTGTTGGCGGGAGGGCACGAGCGGATCGGCTACATCGCGGGCTGGGAAGGTGCGTCGACCCAGCGCGACCGTGAGGCGGGGTTCCGCGAGGCGCTCGCCGCGGCGGGGCAGGGTGTCTTTGCCCGCGGCATCGGCAACTTCAATGCCGAGACGGCCCGGACCGCCGCCCGCGCGATGTTCGACCTGCCCGTCGCCGACCGTCCAGATGCGGTGTTCGTGTCCAATGACCACATGGCCATCGCCGTCATGGACGTGCTGCGTTTCGAACTGGGGCTCGATGTACCCGGTGACGTGTCGGTGGTGGGCTATGACGATGTGCCCCCCTCGGCCTGGCCCGCCTACAATCTCACCACGCTGCGCCAGCGTGCCAATTTGATGGTCGAGGAAACGGTCGGCATCCTGCTGGACCAGATCGAATGCTCTGACAGCGCCCCGCCGCGCATGATCGCCATCGACGGGCCCCTGATCGTGCGCGGCTCGGCGCGGATACCGGAAGGATGGACATCATGAAGGGCTTCGACCCGAAGTTTCGGGATTTTCCCGACTACATCATCGGCATCACCAAGGAGATATGGGAGGATCGCGGCATCGCGACGCTCCATGACTACTATGCACCCGATATCGTTGTGCGCTCACCAGCGTCGGTCGTCGTGGGCAACCAGGGCGTCATTGCCGCGACCATGGCCACGCTGGCCGAGTTTCCCGACCGGACGCTTTTTGGCGAGGACGTGATCTGGAGCGGCACGCCCGAAGACGGCATGCTGTCGTCGCACCGTTTGCACTCGACCGCGACCCACGCCAATCCCGGCGTTTACGGCGCGCCCACGGGCAAGACGCTGCACTATCGCATCCTGGCCGATTGCCACGCGATCGCGAACCGGATCGATGATGAATGGCTCATCCGAGACCAGGGTGCCATCGTCCGCCAGTTGGGCTGGGAGCCGCGCGATTATGCCCGGGACCTCATCGCACGCGAAGGCGGACCCGAGGCCGCCTTGCGCCCCTTCACGCCAGCCGTAGACGTGCCGGGTCCCTATACGGGGCGGGGCAATGACAACCCTTGGGGTCAACGCTATGCCGATATCCTGACCCGCATCATGGCCGCCGATTTCACCGTGATCCCGCAGGAATACGACCGTGCCGCGAATCTAGCCTATCCCGGCGGTGTCGATGCGCTGTCCCATGACGGGGCCGACCGGTTCTGGATGGGGCTGCGCGCCTCCTTCCCCAGTGCCGTCTTCGAGATCCACCATGTCATCGGCCGAGACGATCCGATGATGCCGCCCCGCGCCGCGATCCGCTGGAGCCTTCATGGCCGCCACGATGGCTGGGGCACCTTCGGGACACCCACCGGCGCAGAGGTGCATGTGATGGGCATCAGCCATGCGGAATTCGGCGCCCTTGTCGCGGGGGAGCCAAAGCTGCGCCGGGAATGGGCGATCTTCGACGAAACCGCGATCTGGAAACAGATCCTGCTGCACACGGGTGATCTATGATCGAGGCACCGTCCCGGGCGCTTGGCCGCCTGCATGTCTTCCTGGCAAGCCGTCGCGCGCGCCGCCTGAACCTGCGTCCGCCGGGGCTGGGCTGACGCCCCTGCCCAACCCCTTTCGACCAAGTAACGGACATCACAGGAGACACCCCATGACACCGCAAGACATGGATGCGCGCATCGTGCGCTACGGCGAACTGAAACCCTGCAAGACCGCCTTTATCGACGCCCACACCCCCGGATCGGACCAGAAAGAGAACTTTTCCATCATCGGCGGCGGCGTGTCGGAATCTCCCGACCAGCATGTGCATATTTCGATCCCGCACGGCTTCAACATCGGGGCGGCGGGCCAGCCGCCCAAGTGTCGCAACTCGCTGCACGATCACCGCACCGCCGAGGCGTTTTTTGTCCTGTCCGGGCGCTGGCGGTTCTTCTGGGGCCGCTGGGGCACCGCCGGCGAAGTGGTGCTCGAAGAGGGTGACATCTTCAACATTCCCACCGGCATCTTCCGCGGGTTTGAAAACATCGGCACCGACTACGGCATGATCATGGCGATCTTGGGCGGTGACGATGCGGGCGGCGGCGTGATGTGGGCACCGCAAGTGATCCAGGACGCGGCCGATCACGGCCTGGTGCTGGGCGAGAACGGCAAGCTCTATGACACGAAGAAGGGCGAGGCGTTGCCCGATGGCGTGTCGCCCATGCCGCTGATGAGCGACGCGGAACTGGCCAAGCGTCCCGAGCCCACCACCGCCGATGTGCTGCCGAACCACGTGGCGCGATACTGGGATATGGTGGCCCTGGCCGACCGCGTGCCCTGCAAGGTGATCGGCGAGACCGGATTGTTGAAGGACAAGCCGGGCTTCGAGGTCGACTTCATCACCCGCGCAAGCGCGACAGGCGCCCGGCATGCGCATGATCGCCCGTCTGTCCTGATGCCCGTCAAAGGGCACTGGCGCGTCGAGTGGGAGGGTGGCAGTACCACGCTCGCCCCCGGCGACACGATGTCGGTGCCCGAAACCCTGCCACACAGCGCCGTCCCGTCGATGACCGGAGAGGCGGCCCTTTATCATATCGTGGCCACCGACGACCCTGCCGGACCGACCTGGGCGGGCTGAGCGGTCAAACCTTGCCATGCGCAGCGTTTCGGGTTGATCGCCCGGTGCAATAAGGGGCTAGACTGGGTCGGCAAGCTGGGGGCTGCGGACGTGGAGACGCAAACGCAAGATCATCGGGAAAACGAGCAATCGCTTGTTTTCCCATCCGGGGAGTTCAGGCGGCGTGTCACGGCGCTGCAGGCCGCGCTGGACGCCGCCAAGCTCCACGCGGTGCTGCTGACCTCTGCGCCGGACATCTTCTATGTCACCGGGTTCCTCACCCGGTTCTGGGAAAGCCCGGCGCGGCCGTGGTTCGTGCTGGTGCCGCACGCCGGCGGGCCGGTGGCCGTGATCCCGTCCATCGGGGCCGACCTTATGCGCCGCACCTGGGTCACGGATATTCGGACATGGGATGCGCCCGACCCGGCCGATGACGGCGTGAGCCTTCTGATCGACACCATCTGCGATCTTGTCCCCGATACCGCCCGGATCGGTGTTCCGATGGGATTGGAAACCCATCTGCGCATGCCGTTGGCCGATTTCGATCGCGTCGCAACGGGCATCGCGCCACGTCGCTTTTCCGACGCAACCGGACCCTTGCAGTGCGTGCGGGAAATCAAGAGCGAGGTCGAGATCGACAAGATCCGCACCGCCTGTGGGATTGCCGGGCAGGCTTTTGACCGCGTGCCCGAATTCGCCGCATCCGGGCGCCCGCTGGACGCGGTGTTTCGCGATTTTCAGGTCGCTTTGCTGACCGCGGGCGCTGACTGGGTCAGTTATGTCGCGGGGGGCGCAGGGCAGGCCGGGTATCGCGACGTGATCTCGCCCGCGGGACCCGTTCCCTTGGCGCAGGGGGATGTGCTCATGCTCGACACCGGGGCCGTCCGCGAGGGGTATTTCTGCGATTTCGACAGGAATTACGCGGTTGGTCCGGTCAGCGATGAGGTGCGTCGCGCGCACGCCGCGCTGTGGGAGGCGACGGAGCAGGTGCTGGGCATGGTCCGCCCCGGCCATCTGGCATGCGATGTGCACAGACTGCTTCGGGACGCAATGAGCGCCCGCGGGCTCGCGCCGCTGGGCGGACGGCTTGGGCACGGGCTGGGCGTCACGCTGACGGAATGGCCGTCCTTCACGCCCCGGGACGTGACCGAGCTGCGCGAAGGCATGGTGCTGACCCTTGAGCCAGGCGCAAGGTTGGGGTCAGGCGGGCTTCTCGTGCACGAGGAAAACATCGTTCTGCGCGCGGACGGGGCCGAGCTTTTGTCGCCGCGCGCCCCGCGCGACCTGCCGGAGGTGCCATGACCCGGACAGCCCCCTATCGCCTGCAGGAGCCCGGCACACCCGCCATGGGCCTGGTGGTGTTGCGGGTCGATGAAACAATCGAGCTCGAGATGCGTCGCGACATCCCGGTCGATGAGGCACGGCTCTATGTCACGCGCGTCGCGTCCGGGGACGACCTGACCCCGGACAGCATCGCCGAAATGGAACGTCACCTGACCGCCGCTGCGTGCCTTTTGCCCCCGGCAGCAGGCTTCGACGTGATCGGTTATGCCTGCACATCCGGCACCGCATTGATCGGAGCGGACCGCGTCGCGGCCCTGATCCGCGAGGGCGTTGCGACGCGGGCGGTCACCAACCCCCTGACGGCTGCCGTGGCCAATCTCCGCGCGCTGGGGCGGTCCCGGATCGCGGTCCTGTCGCCTTACCTGCCGTCGGTCTCAGACCCCCTATGCACGGCCTTCGAGGCCGAGGGGGTGCAGGTCGTCGACAACCTGTCCTTCGGAGAAGAGGTCGAGGCCCGGGTGGCGCGGATCGACCCCGCCTCGATTGCCAGTGCCGCACGGCGGCTGGCCGCCGGATCGCAGCCCGACGCGCTCTTTCTGTCCTGCACCAACCTGCGCACGTGTACGGTGTTGCCGCGGCTCGAGGCAGAGCTGGGTCTTCCGGTACTCAGCTCGAACCGGTGTCTCGCGTGGCACATGCGCAGCCTTGTCGCCGAGTGACGGGCCGAATGGCGCATGCAGGGCCACGGGCGCGGGCGGCCTTCACCCTTGGTAACGGATGCGCTTGACCAGCTCGGGCACCACGATCAACGGCAGCGTGCAGGCCGCGATCAGGCCCAGCTGTGCGGCCGAGATCGGTACGGTGCCCAGGAGGTGCTGGAGCGGTGGCCAGTAGACGGCCAGCCCCTGTGCCCCCATCGTTGCGGCAAAGGCGATGAGCAGCGGGCGGTTCGAGAACACCCCGATCCGGTGCATCGGCAGGCGGAAGGACCGGAAGGCAAAGACGCTGGTCTTTTCGAACACGACCATGGCGCTAAAGGCGATGGTGCGCGCCGTATCGGCGCCAAGGGGCAAGTGGCTGTAAAACAGCCATAGGCTCATCAGCCCGGTATAGGTGCCGAAAGCTAGGATCAGCAAAAGGCCCGCGCCATCGAGGATCGGGCTGTCCTTGGGGCGTGGCTTTTCCGACATCTGGTCGGGGGCCGGTTTCTCCATCCCCAGGGCCACGGCGGTGACACCGTCGGTGACGAGGTTCATCCACAGGATCTGCGTGGCCAGAAAGATCAGCGGCCCGCCAAGGAAGAGGTTGATCACGATGGCCACGATCTCGCCCGCGTTCGAGGCGAGCAGATAGCGGATGAAGCGCTGGATATTCGCGAACTGCCGCCGCCCTTCCTCGATCGCGCCGACGATGGACGCGAAATTGTCATCGGTCAGGACAAGGTCGCTGGCCTCCTTGGCGACATCGGTGCCGCGGCGCCCCATGGCCACGCCGATATCGGCCTGGCGCAGGGCGGGCGCGTCGTTCACCCCGTCGCCGGTCATGGCCACGAGATTGCCCTGGGCCTGCAGCGCATCCACAAGGCGCATTTTGTGCGCAGGCGCGGTACGGGCGAAATGTGCGCCGTCGTTCAGCGCCTCTTGCAACGCGGCATCGTCCATCCGGTCCAGGTCGGCCCCGGTAAGCATACGCCGCGTGTCCAGTCCGATCTGTGCGCCGATGGCCGCGGCGGTACGGGGCGCGTCGCCGGTGATCAGGATCACGCGGATCCCCGCCTTGCGGCACAGCGACAGAGCGCCGGCCACCTCGGGGCGGGGCGGGTCGATCATCGCGGCGAGGCCCAGGAAGATCAGCTGTTCCTCTGCTTCTGCCGCATCCGCCGTCTCGACCGGGCGATGGGCCAGAGCCAGCACCCGCTTGCCCGACTCCGCCAGCTCGGTCACCGCGGAAAGGATCGTCTCGCGCATCGCGTTGGTCAGGGGCGCCGTGCCCTCGGGGCCAGCGGCGACGCGGTCGCAGACCTCCAGCACGGCTTCGGGCGCGCCCTTGACCATCTGCCATAGCTGACCGTGGGCGCGGATCGCTACGCTCATGCGTTTGCGGTCGGCATCGAAGGGTATCTCGGACAGGCGCGCGGATGTCTCGGGCAGGGGCGCCCAGGCCTTGTAGGCCATTGTGACAAGCGCGCCCTCGGTCGGGTCGCCGACCATGGTCCACCCCGTGTCCCCATGATCGAGCGCGGCGTGGTTGCAGGCCAGCGCCACCTCGGCCACGCGGGCGAGGTTGGGATCGTCGGCATGGCGCACCCGCTCACCATCCGCGGTGATGGTCCCCGCCGGGTCGTATCCCGTGCCGGAGACCGCGTAGCGCCGCGCGGGCGTCCAGATATCCGTGACCGTCATGGCGTTTTCGGTCAGCGTTCCGGTCTTGTCGGTGCAGATCACGTTGGCCGAGCCCAGCGTCTCGATCGCCTGCAACCGCCGCACGAGCGCGTTGCGCCGCAGCATGGCCGAGGCCCCGAGTGCGAGCGTGATGGTGACCACGGCGGGCAGCCCCTCGGGCACCATCGCCACGGCCAGCGCCATGGCGGTAAAGAACATCTCGTCCACGGGGCGGCCGACGAGCAGGCCGGTCGCCACCACCAAAGCGGCCAGGCCGATCGCCAGCAGTCCCAGAAGCCGCGCCAGCGTGCCCAACTGCGCCTGAAGATGGGTCTGCCCCTGGTCGATTGAGGCGGTCAGCTCGGCAATCTGGCCGAACTCGGTGCGTGCGCCCGTGGCTTCGACGATGCCCTCGGCACGCCCGGCCACCACGCTCGACCCCACGAAAAGCTTGCGCGCGTCCCCCTCCACGCGTTTTCCCACCGGCAGGGATTCCCCGGTCAGCACGCTTTCATCGACCTTGAGCGCCATCGCCGTGACGAGCGAGATATCCGCAGGCACTTTGTCGCCGCTTTCGAGGATCACGAGGTCGCCCGGCACGATCTCCCGCGTGTTTATGCGCATTTGTCGGCCGTCGCGCATGACCATCGCCTCGGTCGACAACATGTTCTTGAGCGCGGCCAGCGCCGTTTCGGTGCGCCATTCCTGGACAAAGCCCAGGATGCCGTTCAGCGCGATTACCAGCAGAATCGCGATGGCATCCACCGTCTCGCCCATGGCGAGCGCGATGCCTGCCGCCACGAAGAGGATCAGGATCAGAAGGCTCGCGAACTGCCGCGCGAAGAGCGCCAGGTACGAGACGCGCTCGGTCTCGGCGATCTGGTTCGGGCCGACCGATGCCAGCCGCGCGCGGGCCTCGTCAGAGGTCAGGCCGGTCTGCGCGGTCATCTTGCGATCCCGGCAGGTCTTTGCGTTGGCACTCCGGATCGGGCCGTGACCCGGGAAAGACATCTGGTCGGGGTCTGCATGGCTGCTATGGCTCCGCCGTTGCGGGGCAACATGATGTCACGCCCCGCGGGCAGGGTCCACGGGGACGCACCTGCCCACCATGACCCATATCAAGCCACTCGGGCGCCTGCGCTCAGGGTTTGCCCGCCGGCTGCAGGCTGTCGAAGGCGATGTCGGTCTCGGCCTCGTACTCGGCCTCGTCCCAGAACCCGATCAGGATACCCGTTGCGGCCGCCCGTTTCTGCCCGGCCAGTACCTGCGGCGTTGCCGTGATACGGGTGTGATGCCGGGTCGCCCAGGTCAGAAGGGCGGCCTCCATCCGGCGGCGCACGGCGGCGTGGTCCTCGGCCTCGGACGCGCCGAGATCGGTCAGCTCCTGCGGGTCGCTTTCCAGGTCGAACAGCACCTGTCGGAAGCCTTCGCAGCGGATGTATTTCCAGCGCCCGTCGAAGATCATGATCGTGCGCGCATCCTCTTGCGGCACATCAAGCAGGCTCGCCATGTCCGACCAGTGATAATCGTGCTCGCTGATGACATAGCGGCGCGAAAAGCCGCCGGTGCCATGCAGGATCGGCGTCAGGTCGCGCCCCTCGATCACATGGGGCTTGGGCGGGCAGCCCAGCGCGGACATGAAGGTGGGGGCAAGGTCGATCATCTCGACCAGATCGTCCGAGACATGGCCGCGGGTGCCCTCGGCCTCGGGGCGCGGATCGGCGATTATCAGCGGCACCTTGACCGCCATCTCGTGATAGAAATCCTTGTCGCCCATCCAGTGGTCGCCCATGTAATCGCCATGGTCCGAGGTAAAGGCGATGATCGTGTTGTCGCTAAGCCCCTTGTCGTCCATCCAGGCAAAGAGCCGTCCGAGATTGTCGTCAAGCTGCTTGATCAGGCCCATGTAGGCCGGGATCACGTGTTCGCGGACATGGTCGCGCGAAAAGCTCTTGCAGACCCGGGCGGCGTGATAGGCGCGGATCAGCGGATGGTCCGTGTCGCGCTCGGCCTCGGACCGGACGGGGGGCACGATGTGCCGCTCGTCATACATGTCGTGATAGGGCGCGGGCACGATATAGGGCCAGTGGGGCTTGATGTAGGACAGGTGGCACATCCAGGGGCGGCCATCGGCCATCGCGTCTTCCATGAAGGCCATGGCCCGGTCGGTCATGTAGGCGGTTTCCGAGTGTTCTTCGGGCACGTTGGCGGCCAGGCGCGAGTTCTTCAGCAGCCAGGCCGACAATCGTTCGCCGGTCTCGTCGAGCCCGGAATTGGCGAAATCGCCCCACGGGTTGTCCGATTCGAACCCTTGCGACACGAGGTAGTCGTCATAAGCCGACCACCGTTGCCGCGCGCTGTCGGGGTGCAGGCCGTCGTCACGCTCGAAGGGTTCGAACCCGCATTCCGACACGCGCACGCCGATCTCGCTGTCGGGAGGGATGCCCAGCCAGGCCATGCCCTCGGCATCGGCGGCCATGTGGGTCTTGCCAACCAGCACGGCCCGCGCCCCCGCCGCCCGCAGATGATCGCCCAAGGTGGGCTCGCCCACGCGCAGGGGCATCCCGTTCCAGGTGGAGCCGTGGCTGCGCACGTAGCGGCCCGTATAGGCCGACATGCGCGACGGCCCGCAGACGGGCGACTGGACATAGGCATTCGTGAAGCGTACCCCGCGCGCGGCGAGCGCATCCATGTGCGGGGTATGCAGATGGGGGTGCCCGTAGCAGCTCAGGTAGTCGAAGCGCAGCTGGTCGGCCATGATCCACAGGACGTTCGGGTGTTCGCTCACTCTGCCATCTCCTTGCCCAACAGGTCTTCGACGGGGATCCTCAGAAAATCCTCGAACCGGTCGAGAAGTGCCACGAATGTCGCCAGTTCCTCGGCCGAGAACGCACCACGCAGCGCGTCGCGCCGCTTTTGCATGATCGGGGCCGCGAAGTCGTAGGCCGCCCGCCCCGCAGGCGCGATCGCGACGATCATCTGGCGTCCGTCTTCGGGGTCGCGCTCCATCGTGACGAAGCCTTTGCGCCGCATTTCAGGCAGGGCGCGGCTGAGCAGTGAATGGTCCGTTCGCTGGATCTCGGCCATGTCCCGGATCGACATGGGGCCTGCCTCGGTCAGATTCCACAGCACCCGCCATTCGACGATGGACAGCCCGCCCGCATGCTGCAGGAACCTCTGCCCCTGGGTGCGTGACGCCGCGTAGGTCGCTGGTAACCGCGAAAACAGGTTCTGCGATTCGCGCATGCGGCGGGCGCGGATGCGCTCGGCTTGCCAGTCTGAGTGTTTCGCCATGGTCTCCTCCACGGGTCGATAAAAGCGCGATAAAAAAGCGTGACAAGTCATATAAGTTTTGCGACGCTTTTCACTGGTGTTCCCCCATTGGGTGTTCCAGATTAATTGTTATTGCATCATGGGCCTCTGGTCCATGGGAACGATGCTTTCTGGCGCGGGTGGGCGGTAGCCCAGTGCGC
>PR_CR_10_Liq_1_inCRDRAFT_1000893_pt1 | contig 17679 bp, 19 predicted proteins | sample PRCRCaboRojoPR_3_FD_10241 | JGI IMG/M metagenome (IMG submission 10241)
GCCTGGGACGACCGGGCGCTGACGGTGCAGGCCCATCCCGAATTCACCGACGCCTTCCTCGACGGGCTGATCGCGCATCGCGGCCGCGGCCTGGTGCCCGATGACCGCCTCGACGCGGCGCGCGCGGCGCTCGGCCAGCCGACCGACGCCGCCGCGATCGCAGACCGTTTCGCGGAATTCTTCAAACGTCCCCGCAGCTGAGGCAGACCCCATGTCCCTCGACGACCTTTATGAAAAACTGCCCGAGGCCGCGAAGGCCTACGTCTCTGGCCGGCGCGTCGACGAGATCGAATGCGTCGTGGCCGATCTGGCGGGCGTGGCGCGGGGCAAGGCGATGCCAGCGTCCAAATTCGTGAAATCCACGCGGTTCCACCTGCCGGATTCGATCTTCTACCAGACGATCACGGGCGACTGGGCGGAAGCCGCCGGCGAACAGGGCTTCACCGAGCCCGACATGACGCTGACGCCCGACTACACGACCGCCACCGCGGCGCCCTGGACCGCGGACATCACGCTGCAGATCATCCACGACATTTCCGACCGCGCCGGCAATCCGATCCCGGTGGCGCCGCGCAACGTGCTCAAGCGGGTGGTCGATCTCTATCGTCATCGCGGGTGGAGACCCGTGGTCGCGCCCGAGATGGAATTCTTCCTCGTGGCCAAGAACACCGATCCGGCCAAGGCGATCGAGCCGCCGATGGGGCGCTCGGGGCGCCGGGCCGCCGCGCGCCAGGCCTATTCGCTGAGCGCGGTGGACGAATACGGCCCCGTGATCGACGACATCTACGACTTCGCCGAGGCGCAGGGGCTCGAGATCGACGGCATCACCCAGGAAGGCGGCGCCGGGCAGGTGGAAATCAATCTTCGCCACGGCGATCCGGTGAAGCTCGCCGACGAGATCTTCTACTTCAAGCGGCTGATCCGCGAGGCGGCGCTGCGCCACGACTGCTATGCGACCTTCATGGCCAAGCCGATCCAGGACGAGCCGGGCTCGGCGATGCATGTCCACCACTCGGTCACCGAGATCGCCACGGGGCGCAACATCTTCAGCGACGAGGCCGGCGAAGAGACCCCGGCCTTCGCCCATTTCATCGGCGGGCTGCAGGCCCACCTGCCCTCGGTGATCGCGATCCTGGCGCCCTACGTGAATTCCTACCGCCGCTACGTCCCGGATTTCGCCGCGCCGATCAACCTGGAATGGGGGCGCGACAACCGCACCACGGGGATTCGCGTGCCGATCTCTGACCCCGAGGGGCGCCGGGTCGAGAACCGGCTGGCCGGCATGGACTGCAATCCCTATCTCGGCATCGCGGCCAGCCTGGCCTGCGGCTATCTGGGCCTGGTCGAGGAACGCCCGCCCGAGGCCGAACTCCGGGGCGACGCCTATAGCGGCGACGAGGACATCCCGCGCGGGCTCGGCGATGCGCTCGCGCTCTTCTCCGAGGCCGAGGCGCTCCAGGGCGTTCTGGGCGAGGAGTTCTGCCGCGTCTACCGCATCGTCAAGGAGACCGAATACGCCGAGTTCCTGCAGGTCATCAGCCCCTGGGAACGCGAGCACCTGCTCCTCAACGTCTGAGCCGCGCGGGCAGCGCCCGCCCGGCGCCTATTTCTTGAGATCGGCAAGCTTGGACTGCAGTTCGGCCAGCTGCTTCTTGATCTCGTCGAGATCGTCGTCCTTGCGCTTGTCGCCGGCCGCGCTGTCCTCGGATGCGGGGCCGGTGCCGCCGGCGGTCGGGCCAAAGCCGCCCAGCATGTTCGACAGGAATTCCTGCTGGCGGCGCTGCATCTCTTCGAAACCGCCCATCGCCGAGGACATGGGATTCGGTATCGACTTGAAGTTCTCCATCATTTGTTCCTGGCTCTCGCGCAGCATGTCGAAAGAGCCGGCGAGGAACTGGGGCACGATGCTCTGGGCCTGGCTGGTGTAGGATCGGACGAGGTCCGTCAGCACGTTGACCGGCAGCACATGGTCGCCCCGGCTTTCATGCTCGGCGATGATTTGCAGCAGATACTGCCGGGTCAGGTCGTCCCCGGTCTTCAGATCGACGATCTGCACCTCGCGGCCGTCGCGGATGAACCGCGCGATATCCTCGAGGGTGACGTAATCGCTCGTCTCGGTGTTGTAGAGGCGGCGGCTGGCGTAACGCTTGATGAGCAGCGGCGACTCGGTATCGGTCATGACGGCCTCTGATGTTGCAGCGCAGCGATCCTAGGCCAGCCGATTGCAAAAAGAAAGGGCAGGCGCGCGGCCTGCCCCAGAGTGGATCGCCGGCTGGGAGGTGGCCGGCGATACCGTTGGAAATGCGCTTAGCTGGCCTTCTTGGTGGCCGCGCGGGTCGTTTTCTGCGCGGTGGCCGTCACCTCTTCGGTGGCGTCCTTGCCGGCGGCCAGCATCAGCTCGATGGTTTCCATCTGGACGCGCTTGGCGATCTCGGCGAAGGCGGCCATTTTCTCGGAAGCGGTTTCGACCGAGGAAGACGCGATGTCGGTCGCGACCTTGCTGTAGTCGGCCGGCTCTTCCTGGGCCTTGGTCACCTCGGACATCTTGGACAGGGTGTCCTTGGTCCACTTGTTCGAGATCTCGGCCGACTGCTCGGCGGCGGTCAGCGCGATCTTGGACATCTTCTCGCTGAACTGGGCGGTGTTGCGGAACATGTCGTTCATGGCGGTCATGTCGCCCGGGAAGGCGTCCATCATGTCGGTGAAGGTCTTGGTGAAGTCTTGCGTCTTGGTCATCTCTGTCTCTCCTGGGTCGTCTTCATGCCGGTGTCCCGGCGTCTGACCCCTAGATAAATGCTGCGCCGCAGCATTTCAAGTATTTTTTCTGCAGCGCAGCATTTTTCCCTGCAGGCACAAAAAAACGGGCCCTGCGGCCCGTTTTCCCGTCTGCCGACCGTGTGGGAGGACACGGGCGCAGTGCATGCAATGGCGCCTGGATCAGGCGGCCTTCGACGCGTTCGCCGCTTTCTTGGTGGCGGCGGTGACGTCGGCGGTGGCCTTCTTCATCGCTGCGGTGGCTTCTTCGGACGCTTCCTTGCCCGAGGCCATCATCAGCTCGACGCTTTCCATCTGAACCTTCTTGGCGACCTCGGCGAAGGCGGCCATGTTCTCGGCGGCCATCTCGACCGATGCGGAGGCGAAGTCGGTCGCGGCCTTGCCGTAGCCGGCCGGATCTTCCTGCGCCTTGGTCAGGTCGGCCATCTTGGCGAGGCTGTCCTTGGTCCACTTGTTCGAGATGTCGGCCGACTGCTCGGCGGCGGTCAGCGCGACCTTCGACATCTTCTCGCCGAAGCTGGCAGCGTGCTTGAAGCTGTCGTTCATGGCCGAGAAGTCGGCCGGGAAAGCGCCCATCATGTCGGTGAAGGCTTTGGTGAAATCCGTGGTCTTGGCCATGGTCGTGTCTCCTGCGGGTGCGAATGCTTTTCTGCAACTGCAGGATACATAACCGCTGCAGCGCAGCGTTTCAAGAAAAATTTCTGCGCTGCAGCGATGGGGATCGGGGACAGTCCGGGACAGGCGGTCAGGCGTTCGGATCGGCCGTCACGTAAGTGCCGGGGGCCGGCGCCAGAACCGGATGGTCGGGACCGCCGGGCTGGCGTGCGGGCACCTGCGCGCCGGACCGCCGCGCGAGCCAGGCCTTCCAGCGGGGCCACCAGGAACCCTCGTGGAACTCCGCCCCGGCGCGCCACTCCTCCGGCACGAGCTCGGCCATCTTCGCCTCGCTGGTGTAATGGCCGTACTTGTTCTTCGTCGGCGGGTTCACGATGCCCGCGATATGGCCCGACTCCGAGAGGATGAAGAACTTGTTCCGGCTGCTCATCTGCTTGATGCCGTCGAAGGAGGCCCGCCATTCCGCGATGTGATCGGTCTCGCAGGCCACGGCGCAGAGCGGCAGTTTCACGTCCTTGAGGCTCAGGGTCTCGCCCAGAAGCTCCATCTTGCCCTCGGCGAACGCGTTGTCCTGGCAGAGCTTGCGCAGGTATTCGACCACGAACCGCCCCGGCAGGTTGGTCGAATCGCCGTTCCAGTACAGCAGGTCGAAGGCCGGCGGGGCCTCCCCCATCATGTAGGATCGGATCGCCGGGCCGTAGACCAGGTCGTTCGCCCGGAGATAGGAGAAGGTGCGCGACATGAAGAAGGAATGAAGATACCCCTTCTCGGAAACCTCGCGCTCGATCCCGTCCACGAAATCGTCGTCGAGGAACACGCCCATCTCGCCCGTGTCGCTGAAATCCGTCAGCGTCGTGAAGAAGGTGGCCGAGCGCACGGACTTGATGCCCTTCTTCTGCATATAGGCCAGCGCCAGCGCCAGGGTCGTGCCGCCGATGCAGTAGCCCACCACGTTGACCTGCTCCTCGCCGGTGATCTTGCGGACCTCGTCGATCGCACGCAGGAACCCTTCCTGCACGTAGGTCTCCATGCCGACATCGCCGTAGGAGGCGTCCGGGTTCACCCAGCTGACGACGTAGAGCGTGAAGCCCTGCTCGACGATCCAGTTGATCAGGCTGTTCCGCTCCTTCAGATCGAGGATGTAGAACTTGTTGATCCAGGGCGGGAAGATGATCAGCGGCGTGCGGTGTACGGTTTCGGTTTTGGGCGCGTACTGGATCAGCTCGAACATGCGGTTGCGGAAGACGACCGAGCCTTCGCTGGTGGCGAGATTCGTGCCGACCTCGAAGGCTTCCGGATCCGAGAGCGTGACAAGCAGCTCGCCGTCATTCGCCTCGATGTCCCGCACCAGGTTCTCGAGCCCCCGGACGAGCGACTCGCCCTCGGTCTCGACCGCGCGCTTGAGCGCTTCGGGATTCGTGCCGAGATAGTTGGCCGGGGACATCATCTCGATGATCTGGCGCGAGAAGAACTCGACCCGGCGCTTGTCGCCCTCGTCCAGCCCGTCGATGTCGCGCACGGCGTTCTGGATCGCCTCGGACGACATCAGGTACTGCTGCTTGATGAAATTGAAGTAGGGGTGCGTTTCCCAGAGATCGCTCTTGAAGCGCCGGTCCTGCGGGCCCGGATCCTCGGGCGCACGCAGATCGCCCGACTGCAGCGCCTGCTGTGCCTCGACCCAGTGCTTGAGCGACTTGCCCCAGAAAGAGACCTGGTGTTCCAGCATCTTGGCGGGGTTGGACATCATCTCGGCCATGTAGGCGGCGGCCGCCTTCATGTAGAGATCATGCCCCGGCCCGTGCAGCCCCGGATCGTGCGGCTGGCGCCGCGACAGGGCCGCGACGAGTCGCTGGGTCAGCTCTTCCATCTTGGCGATGTTCTCGTTCAGACGGTCGAGATTGGTCAGATCCTTTTCAGATTCACTTGTCATAATCGCCATTGACCCCAATTGCTGCACCTGCACTATAATGATGATAACCGGTCGGGGAAAGCGACGATACAAACACACCGCCCCGACGACGCTGCGGCGAGGGACAATGAAATACCTGGCGACCTACGACTTGATGGAGAGTGCGCGCATCACCAACCAGTGGCTCGGCGCGACCGCCAAGGCGCTCTGCTCCTACCCGAATATCGGCATGATCCCGAACCCCTGGTTCGCCACCGCCGCGGCCTGGGGCGAAGTCACCGAGCGCAGTTTCGCGCGCATGGTGGCCAAGCCCGACTGGGGAATCGACACGGTGGTCACCAACGGGCGCGAATATGTCGTGAACGTCGCCACCATCATGGAACGACCGTTCGGCGACCTGATCCATTTCCGCGTCAACGGCCGCAAGCAGATGAAACGGCGGGTGCTGCTCGTGGCGCCGATGTCGGGGCATTACGCCACGCTGCTCCGCAAGACCGTTCTCAGCCTGCTGCCGAATTGCGAAGTCTTCGTGACGGACTGGCACAACGCCCGCGATATCCCTGTTTCTGCTGGAAAATTCGATATCGAGGACTATACGCTCTACCTCGTCGATTTCATGCGCGAACTGGGGTCCGACACCCATGTGATCGCCATCTGCCAGCCGGCGCCGCTGACGCTCGCCGCGACGGCCTACCTGGCCGAGCAGTATCCCGACGATCAGCCGCGCACCCTGACCCTCATCGGCGGGCCGATCGATCCCGACGCCAACGCGACGGAGGTCACGGATTTCGGCCGCCGCGTCACCATGGGCCAGCTCGAGCACATGGTTATCCAGCGCGTCGGCTTCAAATACGCGGGTGTCGGGCGGATGGTCTATCCCGGGCTTCTGCAACTCGCCTCCTTCATGTCGATGAACGCCGAGACCCACAGCCGGGCCTTCACCGACCAGATCCTGCGCGCCGCCAAGGGCGAGGCCGGGGATCACGACCGCCACAACACCTTCTACGACGAATACCTCGCCGTGATGGACATGCCGGCGGAATTCTACCTCTCGACGGTGGAGCGAATCTTCAAGGGACGCGAAATCGCGCAGAACGCCTTCACGGTCGCGGGAAAGCCGGTCGATATGGGCAAGGTCACGCGCACCGCCGTCAAGACGGTCGAGGGCGCGGAGGATGACATCTCGGCCCCTGGCCAGTGCGTCGCCGCGCTCGACCTGCTGACCGGTCTGCCCGACAGCATGAAGGCCAGCCATGTCGAACCCAAGGCCGGCCATTACGGCATTTTCGCGGGCAAGTCCTGGCGCAACAACATCCGGCCGCTGGTGCTGGACTTCATCGACGCCAATTCCGGCCGCAAGGCGGCCGTCGCGGCCGGCTAGGCCTGCCGCACGCCTGCCAGCGACCGCAGCCGCATCCATCGCGCCAGCGCCTCGGTGACGGCGCGCGGCTGTTCCAGGCTCGGCGCATGCCCCGCGCCGGCGATGACCTGCAGCTCCGCCCCCGGCACCAGCGCCGCCATCAGTTCGTGACGGACCACCGGGTAGAGGCTCTCCATCTCGCCGCAGAGGATCAGCACGGGCACCTTCGCACGGCGCAGCGTCGCCTGCTGGTCGGGGCGGCGCTGCATCGCCCGCGCCTGCCGGACGAAGACCTCCGGGCCCAGCCGCCGCGCCATGTCGCGCAACAGGTCCATAACCTCGGCCCGGCGCGCGCCCGGCGCCAGGCCTTCCGGGCCAATCGCCCCGCCCAGCGCCTCTTCGAGGTGGCCGGCCCGCGCCCGCGCGATCTGCGGCTCTCGCGCCGCTGCGGCGGCAGGGGTCTCGGCCAGCGGGCTGGTGTTCATCAGGGCCAGCCGCGAGACCCGCTCGGGCGCGCGGCGCAGCATCTCCATCGCGACCATCGCGCCCATGGAATGGCCGGCCAGCGCAAAGCGCGCCGGGGCCGCGGCCAAAGCCTGGGCGGCCATGTCCTCGATCGTCTCGCCCCGCGTGAAACGCCCCAGGTGCAAGGTCGTGGTCGCCGAAAGCGCGGCGATCTGCGGCCCGAAGAGCCGCGCGTCGCACATCATGCCGGGCAGCAGGACCAGCGGCTCATCCATGCGCCGCCCTGCCCGGTCCAAGCCTCTGTGCCCCTCTCACGCGCACCCGGCGCCCTCCTCTTGACGTGGCATGATGCTAGCGCGCGGCGCGCGGCCTGGCTACTCCCCGGACCGGGGCGGGTCGCCCAGCGCGGCGGCCAGGTCCGCCGCGGTCACCACGGGGCGCCGCGCACCGGGCTGGTGCGTCACGACAAGCGCCGCGCCCGACACCACCAATAGCCCCGCCGGCACCCCGAGGGCGAAGAGCTGGCCGCCGGGTAGCCCCGCCAGCACGGCCCCCCCGCCGAGCGCCAGCCCGCCCAGCATCGCCGCGCCGCCGGTCACCAGCAGCGCCACGCGGGTGCGCCGGTCCTCGCCGAGGCGCACCGGGGTCTCCGGCGCCACCCCCCCGAGCACGGCGCGGGTCAGGTCGAGGAACCGGGCACGGTCGGGATCGGCAACCCGCGGCCCGGCGCCGCCCGCGACGGCGACCCGGCAGGTCGCGTCGCCCGCGGTCAGGGCCAGCCCCATGCGGCGGTTCCGCCCGAGCCGCTGGTCGGTGAAGCGCATCGCGTCGACCTCTGCCAGCGGCACCGTCCAGAGCGCGGCGCCGTCCGCCGTCTCGGCCGCGAGCCGCCCCTCCCCGAGCCGCAGGACGATCTCGTCGCCCCGGCCCGCCGGGCGGAACCGCCAGATGCCGCTCATGCGCCCTCCTCCAGGACGGCGCGGCCCATGCGCGCCAGGACCGGGATCGCCGCGCCGTAACGCCGCGCGGTCCCGGGATTGGAGGCGTTGCCGTCGGCGGCGCGCCGCACCACCCCCTCGAGGATCGCGGCCAGCCGGAAAAAGGCGAATCCCAGGTAGACCGGCCAGTCATCGATGCCGTCGATCCCGCGCCGGTCGCAGTAGCGCGCGACGTAGTCGGCCTCCGACGGCAGTCCGAGCGCCGCGCGGTCCAGGCCACCAAGCCCCTGCATTCCGCCGTCATGGGGCATCCGCCACTGCATGCACTGATAGGCCAGATCAGCCAGCGGGTGCCCGAGCGTCGACAGCTCCCAGTCCAGCAGCGCCGCGACCCGCGGGGCGTCGGGGGCGAAGATCATGTTGTCGATCCTGAAATCGCCATGCACCAGCGCCACCTGCCCGTCATCCGGCGGCAGGCGGTCCGGCAGCCTGTCGGCCAGCCAGAGCATGTCCGCCAGCGGGGCCCGCGCCGCGGCGTGGTATTGCGCCACCCACCGCGCGGTCTGGCGCGCGAAGTAGTTGCCCGGCCTGCCGAAATCCGCCAGCCCCACCGCCGCGACGTCGACCGAGTGCAGCGCGGCAAGCGTTGCGTTCATCGCGTCGTAGACGCGGCCGCGCGCCTCGGGCGTCTGCGCCGGCAGCGCCGGGTCCCAGAAAATCCGCCCGGCGACGTCGTCCATCACGAAGAAGGCCCGGCCGATGGGCGACTCGGCGTCGGTGGCAAGGAGATGCACCCGCGGCACCGGCACGGCGCTGCCCGCCAGCGCCGCCATGACGCGGTATTCCCGCTCCACCTGGTGGGCCGATTTCAGCAGCGTTCCCGGCGGCTTGGCCCGCAGGACACAGGTGCCGCTCTCGGCGGTCAGCCGGTAGGTGGGNTTCGACTGGCCGGTGGCGAATTTCTCGATGTCGCGAAGCCCGCGGAAACCGGGTATCCGCGCCTCGAGATAGGGGCCGAGTAGGGTCGGGTCGAGCCGGTCCGCCGCGCTGGTCATGGCGCCATGCTAGCGGCCCGGTGCCGATTGACAAGCGGCGGGGGCGCTGCTTTCGTCCCCCCGAAGCGGAGGGAGGAGGCCGGGATGGACCTTGGCATGACGGAGCGGCTGCGCCCGCTCCATGCGCGCGTTGCGGCGATGGTGCGGGACGAAATCATGCCGCTGGACGCCGAATTCCTGGCCGAGGTGCTCAAGGGCGACCGGTGGGCCTATACCGACCGCCAGGCCGACATCCTCGAGGGGCTCAAGGCGTCGGCCCGCGACCGCGGGCTCTGGAACCTCTGGCTGACCGACCCCGCGCGCGGCCCCGGCCTGACCACGGTCGAATACGCCTACCTGGCCGAGGAGATGGGCAAGAGCCATCTCGCGCCCGAGGTCTTCAACTGCAACGCTCCGGATACCGGCAACATGGAGGTNTTCGCCCGCTACGGCACGCCCGACATGCAGGCACGCTGGCTCGCGCCGCTTCTGGCCGGCGAGATCCGGTCGGCCTACCTGATGACCGAACCGGACGTGGCCTCGTCGGACGCCACGAATATCGCCATGTCCTGCGTCCGGGACGGCGACGCCTACGTGCTCAACGGCGAGAAATGGTGGGCGACCGGCGCCGGCGATCCGCGCTGCGCGGTCTACATCGTCATGGTGCGCACCGGCGACGCGGATACCCCGCGCCACCGGCGCCATTCCATGATCGTCGTCCCCGCCGACACGCCCGGCATCGAGAAGCTGCGCGCGATGGAGGTCTACGGCCATGACGACGCGCCGCACGGACACATGCATATCCGGTTCACCGACGTGCGCGTGCCGGTCGAGAACCTGCTGCTGGGCGAGGGGCGCGGCTTCGAGATCGCGCAGGGGCGGCTCGGGCCGGGGCGCATCCATCACTGCATGCGCGCCATCGGGCAGGCAGAGGCCGCGCTGGCGCTGATGTGCCGCCGGTCGCTNGACCGCACGGCCTTCGGAGAGCCGCTTGCCCGGCTCGGCGCCAATTACGACATCATCGCGCAATCGAGAATGGAGATCGAACAGGCCCGCCTGCTCTGCCTCAAGGCCGCGTGGATGATGGACCAGGGCGATGCAAGGGCCGCCGCGCCCTGGATCCACCAGATCAAGGTCGTCGCCCCCGAGATGGCGCTGAAGGTCACGGACGCGGCCGTGCAGATGTTCGGCGGCGCCGGCGTCAGCCAGGACACGCCGCTCGCGCGGCAATGGGCGCATCTGCGGACGCTGCGCCTGGCGGACGGGCCGGACGCCGTGCACCGGCGACAGGTCGCCCGCGCGGAACTGCGCCCCTATCGTGACGGCTGAACCGCCGGATCAGAGCGGGACGTTGTCGAAGGGCACCTCGCCCTCCTCGTCCTCGAGGTATTTTTCAAGCTGAACGAGGTCTTCGGGCAGCGGCAGGCCAAGATCCCGCATCTCCGCCAGCTTCTCGCGCAGCTGCTCCTGCAGGATGTGGGCGTCGTCCGGTCGATTGACCATTTCCTGCATCAGCAGGCGCACACTTGCCTTGAGATTTTCGAATGACATGATCCCTCCCTCAGCGCGCACAATTGCGGCAGAACGGNGTATAGGGTATCAGATCGAGCCGCTCCTCGGAAATCGGATCACCGCATTTGGTGCAGGTTCCATAGCTACCGTCGTCAATTCGGGCAATGGCTGCCTGAATCATACGCAGTTCGCGAAGACCGGACAGCCCCATGCCTTCCAGCACCTCGTCGCCCTCGCGCTCGGTGGCGCGCTCCTCGGCATCGGCGTTGGGGGTCGCGTCCAGCTCTTCCTCGATCTCGTGGAGATGCTCGTCGAGCTCGGCCATGCGGGCGGCCAGCTGTTCGCGGCGGACATGCAGCGGGGTGGTCATGGGCGTGTCTCTCCTGTTGCCTGGCCCCCAGCTACGCAGGCAGGCGCGGCGCCCGCCTTGATGCAGGTCAACTCACTGCTGGGGACAGAAGGCCGCGTGCAGGCCCTCGAGCACCGGGCGCACACGCTCGTCGGCGATCGAGTAATAGATCGTCCGGCCGTCGCGGCGCGGGGCGACCAGCCCCTCGAGGCGCAGCCGTGCGAGCTGCTGCGAGACGTTCGGCTGCTTGGTGCCCAGGCGGTCGGCCAGTTCGGCCACGCTCTTCTCTCCCTCGATCAGCAGGCACAGGGTCATGAGACGGCCCGGGTTTGAGAGCGATTTCATCAGGGCGGCCGCCTCGTTGGCCTGTTCGAACATCTCGTCGGAGAAATTCGGATCTTGATCGAGCGGCATCGTCCGCCTCCTTCTCTGTTCACGCGCGTCAACATGCTATCATATGCGCCGAAGTCAATCGAATTGCAACACATCTCAATATTGCAATGTATAATCTGGATGCTATATCTGGGCTGCGAACGGGAAAAGGAGGCTGACCATGTCCCCTGAAGTGACATCATTTTTCGACGAGGCCACGAACACCGTATCCTATGTCGTCAAGGATCCGGCCGGCCGGAGCTGCGCGATCATCGACTCGGTGCTGGACTTCGACTACGCGTCCGGCCACACCGACACGCGCTCGGCCGACGCGGTCATCGACTTCGTGACCCGCGAGGGCCTCGAGGTCGAGTGGATCATCGAGACCCATGTCCATGCCGACCACCTGTCGGCCGCACCCTACCTGCAGGAAAAGCTGGGCGGCAAGACGGGCATCGGCAAGAACATCACCATCGTGCAGGACACCTTCGGCAAGGTCTTCAACGCCGGCACCGAGTTCCAGCGCGACGGCAGCCAGTTCGACGCGCTCTTCGAGGAAGGCGACAGTTTCCACATCGGGCAGATGCGCGGCGACGTGTTGCACACGCCGGGCCACACGCCCGCCTGCATGACCTATGTCATTGGCGACGCGGCCTTCGTGGGCGACACGATCTTCATGCCCGATTTCGGCACCGCGCGCTGCGACTTCCCCGGCGGCTCGGCCGAGCAGATGTACGACTCGGTGCAGAAAATCCTGTCGCTGCCCGACGAGACGCGCATCTTCGTCTGCCATGACTACAAGGCCCCCGGCCGCGACGAATATGCCTGGGAATCCACCGTGGGCGAGCAGAAGGCGCAGAACGTCCATGTCGGCGCGGGCAAGACCAAGGACGATTTCGTCCGCATGCGCACAGAACGCGACGCCACCCTCGGCATGCCGAAGCTCATCATCCCGTCGCTGCAGGTGAACATGCGCGCCGGCGACATGCCGCCGGCCGAGGACAATGGCGTCACCTACCTCAAGGTTCCGGTAAACAGGCTCTGACATGAACATTCTGGACTTCATTCAAACGGACTGGCTCTACGGCCTGGCCGGCGGGCTGGTCATTGGCCTTTCGGCCGCGATCTACCTGCTCGTCAACGGCCGGGTCATGGGCGCGAGCGGCATTCTCGGCGGGCTGGTGGACGGCTCGGGCTACGTGACCGCGATGGAACGGCTGAGCTTCATCGGCGGGCTCGTCTTCGTGCCCGCCCTCTTCGCCGTCTTCGTCGGCGCACCCGAGACCCATCTCACCGGCAACTGGATCGTGCTGATCGCGGCGGGGCTGCTGGTGGGTGTCGGCACGCGCATCGCCAATGGCTGCACCAGCGGCCACGGCGTCTGCGGAATCTCGCGCTTCTCGCTGCGCGGCATGGTCGCCACGGTCTTCTACATCGGGGCGGGCGGCGTGACCGTCATGCTCTTCAAGCACATCCTGGGGGTGATCTGATGCGGAATTTCTTCGCGGCTCTCGCGGGCGGCACCTTCGGCGTCGGGCTGATGCTGTCCGGCATGACCGACACCGCCAAGGTCCAGGGCTGGCTCGACGTGTTCGGCAACTGGGACCCGACGCTGGCCTTCGTGATGGGCGGCGCGATCCTGCCGATGCTGATCGCCTGGCAGATCGCCGAGCGGCGCCACCGCTCCGCCCTCGGCAACCTGATCCCCGAGCGGCCCGAGCCGCGGGTCGGGCGCAACCTCGTGCTCGGCTCGGTGATGTTCGGCGCCGGCTGGGGGCTGGCCGGGCTCTGCCCGGGGCCGTCGCTCGCGGCGCTGTCCTATAACGGGATCGACGGCTTCGTCTTCGTCGGCTCCATGATCGCGGGCATGCTGATCGCGGTCCCGGTCAAGGCCCGCATGACCGCGGCAAAACCCGCCTGAACCACCTCAGTACCTGGCCGCCTCGGCGGCCAGGCGCCCGTCGAGACANCTCTCGCCCGGCGCGGGACGCTCCCGGCCCGACAGCAGCATCCGCCTGAGCACCGTCTCGCGCCCCTTCGCGCTGTCGAGGAAGCGCGCCCGGGGGATCAGCGCCGCCGCCGGCGTGCCGAGCTGGGCCAGCACCTCGTACCCGCCGAGACGCGCGAGCCCCGCGCGCGCACAGTCCGCCGCGGCATCGGGACAGATCCCGGCGCAGAGCGCCTCGAGCGGGGCCGCCAGCACGTGCCCGTCCGGCCAGGCGCCGGCATCCCAGTCGAGCCCGGCCACGACCCGCTGCGGATCTCCCGGGGACAGCCGCGCCGCGTCATCGGCCACGCGGTCCCCCTGCCCGGCCGCGCGCCAGTCCTTCCAGACCAGGTAGCGCATCCCGGCCGGGTAGTCCGGATCGTCGGCGATCGCGTCGAAGCCGCCGGCCTGGCGCGCGGCCGCGAAGACGAGCGCCTCGCGCGCGGCGCGCGCCTCGCCCGCCCGCGCGAACCCCAGCGCAAGCGACGCCGGGGCGTCCGGCGACCAGAGCTGCACCCAGAGCCGGGCGAGCGGCGCCTCTGCCGCCGCGGCCCGCATCCAGCTCTTGCCAGACATGCCGCCCGGCGCCCGCAGGAGCGCCACCCGCTCGTCGCGCGAGCGGTCGGAAAGCCAGGGGCCCTGCAGCTCGGGCATCTTGTCGACAAGCGCCAGCAGCATCTGTGCGGCCGTGTTGCCCTCGGCGGCGAGATCGGCCAGCACCGGCAGCGCCGCGGCCTCGTCGCCCTCCAGCCAGGTTTCGACGGCGGAAACGAACCCGGCATCGTCCTGGCCCGGCACCGGGTCCGCGGCCCGGGCGGGGGGCGCCGCGAGCAGCAGCGCGGCAAGGAAAACGGAAATCACAAAGCGCATGGGCCTCTCCCGTAAAGGGGCGGCCCGCAGGTTGTAAGCCCGATCCTGCCGGGCCGTCCGGTCAGCCGGGGGCCGCCTGGGCGGCCCCCGAACCCGAGTCTCAGGACGCGGCCGCGACCGCGCGGCCGGTCAGCACTTTCACGAGATGCGCCCGGTAATCCGGCGTTCCGTGCAGGTCCCCGATCATGCCGTCGGCGGGCACTGACAGGTCCTTCAGCGCGTCGGCGGCGAAATTCGACGACAGGGCCGCCTCGGCCTCGGACCAGCGGAAGACGCCTTCCTCGCTGGCCCCGGTCACAGCGACCCGGACGCCGTCGGCGTATCTGGCGACGAACACCCCCACCAGCGCGAAGCGCGAGGCCGGCTGTTCGAACTTCTGGTAAGCCGCGGCCTCGGGCACCGGGAAACGCACCTCGGTGATGATCTCGCCGTCGTCGAGCGCCGTGGTGAACATGCCCTGGAAATAGTCGTCCGCCGCGATCTCGCGCGCGTTGGTCACGATGGTCGCGCCGGACCCCAGCGCCGCCGCCGGGTAACAGGCCGAGGGGTCGTTATTGGCCAGGCTGCCGCCGATGGTGCCGCGCGCGCGGACCGCCGGGTCGCCGATACTGGCCGCCAGCGNGGCCAGCCCCGGGTAATGCGCCGCCGCCTCGCGGGCGACGGTGGCATGGGTCGTGCCGCCCCCGATGGACAGGCGTCCATCGTCATGGACGCAGACCCCCTTGATCGCGTCGATGCCGGACAGGCTGACGAGGGTCTCGGGCATGGCGAGGCGCTGCTTCAGCGTCGGGATCAGCGTCTGGCCGCCGCCCAGCGCCTGGGCCTCGTCCTGGCCCAGCGCCTTGACCGCCTCCTCCAGCGTGGAGGGCCGTATCAAATCGAAGTTATACATGGGTCAGCTCCTCCTTACTGCGCGCCGTTGATCGCCTGCCAGACCCGGCCCGGCGAAAGCGGCATGTCGATATGGGTCACGTCGATGCCGCCGCGCTGCAGCGCATCGATCACCCCGTTGACGATCGCCGGCGGCGACCCGATGGCGCCGGCCTCGCCGCAGCCCTTCACCCCGAGCGGGTTGTGGGTGCAGGGTGTCTGGCAGGAATGGTCCACCTTGAACATCGGGAAGTCGTCGGCCCGCGGCATGGCGTAATCCATGTAGGTGCCGGACAGAAGCTGCCCGTTCTCATCATAGACCGTGCCCTCGATCAGGGCCTGCCCGATCCCCTGGGCAAGCCCGCCATGAACCTGGCCCTCGACGATCATCGGGTTGATCACGTTGCCGAAATCATCCGCCGCGGCAAAGCTGCAAACCGTGACCTTGCCGGTTTCGGGATCGACCTCGACCTCGCAGGCATAGGCGCCGGCGGGATAGGTGAAGTTCGCCGGATCGTAGAAGGCGGTTTCCTCCAGCCCCGGCTCGAGATCCTCGAGCGGGAAGTCATGCGGGATATAGGCCTTGAGCGCCACCTCGCCGAAGCCCACCGACTTGTCCGTGCCGGCCACGCTGAACTGGCCGTCGGTGAATTCGATATCCGCCTCGGAGGCTTCCAGCATGTGCGCGGCGATCTTCTTGCCCTTGTTGATCACCTTCTCGGTCGCGCGCACCACGGCCGAGCCGCAGACCGCCAGCGACCGCGACCCGTAGGTGCCCATTCCGAAGGGGATCTTGGACGTGTCGCCATGGACGATCTCGACGCTGTTTTCATCAATGCCCAGCATGTCGGCCACCACCTGCGGGAAGGCGGTTTCATGCCCCTGCCCATGGCTGTGGGCCCCCACCATGACGGCGATGTTGCCAGTGGCATTCACCCGTACGGTCGCGGCGTCGTAAAGGCCGACCCGTGACCCCAGCACACCTACGAGGTTGGACGGGGCGATGCCGCAGGCCTCGATGTAGGTGTTCACGCCAAGGCCGCGCAGCTTGCCGTTCTTCTCGCTCGCCTTGCGGCGCGCCTCGAAGCCGTCGCGGTCGATCATCTCTTCCAGCTTGTCGACCAGCGCGCCGTAATTGCCGGTATCGTATTCCAGCCCGGCGGCGCTGGTGAACGGGAATTGGTCGGGCTGAACGAAGTTCTTGCGCCGGATCTCCAGCGGGTCGATCCCCAGCTCACGCGCGGCCATGTCGATCACGCGCTCCAGCGAATAGGTCGCCTCGGGCCGCCCGGCCCCACGATAGGCATCGACCGGTGCCGTGTTGGTAAAGACCGCCTTCACGTTCACATAGACATTGGGCACGGCATAGTTGCCAGCCATCAGCGTCCCGTGCAGGAAGGTCGGCGTCGCGGTCGAAAAGTTCGACAGGTAAGCGCCGACATTGGCCATGGTCTCGGTCCGGAAAGCGATGAATGTGCCATCCTTTTCACAGGCCAGTTCGATTTTCGTGACGTGGTCGCGACCATGGGCGTCGGTCAGGAAGCTTTCGCTGCGGCTTGCCGTCCAGCGCACGGGGCGCCCGATCTTCTTGGCGGCGGCCAGCACCAATGCCTCCTCGCCGTAGTGATAGATCTTCGACCCGAAGCCGCCGCCCACGTCGGGGGCCACCACCTTGAGCTTGTTTTCAGGAATGCCCAGCACGAAAGCCGAGATCAGCAGCCGCGTCAGGTGCGGGTTCTGTGAGGTCGTGTAGAGCGTGTACTCGCCCGTTCCGGGGTCGTAGTCGGCCGTCGAGGCACGCGGTTCCATCGCGTTGGGCACCAGCCGGTTGTTGACCAGTTCCAGCGTGGTGACATGCGGGGCGTTCTTGATCGCCTCGTCCGTGGCGGCACGGTTGTCCTCGATCCAACCCCAGTCGAAACACTGGTTGGTGCCGATTTCGTCATGCACCAGCGGCGCGCCATCGGCCAGTGCCTTGCCCATATCCACGACGGCGGGCTCTTCGTCGATCTCTGCGACGATCGCCTCGGCGGCGTCGCGGGCCTGTTCCTCGGTCTCGGCGATGACGGCGGCATAAGCATCGCCCACGTGACGCACCTTGCCATGGGCCAGCACGGGGCGCTTGGGTTCCTTCATCGGCTGGCCGTCGCGGCTGTTGATTTGCCAGCCGGCCGGGTTTCCGCCGACATCGACGAAATCCTCGCCAGTGAACACCGCCAGCACGCCGGGCATGGCCTCGGCCTCGGACGTGTCGATGGACTTGATGACACCATTGGCGACCTGGCTGCGGGCAAAGACCGCGTAGGTTTGTCCATGAAGGGCGATGTCATCGGTATACTTGCCTCGGCCCGTCAGGAACCGGACATCTTCGCGGCGCGTCGGACTGGCACCAATTCCATGATCTTTCGGCATTTTTTTCTCCTCCCTGTGGGCACCTGGAGTCCTGCCGGAACCGATGCCTCAAGAATTCTCCTCGAAAATCCTTACTCGGCCGCGACGGCGCTCACGTCCTGACCGCTGGCCGCCATGATCGCCTTGACGATGTTGTGATAGCCCGTGCAGCGGCAGATATTGCCCTCGAGATAGTCGCGGATCTCGGCCTCGCTCGGCTTGGGGTTCTCCT
>PR_CR_10_Liq_1_inCRDRAFT_1000894_pt1 | contig 17669 bp, 21 predicted proteins | sample PRCRCaboRojoPR_3_FD_10241 | JGI IMG/M metagenome (IMG submission 10241)
CTCAATATTACTTATTACCTCATGCCTCGTCCGCGTCCGCGTCCTCTGCCTCGGGCCATGGCTTGCTGGGCCTGGGTGGGTTGGGGTTGGTTTTGTGCGTCTTTGACAGTTTCGTCGACACTGAGTATGAGGCAGGCAGCTTCGGTGGCAGAGGCGATGGCGTTGAGTTTGACTACAGAGGGTTCCCAGACGAAGTCTTCGTAGGTGTCTGTGATGTTTCCGTCCTTCATGTCTACTCCGAACCACCTCCCGTCAGCTCCAGTGGCGTGTTTTTGGCGCAGTTTGTTGAGTACTTCTATGGAGTCGAACCCTGCGTTTTCAGCAAGTGTTTTGGGAATGACTTCGAGTGCCCGGGCGTAGGCGTTGATGACTAGTTGTTGTTTGCCGCTGATGGTGCGGCTGTAGTCCCTCAGGAAGCGACTGAGTTCCATTTCCACAGCTCCGCCTCCGCCTACGACGGCAGAGTTCTGCATGGTCCTCCTCACAATTTCGATGGCGTCGTTGAGTGAGCGTTCAGCTTCTTCGATGTACTGGTCAGCGCCTCCACGCAGCACAATGGTGGCAGTTTCTGCCTTGGCGCACTGTTTGAACACGTTGTAGCGTTCGCTGCCGATCTGCACTTCTTCAAACAACCCACAAGTGCCTAGGGACTCTTCCTGCACCTTGGAAACTGAAGTGAGTACCTGGGCTCCAGTGGCCTTGGCAACTCGCTGGAGGTCTTCCTGCGGCACCCGGCCTGCACAAAACATGTCCCGGTCTGCGAAGTACTGGGTAGCTAAGTCGCCAATGGGCAGTTTGGAAAGCACTACCTTGGCCCCTGACTCTGCGATCTTGGCCAGTTTGTCGTAGATGATTTCCCACTCCGCGTCCACGATGCTTTGGTACTGCGAAGGGTCTTCAATGCGCACCTCAGCGTTTTCCTTTTCGCTCTTGAGTTCCAACTCAATGTTCAGCAAAACGACTTTGGGACCCTCGAACTTCTTGGGCTGTTGTTCGAAGCCTGCGTAGGAAAAGGTCTTTTTGAAGGCCACTCCGTCCACCAAAAAGGAGTTAGTCACTGACCCGCCCTTCACGTGCTTGATGCCAATCATTTCCCGGTTGAGGTCTTTCCCCAAACGCAGCACTGCGTCCACACACATCTCTCCAAACAAGTCCTTGTAGTGCGCCACCAACTTCGAGTTCAGCGCTGTACTTGCGCACTTCACCAGTTTGTCGCGTCTTTCTTCGTCAGAAATCTGTCCCCAACTCACTTCGATCTGGTGGATTTTCTCCACTGCCAGTTGGCAGGCCTCCCTGAACGCCTTAATCACCACCCGCGAGTGCATCCCCTCCTCAACAAACGCCTTCGCTTCCTTCAAAAACTCCCCTGCCAACACCACCACTGAAGTCGTGCCGTCCCCCACTTCTGAGTCCTGCGACACTGCCACGTCTGCCAACGCCTTCGCTGCTGGGTGCACAATCTCCAACAACTTTATCACTGTCGCTCCGTCGTTGCTAATCGTTGCTTTGTTTTCTGAGTGAATCAACTTGTCCATCCCCCGCGGCCCCAATGTCGACTTCACGCACTCCACCACTGCCTGGCAGGCATTTATGTTAGATATTATCTGTGCCCTACCCTGTGATGTGTCTGCACCTTCACGAAGCAATAGAATTTGAGGTTGGAGCATCCCTTTTATTATTCCATGCCTTTTGAGACTAATGCTTTAATTAGTGACTTATAGTGTTATTTAGTTTACATGAAGAAAGGTACTGTTTTTCTCCGTGTCTCTTACAGAAACTAGTTGAGTACCCTTTGGACAAAAGGTGATCGCACAGCCTGCAGTGTCTTTTTTTAAGAGGTGTTAGACTCCTGGAAAACTTTGCTTTACTCAAGGTACGTCTTGAAAAGGCCTTTGGTGTTTTGCTTTTCTTTGAACCTTTGGGTGTTTTAGAAGTTTCATTAGTTCTGATTTTCTCTGAACTCTTGGACTTGACCACCTTTTTGGATCTTTTGGGGTTTTTTTTCAACTGCATTCTTAGCTTTCGGTTTTCTTCTCTAAGGGTGTTGAGTTCGCCCAGGATATCGGTCTTTACCTTTTTTTTGGGTTTTTTAAAATCTTTGAGTTCATATTGAGTTGATTCAGTGATGGATAGCTTTTTCTTTGAATTTTCCTGAGGGTCAAAGGTTTCGTGCAAAAAACTAGGGCAAGCACTTTCTCCGCTCTTAGTTCCTTGAAAGCCAAGACTTTCAAACGGAAGCTGTGAGTCTATTTTTTTATCAATAAGTAGTTCTTTGTTTAATTGTTCACTTGGAGTGTAAAGACTCAAGTCGTCTATATCAAAGTCAAAAGACACGTGGTCTTTTTTGAGTGCTTTTTTGGAAAAACTGTCAGAAACTTGAATATTTAGTTGGCTCTGTAAAGGCTCTTTGGGTTGCAAGGGCTCTTGCAATTCATTTAAACAGATTTGGGTGCCAGTGTTTTTGGTGTCTAAGTTTTCTTTGTCTGGGTAAGGTTCTGTAAAGGCATCCTTGGTTTTTTTAAGCTCTTCTTTAAAAAAGGTTCTTTTAGGCTTGGGTTCTTGAAACTTATACTGAAGTTGTGCAGGCTTTTTATACTCAGGAACAGGGACCTTCCTAAAGACTTGGCTTGAGTTGCACATTTCTTTAGGAATGTTTTTAAGTGCGCATTGGAGTTCTTTTATTTCGTCTCTTAGTTTTGCGTTTTCACTCTGAAGCTTTTTAACTCTGTCTGCCATTTAAAATTATCGAAGCCTAACGACTGAGTAAGAATATATGGAAGAAATCGAAGAAAACCTTTCTGACGAAGAAAAGTCGTTTGCAAACACAGCAGAGTTAGTCAATCCAAGGTTAAGTTCTCAACAAATGATTGAAGAAAGGCCTTCAGAAGAAGCCTTTGAAAGCAAACTAGAAGAAGAAAAAGTTAATTCTCAAAGAGAAACTGACAGAATGTACCCAGAAATTACCCCAGAAGAACTACTTGAGAGCATGGTAAGGTCTTTTAAAACCAAAAAGTCAGTTCCACAAGAAGCAGTTGCTAACTTAAAACCAGAAACACTCCAAACAGTAGTAGAGAAACTTTTGCAAGAAAAATATAACTTGCAAGAGCAACTTGGGTACCAAGAATCAAATAAGCATTCCATGTTTTTTTCTGAAGAAGACTTTTCAAGGCACTTTAACGAGCAGTCCAAAAGGAAACTAAAAATACAAGCTCTGCGCGAATTCGGAAACGTTTCGCCAATTGAAAAAGAAGAAAACTTTGTCCAATTCAAAGCAAGCAGTCCCAAAAGCACTCCGAGAGAAGACCTAATAAATATAAAGTACAAAAAGTACGCAAACTACGAAGCTGAACTAATTAAACTCAACCAAGAACTTCAAGAAATCAGAACTTACAACCAAATGCTCGAGGAAGTTTTTCAGCACCAAAAAAACAACACACACCAAACCCTAACCCAAAAAATGCAAAAAAGACTCCAGAGTTACCAAGAAGTTTTAAACACTATACAAGAAAGCATATCTTTATCTAAAAAGAGTTTAGCCTCAAAAGAAAGCTTAGTAATAGGAAAGCGAAGCGAACTTAAACTGCTTTGGGAAGTTTCTGAAATAGATAAAGAATTCAGAGTGAAACCCAGCGAACGTCAAATAATCACTGACTTACTAGAGTTAAACTGTAAAGGGCCTCAGTTTAAGTTTGATGAGCACGTGTGCCAACTTTTGGCAAGGTACGACATAGGAGAGCTAGCCGGACTAATAACAAAGTACATACTTTATCTCGAAGACGAACTGTGTGTAGAGTTAAGGAAACACTTGTTTGAGTCAAGGGTTAAGGAAATGAACCAGAACAACTTAATACAAAACTGCATTGAAGAAAAAGCCCATCTCTGTTCAAAACTTGAGTCTTTGAAGAACAAATTAACCAGCATGCATCACGAAGAAACCACCCAAAAAGCCAAGCAACAAGTTCAAATAAGAAAAAAACCAAGCATTCTCTGCAAGAAATGGCAAGTCCCTAAAGAATGTCAAGAGTTGTCCCCCAAACAACTCTACTCGCTCAGCATCAAACGTTAATAAATATAACAATGAATCAAAGAGCTGAAAGCACAAAGAACTACTACGAAAAGCACTTTCCTTACGAGGCCTTTGCAGAGTGGCTGTGTCCTGGAGATTCAGCTCCCGATCCTACAAAATTTCCTAGGCGGGAGTTTGCATTTACATTGGATGGAAACATTTTTTGCAGATATAATAGCTTTCCAAGTGCAGAGAGACTCAAAGAAACCTTAGTGAAGGAAGTGCCCGACAGAATAGATTTAGGAGCTGTTTGGTTGCTTCCACCAGGGTCGGACTCAACTTCCAATTCAAATGTTAAAAACGAAATTCACGAAAAGGAATTTGTAGTAGACATTGACTTAAGCGACTACGACTCCTTAAGAACTTGCTGCCAAGGACCAGAACTTTGTCCTAAGTGCTGGAAGTTCATAGCAGTAGCTTGCAAAAGCCTAGAAATTATTTTTAGAGGGTGCTTTGGATTTAGACGTTTACAGTGGGTGTACTCAGGGAGAAGGGGTGCTCACTGTTGGGTAAGTGACTCTTCAGCAAGGAGGCTGAACGACTTTAAGAGAAAACTCATGGTTAACTTCATCAACCAGTCTCCCAAGTACCGGATGCCTCACAGAAAGATATATGAAGAAGTACTTGTTCACAACTTTGAAGAAATAGTAATTCATGACCAAAACTTGCTAGTAAAGGAAGAGTACCAGGAACTCCTCTACTCGTACCTCCACAGAGACACCAAATACATGTTTGGAGAGGTCAATTTAGAAGGGGAGTCCAGCGTAGAAGTTTGGGGCAAGTTTCTGAAGTACTTTGACTGTTTTTACGAGTCAGACCAAAGGGAAAAACTTCTAATGGAGTTAATGTACTCTTTTCTGAAGCCACGCATAGACTCATTGGCCTCTGTTAATCGAGATCATTTGCTGAAGGCGCCTTTCTCAATCCACCCCGAAACTGGAAACATTTGTGTTCCATTTTCAGTTAGCGAAGTTGAAAGTTTCAGCATAAATAACACTCCAAACGTTGACTCAGAAAACCTGGACCTAGAAGCTTACGTAAAGATTTTAACAAACCAAACTTAAACTATTTAGAATTAATTTAAGAGTACTTATTCTTTTTGGAGAGAGTCACACAAAATAGGACTTTCGCTTCTTTCAAAATTGTCTACGTGCATAGAGACTTCTGTCTCTCCTAATTCATTGTCGTCGCTTAAGTGCAAAGTATCTAAAAATTTGTTAGTGGTTTTTTTGGCTTTTTTATTGTAACCAGAACCATTCAAAGCACCCAAGGCAAGGTTTAACGTTCCTTCTAGTACCTCTATTCTGTTTCTAATGAAATCTGGACTGTCTTTTTTTGAAGCAGGAACTAGGAGTTCATACAACTCCTTGGGCTCTTGAATGTTATGCAAAAGCTTGGCATCCGGAGGTTTGTGTGTTAACTTAGCTGTTTGATTCAACTCGTAACTAGGTGCTGACCTGCTCCTAGTGTGAGTTTTCCTTCTTTTAAGGTTGATCAGCTTGTCAGAGCTAGGGTTGGGGCGTTTCTGTGGTTTGAAGTAAGACATCACGGAAGAGAAAGGTTTGGCTAGGAAGTCCATATTGTAATGGACGCTTCAATAGAGCAGTTTTTACTTTGGCCTCCTTTTTACACCCTCCAGCCTAACTCTGACACAAAAAAGCAACAACTAGAGTTATGGTCTCAAGTTATTTTGGAATACGCAAGAAAGCATAAAATGTACAATGCTACACCTGAGGATTTCTCTGAAATAACCCAAAGACCCCAAATTAACCGAGCCTTAAACGAAGAATTTAAGGAGACTTTGTTTGAGTTCATGGGCAATCAAGGTTCAGCAGTCAGAGAGGGGAGTAGTTTCTTAATGTTTTGGAAGTCCCCTGCAAGTTGGGCTGAAAAGGTGTACAAGTGGGCAGATTCCACTGGGAAAATAGGCAGTGTTGAAACCCTAGAAGGAATCTGCACTGGAGACGAAACTCGGAACCAGGAGTTTTATGGAGTGCCTCTGAACTTTATGAGAATAGTCCTGAATTCTTTGCAGAAAGCCAACAAAGCAGAGGTGTTTAAAATAGGAGAAGATACTGCAGTTAAGTTTCTTTAAATCATTGCTAGTCTTAACTAAGGTTTTGGTACTTAAAGTTTATCTCAATGGTGTCGAGTTTTACCATGGCCTCTTGAGTAAAGGCGAATTGGTTAACTGGAGACTCCGAGTTAAGTGTAATCCAAGTTCCGTTTCTGCTTTGGTCGTATATTTTCCAGTGGCTTTCTTCGTATGAAATAATGCAATGCAGTCTAGAAACTAGTCCGTCTTCAACGTGAAAGTCAGCATTAGGTTTTTTCCCAAAGAAAAACTTGTTTTTCGAGGTTGAAGCTTTTAGCTTAAATACTTGGTTCGAACTGTTTGTAACAAGTCTTATTCTTAAGTGAGCCTCAACCAACATTTCGTTCACAGCTTCTTCTGAATTTTGGAACACTATAGCTTCACTTCTATCAAGTAAGTATGAGTCACTGTCATACTGGACACTCAAAATTTCTATGTAAGTCTTTTTGGCTAGAATGTACTTTTGTGAAGTTGCTATTGGGTACCCTTCATCAGGCACTTTAACTAGTGTTCCCTTTTTACTAGCCACATCACTTATGAAGAAACTCCTTGGAGGCTTAATGAAACTCAAGATAAGTTTCAGAAGCGGAACAGAAATGTCTTTCCAAACAGAGTTAGCCCCTAGTCTGGAATGAGTTGCTCCTAAAAACATTAGAAAGTTCCTGGGTATCTCATTAGACTTAAACCCATTTGAGTAGTTTACTTTGAAGTGCTTCCTTGAACATTTTGACTCCTGAGAAGGAATTATAAGGTCATTTGTTTCGGTTCCATTTCCGTACTTTTGTCGGCCGAATCTAATAGCGCCTTGTTCGATGGTGCTTATTATTCTGGATGTGTCAGCTTTTAGGTAGCCGTACCTACAAAATTTATGAAGCTTAACCAAAGACTTCATAGTAATTTCTACCAGCAACAAGTCGTCAATGAAATAATCCTCAGGAACTAGCAAAGGCTTTCGAGCCACAGAAAAGGTTCCACAAAAACTTATTTCTCGTGGGGTATGCATTATTAATGAAACAACTTACTTAAACTCCGTTCATAAGGTTAGGGCAAGCATTAGCTTTGTGTCCGTAATACATACATTTGTAACACCTTACTTCTCTGTCATTCTTTTTGGGCAAAGGACACTGGGTGGGGTAGTGGCCAAACTGCCTGCAGTTTACACATAAGTCGTAAACAGCCTCGTAACCTACGTTTTGAGCAGAAGGGTGCATCTTGTAGTAAGCTTCTTCCAAGTAGCCCTCAAACATGTACTGGTTGATGTCCAAGTGGAACCTAGGGCAATTTTCTCCCAAAGGACAACTTCCTTTTTCAACATACTGCAAACAAATATCCCTTCTCAAATGCTTGAACTTGCAGAACTTGCCACTTGAGCAGTAACCCATGTTGTAGTAAACACATTCTTTGGCTTCGCGCCTTTCGCCAGAATGTTTAAATTTGCAGTCTGGGTTTTTGCAGTCACCTTCAACAATGTAGTTTCTGCACTCAGGAAGCTTGTCGGGAATTACTTCGTGGAGGAAAGGGCATAAAGACCCCCGGGTGCATTCGCCTTGCAGCATAAACTTGCATACTAATTCTTTAATTGGTAGAATATGCTTTAAAGAACAGTTTTTGCCTTCTTGGCAGTGCCCCGAAAAAAACATGCGGCAGGCTCGGGAGTCCCAGTTGTCTGGATACGCCTTACCTTCAGTAAACCCCTCTTCTCTGTTTGGTGAGTCTTCTTCCATTTCACTTATTCTATATGCATTTCTAGAGTTACCTTAGTTATTGCGCGTTTACTAAAATGGAAGCACTTGCTAAAGAATGCATGATTTGCTCAAACGACTTCGACGAAGTCAACTTTCCCATGCTAATTCCTTGTGGGCACTCACTTTGCCAAGTTTGTTTGGAAAAACTCTTTAAACTCAGCACCAAACCGCAGTGCCCTTACTGCAGGTTCCAATTAAATCCTATGCAGAAGGTCATCCCTAACCTGGAGCTTTTAAATGTTCTTACTTTGTCCGAAAACTCAAGTGTTTTTCTAGACAAAAAGGTCTTGAAGGGTGAACTAAAAGACTTGCTGGAAAAAGAAAGGACTCTAGACTCCAAATACTACCAAACTCTGCAAACAAACATCAAAACTATACGGTCTTTTAAGAAGCCTTTGCATCAAATCCAAAAACAAGTTGATAAACTTGAAAAGTGCTTGACACTCCACTTTGCGCAGATTATGCTTCAGGTTAACAAAAACTATGCAGTTCAAAAAAACCACTTTCAGAACCTTTTTTCTGAAAGAGAAGCCCTTATTTGGAAATTTGACTACATCAAAAACCAAAAAAGCGAGTGGAAAAAACTCTTTACTCAGAGGAAAAGTTATGAATCTACTAAACTAAGTTACTTGGAACCATCTATTTCTCAAGCTGAAATAAGTGAAATAGCTAACAAGTTCTCAAAAATCCTACAGAAGTTGTTGGGCAAAGTCCCTACTGAGCAAGTTCTTATGTTCTTTCCCTGTTTCGACTCTCAAATAGAGGGACTCAAAGGACCCTTTGTTGATATTGAGTATGCCAAAGTCACTAAGAAATTCTGGCCTCCAAAAGAATTTCCGCCAATTTGTTGGGTTGACCAGTCTGGGAACTGGTACAGCAAAACAGGAATTCCCATTAACCCTTCAACAAACATTATTGAATTAGACTGCTTCCTCAAGTACTGGAAACACATCATGTAATTAATTCTGGTTTGAGAGTTTTAGGTCCGTAACAATTATATAGTTAATAAATGGGGTGTTGCCAAGCAGCAAGCCGAGATGCATTTGAGTTGAATTCCAACTCAATCATGAAAAACCCTTCAATCCGATTCATAGGCGAAGAGAACTTCAACGACCTGAGTTTAAGTTCCAATAGAGATAGCATAAAAAGAACTTTCCCGAGTTTGCAGTCTTCTTCGTCTGGCTTAACAACTCGGAAATCCAGCTGTTTCCACGAAATAAACCAAGCCTTTCTAAAGGAAAGTAGTTTTTTGGGCGTGGCGCAGAAATTAAGCTGCAAGAATTAGTTTATGCTAACTGTTAACTCATTATTTGCTTTTGTAAGTGTAAAATCCCTTTCCAGTTTTCATTCCTAACCAGCCAGCATCTAGGTACTCCTTCAGTAAAGGACAGGGCCTGTACTTGGAGTCACTGAACCCTAAGTACATGTTTTCCAACACTCCATAAGTAGTATCTATTCCTATGAGGTCTGCTATTTTAAGAGGACCTAACTTTACGTTAGTTCCAAGTTTCATAGTGTTGTCAATGTCTTCCTTCGTAGCTATTTTTTCATTTAAAACATAAACAGCTTCGTTTACATAGGGCAGCAACAACCTGTTTCCAATAAAAGCAGGGCAGTTCCTACAAATCACAAAGGACTTTCCAATCATTGTGGCAAACTCCCTGCCTTTTTCTAAAGCAGTTTCAGAGGTCTGCAGGGCCTTTACTAACTCCAAAAGTGCAGTGTCTGTAACTGGTATGAAAAAGTGAATTCCCACTACGTTTTCAGGAATTTTGTAGGTAGAAGCTAGTTTGGTCACAGATAGTGAAGAAGTGTTTGTAGCAAATATGCAGTCGTCCCTCAAGTAAGGACTAACTGTTTCTATTAAGTTTTTCTTCATGCTAAAGTTTTCAGGAATAGCTTCTAGCATTAAGTCACACTCGTTGAATTCTTGCAGGTTTTTAGTATATGTAATCTTTGAAAGCACTTTTTCAACGTCGTCTTTTGACTTCCTTCTGATGTAAGACGCTATGTCCTTTTTAGCTCTTTCTACAGAGGCTTCAGAGTTGTAAAGTACCTTGACTGGCAAGTTGCCAATGTAAGCAGCTACTATAGCCACTCCCGTTCCCATTTGTCCTGCACCTATGATTCCCAGACTGCCAATGCTTCTTTTAAAGCCTCTGAGCATTTTTATCCGTTTTACAAGTTACTTAGGCATTAAGGCGTTGGTACTGTTCATCAAGAACTTCTAACTTGGTTTGGAAACACTTGTAAGCACACTTGTCGTCTTTTTGTGGAGTAAAATTAACTTGAGTTTTAGAATAACACTCAGCAAGGCAGCTGAAGTAACTTTTCCAAACAAAGTCAAGTTTCTCGGACATAATTTAATTACGAGATTAGCCATAAATCTTCTTAGTCATGACCTTGTAAAAGTCATCTAGAGTAAGTTCAGCTCCTCTGGAAGAAACTTTTTCAAGTGCAGCAGTAAGCTCTTCTTCAGTCATGCTCTCTCCTAATTCACGAGCTACCCTCATCATGTTTTTGACGTTGATAGTTCCAGTTCCGTCGTCATCAAACAAGTCAAGGATGCGAGCAATTCCTTCCTTGCTTTCTCTGTTTCCTAGTCTATCGTTAATATGGCCTAGGAAAGCGTCAAAGTCAATTTCAGCACCGAGTTTTTCAACTCCAGCCAAAAGCCTGAAGATAGTGGGGGATTGGTCCCTGCCCAAAGAATTGATGGCAGCTTCAATTTCGTGGGGGTCGATAGTCCCTGAACCATCACTGTCGAAAAGGTCAAAGGCCTCTTTGCACTCCTTGATTTCGTCCTCAGTGAGGTTGATATCTTGGGTCTTGACTGGCTGTTTCCTGCCTCTTGATGCTCTTGCCCTTGACATTTTATTTATAACCATTATTTGCACCCCATATTAACGGTCATTCTGTCTAAAGTTTCTAAGTCAAATATAGAATTTGAGTGTTAATTTAAATATTGCTTATGCTTATTAATAGTACTTGGATGTTTGGTTATTTATATCAGACTTAGGTTCGGAGTGTCCAGTTTTGAGGGACAAAAGTTTGAAGATTGCTAAAGTGCTTGAAACCAAGCCGCATAAGCTAATGAATATGGGGCTTAACCGACTAGACCCCGGAATTTCCAAACTTTCAATAAGCATCAAAATGCGCAGGAAGTTTTTGGTTACATCTAAAACTTGGTACCTGAGTTTGGTGCGTGCTTTCAAAAGGGAAAGTGTGTTTTTGTAAGAAATGGAGCCTGGAGTTACTACACTGTTGGGCATTCTTTTCAAAGACTTAGTTAAGTCTTTTTGCTTCTTTTGTCTTTTAATAAAAGACAACAAAGTAATTATCACTAGCAAAATGTACCTGAACAAGGAGGCTGCATTTTTTGTACTTTCTAGTTTCACGTTGATGAACGAAATGAACTTACTAATCACACCTATTTGGGCAATCCACACTAGGTTGTCTAGCAAGTAGTATACTGCAGCAGTTAGGTGTCTCATTTGTTTGAGAACCAAAACTAAGTCTAGGGGTTTTCGCAGTTTTTTGATGAAATTATCTAGTTCTTCGAAAGACCTCATGAGCCTAAAGATCTTTCTTCCGTTTTTCATGGAGTCAGCTATGATCTTTGCGTTTCTAACGTAAGTTGGCCACTCTCTTATTCGGTGAGTGGTTAAGTAGTCTAGCATGCAAGCTTTGTATAGGTCTGAAGAGTATTGGGCACATCCCAACAACTTGTCTCTACCAACAGAGGATCTGAGGACGTAAGAAACGGAAGTGCAAACAAACATCACCAACTCCGACCCTTTTTTGGTGGGTTCAGCCATCCTCTCTAAAAAGGAAGGACTCTTCATTATCCTTCTTTCTCCTATCATTTTATATTGCTTGACTTTCATCATTGATTATAAAGCCACTAAACTTAAGCAAACCATTTACACCCTAAACCCTACACTAATTGCTAGCCATTTATAGCCAACCTGAGTTAGTTATACTTTGCTTGCAGGGGCTTGGTCTTGTTTTTGTTCTTCTTCTTCCATTTCATTTTTTTTCTGCTTAAAAGTTACAATGATTCCTAGCATAATGTAAGCCAAGCCTACTACAAGAACTACTACTGAAATCGTTGCTTGCCACCACTCAGAGAACTTAAGCATTATACTCCCTAAACTAGGTAATCCTTACAATACTAAAAATAGTCCTTTTCCAATGTAAAACTTTAAAAAGCTGAAGAACTTGGACATGTAGGGAACTGCGAACTCCAGAAGTGCTGCTGCTACTCCAAATGCTCTGCTTAGGGTTTACATTATGTATAAATTCAACATAAACTCTATAGGGCCGTCTATTTCCCAGAAAGCATACACAAGTACTCCGTAAAGCACAGTCAGCACTCCAGTAAAAACACTTACTCCTTTCATTATTGCTTGATACTTAGAGTTTTCTAGCTTTTGCCCAACCATTTCTAATTATTATACCTAACACAAATTAAGATTTAGACTCTTCTGTTGCCTGATAAGAGCCAGAAGGACTAATGAATTCGTTTTCGTAGATTTGTTTAGCATTTGTGTTTTCAATGAGTTCCTTGGCGGGAAATCCATGGATTTCTAGTAGTTCTTTGTCATCAATCAGCATTTTGGCTATTTCAGAGCGTGTTTTACTAAGCTTCACTTCTTTGTCAGCAAGCATGTGCATCAAAAAAGCTTGCCTGAGTTCTTCCCTCCTGTTTAAATTTTGAAGTTGAGTGGTTTTGACTTTATTATCTGGAGCTTCAATTTCCCATTCGCCTTTTGAAAGTTCAAATTCAGCTTGCACTGCTTCTATCGATACAGGAAGTAATTCTTCTTCTCTAAGAAAAGTTTTGTCTGGGGAAGCCATGCTACTATACCCTGAATTCATTTATTAACTTAAAACATGTCAGAGTCCCAAAGGTCGTCGAATTCTTCAAGTTCTATCCCACTTTCTCTTTGGTCGTACTCGTAAAAGGCCTTAGCGTCAGTAAGCATAGCAACAATAGTGTCGCCTTGTCCACAGTTAACTAAGTCTTCAAAAGTTATCGCGTAGGGACACTTAGGCTTAGCCATGTCCCAGATTTCATCTTTGACGTCTTCTACCCGGAAACCAAACTTGTCCCTTGACTCCAGTCTTTGAATTACTGCTCGGAAAAACATGTTGATTACGAAGGTATCCACAGCTCCCTTCTTGTACGCATCTATTATTCGCCAGAAAAACTGCAAAGAAGGTATTGACTTTTTGTTTTCAACAGCCAAAACAAAGTCCAAGAAAGCCTTGTAGTCCATTTCTCCTTCGAAAGTTTGGTATTCTTCAAAGAGTCTGTCAATAAATATGCTAGTAAGTCCTCCGTTGTATCTGGCTAACTCTGACTTCTTGAGCATTCCGTTTCTGTCAAGGTCGAGGCGCAAGTACTGGTCGTAGACCTGCAAAGTAGACTGTACAGAAAACCAGTTCTGGGCAGCTTCTTCAGAACTCCAGTTTTCTTGTCTGAGTTCGTAGAGTTCTGCCAAAATAGAAGAAGTAAGCATGTCCTTAATCCAGATCTTGCCTGTGCGTTTGGGGTCTAAAAAGAAAAAGAACTTTCTGACAGCCGTAATCACATAGAAGGGGTAAAAGTTCTCTTGCAGAGAAGCCAGTTGTGGAAAAGAAGGAATTAATTCGTATATAAAGTTTTCTAGGTCTTTTTCTTTGAGGTAGCCGTAACCTGCACTGTCGTAAAGCGAAATTTGAATTCTGGTTTGGTGTAAGTTAACTTTGCGCACTATGTAGTGGAAGAAAGGAATGATTTCAATTCTACCGTATTCGTCCCGGTCGCACTTCAGAAACACACTAGGCTGGAAGAACTGTCTGTACTTACCAGGAAGTTTGTTTGCAACTTGGCAAAACTGGTCATAGTTCATTCTTTCCGAACCGTCGTCAGGAAAACTAGTGTGGGCCTTTAGTAAGTACCAAAGTTTTTCAAGGTCTTCTTTGTCAAGGATTTCTGCAGATTTGTTGTGCAGGAACCGTGTGCGGGCTTCTTGTCTTAGCTTTAGGTATATGGGGTTTTCTAACTGGGGCTTTTTGTAAAAGAAACGAGGAATTTTGTTGTAGGAAGCATTCCTTTGTTTTTCCTTTTCCTTTTCTTCTTCTAGCATGTTCAGAAACGCAATGTCTGCTTCCCTGTCTGAGTAGTTCTTACCGTTTTCCACTGCTGACTTCCTTGCTTTGTCAGATAAGTACGATTCTAGTGCTTCTACCCAACTTGTCATTTTTATAACTTAAATCTTACCGGGAATTCCAATATGAACTCATTATAAATTATGGGCAACTTGTGTGGAAAAGGCAAGAACTTAGAAGTCAAGTTTAACAACCAAAAGAAAACCATCAAGCACGGCTACACCAACTACGAAAAAGCACGCCAATGGATAAAGGAGCAGTTTCCTTCTTTAATGGGAACTGCATTCCAGTTAAGAGCTTATGAGTTGGGCATAGACATCGAAAACGAAAAAGCATTCCACAGTGCAATAAAAAAGTCTGCCAGAAAAGTTAAGATAGAAGTGATCAAGCTGCCTTCAGCAATCATTACTCAACTCCTTAATCAAGTTGGAAGCGGCGTTTTTAACTTGCGTCAGAAAAATCTAGATATTGAAGGACTGGGAATTTTAGTGAGTCCTAACTATGCCATTACCACTTCTGAGCAATTAAGAGACCCGACCCACCTCAAAGAATACACTGCTGTGTTTTCAGCCGAAAATAACCGTGAAATAGAGTTTAAAGTAGACGGAATATTTATCAGTTTAGGGCAAGAAGCTGCTGGCCACTTTGTACTGGCTGAACTTAATACTCCAGACGAGTGGAAAAGTGACTCTAGTCGCTTTATAAAACTAAACTCTAGTGTAAAAGCTGAGCAAGGATCTTTAGTTAAGATTTGTTACTGCAACAGAGAGTTGCCCCAGTTAAGAGAACAAGAAGTTAAAGTTGAAGAAATAACCCAAGAAGAAACTATCAAACTAAATTTAGAAGGTCTTGAAGAAGGGTCTTCTGGAGCTCCCATCTTCAACTCTCAAGGAGAACTTATAGGCCTTTACTCAAACTACTTAGAAGAAATCAGCGCAATTGGAGTTGGTAAAATCATACACAACCTTAAAAGTATTTTCCATAATTCAACTAAAACAAAAAAAGCAGCTATAAAGGAAGTTCTCGACTTTTCAGAAATTGAGCTAAACTCAGACTAGTTCCTCGCAAAGCACTATGGTTAATTTATTAACTACTGTCTTAATTAAGTTAGTCTCCATAACGTAATTAACATAGTCGCAAGGAAAGTGCATAGTAGTGAATAAATTCAAACCCAAGCAAGTTCAGAGCTGACTTTCCTAAAAGCATCCAAAACTCTGTTTTCAATTGCTCCAATGATAATGTAGCCTCAATCCCATAGAAAGTTAGCAAAGACTTACAGCAGAGCATAGATCTACTTTCTAATTGAAACACGAAAAGTCTTGGATTTCTAGAGCTTGACGACGTGAACGGAATTGTTTTGAATAGGCTTGCTAATGATAGAATGTTAAATTTTGGAACCTCCATAACTGCACTTAATGATTCCCAAATAGAAGAAATTCTGGAATGTTGAAGAGGAGCTTTTCTCAAAAAACTAATTATTTTAATGCGTTTAATGTTAGTTATTCGCCAAAGGTTAATACTTATCAATACCCCATCTGAAGTTTATTGTACAACAAGAACAAAGAAAAATTCAAGTTTCTTAATTATAATTAAGCTTATGAACATTGCAAAACTCTTTTCAAACTGTTGAGAGCGTCTACTTTTTTGAACTTGGTGTCCATTACCACTTGAGCACTTGCATCGTTCGAAAACTGAGTTTCCCACACCAAAAAGGCTTTGTTGTCCAGTGTTTCGTGAAACACACGAAACGTAGTTTCGTAACCAGACATAGTGCTTGCGGGTTCCGCGTTTACTAATTCATAGATGATAGTTCTTTTTATGTCGCTGACTTCCAAGATCTGAAATGTCCACTTTGCATCGTCCCGATAAGTAACTTGGAACTGCGAACCTACTTTTCCTGGTTCACCTTGGATCATGTTGACTTCTCTAATCCAGTCCGGAAAACATATCTGTAAGTCAAGACCTCTTAAAAGGTCCCAAACTTTGTCTACTGGGCAGTTTAGGTAAGCTGCTTCATACTGGTGGGACGATGTTACCACTGGGTTGTCTAAAGCTTCAACCATTTATCAGAAATTATATTGTCGGAGAATATGGACTTAACAATTTGTTACTAGAAAAATGCTTTTCGTTAGGAAGATTTAAAATGTCAAAGAGACTACAAAAACTTCAAGGAGAAAACCAACTCCTCAAAGAAGAAATCAAAAAACTCCAACATGCCTTAAAAGAATCTAAAGTGGAAGTCCCTGCTTCACCCAACACCCTAACTAGCACTTCCAAAACCACAACTCCAAGTCGCAAGCGGTCCAAATCCAGCACAGACTTAAAGAAAAAACTCAAAAAGGCAGAAATAAAAACAACCAAAACTCCTAGGAGGTCCAAAAGAAGTTCAAACAAGAAAAAAGAGAACCCCAAGAATTCAAAAAACGAACCCGCTCACTCTGTTGCTGAATTGAAAGCAGAAAACCCTGCAAATAGTGACAAAGAAAACACACAAAACTCTAGCAAAGACATCGGTATTCAGTTTTCTGTTGAAGAACTCCAAAGTAAACTCCACAAAAAAGGACCAGCAGACAACTACAAAGAAGAAAAAGCACCCAACAACGAAATTGTAATCCAAGCTTCTTACTCAAATTTTGAAGACCCAGACATTCAAGCCCTTGAAAAGAACATACAGACTTTAAAGGACCTGTCTGCTAATAAAGCAAACGAAGAAGTTAAATCTGAACTTAGCATTTTTGATGAATTCCAAAAACTTAAGTCTTCCATAGCAGATGAATCCCAAAATTTTGAAGTGGGCGAATCCATGAGTGAACTTCCTTTAACAGACTTAAAAAACACTCTTGAAAACCAAAGGTACAAAAGTGGGTTGTCTGACCATTCCAAAGAAAATTTTTACAAAGCCTCCGTCGAGAAACTCCACTCAGAAGAAGAAAACACTCGGACTTTGCAAGACTCATTTGAATCCTACTACGAGTCTGAGTCTGAAAACATAGAAAAGCTAGGCAAAACAGAACTTAGTTACTGCTGTTATAAGTCCCAGCACGAAAAGGGCTCGCGCCGTCGTGAAAAAACTTTGATGTCAGAAATTGAAAACCTTAGACAAGAAAACAACCGCTTAAGACTCCAACTCACTGGTGAAAACAAGTCCTCTAAAACAACTGAAGTCCAAACAACTGTTCGAAGCAAAACCCAAAAAAGAGGAAGGTCCAAAACCCGCAGAAGGTCCAAAAATCGCTCTAAAAGCAAAAGCATTTCGAAACAAGTTACTCCAAGGTCCTTGTCTGCAACTCGTAAACTCAGCTATTTAGGCAAAAAAACTCCTAAGCTAAGCTTAACTCCTTCGAGAACTAGATACTGCAGGCTTTGTGACAAACTACTTAGCAAAGGCTACTCTACTGCGTTCTGTTCAAAGCATGGAAAGCTACTTAACAAGTCTTTTTCATCTACTCTAAAAACTCATAAAACTGAAAAATAATATAATTCCCTTGTAAGCCCTAAGGTTCTTTCATAATATTCACAAAAGGGATGCTCCAACCTCAAATTCTATTGCTTCGTGAAGGTGCAGACACATCACAGGGTAGGGCACAGATAATATCTAACATAAATG
>PR_CR_10_Liq_1_inCRDRAFT_1000896_pt1 | contig 17648 bp, 17 predicted proteins | sample PRCRCaboRojoPR_3_FD_10241 | JGI IMG/M metagenome (IMG submission 10241)
TCAATTCCCAATTCCTTGGCTATGTCGTAAACGCGTGGAAGCGCCAAAATTTCTCCTGTCCGAGGCCAAACCCCGGTCAGGTCCGGCCATTGCTAGTTGATTGCACTCACTTTGAGCAACTCATCGTTTTGCCAGCATCTTTTCTTGCCTATCTCTCTGCATAAAACTTCGATCGGCTAAAGTCTAGCCGCTAAAGCCCAACAAGCAAACCTTGACTAGTCCTCGAGGATGCTATCTGGCTGGATATCTATCTTGGCACCAGTCAATTTCGCAGCCAGTCTGGCGTTTTGACCCTCACGACCAATTGCTAGAGACAATTGGAAATCAGGTACCAAAACTCGAACCGCCCCCATTTCCTGATCAATCACAAATGAACTAGAAACCCTTGCTGGAGACAAAGCCTGAGTTACAAACTCGGCTAAATCCTCGTGGTAATCGACAACATCAATTTTTTCTTCATTCAACTCCGCCATCACGGCCCGAACCCGCTGACCCAGCTCTCCGATGCAGGCACCCTTGGCATTCACTGAGGGGTCGTTGGCCTTCACAGCAATTTTGGTTCGGTGACCAGCCTCACGGGCAACTGCAGTTATTTCAACTACACCGTCTGCGATTTCTGGAACCTCTAGCTCGAAAAGTTTTCTGACAAGATTTGGGTGTGTTCTGGAAACAGAAACCTGCGGTCCCCCTGGTCCCTTTTTCACAGAAGTGATGATGACTCGAATTCTCTTTCCGTGCTCGTATTCCTCACCCGGAACCTGCTCTTCGGGACTCATCTGAGCTTCAATCGCACCAAGGTCAATGTGCACCATATATGGTCTTGACCCCTGCTGAATGGTGCCAGTGACGATGTCGCCCTCACGCGACTTAAACTCCCCCATTAGGCCCTCATCGGAGATCTCACGCATTCTCTGAGCAATCACCTGCTTGGCTGCATATGCTGCCACCCTGCCGAAATCGGTGGGAGTCACATCCTCTTCGGACTCCAACTCACCTTCTTCACTAAAGGTTTGATTGAAGATAGTGACTACGCCAGTTTTGCGATCAAGATGAGCCTTTGGGCCCGCATCGTGATTGCCAACATGTCTAAAATAAGCCGCAAGGATTGCAGATTCGATGATTTGCACCAGTCCCTCAAACGGTATTTCTTTCTCCCGCTCGAGCATTCTTAGAATGCTTAGATCGATATCCAATTTTCACCTCCGGCTAGCTGAGTAGCTGATAGAAAGCCGATTCTACATTGACTGTCTGCCGGTTGTTTGCCACTCGGTCCCAAATCTCTACCTCGCCATTGGCCAAACCCTTGCCAATAATCAAAATTTTAGGTATTCCGATTAGTTCTGCATCAGCAAACTTCACGCCTGGACTAACCTTTGCTCGGTCATCAATCAAAACGGTCTTGCCAGCCTGCTCCAATTCAGCGGTAAGCCTCTCAGCTACCGTGTATACCTCCTCGTCTTTTCCGGTTGGAACAACCTGAATATCAGCAGGAGCAACGCTCTCAGGCCAGATAAGGCCCTTATCGTCATGGTTTTCCTCGGCCAACACGGCCATGATTCGAGTAACACCAATTCCGTAGGACCCCATGGTGACTGTTACCAGTTTGCCGTTTTCATCCAAAACTTTTAGACCAAGAGCATCGGCGTATTTGCGACCAAGTTGGAAAACGTGACCAATTTCAATTCCTCGTGCAAGCTCTAGCTCTCCAGAACCATCCGGTGACGGATCTCCAGGCAGGATGTTTGCAATGTCGGCAATGCCGTCGGCATCGAAATCCCTGCCAAAAACCAAGTTATAGACGTGTTTTTCACGTGCATTGGCACCAGTGATCCAATGTGAACCTTCGGCAACCCGAGGGTCAAGCAGGTATTCCAACTTGCTTTCTGTATCTAGCCCCAAAAACTGCTTTCCATCCTTGGCGGGGCCTATATATCCCTTGACTAATTCTGGATGGTTTTTGAAGTCCTCCTCGGTTGCCTGCTCAACATCACATCCAAACCAAGCCTCAGCTCGCTTTTGATCAACATCTCTATCTCCAGGAATGCCAACGATGACCAGCCTGGATTTTCCATCAGCTTGAACAAGTTTCAAAACAACGTTTTTCAAAGTGTCGGCTGCCGTAAATTCACCATCTGGGTGTCGAGATAGGTTGCTATTGGAAAAATCAACCAGGGTTTTGATAGTTGGGGTTTCTGGTGAGTGATGAACCTCGGCTACCGGAACGTTAGATGAGTCCACCTTTTCTGCAACTTCAAAGCGAACAGCCTCTACGTTTGCCGCGAAGCCTCCGCTTGAACGGACAAAGGTGTCCTCACCAATTGCACTCGGAGCTAAAAACTCTTCGCTTTTTGAGCCACCCATTGCCCCTGCATCTGCAGCACAAATCTCATACTCCAGACCAAGGCGTTGGAAAATGCGCTCATAGGCATCCCTTTGCGACTGGTAGGAGGCTTCCAAGCCCTCATCGTCGATGTCGAAGCTGTATGCGTCCTTCATGATGAACTCTCGACCACGCAACAGTCCAGCTCTGGGTCGAGCTTCATCTCGATACTTAGTTTGGATTTGATAAAGCTGCAGCGGAAGGTCCTTATAGCTTCCGTAAAGGTCTTTTACCAGCAGAGTAAAGACTTCTTCATGGGTTGGAGCCAAAAGGTAATCTGCTTTTTTTCTATCCTGCAGCCTAAAAATGTTGTCACCGTATTCTTCCCAGCGACCGGACTCTTCATAGGGCTCTTTGGGAAGCAGTGCTGGGAAGTGAACTTCCTGCGCCCCAGCGTTATGCATTTCCTCGCGAACGATTTGCTCGATTTTTGATTTCACCATCAAACCAAGTGGCAACCATGAATAGATTCCAGGTGCCGCTCTGCGGATATAGCTGGAGCGAACCAATAATTTGTGACTATCTACCTCGGCTTCCACCGGGTCTTCACGAAGGGATCTAAAAAAAAGTTGGCTCAGGCGAATTGGCATGGCCACAATGTTAGCCTGCTTATTCTCCTTGAACCTGCACCTGGGCGGATCCAATTTCAGAAGTGTCCATGTCGGCGGCAATCCGGTTGGCCTCTTCGATAAGATTTTTCACAATCTCATCCTCTGGAACGGTTTTGATGACCTCACCCTTGACAAAAATCTGACCCTTGCCGTTTCCGCTGGCAACACCCAAATCAGCCTCGCGAGCTTCACCCGGACCATTAACAACACATCCCATGACCGCAACCCTGATCGGAACCGTCAGGTGCTCCAAGCCAGCGGTCACATCATCTGCCAATTTGTAAACGTCAACCTGGGCTCTTCCGCAGGATGGGCAGGAGACAATCTCAAGCTTTCTGGGCCTTAGATTCAAGCTCTCCAGAATTTGGTTACCCACCTTGATTTCTTCAACTGGTGGAGCTGAGAGCGAAACACGGATGGTGTCGCCAATGCCCTTTGACAAAAGTGCACCAAATGCAACAGAGCTCTTGATGGTTCCTTGGAAAGCGGGACCCGCCTCGGTGACACCAAGGTGCAAGGGCCAGTCTCCTTGCTCGGCAAGCAGCTCATAGGCCTTCACCATCACAACCGGGTCGTTGTGCTTCACTGAAATCTTGAAGTCATGAAAATCGTGTTCTTCAAAAAGGCTCGCCTCCCAGACAGCTGACTCAACCAGCGCCTCTGGAGTAGCCTTTCCATATTTTTCCAAAAGTCTTGGGTCAAGCGAACCCGCATTTACGCCAATGCGGAGTGAAACTCCAGCATCCGTGGCTGCTTTTGCAATATCCCCCACTTTGTCATCAAATTTCTTGATGTTTCCGGGGTTCACTCTCACTGCACCGCAACCAGCATCGATGGCCTGAAAAACATACTTTGGCTGAAAGTGAATGTCAGCAATCACTGGAATCTGGCTTTTTTTGGCAATCACGTGCAGAACATCAGCATCATCCTGAGTTGGGCAAGCAACCCTCACCACATCGCAACCACTAGCGGTTAGCTCCGCAATCTGCTGAAGGGTTCCATTAATGTCGGTGGTCTGGGTGGTAGTCATGGACTGAACACTGATTGGTGACTCTGATCCAACCCCTAGATTTCCCACCTTAATCTGCCTGGTTTTTCTCCTTGGAGCCAAGGTTGGTGGCGGTAGTTTGGGGGCACCTAGATTAACTGCTGGCATTACATTCCTTCGAACTTGATTAGCAATAACAGTAAACAGCAGAAGCCGCCGAACTGTTCCTAACCAAAAATTGATATTGGGTTAACGATATCGGCAATTATCAACAAAAGCCCCGTTCCCATAAGCAGTGCCCAAACAGCATAGGCAACGGGAATCATTTTCGCGGTGTCCACAGGTCCAGGGTCTTTCTGTCCCAGAGCCCTAAACCCTCTGCGCTTGGCTGCCTCGTATAAGGCACCTGCCACGTGACCACCGTCGAGTGGGAGCAGCGGAATTAGGTTGAAAACGAACAAAGCGAAGTTCAGGCTTCCCATGATTAGCAATCCACTGGCAAACCTTGCCTCCAAGCTTGCCTGATCACTGGATGCAATCTCACCTGAGATTTGAGCCACACCCAAAATTGAAACTGGGCCATTTGGATTTCGCTCAGCTGGGCCGAATGTGGAGGCAGCAACCTCAGCTAAGTTCTGAGGCAATTGCAGCACCAATTCAAAAACACTCGCAGTTGCGTCAATGCCCATTGCAAAAGAATCTGTGATCGGCATTGGCGTCAGCACACTTCCCAATTGAACACCTAAAAACGGCTGCAGCTCAGTGACTGGATTTCCATTTTCATCCTCAACCACCTGAGTTGTCTGTGGGTCAAAAACAGCCCTCTCAAACCAAACCGGAGTCACCACCAAAGACACCAATCGACCATCACGCTCAACCTCCATGGCAACTGCACTTCCGGGCTGAACATCCATCTGGTTAATAACCTGATCCCAAGATTGAACCTGAGTCCCGTTCACCGCGGTGACTGTGTCGCCGGCTTCAAAGCCTGCTTCCAAAGCAGGAGAGGGTGGATCAATCTCTTCACACTCCCCCTGCGGACCACTGCCCTGTACGCAAGGCAACACTTGGTTTATGGTCATCGACAATTGAGGCGAGCCAATCAGACTCAAAGCAGACATGATCAGCACCATGCCGAGTAGAAAATTCATAAACGGCCCGCCCAGCATCACGGTCAGTTTTTTTGGAACACTCAGCCGATAAAACTCTCGACCTTGGTCTTCCTCATTGATTTCTCCAAGATGCTCTTCTCGCGCCTGATCAATTGAAGACTGAAATAATCTGGACTTTTTCCCACCTTTTTCTGGAGGGAACATACCAATCATCGAAATATATCCACCAAGCGGTATTCCCTTGATGCCATATTCGGTTTCACCTTTCTTGGCCGACCACACAGTGGGACCAAACCCAATCATGTATTGCTTGACCTTGACCCCAAAAAGTTTTGCCGGCAACAGGTGTCCGAGTTCGTGCAGGCCAATGGAGATTGCCAATCCAATAACGACAAAAACAATCCCCAGAATGTAATAGATGGTCTCCACGGATAAAACGATACTCTCGCTAGCTGTGAATTTGGTCAATTAGGCCATTGGCGAATTCACGAGCCCAGACCTCTGATTCCAAAACCGTTGACAGCGAAACCTCGCTCTGAGGCTTATGAGCATCGATGGTTTGCTCGATGATTTCCATTATTTGCAAAAACCCGATCCTTCCCTCGTGGAAAGCCTCCACCGCCTCTTCGTTGCTGGCGTTATAAACAGCAGGGTAGGTCTTGCCTGCCTTGCCAACCTCACGAGCCAGTGAAATAGCGCTAAACACATCTTCGTCTAAGGGTTCAAACTGCCATTGTTGCGCACTGCTGAAATTGAGAGCACTGACTGCTCCTGGGGTTCTGTCTGGCCAGCTCATGCCAAGAGCAATTGGTAATTTCATATCTGGCGGAGAACACTGAGCAATCACCGATCCGTCAACAAATTCAACCATTGAGTGAACTATCGATTGCGGATGGACCGTCACAGCAATTTTTTCAAACTCAACATCAAATAACAGATGCGCCTCAATCAGCTCAAGACCTTTGTTCACAAGCGTTGCCGAATTGGTTGTAACCACTTTTCCCATGACCCAGGTGGGATGTGCCAACGCCTGAGCAGGTGTTACCAAAGCTAACTCGGATTTGCTAAATCCTCTAAAGGGGCCACCACTTGCAGTGAGTATTAGTCTTTCCACCTCTTTGGGCTTTCCAGCCCACAAACACTGAGCAATTGCAGAGTGTTCAGAATCAACAGGGACAATCTGACCGGGACTAGCAGTCTTTTTCACCAGCTCTCCGCCAACAATCAAAGACTCTTTATTAGCAAGCGCAAGGGTTTTTCCGCTTTCCAAAGTTGCAAGTGTTGAGGAAAGCCCAACTGACCCAGTGATGCCATTCACCACCACATCTGCATCGACTTGCTTTGCTAGCTTGGAAGCCTCGTCCGCTCCGAAGACAACCACGTCCTCCCTTAGACCAAAACTCTTAGCCTGAGCCTTTGCCAGCTCAACATTTCTGCCAGCGGCAATTCCCACCAGTTCAAATAATTCGGGGTTTTTTTGAATAACTTCCAAGGCTTGAGTGCCAATGGAGCCAGTTGAACCCAACACAATAATCTTTTTTGCTTGCACCTCTCCAGCTTAGAGCTAGGTCAAGATTCGGCGTTTGGCGAAACCCGAAAGGGCAGATAGTGCTTACAATAGCCCCATGGATATTGAGCAGCGCAGAATTCTTCGATCAGAAATCCCTGGACCAGCCTCCAAGGCGCTACATTCACGACGCCAGCAGGTTGTTTCCAATGGCGTTGGTGCGTTGCTTCCGGTCTACATCGAAAGCGCAAATGGTGCAATCATGCGCGATGCTGATGGAAACCAGTTTATTGATTTGGGAAGCGGAATCGGTGTCGTAACCATTGGTCACACAAACCCTGGTGTGGTTTCAGCTGTTCAGAAACAGGCAGATCACTTCACTCACACCCTTTTTACCGTCACCCCCTACGAGCCTTATGTCAGGGCAGCAGAATTGTTGACTAAAAACATGAAGGGTGATTTTCCCAAAAAAGCAGCATTTTTTGTCACAGGTGCTGAAGCATTGGAAAACGTCGTCAAAATTGCAAGACTTGCCACCGGCCGCAACGAAATCGCGGTGTTTGACCACGCTTATCACGGTCGCACCAACCTGACCATGGCCATGAATTTCAAGCGGCACCCATATGGAACAAACTATGGTCCGCTAGCAACTTCAGTAACCCATGCCCCAATGTCCTATCCGCTTCGTGACCCGGAGGGGATGACTGGCGAAGAGGCCGCTCTCAGGGCAATCAATTACCTAGAAAAGCGAGTTGGTGCCGATCAGTTGGCCTGTGTCATCATTGAGCCAATCCAGGGGGAGGGCGGTTTCATCATCCCCGCTGAAGGATTCTTGGCAACACTTGGTCGCTGGGCTAAGGAAAATGGCATCCTGATGGTCTCGGATGAGGTTCAGTCAGGCATGGCGAGAACTGGAAAGTGGTTCGCCTGCGAATACGAAGAAGGTTTCCAACCAGATCTGGTCACAGTTGCCAAGGGAATTGCTGGCGGAATGCCTGTGAGTGCAGTAGTTGGTCGTGCAGACATCATGGACATGAATCACCCCGGTGGTCTAGGTGGGACATTTGGAGGATCTCCAACAGCTGTCGCAGCTGCAGTTGCAGTCATGGAGCAATTCGAAGATGGGCCATGGTTGAACAGAGCCATGGAAATTGGCGAAATCATGCAGGAGAAACTTGATGCCATGGTTAGTCGCTACCCATTCCTGGCGGAGCATCGAGGAAGAGGTGCCATGCAGGCGCTTGAGGTAGTTCAACCGGGAACACTAAACCCCGATGCACCTCTGACCGAGGAGATTTTGAAGGCTTGTTATCAGCAGGGCGTGATTCCTCTTAGTGCCGGAACCTACGGCAACGTCATCAGAATGTTGCCACCTCTGGCGATCTCTAATGCGCTTCTCCTTGAAGCCCTTGCTGTATTGGATTCAGTCTGCTCTGATGTGGCGGCCAGCAAGGGCATGCTGAGCGCCTCAAGCGTTGAATAAAGTGCTAACTTTAGGCGTTCACTTTTTTGGAAAAGAGTTTAGGTGCGCATAGGTATTCCCACCGAGGTCAAAGACAGTGAAGCTAGGGTTGCGATCACTCCAGCTGGAGTTAAAGCACTCACCGAACACGGTCATCAGGTAAGTGTTCAAGCTGGTGCTGGTTTGCTCTCTGGAATCAGTGATGCTGAATACGTTGAGGTGGGTGCAAAAATCACCGAAACTGCCGAACAAACATGGGCAGAAAACGAATTGGTCGTCAAGGTAAAAGAGCCAGTGAAGAGCGAATACGGCTTTCTTCGCAAAGACCTAACCCTTTTTACCTTCCTGCACCTAGCAGCAGAGACTGAGCTAACCAAGGCACTGCTGAGTTCTGAGACAACATCCATTGCCTATGAAACAGTGCAGCAGGGAAGACACCTTCCGCTTTTAGCTCCCATGAGTGAGGTTGCTGGAAGGCTAGCTCCACAAATGGGCGCATCCACCCTTCAAAAAAATAATGGTGGTCTCGGTGTTTTACTCGGAGGAGTTCCAGGAGCGCGTTCGGCGAAGGTAGTGGTGCTTGGCGGAGGAGTCAGTGGCACCAGTGCTATTGAAATAGCCCTTGGAATGGGTGCACAGGTAACTGTTTTGGACACCTCCCTCCCCCGACTAAGAGAACTCGATTTTCACTATGGAGGAAGGCTAAATACAATCTTCTCCAACAGCCTAGAAATCGAAAAGGCTGTTATCGATGCGGATCTAGTCATTGGTGCGGTGCTCATTCCAGGAGCAAAAGCCCCGAAACTGATCTCCAATGAACTTGTTTCCAAAATGCGTGAGGGAAGCGTTTTAGTGGACATTGCAATCGATCAGGGTGGTTGCTTCGAAGATTCCCGCCCAACAACACACCATGAGCCAACCTTCAAGGTTCACGGAAGCGTCTTTTACTGCGTAACAAACATGCCAGGTGCCGTGCCGCACACCTCCACCTTTGCACTGACCAATGCCACCATGCCCTATTTGATGAAGATTGCAAACATGGGTTGGGATAAGGCAAGCAAGTCAGATGATTCCCTGCTTGCTGGCTTGAACACGCACGCGGGAAAGGTCTATAACGCGGGCGTTGCTGAGGCCCACGGTTTGGCTTTGGCTGATTCTAGAAACCTGTGACTGCCCCAACGGGAAATTGAAATCAATCTGACCCTCCGCTAGTTGAGCACTGGCCCAATTGGGAGCAATGGGTTTGCGTCTTTGCTTGGAAAGACCCATCTGCATCGCATCAACCTGATCAACTGCCCCCACCCCGATTTTTTGAAGGCAATTGGCCATCAGGGCACGAGAAACACCACTGAGGGTTTGACTTGCCGCAAACAGATATACTCCTAAAGCGCGTCCCTTGGTTGCAACATTGTCAATCATTGCGGCTGCTTTCGCAGAGCTTTTGACAACACTTGCAAGCTCATCAACTAATAGAATCATCGGCTTTGGGTTTATGCTCTCAGCGAGATCTCGTTCTCTTAATGAAAGCTCATTCTCAACCATCTCCAAAAACTCATTGAAATCATCAGACTGATTGCTTACCACCCATTCAATTCCAAATGCTTTTGAAAAACCCAAGCCACCCTTGAAATCAATTACAACCAATCGTTCCGGCCAGCTCTCAATCAAATTTCTGAGAAACTCGGTTTTGCCACTTCCGGTTGGACCGATGATCAGCGTGTGGGAGGGTTTTAGTGGGACAACCTCACCATCAGATTTGATGCCAGCCTTCAGCACTGACTTGGCATCCAAAAACCCATCCAATAAAACCTCTGAGGCTGGCCTCTCAAGCATTCGCAATAACCTCAGGTTCAGCCAAGTTGGCCAGAACAAACTAAACCCCCTGAGCCTTCTGCCACCAACGGCCACTCCCGCCAGACCGAGTTCAATCTCATCCGATTTTGTGAGCGGCTTCTTGGCCTTAATCAAAATCCAAATAAGCATTGTCAATAAACCAATTGCAGTGAGGTGCCACATCCCCTGGCTCAGACCTAGAAAGATTCCATAACCAAGCGTTGGAAGCAAAAACAAAATACTCATGAGAAAAGACTGTCGCTAAATCCCCCCAGCCTAAAAACAGCTGACGCTATTTGTGGACAACGGTTGCCTATTTGTTTATGTTTACTGAAAAGATAGACGCATGAGCCAAGATGTTGATGATCCAATAAATCTAAAAATCATCGCCCTGCTCAATGAGAATGGGCGAAGAAGTTTTACCGAGATGTCTTCACTTCTAGGAATCAGTGAAGCCGCAACCAGGCAAAGAGTGAACAAGCTGGTTCAAAGTGAGGTCATTCGTATTGCTGGTATACCCAACCCACTAGCACTTGGCTACGCACGAAAAGCGATGATTGGTATTCGGCACAGTGGTGCTGTCACGGAACTGTCGGAGCAACTCAAGTTACTTCCAGAGGTGTCTAAGGCGGTTGTCACAGCGGGCGGGTTCGATGTGTTGATTGAGGTCATCTGTGAAGACGATGAGCACCTGGTGAGGCTGATCAATGAAAACATTCGAGCTCTTCCGGGTGTTCAAACAACAGAGACATTTGTTTATCTGCAAGAGGAAAAACAAATCTATGAGTGGACGGGAAAATGACCCATCAACAGAGCTATAAATCCCCAGTTGGTGATCTGATTATCAAAGCGGATGACTTTGCAATCACTGAAATTAAGTTTGGGACTTCGCCAATTGAAAACAAAAGCCCGCTAACCGAACGCGCTGTGGCGCAACTGGATGAATATTTCGGCTCCAGACGTAATGATTTTGATTTACCTCTGATGCCAAAAGGAACAGAATTTCAAAGGGCGGTCTGGGAGGAGCTTATAAAGATTCCCATCTCCAAGACCTTCAGCTATGTACAGCTTGCTGAGTTGGTTGGAAAACCAAAAGCCGCAAGGGCTATTGGTGGTGCAGTGGGTGCGAACCCAATCGCCATTGTCATCCCCTGTCACCGAGTGCTGGCATCGGATGGGAAAATAACTGGCTACACCGGTGGTGATGGAATCAAGACCAAGCAGTCACTTCTCAAACTGGAAGGTGCCCTAGTTGAATCAAGCAGCTGATGGCTTAATCCGTTGCCACTGGTGCTCGCAAGATCCGGTTTACATCGACTATCACGATCAGGAGTGGGGTCGAGAAGTAACGGGAAATGACCAGCTATTTGAAAAAATTAGCCTGGAGGGTTTCCAGGCTGGTCTGAGTTGGTTGACGATTCTCAAGCGCAGGGAAAACTTTCGAGAAAGTTTTGAGGGTTTTCAAATCAAAAAAGTTGCCCAGTTTTCTGATTCCTTGGTGGATCAGCTGATGCAGAACTCAGGAATCATCCGAAATCGCAAAAAAATTGAATCTGTTATCAACAACGCCAGAGTTATAAGAGATTCAGGCATTGACCTATCCGAAATGATTTGGTCTTATAAGCCCGAGGTGGACCCAGATGACCACACTCGAACCACCTCGAGTGAATCGATCGCGCTTTCTAAAAAACTAAAATCTATGGCTTTTAGCTTTGTTGGGCCAACCACGATGTATGCGATGATGCAGTCAATTGGGATGGTCAATGACCACGATCCAAATTGTTTTCTAAAAAACTGAAAGGAATCCCTGACTGGAAACATAATCAGTCCAGGAGGAGCAAATGAACCCTGAGCAATTTCAATCAGTATTTAGAGAATTTCTAGACCCAGTCTCTAAATTTCTAGCTCGACGAGTTGAACTCGATTCGGTTGAGGACCTAGTCGCTGACGTTTTTGCCGTGGCGTGGAGCAAAAAAGATCAGATACCAACTGGGTTTGAACTTCCATGGCTTTATAAAACCGCAAGGTACGTGATTGCCAATCACAGAAGAAAAAATCAAAGTGGAATCAAGTTGCTCCTTGCTCTGAAAGCTCCGGTTTCAGCTCCGAGTGCCGAGGCGATCGCCCTTGCAGAATTTGGCCTTGCTGAGGCCTGGCAAGGCCTTACAGAAAAACAGCGTGAGCTACTTTCTTTGTCTGCATTTGAGAATTTATCGAGTAAAGAAATAGCCAAGGTCTTAGAAATAAGTCAAAACTCAGTGAACATAAGACTGACCAGGGCAAGAAAGAAATTTGCCGAGTTATTGAAAGAAAACTAAACGGGAAAACATAAACAGATTATGAACAACGAATTTGATGACCTAGAGGCTCGACTAAGAAAAGCTGATGTTGAGCAACCCGCATTGGATGATTCGGTTTTGGAGACTGCGACCAAATCAAAAAAGCCAAATCTTCCAAATCACCGAGCCTATAAATTCGGGCTCACTAGTGTTGCATCTGTGGCTGCTCTCGTCGTTTTAGTAACCGCCCTGCCCCAACCTGGACCAACAATCCAGCTGGCCTCCTCCAACCTGGTAGCTGACACCTCCGCAGAGGATTCCAGCATTGCTGAGGGTCTTCCCGGCTGGTTTAGCCCCTACGAATACACAGCCTCTGAGAATCTTTCCGAATCAGGATCTCAAGGTGCTGTATATGAGCTGGCTTTAGAGGGCGACCCAAGATCAAAAATGCGAGACTTCGCTTCTCTCTTTGGTGAAACAGGTGAGATTCGATTAGAGGAATATTCAACTGATTTTTTCCCAAACTATTCACTTGAAACGGAAGATTCCTACTTCTCGCTTGGCTGGCACGGTTCTGCAATTATCAATTACTCTTCAAAGAGAAATTGGCTAGCTGATGAGTGCTACCAGCGAGATGAGCAAGAGACTATCGAATCAGTCCCTGAATCCCAGGAAAACTGTGAACCACTTCCTGTTGCAGAGCTTCCTTCTGAGCAGGAACTGACCGACAAAGCTTTTGAGCTTATTTCAGCCGCTGGCTACCCCGGCACCAGAGAAAATATTTCCGTCATTCGCTATCAATGGGGCGCTGAGGCATACGCAGCCACATTCATTGACAATCAAGAGACAGCAATTCAGTGGTATGTAGCTTGGGATCAAACCGCTCAAATCTCAAGCGTCAGCGGGCATTTAGCCATTCCAGAATACGTAGGAGATTTTGACACCGTTGGTGCCTCCGAAGCAGTTGGCAGAATCCAAGACGGTTATTGGTTTGGCGTTCCGGCTCCCTCAAATTACGACCGTGGCGTAACCAACTTCGACACACCAGTCTCGAGTGAGCCAATTCCAGATTCATTACCTGACGAGATGAGTGGGGGCGAAAGTTCAGCATCCGGGTCGCTACCTAGTGAGCCAATGCCCGAAGATTTTGAAATGGAGGCGATTCAGCTAACCATTGAGTCTGCAACGGAGGCAATCCTTCTTATCGAAGATGCCAACGGCAAGGGCTGGTTGGTGCCGGGGTATCTTCTGCAAACCAGTGAGGGTTGGTTTGAATCAGTGGTTTCATTGGATCAGGGAGTGATTCAACCGCCAAACTGAGTTATTTAGTAGCCCTCAGGAACAATCAGAGTCAGAGTGTTATCAATCAACTCGGCTCTCTGACCGGCTGCTTTGGCGACATCAAAGACTTGATTGATTGAGGTGATAGTTGAATTCGCAGCATGCTTGGCAAAAACACCCTTGGCCTTTTTATTGAAATGGTTCAAGGGTTTTTTTGAGCCATCTGGGTATTCAACCAAAACCTCTACCACCCAAGCATCAGTTGAGCTAATCGGTGCTAGCTGTTGATAGCTTTTGGACCTCATGTCCAAAACCCCGTCAAATCCCTCAAAAAAGCCCTCGTGGGCCTGCTGCCAGTGCTTTTTGAGATTGATTTGAGGTAGTTTGCTGTCCCAGCTGAGTCTGTAATAGGGAATTTGCAATGATGCTGGAATCAAACCAAACATCGATGACTGAATCATCAGCTGATCGGTTTTTGGTGTTCCATCAGCTTTTAGGGCATCAAACAGCACGCCCGTGTAACGCTCGATTGCGGGCATGGTTGGAGAGCTAAGAATTTCAAGGTTTCGCTGAATATCCGCTAGCTGCTTTGGTCCAAGTTTCAGGGCCTTGGCGGCCGCATCCGGCTCTGCACACAAATCCAGCAATGCATCGATTACTGGTTGCCGAAACTCAGTCAACGAATCCTTTATTGGATTTTCATTTAGAGCGGGATGACCGCCACCGAGGTCTTTAGTCTCAGATGGAGGAAGTAAGATCCTCACTAGCTATCTAGACCACCGTCACGCATCACAACTGTCACCTGGTCGTTTTCAATGCTGAGAAAACCACCCAGTTCGGTTGTTGCCTTGACGTCGTTGCCGTCACCGCTAACCTTGATCTCTCCTGCTCCCAGGATTGCAAGCATTGGCTCGTGACCTGGCATCAAACCAATCTCACCAACGATGGTTTTGGCAACAACCAGCTTCGCATCCCCTGACCAAACTTCATGGTCGGCGGCTACGATGTTGACCTGCAACTGTTTTTCGCTCATTAGTCGTCTTTCGAAAGCTTCTCGGCTGCCTTCATGACGTCCTCAAGACCTCCACAGTTGAAGAATGCCTGCTCCGGGATGTTGTCCATCTCTCCATCCGCAATTTTGCTGAAGCCCTCAATGGTTTCCTTCAGTGGCACGGTTGAACCTTCAACACCGGTGAACTTGGTTGCCATGTAGGTGTTCTGAGACAAGAACTGCTGAATTCTTCTAGCTCTGGAAACGGTGATCTTGTCTTCCTCACTCAGTTCCTCGACACCCAAAATCGCGATGATCTCCTGAAGCTCTTTGTTCTTCTGCAGAATCTGCTTCACCTTCACGGCAGTGTCGTAGTGGTCCTGTGCGATGTAGCGAGGGTCCAAGATTCGACTTGTTGAAGCCAGTGGGTCCACAGCTGGGTACAGACCCTTGGAAGCAATCTCACGGCTTAGCTCAGTGGTTGCATCCAAGTGAGCGAATGTGGTCGCTGGGGCTGGGTCAGTGTAGTCATCAGCAGGAACATAAATTGCCTGCAGTGAAGTAATTGAGTGACCTCTGGTTGAGGTGATTCGCTCCTGCAACACACCCATCTCATCTGCCAGGGTTGGCTGGTAACCCACAGCTGAAGGCATACGACCCAACAGGGTTGAAACCTCAGAACCTGCCTGAGTGAAACGGAAGATGTTGTCAATAAACAACAACACGTCCTGCTGCTGAACATCACGGAAGTACTCTGCCATTGTCAAAGCACTAAGTGCCACACGCAAACGAGTTCCTGGTGGCTCATCCATCTGACCGAAGACCAGCGCTGTTTTATCAATAACACCACTCTCGGTCATTTCCTCAATGAGGTCATTACCCTCACGGGTTCGCTCACCGACACCGGCAAACACACTCACACCGTCGTGGTTCTCAGCAACGCGGTAAATCATCTCCTGAATCAAAACCGTCTTACCAACACCAGCACCACCGAACAAACCAATCTTTCCACCCTGTACATAGGGTGTCAGCAGGTCAATAACTTTTATGCCAGTTTCGAACATTGTGGTCTTGCTCTCAAGCTGGTCAAAGCTTGGTGGTGTGCGGTGGATTGGCCAGCGCTCGGAAATCTCAATCTTCTCGTCCTTCTCGGCGTTGAGAACCTCACCTGTTACATCAAATACCTTGCCCTTGGTGACATCACCGACAGGAACTGAGATTGGAGCTCCGGTGTCATTCACCTCTTGACCACGAACCAATCCATCGGTTGGTTTCAGGGCAATGGCGCGCACCAGATCATCCCCAAGGTGCTGTGCGACCTCAAGAGTCAGTGTGGTCTTCTCGCCAGCAACCTCAAACTCGGTTGTCAGAGCGTTATACACCTCTGGAATAGAGTCGTGTGGGAACTCGATGTCCACCACCGGACCGGTGACTCGGGCTATGCGACCCTTAGCTACGTTTTTGGTCTTCGCCATTTTCTATCTCTTTCCTAGTTGTCCTGATCGGTATTACCCAGTGCGTCAGCACCACCGACAATTTCCGAAATCTGCTGAGTGATCTCCGCCTGACGAGCTTGGTTGGCAAGTCGGGTGAAATCTTGGATTAATTTGTCTGCGTTGTCAGTGGCCGACTTCATGGCCTTCTGCCTAGCAGCATGCTCACTGGCTGCACTTTGTAACATCACATTAAAAATTCTGTTTTCGATGTACACCGGCAACAACGCATCCAGAACCTGGTCCACCTCAGGTTCAAACTCATACAGAGGATATAACTCTGCTTCGCTTTCATCTTCGGCTTCTACTACCTCCAGTGGCAATAGACGAGTGGTTCTGGGGTCTTGGCTGATCATTGAAACGAAGTGGTTTCCGACCAAAATGATCTCCTCCACTCCCCCTTCTTCATAATCAGTCAAAAATGCCTCCGTCAAAGTTGAGGCAAGCTCTTGGGCGGTTTCAAATTCAGGCAGATCGGTTGATCCAATCCACTCTTTTTTGAACTCCCTCTTACGGAACTTGAAGTAATTAACAGCTTTACGCCCGACCAAGTAATACTCGACTTCCTTGCCCTCTTGCTCCAAAAGAGTGCGAAGCTGCTCCGCTTCTTTCAAAACGTTAGTGCTAAAAGCACCGGCAAGACCGCGGTCAGAGGTGAAGATAACAACCGCAGTCTTCCTGATTTGTTCAGGCTGAGTGGTTAGTGGGTGATCTTCATCACTATAGGTAGCAACCGCACTCACCGCACGGGTGACAGCCTTGGTGTAAGGGGTAGAGGCAGCCACCCGTTGTTGCGCTTTGGCAATCCGCGAAGCAGAAATCAACTCCATTGCACGAGTGATTTTCTTAGTGGTCTTAGCAGAGCTGATTCTCTGCCTATAGACCCTTAGCTGCGCTCCCATTTAGCTACCTCTGAATTCCTATTTCTTGCCCTTGACGATTTTTGTCTGGTCCACTTCTTCTTCTTCCATGGCCTTCACAGATTCATTGCCAGCCTGAATCAACGGCTCACCAGTGCCCAGCTGGAACATCTTTTTGAAATTAGCTATTTCTTTCTCTAGCTCGTTCACGGTGTCGTCTTCAAGTTTCTCGGTCTCACCAATGGTGGTCAGCACCTTGGTGTTTCTTTTCAGGTAGTCCAAAAACTCTTGCTCGAAGCGCAACACATCTGGAATTGGAACCTCGTCTAGGTGACCACCGGTACCTGCCCAAATCGACACCGTCTGGTCCTCAACTGGATATGGGGTGTATTGAGGCTGCTTCAAAAGCTCAGTTAACCTGGCACCCCTGGCCAGCTGCCTACGGCTGGTTGCATCCAAATCGCTTGCAAACATCGCAAATGCTTCCAGTGATCGATATTGGGCAAGTTCAAGCTTCAAAGTCCCAGAGACCTTCTTGATTCCCTTTACCTGAGCGGCACCACCAACACGACTAACCGATATACCAACATCAATAGCGGGTCGCTGGTTGGAGTTGAACAAATCGGACTGCAAGAAAATCTGTCCGTCGGTGATGGAAATCACGTTTGTGGGGATGAAGGCTGAAACGTCATTTGCCTTGGTCTCAATGATTGGCAATCCAGTCATTGAACCACCACCCAGCGAATCGTTCAATTTCGCGCAACGCTCCAACAGTCTGGAGTGAAGGTAGAAGACATCTCCTGGGAAAGCCTCGCGTCCCGGAGGACGCCTCAAAAGCAATGAAACGGCTC